>Ga0308166_1000186_pt1 | contig 115340 bp, 93 predicted proteins | sample PhyCR2_2_FD_202137 | JGI IMG/M metagenome (GOLD analysis project Ga0308166, IMG submission 202137) | Phyllosphere microbial communities from UC Gill Tract Community Farm, Albany, California, United States - DLSLCC.R2 | ecosystem: Host-associated > Plants > Phyllosphere > Unclassified | place...
TAATATCAACACCCGACCGGCGACTGATTGTCACCGGATGAACAACTTCTCCTGTTAGCAGCCGAATGAATCGGCAGCACCACTTTCATGAGTTGCCGCCCTTAACACGACACATTTTCTGGTATTGTGCACTTATAGACGGGTTTTAGAGCAGACAGTTAACGAGCAGGGTTATGTCGCATTAAGGCGGCGTCAGGTAATGTACTTTTTTTAAGATGTTGCCTGTTCATACCTCTGATCCGAAAAACCTTTAAACGTTTACATTACCCTGTCGAGCTCATCGCGCAATGTGTTCACTGGTATCAGGCTTACTCCCTGAGCCTCCGTAATCTGGAGGAAATGATGGCTTGGGATTCAAATCGTTTCGACCGGCACAGACGATCCTAGGCGGTATCGAACTGACCCACATGATACGAAAAGGGCAATATCAACACCCGAAATGTGGGGGATTGTCACCCGCGGAACAATTCTATTTGCTGGCTCCCTAAATAACCAACAACGCAACTTTGGCCAACTTAATGTCACTAATGCGGCAGAGCCGCATTTTATCCAGAGCGAGACAAAGTGCAACGAAGTGAGCAAAGGATGCTTTGGAGGAAGCAACGAAAAGAACGTAAGGTCCGGTCTTCGCTGTTAGTTGACTATCACATTGGGCTATTAGCATTGGCCCCAACCCGCGAGGGTCAGGGCTTGATACATTAAACCGCGCTTATTACGCCGTGCCGCCCACGGTAAGTGAATCCAGCTTCAGCGTAGGCTGACCAACGCCTACCGGCAGGCTCTGCCCTTCTTTGCCGCACACGCCTACGCCCTTATCCAGCGCCAGATCGTTACCCACCATCGAAATCTGCTGCATCGCCTCAATACCTGAACCAATCAACGTGGCACCCTTCACCGGTTTGGTGACGCGGCCATTTTCGATCAGATAGGCTTCAGAGGTAGAGAAGACAAATTTCCCGGAGGTGATATCAACCTGACCACCGCCGAAGTTTGGCGCATACAGGCCATACTCCACGCTGGCGATAATATCTTCTGGCGTCGATTTGCCCGCCAGCATGTAGGTGTTGGTCATACGCGGCATCGGCAGGTGAGCATAAGACTCGCGGCGGCCGTTGCCGGTAGGCGCAACGCCCATCAGCCGTGCGTTGAGTTTATCCTGCATGTAGCCTTTCAGGATGCCGTTCTCAATCAGCACGTTGTATTGGCCCGGTACGCCTTCGTCATCGATCGCCAGTGAACCACGGCGGCCTTGCAAGGTGCCATCATCCACCACGGTGCACAGCTCAGAAGCCACTAGCTGGCCCATCTGGCCGCTGAATACCGAGGTGCCACGGCGGTTGAAGTCGCCTTCCAGCCCGTGACCGACAGCTTCATGCAGCAACACGCCCGGCCAACCCGCGCCCAGTACCACAGGCATGGTGCCCGCAGGGGCAGCCACGGCAGAGAGGTTGACCAGCGCCATACGCACCGCTTCTTTGGCAAAAGCATCGGCACGCACTTCACCGTCCACCACTTCCAGGAAGTAGTCATAGCCAAAACGGCCACCGCCACCGCTGGCTCCGCGCTCACGTTTGCCGTCTTCTTCCACCAGCACGCTGACGGAGAAACGCACCAGCGGGCGAACGTCCGCCGCCAGGGTGCCGTCCGTTGCCGCAACCAGTATCTGCTCATACACGCCGGTAATGCTGGCCGTCACTTCCTGCACGCGCTTGTCTTCAGCACGCGCGACCTTGTCTACCCGGTGCAACAGCGCGATCTTCTCTTCCCGCGGCAGGCTTTGCAGCGGATCGAGCAAAGGATACAGCGCCTGGTAGCCGATCTCACCCAGCGTATGGACTTTGCCATTGCCGCTGTCACGCACAATGCTGCGAGCAGCCTGTGCACTTTGGTTCAGGGCGTTCAGGGTGATTTGGTCCGCATAGGCAAAGCCGGTCTTTTCACCGCTGACCGCGCGCACGCCAACGCCCTGGTCGATATTGTACGAGCCATCTTTGATGATGCCATCCTCAATCACCCAGGCTTCGTGGTAGCTGGACTGAAAATAGAGGTCGGCGTAATCGAGGCGGCGTTCGGCCAGTTGACCCAATACGGAGAACAGGTCTTGATGACTCAGCTTATTCACAGCGAGTAACTGCTCACTGACAAACGACAGGCTCATAATTTTTTCACTCTTTATTGGCGGAGTTTTCAACCGGCGCAATCAGCGTCGGCTGGAATCGGTTATGTTGCATTACCGGCATCTGCTTGCGTACCGTATGCAACTTGCCGGTATTTACGCGCACTTTCAGCGCGGACACGGCGTCGGGGTTTTCTGCCAGCACATTGCCCCAGCTGTCTACCACCATGGAATGTCCCCAGGTACGGCGGGTTGCCCCGTGGCGGCCTACCTGCGCAGGAGCCAGGATCACACACTGGTTCTCGATAGCGCGGGCACGCAGCAAAATTTCCCAGTGTGCCTCACCGGTCACGCGGGTAAATGCGGCGGGAACCGAGATCAGCTCCGCACCTTTCGCGCGCAGCGCCTGATACAGACCAGGGAAGCGCAGGTCGTAGCATATCGTCATCCCCAAGCGGCCAACCGGCGTATCAACCACCGTTAATTGCTGGCCATGCTGATAGGTATCTGACTCGCGATAATGGGCGTGGATATCATTGATATCTACGTCGAACATGTGCAGTTTGTCGTAACGACCACGGATTTCACCCTGATCGTCAAACAGCAGGCTGCTGGTGGTGATGCGCGTCGGATCTTCGCGGCTGATCAATGGCATAGAGCCAACCAGCAACCATACCCCATAACGGCGAGCCATATCGCGCACCGCCTGCTGCAGCGGCCCGTGACCTTCCGTTTCCGCATGTTCACGGTAGGCGGCCGAGTTGGCAAACAGTAAGGCGTTCTCCGGAGTCATCACCAGCTTTATCCCGGGATTGAGCTGCTTGATCTGCTGCTCAATCTGGGCCAGGTTGTCCCGTATCTGCTCACCGCTACACAGCTGTAATAACGCAACGTTAGCATTTTTCATGGCGATTTATCCTCTTTTGGCTTACGCAACACCTCATGAATACTTGGGTGGTCCAGGCTGCCGGTAATGTCATAGCGGATAAACGAGATCTTGCTCCACAACGGCCCCAGCACTTTCGAGGCCGCAAACACCGCCGCCCCCACAATCGGGTTGATCACAAACGCGGTCGCCACTCCGACCGTCGCCGAGATCTCTGGCGCTATCACGGCCTGCATATCAATCTGGCGTTTCACCAGGTCGATCTGGCCGCTCATGGCGATATCCGCCGCCAGCCCATCCACCAAAAAGTTATCTGTATGCATTATGCCATCTTTCGCCCAGATAGTGCCGCGTATGGAGTCAAAGTAAAATCCATTACCGAAGGTATCACGGAAGTCGAACTGTAATTTGCGCAGCAGGGCATCAAAGCTGACCAGGCGTAACAACTGCCCAGCCCGGCCACCGCCGACGTTGTCAATCTCGCCTTTGCCCAGATCGACCTTCATGGTGCCATTGAGCGTGTTGATCTGCGGTTTCCATGGCTGCCCATGCCAGTGCAGATCAAAATCGATATCGTAAGGCGCGTCTTTTAATGGAATGATCACGCCGAAGAAACTGGCGGTGCGATCGATTTTGCTGCCCAGCAGTTTGCCCTTTAACGCACTGCGCTCTTCCTGAGCGTTTTGTTTCCACAGGCCGGTGGCGCTCATACGGCCATAGCCGGTATCTACCAGGCCATGGCTTAGCACCAGAGAATCCCCCTCACGTTTGAGATCGGCCTCCACCGTGCCAAGATTCTGCCCCATCACCCAGCAGGATTTACAACGCAACATCAGCGAAGGCCAATCCTGGAACGAGATCCGCTCCTTCGAGTCCAACGGGTTGGTTCCACCAGCACTGCCGTCGCCGCTGGCAAACTGCGGGTTGTAGTAAAGATAGCCGAGATCCGCACGCCACACGCCCTTATCCGGCATCGACAGGCTACCATCAATCTCTTTACCCTTGGCGGTGACGGTCGTTCCCGCCAACTGCTGCACGACCGCCAGCTGAAGGTTATGCCACGCCTGTCCGCCCAGCGTCAGCTGTGGGGTTTCGAGCGTTACGCTGGTTGGGAACACAAAGCTGCCCACCTTGCCTGCACCGCTGCTTTGCTTCATCGCCGGTGCCAATAGCCCCAGCCATTGCTCGCCATCCAACGCGGGCAGATTGAGCACCAGGGATTTATCTTTGGGTAACGTTGGGGTAGCGGAACCGCCGGTTTGCCAAGCGGCACGTGCCAGCGTAACCTGCTGTTTGGCCAACAGCCATTCGCTGTTGAAGTGGTTTTGCTTGCCCGCACTGCCATTGAGCATAAATCCTTGCAGACCGCCGTTCACTTTTACGTTAACGGGTAACGCTTCCCCTGCGGCTTTATTCAGGGGAGAAGGTAAGTGACTGCTTACTTTTTTCAGATCGGCATTCACACCAATCTCATAGTTCGGCTCGCCTTTATGCGGCAGGTTGATGGCCACTTTACCCTGCCAGGCGGCGCTGCCTGCCAGCTTTTTGGCAAACTCTGGCGGCAGGCCTTCAACCTTGGCCGGTTGCCAATCGCCTTTCAGCCCAACGTTAACCTTATAATCCTGTTTGCCTTCCAGCGTATCGAAGTTGACCGTCAGCGGCTGCCCAAACCAGTTGGCCGTCAGGGTATCGCTCTGCAGGTTGCCGTTGTCGAAACGGAACTTGCCGCTTACTCTCTCTAACTGGCTCTCCAGCGGCTTGACCAACAACGAGTTGTTATTCAGCGTCACTTCACCGCTGGCGTTAACCAGCTCATCGTCCAACGGAATATTCAGATGTAAGCGCCCACTTACATTGCCACCCACCTGCAGCTCATCTAACGCCGCCCCGACAGAGTCATCCAGTGGGGTCTGCATGAAATAGTCGTGGATAGCTTGCCCGGTACCCGCAACGTCGGCATCAATCAACAGGCGTTGTTTGCTATAGTCCGGAATGACGGCGCTAATATTTCTGCCCGTCGCAGTGCCCAGTTTGGTTTGCGGCGCATTCATCCACAGGCCATTGTTGGCAAAGTCGAGGTCGATCGCCAGATCGTCCAGCGCTGGCCATTCCGGCTGGAACTGGAAGGTAGCGTGGCGTAGTGGGACAAACACCTGAAACTGCCCTTCGTTCTTCTCATACGGGAAGTGCTGCGGATCGCCCGCATAAATCAGGGAAGCATTATCAACCTGCCCACCCTGGATCGCCTCGCTGAGATAATCCACCAAATGTTTACCCATCAGCGGTTCAGGGAAATAACGCCAGGCATCGGCGGCATCATACAAACGGATGCCAGCCAGAATATCCAGCCAAGGCTCGCCGTTGGCCGGTTGCTGATAGCGGAAATCACCGTTAATCCACAGGGATTTGGCCTGTACATCCAGACTTTGGCTTGCCAATTGCCAGCCTTGAGCGTTGTTTTGCCAGGTCAACGCTCCGCTCGCACGGCCGATCTCCAACGGTGCCCGGAACATATCGCCATAAGGCAGCGTGCTGTTATTCAGCCCCAGCGTCAGACGGCCGTTTTCCACGCCCCCGGTTAACGCGCCGGAAAAGTGATCGACGCCCGGCAACAGTTTCCAGTGTTGCCAGCTCAGATCCTGCCACCACGCCTGAAAACGGGTTTTTTCCGGCTGTTGCAGCGGGATATCCAACGCCAGCGCCCTAAGCATGCCGCGAGGTTGTAAGTCTTTCCAGTGCTCCAGCACTTCCGGGCTGAGGAACGAGAAGGTAGGCAGCAACGCTTCCAAACGTTCCAACTGGATGCCGGTGGCACGGATACGGAGTTCTTCACTCTGGTTTGGCCCGATAAATTGGGTATTTTCCGGCAACCACAGCGCAGTAAGGGTTCCGGGTGCCCAGGCTTGACCATCGGTTTTCAGGTTCAGGGCTGGCACATGCACCTGCCAGCCATTGCCCTCACGGCTCAGTGCCAGCGCCAGATTATCGACGTCCAACCGGTGTTGATCGCCACCCGCCAACCAACTGGCGGTGCCTTTATTAAGCAGGGCATTACCGCTGTAGATTGCGCCATTTTTGATATTGAGCCAGGCGGCCAGGCTGAAATCGGCACTTTCGAGACCGGTATTGGTTTTCAGCCAGCGGCTGAACCAGGGCTTCATGTCGATTTCATCGGCCTGCATATAGATGGTGCCGGTATTGAGCAACCCCTGCTCATCCCGCAGATCCAGGCGTAACTGTACCGCACCGTGCTGGCCATTCAGGCTGGTCAGGCTGATTTGACCTTCCGCGCGATGGCGGTTATAGCTGTTGAGCCAGGTCATTTGCGGGATATGAAATTCAGCACGCGAGCCTGATGGGGTAAGGAACGAGAGGCGGCTGTTGCGCAGATCAAAGTGATCCAACTGATACAGGAACAGATCGCTAACTCCGTTCGGGGTAAGGCCATTGCTACCTTCCCCCCCGAGCGTCGCGTCAAGATCAAGCTGCAACTGATAGAAGGTGAGATCGCGGAACTGCCAGCGCCAATGCAGCAGGGATTGCCACACGTCCAGCGCCAGCGTGACGCGCTCGATCTGGATTTTGCTTGTTGGCAGGGCCAAACGGATGTTGCGGGCCTCCAGCGTGGGGCCAAAGGTTTCCCAACTGCCCTGGATAAAGTCGGCCTCGACGGGCACCCCGGCGATCGCCTGCACCTTCTCCAGCAATTGCGGGCGATAGTGGTTAAGCTCAGGCAGCACCAGACGCAACCCGCTGATCAGCAACGCCACAACAACTATCAAAATGGCGCCTGTGGCTAACAGGATCCCGGGCAGTCGCCTCACGCATTTCTCCTTAATGACCAAATATATAACCTAACGCTTGTGCCCCTCACCCTAACCCTCTCCCACAGGGAGAGGGGACCGATCGAGTTAGGCTGAAAGTATTGTTATCCTTCATGAGCACCGGATGATCCACCTTGGATGCGGAGCCGATCACGGTTGCCTAGATGACTTCTTTACCTCCAAAAGAGCAGGAACTAACAGCTCCCTCTCCCCGCGAAAGAGGGTGGTGATCCTTCATAAGCACCGGCTATTCCACCTGCATGAGGGGGCGATCACGGTGCCCAAATCACTTCTTTACCTCCAAAAGAGCAGGAACTAACAGCTCCCTCTCCCCATGGGAGAGGGTTGGGGTGAGGGGTACTACATCATCACAACGTCAAACTGTTCCTGGCTGTATAAAGGTTCGATCTGCACCTTGACCTGTTTGCCAACGAAGATTTCCACTTCCGCCAGCGCGTGTGACTCTTCACTTTTCAGCGCTTCACCCACGGCCGCAGAGGCATAGACCAGGAAACGATCGGAATCGTAAGCATGATGTACGCGCACGATCTCACGCATAATCTCATAGCAGACGGTTTCCACCGTTTTCACCGTTCCGCGCCCTTGGCAGGTCGGGCAGTCGTTACACAGCACATGCTCAATACTTTCACGCGTGCGTTTACGCGTCATCTCCACTAAGCCTAGCTGAGAGAAACCATTGATTGTGGTTTTTACCCGATCTTTACTCAACGCCAGTTCCAACGAGTGCAATACCCGGCGGCGGTGTTCATCATTGTTCATATCGATGAAATCAATGATGATGATACCGCCCAGGTTGCGCAGCCGCAGCTGGCGGGCAATGGCCTGCGTCGCTTCGATGTTGGTATTGAAGATGGTCTCATCAAGATTGCGGTGGCCGACAAAGGCCCCGGTGTTGATATCCACGGTGGTCATGGCTTCGGTTTGATCGATGATCAGGTAACCGCCGGACTTCAATTCAACCTTGCGCTCCAGCGCCCGCTGGATCTCGTTCTCGACGTCGTACAGATCGAAGATCGGCTGGCTGCCGGTATACAGCTCCAGCTTATTGGTGATATCCGGGATGTACTCGCCGGTAAATTCCACCAATTGGTCATGCGTCAGGCGCGAGTCGACGCGGATACGATCCAGCGCCGCGCCGGCAAAGTCGCGCAGGATACGGTGCGCCAAAGCCAGTTCGCCATACAGTTTGTACTTGGTCTGGTTGCGCTTTTTGCGCTCCATGACCTTGGTCCACAAACGCTTGAGGAAGGCGGCATCCTGCGCCAGCTCTTCTTCACCTACTCCTTCAGCCGCAGTGCGGATGATAAAGCCGCCCAGGTCGTCACAATATCCCGCCACGGCACGCTTGAGACGCTCGCGTTCGGCTTCACTTTCAATGCGTTGGGAAACCCCCACGTGTGCTGCGCCCGGCATAAAGACCAGGTAGCGCGAAGGTAGAGTGATATCGGTAGTCAGGCGTGCACCTTTGGTGCCAAGCGGATCTTTCACCACCTGAACCATCAGATCCTGCCCCTGGCGCACCAGTTCGGCGATATCGCGCACGGAGAAATTCTTTTGTTCATCACCGGCAACACACTCGGTGTGCGGCATGATATCGGAGGCGTGCAGGAAGGCCGCTTTATCCAGGCCAATATCGACAAAGGCCGCCTGCATGCCGGGTAACACGCGGCTGACACGCCCTTTGTAGATATTGCCAACGATGCCACGCTTGGCTTCGCGCTCAATATGGATCTCTTGCAGAATGCCGCCGTCAATATAGGCAACCCGCGTTTCCGACGGCGTAATATTTACCAGTAGCTCAGCTGTCATGCTTTCTCCTCAGAGCCGGTGTAGCGCCTGCCCTTATCTTTCCTGTGCTCACGCTATGGCGGCGACGGGAAATCTAGTGGTGGCATCAGCCGGCTCTTACCTCTCGTAATGCGACAAAATGACTGAGCAGCTCATGTGTTTCGACCAGCGGCAACCCCATCACCGCGTGATAACTTCCGGTTATCGTTCTGACGAAACAACCACCCTTACCTTGAATTCCGTAAGCGCCCGCTTTATCCATCGGTTCGCCTGTGGCGATATAGTCGCAGATATCCTGTGGTGACAGATTGCGGAACGTCACGTCGGTGACCACCAGTTGGCATAAAACGCCCTGTTTATCGGCAATCGCCACGGCGGTCATCACCTGATGCTGTTTCCCGGACAAGGCTGCCAGCATCTGCGCCGCATGCTCTTCATCCCGCGGTTTTTCCAACACCTGGCCGTTCAACACCACGATAGTATCTGCACCCAGCACGGGCCAATCCTGTTGCGCCAGAGTTACACCTGCCCTGGCCTTATCCTGCGCCAGACGGCGAACGTAATTTTCCGCCGCTTCCCCTTCCTGCCGCTGCTCTTCAGTATGCGTCAGAATCACTTCAAACGGTACGCCGAGCAGAGTCAGCAGTTCATGGCGACGGGGAGAACCGGAAGCAAGATAGAGCGAAAACATCGTTATAACCTCATTGTACGGCAAACTGACGGCGGATCTTGCGCATCAGCAGGAATAACCACGGCCAAAGCACGCCGTTGACCACACTACTCCAGAACACCTCGGGGCGGAAAGAGACGTTGATCACTAAAAACTCCGCCCAGAACACCACCACGTCCATGGCCAATGATAGCAGCACGACGATCAGCGCTTGCTGCCACAGGGCCATATTGCGGAATAATTGGAATTTGAACGCGACGAGATAGGCGATGATGCCCATGGCCAGCGCACGCACGCCGAGCGTGGAACCCAGGATCAGATCCATGATCAACCCCAGGATAAAGCCGGTGCCGACGTTAACCCGATGGGGTAACGCCATCACCCAGTAAGTGAGGATCAGCAGCAGCCAGGATGGCCGGAACATGTAGATTTGGTCCGGCCACGGCATGATTTGCAGCACTAATGCTACCAGGAATGACAGCCAGATAATCCAGCGCCCGTTGCTGCGATAGCGATTCATCGGGTTGCCCCCACCGGTGGCGGCTGAACGGTACCGGTAGCGGGAGCCGGCAGCGGAGCCGGTGGGCCCATGGCATCAGCCGGTGGCAATACCTGCGGCATCATCTGCATCAGGCGTTCATTGGCAACGCGGTGAACTTCCTCCGGCGGCAGCGGCATGGTGCCGTTGCGATCGGCACCCCATAGTAACAACAGATAGCGCAAGCGTTGCAGACCAGCGGTTGGCCGCGCCTGGATCACGGTATAGGCGCGTTGGTTATCCACTTTTACCGAGGACACCACAGCGACCGGATACCCTTCCGGGAAGCGCCCGCCCAAACCGGAGGTGACCAGCACATCCCCGACGCGGATATCGGTATTGCCCGGCAGATGTTCCAGCTGCAGGTCATCCGTACAGCCACTGCCTGCGGCAATCACCCGGATATCATTGCGCAATACCTGGATCGGCAACGCATGGGAAGCATCACAGATCAGCAGGACGCGGCTGGTCATTTTAGCCACCGCCACCACCTGCCCGACCACACCTTTATCACTGATAACCGGCTGGCCTTCATAAACCCCGTTGTCCGACCCTTTATCAATCACGACCTGATCGCTATAGGGGTCTGAACCGGTAGAGATCACCTGAGTGACCATTTTGTGTTCGTCCTGGCGCAACGGCGAGCCTAGCAGCTCACGCAAACGGGCATTTTCCTGTTTGAATTGGCCAAGAAGAAGATTATCGCTGTTTTTGAGTAACAGTTCCTGCCGCAGAGCACGGTTTTCCAGCTCTAGCTGTTGGCGGGTAGCCAGCGTTTCCGATACGCTGTCCAAAACTTTACGCGGCCCGTTAGCCAAGAAGTAAAAAGGGCTGACGGCGGTGTCCATGTAGTTTCGTATTTTAACGAACGTACCGAGCCGGCTGTCGGCAACGATCAACGCAATCGCCACGATCACTGCCAGGAAAAGTCGTAGTTGCAGGGAAGGCCCCCTGCTAAAAATCGGCTTCATAAATTATGCACGTTCCTCGACAACAGAAAGGGGAACGCACCAGATGCCAGGTTAATGCCGTCATCCGCTACGATCCCTCCATTCTGGGGCTGCTCACTATTCTTCGCTGAACAAATCGCCGCCATGCATGTCGATCATTTCCAACGCCTTGCCACCACCGCGAGCCACACAGGTGAGAGGATCTTCAGCCACCACTACCGGGATACCGGTCTCTTCCATCAGCAGGCGATCCAGGTTACGCAGCAATGCGCCACCACCGGTCAGCACCATACCGCGTTCGGAGATATCGGAAGCCAGTTCCGGTGGGCACTGTTCCAGCGCAACCATGACCGCGCTGACGATACCGGTCAGAGGTTCCTGCAAAGCTTCGAGAATTTCATTGGAGTTCATGGTGAAGCCACGCGGCACACCTTCTGCCAGGTTACGGCCACGCACTTCAATTTCACGCACTTCGTCATCCGGATAGGCCGAGCCGATACCGTGCTTGATACGTTCTGCGGTAGCTTCACCGATCAGTGAACCGTAGTTACGGCGCACATAATTAATGATGGCTTCGTCAAAGCGGTCACCGCCGATACGCACGGAAGAGGAGTACACCACACCGTTAAGCGAGATCACCGCCACTTCAGTAGTACCACCACCGATATCAACCACCATGGAGCCAGTGGCTTCCGATACTGGCAGACCCGCACCGATCGCCGCAGCCATAGGCTCTTCAATCAGGAAAACTTCACGCGCGCCTGCACCCTGAGCGGACTCACGGATCGCACGGCGTTCAACCTGGGTGGCACCTACAGGTACGCAAACCAGTACGCGCGGGCTAGGGCGCATAAAGCTGTTGCTGTGAACCTGCTTGATGAAATGCTGCAGCATTTTTTCGGTGACAAAGAAGTCGGCGATCACGCCGTCTTTCATTGGGCGAATAGCCGCGATATTGCCAGGCGTACGCCCCAGCATTTGCTTGGCATCATGACCTACGGCCGCAACGCTCTTGGGTGAGCCGGCACGATCCTGACGAATGGCAACCACCGACGGTTCATTCAGTACAATGCCTTGTCCTTTAACATAAATCAGGGTATTGGCGGTACCCAAGTCGATGGACAAGTCATTAGAAAACATGCCACGAAATTTCTTAAACATAACGAAAGGATAATCCTGCAAGCTGGGGGCGGAAAATAAAATCCGCCTACTTTACCAACCACACGAAGCAGCGACAAGGCGCAAAAACGTCCTACTTCGGTGAAAATTAGTCTGCGTTATTTGTGACCGAATGCACGGAAAGCGAATGGGGCCTGATATCCCTCAACAAAGGCTCAGCTAGCCACCAAATCAACGTACCAAACGGCAGTAACACAGCTCATAAAATCTAACATTTTTCCTGATTGTCACCGGTGGTAAGCACCTACTGACGCCCACAGGAAAAGACGGGCCATTCTACGTTAATTTTTGCCCGGTCATCAGGTTAAACACGATATCGACGCGAATATTTTTTGCGAGCTATATCGATCGGCTCTGGCGAGGCGAAAAAGTCCCCCTGCCCACCAAGGATCCCGCGCTCTTTCAGCGTCTGCCATTCGTTGCGCGTACGCACGCTGGCGGCAAAAACCTTCGCTTGAGTGCCTTCGCAGGCACCGGTCAAGCTCTGAACGAACAGCTGGTTCTCATCCCGCCGGTCAATACTCCTTACCAACCCTGGGTGAAGCTTGACGATCTCCACCGGTAACGACTTGATATAAGAGGTACTCACCACCGTCAACCCGGCCTGAGAAACCGCCAGACGACAGCCCAATCCGGTCAGCAATCGCAGCACCGGACGCAAACGGTCGATATGTTGACACACATCTGCCTCTGCAAGTTCAATCAGAATTCGCCTGCGGTGACTTTTTTCACACTGTAACAGGGTATCGCGCAGCCAACGTTGGAAACTGCGCTGCAATAATGAATCAACGCATAGTGGAAACGCCAGCGTCTCTTCCGGCCACAGCGCCAATAAAGGAATAATCCGATTCATCTGCTGGCGGTCATAGCTTTCCGCCAAGCCAAGCTGATTGACCAGCGGCATATATTCGGCGGGCAACAGTTCCTGTGCGCCATCATAAATCCGGCTCATGATTTCGCGGTGATGCACATCGCCTTCCACCGTCACCGCCGGTTTTTGATATAAACGAGGGCCACCGCGCGCCAGCACCTGTTCCAGCAGAGTGCGCCATTTAACGCTGCCGCGCCCTTTCTCCGGCACATTGCTGTCATAGACGTACCAGCCGTTTTCGCCTTGCAGTACGGCATGACGGGTTGCCTGTTCGGCGTAATCGATGATCTCTTCCGGGGTCTGCCCGCTGCGATAGGCCACAATACCAATATGTAAGAAAGCCTCACGGTCAATCAGCGCCGTTGAGGGCAAGGAGTCGATCGCGTTGACCAGTTGCGCCGCGATGCCGTCCGCTTCCTTCAGCGTGCGGTGTGGCAGCAGAACGGTAAAATCACTGTGGAAATAACGGGCCAGCAAGGCGGCAGGGTAACGCATGACAAAGGTGGACAGCAGGTTGACCAACGAATACATCAGCTCCTGCACCGCGGCATTGCCGTGAATTTCACGCAGGGTATCGAAATCTGGCAGGCGCACCATCATGACGATGCCGTGTGACCCGACATCTTCCAACTGAGTGGTGAGCTGGTTATCAAAGAACAACCGGTTATTGAGGCCAGTTTTCGCATCCTGAGCGGCAAAAGCACGGATCAGGGTATCTACCCGGCTGCGCTCCTCACGCGCTTCGGCCAGATCGGCCAGCAGCCGATCCAACGCACCGCTGACGCTGGCGGGCCATTCGCGAACATCTCCCTTCAGCACCTGTTCACGTTCGCCGTTGAGAATGCGCCGCGCCCGGCGTTCCAGGCGATCTTCACCTACCGCCTGTTCACGCAGCCAGCGTAAACTGAACAGCAGTATCACCACCATGATGACGATCGACAGCGTGACCGCCGCCGTGGACTGCAATGAACGCACGTCGCTGGCGAACGGATCGAGGTAGGTGACACTTACCCGGGTGCCGGGGTGATGCATCATGGTCAACGAGGTTTGGCGGTAGCCAGCCAGCGATGCCCAGGGGGCTTTGATGGTCGGTAGGCTGTAGGAGAAAAGGTTGCTGGTTTCGGTATCGACATTAATCGCCACGATGCCTAGCGGCCGCATCACCAGGGGCAGCCAGTTATCCTGAGCCTGCAGCGGTTGCAGCAGCATTGCCTGATCGATGGAGGTGGCCAGGGCTTCAAAACGACGCTCTAGGCGCTCCTGAGTCACGTAAAAGAAACTGTATGAACACCCCATCAGCATCAAAAACATAGCCAATGCGACGAGCAGGGTGATTAGTGCAGAGAGTTTGGTTGTAAATCTCATCCCTGTGCCTTCTGCGCGATGATAAAATGAAGAGCCACCTTTTGAAGTTCCAAGGCCCCGTTCCTGCTCGATTGAAAACAACGCAATACCCTGATATTAAAAATCATGAAGCGACTTCAATTTCTTTGCCAAGCATCAGGTTAGCTCATACAAAGCTATCAAGCCTGACCGACGAAGAAAACCATTAAACACTCTTTTTTTGTCCTTTATCAGGACAGGCTTTTTTATTATGCATATAGTCAGACAATACTGAACCATACATTCATATAATATATGAAAAAGCGGGGAGCGATGCATGCGCGTATTATTATTGGAACAAGATGGCGAAAAAACCCTGGCACAAGTCAAGAATATTGATAGTGAGCAGTTGCCAGAAGGGGATGTGACGGTCGACGTCAACTGGTCCAGCCTCAACTATAAGGATGCCCTGGCGATCACCGGCACGGGGAAAATCATTCGTCACTTCCCAATGGTGCCTGGTATCGATTTTGCAGGCCTGGTACACAGCAGCAAAGATCCGCGTTTTAAACCAGGCCAGAGCGTAGTACTCACCGGCTGGGGCGTTGGCGAAAATCACTGGGGCGGGTTGGGCGAACAGGCCCGCGTTAGCGGCGAATGGCTGGTACCACTGCCAAAAGGGCTATGTGAACGCAAAGCGATGATCCTCGGCACCGCCGGCTTTACCGCCATGCTGTGCGTGATGGCACTGGAAGAAGGCGGAGTGAAACCGGAGGACGGCGACGTGCTGGTCACCGGAGCCAGCGGCGGCGTGGGGAGCACGGCGGTCGCCCTACTGTCCGCACTGGGCTATAGCGTCACCGCCATCAGCGGGCGCGACAGCAATACCGACTATCTGAAATCCCTCGGTGCCAAAACCGTGCTGCCCCGTAGCGAATATATTGAAACACCGCGCCCGCTGGAGAAACAGCTGTGGGCCGGCGCCATCGACACCGTCGGCGACAAATTGCTGGCTCGCGTGCTGGCGCAGATGAATTATAACGGCACCGTTGCCGCCTGCGGCCTGGCGGGAGGCTACCAGTTGCCGACTACCGTGATGCCGTTTATCTTGCGTAACGTGCGTCTGCAAGGCGTTGATTCGGTGCTGACGCCGCTGCATCGTCGCCAAACCGCCTGGGAACGTCTGGCCGGTATTCTGCCAGAAAGTTTCTATGATCAAGCCACCCAGGAAATTCAGCTGGAAGACGTGCCTGCCGCGGCTACCGCGCTGATGAACAATCAGATCACTGGCCGCACCCTGGTAAAAATCCGTTCATAATCTGTGGGGCGCCGCATCCGGCGCCCGCTTTTTCCCCACAAGAAATTACCTCTCGTTTACCTCTCTTTACATCCCCCCTCTCGCAGAAAGTTGGCTTTCACGCCATGCTTACACCATCACTTGCGGAGATAAAAAATGAAACAACAGCGAAAACTGACCGAAGCCGATGTCACGCCGGAAAGCGTGTTCTATCAGCGGCGCAAGGTGCTCCAGGCGCTAGGGATCACGGCAGCCTCACTGGCTTTGCCCATCCAGGCACAGGCCGACTTGCTTTCCTGGTTCAAAGGTAACGATCGGCCCCCGGCTCCAGCAGGCAAACCGCTAGACTTCAGCAAGCCCGAAGCCTGGCAAGCCAAGCTGGAGCTGACACCGGAAGAAAAAGTCATGGGGTACAATAATTTCTACGAATTTGGCCTGGATAAGGCCGATCCCGCGGCCAACGCAGGCTCCCTGAAAACGACGGACTGGAAGGTGAAAATCGACGGCGAAGTCGGCAAGCCTATAACGCTGGACATCGACGATTTACTCAAGCGTTTCCCGCTGGAGCAACGCATTTATCGCATGCGCTGCGTCGAAGCCTGGTCGATGGTGGTGCCGTGGATCGGCTTTGAGCTGGGCAAACTGCTTAAGCTGGCGGAACCCAACAGCAATGCGCGTTACGTGGCTTTTCAAACGCTGTACGATCCAGAGCAGATGCCAGGCCAGAAAGATCGCTTTATTGGTGGTGGCCTCAAGTATCCCTATGTCGAAGGTTTGCGCCTTGATGAAGCCATGCATCCACTGGCTCTGTTGACCGTGGGCGTGTATGGCAAGATGCTGCCACCGCAAAACGGTGCTCCGGTGCGCCTGATCACCCCATGGAAGTACGGCTTCAAAGGCATCAAGTCTATCGTACAGATCACCCTGACCCGCGAACAACCGCCAACCACCTGGAATCTGTCTGCGCCCAACGAATATGGTTTTTACGCCAACGTGAATCCCCATGTCGATCATCCGCGCTGGTCGCAGGCCACCGAACGCTTTATCGGTTCCGGCGGCATTCTGGATGTGAAACGCCAGCCGACGCTGCTGTTTAACGGTTATGCCGATCAGGTGGCTTCGCTCTATCGCGGCCTCGATTTACGGGAGAACTTCTGAGTGCGCTTAACCCCCAAGCAGATCACCTGGCTAAAAGTTGCCATCTACCTGGCGGCATTCCTGCCCTTTCTGTGGCTGGTGTTGTCCGTCGATCAGGGCTGGTTGAGCGCCGATCCGGCCAAGGATATCCAGCATTTTACCGGCAGGATGACGTTGAAATTGCTGCTGGCCACCCTGCTCGTCACTCCATTGGCACGCTACGCACGCCAGCCGTTGCTGATCCGTTGCCGACGCCTGCTGGGTTTGTGGTGTTTTGCCTGGGGAACCTTGCATCTGGTAAGCTACTCGACGCTGGAACTGGGGCTGAGCAACATTGGCTTGCTGGGGCGCGAACTGGTAACCCGCCCCTATCTGACGCTAGGTATCCTCTGCTGGTTGATTTTGCTGGCTCTGGCGGCCACCTCAACGCTATGGGCGCAGCGTAAATTGGGGGCCAACTGGCAGAAGTTGCACAACTTCGTCTATCTGGTGGCGATCCTGGCACCGATCCACTACCTTTGGTCGGTAAAAACGTTGTCACCGCAGCCTTTTATTTATGCGTCGCTGGCGCTGCTGCTGTTAGCTCTGCGTTACAAGAAATTCCGCTCGTGGTGGCGTAAACCGCGCTAAAACCGGCAAGATTGACGGTAAAAATCCCAGGTCGGGGAGCGGAACTTTTCTGTGTTCTACCCCTCATAATCCAATAGCGGCACTTGGTGTTTGCTGATTTAGGGTTGAATATCTTCGCTGATAAGACCAGTATTTAGCTGCGAATTGCCACGATATCGTTATAATGCCCGACCTTGTCCCTGTCGCAGCTGTAAAATCTGCGCGTAACAGGTGACAAATCGGTGACATCGGGTTATTTTCTACGATGATGGTTTTATTGCCGGAGATACCAGCACAATGGCGGATAAGTTTCACATTTTGCTTCTGAACGGCCCCAATCTCAATCTGCTGGGGGCGCGTGAGCCGGAAAAGTACGGCAGCGCTACGCTGGCAGAGATTGTTAACGGATTGGAAAACCAGGCGCTCGCGCTAGATATCACCCTGAGTCACCTGCAGTCCAACGCCGAGCATGCGCTCATCGAACGCATTCATCAGGCACGCGGCAATACGGATTTTATCCTGATTAACGCTGCCGCATTCACGCACACCAGCGTGGCGTTGCGCGATGCACTGTTGGCAGTACAGATCCCGTTTATCGAGATCCACCTGTCCAACGTGTACGCTCGTGAGCCTTTCCGTCATCACTCCTACCTGTCTGATATCGCGGTAGGCGTGATCTGTGGCCTCGGCGCGGATGGCTACACATTTGCTTTACAGGCAGCGGTTCGCCGTTTGTCAAAAACCCACTAATTGCTACACAAAAAGAGTACGGAATCACACTCATGGATATTCGTAAAATCAAGAAACTGATCGAACTGGTTGAAGAATCAGGCATTTCTGAACTGGAAATCTCTGAAGGCGAAGAGTCGGTTCGCATCAGCCGTGCCGCACCGGTGCAGGCTTACCCAATGATGCAACAGTACGCAATGCCAGCCCAGCAGCAGCAACCTGCTCTGGCCAACGCCGTTGCCCCTGCTGCAGCAGAAACCCCAGCAGCACCAGCGGCCATGAGTGGCCATACCGTTCGTTCACCAATGGTAGGGACCTTCTACCGCACCCCAAGCCCGGACGCGAAAGCCTTCGTGGAAGTGGGCCAGAAAGTGAATGCTGGTGATACTCTGTGCATCGTTGAAGCCATGAAAATGATGAACCAGATTGAAGCTGACAAATCCGGTGTGGTTAAAGCGATCCTGGTAGAAAACGGCCAACCGGTTGAATTTGACGAGCCACTGGTCGTCATCGAATAACGAGGCGCACCATGCTAGATAAAATTGTTATCGCCAACCGTGGCGAGATCGCGCTACGTATCCTGCGCGCTTGTAAAGAACTGGGCATCAAAACCGTTGCCGTTCACTCAAGTGCCGACCGCGATCTGAAACACGTTCTGCTGGCGGATGAGACCGTTTGTATCGGCCCTGCACCGTCAGTTAAAAGCTATCTGAACATCCCGGCCATCATCTCCGCCGCCGAAATTACCGGCGCCGTGGCGATCCACCCGGGTTATGGCTTCTTGTCCGAGAACGCCGACTTTGCCGAGCAGGTAGAGCGCTCTGGCTTTATCTTCATCGGCCCACGCGCCGAAACCATTCGCCTGATGGGTGACAAGGTTTCTGCCATCAGCGCGATGAAAAAAGCCGGCGTACCTTGCGTACCAGGCTCCGACGGCCCGCTGACCGATGACATGGACAAAAACCGTGCCTTCGCCAAGCGCATCGGTTATCCGGTGATCATCAAGGCTTCCGGTGGCGGCGGCGGTCGCGGCATGCGCGTAGTGCGCGGCGACAAAGATCTCGAGCAATCCATCTCCATGACCAAAGCGGAAGCCAAAGCGGCTTTCAACAACGACATGGTGTATATGGAGAAGTACCTGGAAAACCCACGCCACATCGAAATTCAGGTGTTGGCAGACGGTCAGGGCAACGCCATCTATCTGGCTGAACGTGACTGCTCCATGCAGCGCCGCCACCAGAAAGTGGTCGAAGAGGCACCAGCACCGGGGATCACCCCAGAGCTGCGCCGCTACATCGGCGAGCGCTGCTCAAAAGCCTGTGTGGAAATCGGCTATCGCGGTGCGGGTACCTTTGAGTTCCTGTATGAGAACGGCGAGTTCTATTTCATTGAAATGAACACCCGTATCCAGGTGGAACACCCGGTTACCGAAATGATCACCGGCGTGGATCTGATCAAAGAGCAGCTGCGTATCGCTGCCGGTCAACCACTGTCGATCAAACAGGACGAAGTGAAGGTACAAGGTCATGCGGTGGAATGCCGTATCAACGCCGAAGACCCGAACACCTTCCTGCCAAGCCCAGGCAAGATCACCCGCTTCCACGCTCCTGGTGGTTTCGGCGTGCGTTGGGAATCTCATATCTACGCTGGCTATACCGTGCCGCCGTACTATGACTCCATGATTGGCAAGCTGATCACCTACGGTGAAAACCGTGACGTGGCAATTGCTCGCATGAAGAACGCCCTGGCTGAGCTGATCATCGATGGCATCAAAACCAACGTTGAACTGCAGCAGAAGATCATGACCGACGAAAACTTCCAGCATGGTGGCACCAACATCCACTATCTGGAGAAGAAGCTGGGTCTGCAGGAAACCTGATTATCGGTTAACGATATCGGGCTAATAAAAAACACCGCATGAGAACTTCTGCGGTGTTTTTTTATTGGGGCTGGGGTCTCTGCCTCAAAGCACGTTTAGCGCCTCTTCCTGCCGCTCATTACACCCATAGGCATACGCACGCAATACTTCCTGGATCTTGTCGATCATCAGGCTATGTGGGTCACCAGCACACTCGCCAGCCATCAGGCGTGGAAATTGCAGCGGAAAATACTGGCTCAGCATACCCAACGGAATGGTTACCCCGCTCAGGTTTGCCACCAGCTTGTCGATGGCCGCGCTGATGCGCGCTTCAGGCCAGTAATAGCGGATCCGATCGGACAGGCTGTAGTGCAGATCGATCATCGCCTTCGAATGACGCGGATCGTAATACTTCTTCCAATACTTGGGCTCATCCTGCATCACGCTGTCGATCACCGCCAGCACGTGGCTCTGCTGTTCTGCGGCGATCAGCTCCTTCTCGATCAGCGCCAGGCTGAAGATCGCCTCACGCAGGGCAAAGGTCAGCGCCGGGCCGACTTTCAGGATCGCAAAGTGATCGCGCACCAACTGGCGGAACGCTTTCGGGGTTTGATAATCCGTAGAATGGGCCTCAAACACCAACGGCGTTGACTCAATCATGGCGGAAAGCTGGCGCGCCTGTTCCGGCTGGTAGTGGATCACCGTGGAATGGTCGAACTCGACTCCCGGTTGAACCACCAGCCCCACCACCCGCTCCATGGCCTGCTCCAAACCTAAGCGAGCAAATGCCTGCCGATGCGTCTCGATGGTCTCGGCGGCATCCTGTGGCCGCGTGACGTGTACCTGAGCGATAGCGTGGCTTTCCCCACCTGGAACCGGCACTTCCGTACCTATCACGTAGCTCAGCGCGTGCCGCTGCTCAGGAGTGGCCGCAGCTTCCGCCACCGCACATAACCGTGCCGCACGCTCGGCCACCACCGTTGGCGGCAAAGGAACCGGATCGTCCGCGCAGGACATGGAAGCATCCAGATGAATTTTACTGAACCCGGCCTGAACGTAATCGGCAATCAGGCGTTCGGCTTTCTCCATCGCCAGCCCAGCCGGTTCATCCTGCCAACAGTTCGGCCCAAGATGGTCACCCCCCAATATCAACCGTGACTGCGGGAAGCCAACCTTGGCGGCAATGGCATACACAAACTCGCGGAAATCCGCCGGTTTCATTCCGGTGTAACCGCCGAATTGGTTCACCTGGTTGGAGGTGGCCTCAATCAATACCTTACGCTGGCTAGCCAGGTCAAAACGCAACGTGGCCTCGATCACCAACGGATGTGCCGAGCAAACCGAACAGATGCCAATATGCTTGCCGCTTTTATGCTGCTTAATAATAGATTTCATACTTTTGGCCTCATTTACCCGTCGCCTTTCAAGTCACAGGGTAAGCAATGTCCTGAACTGAATATTCAGGACGTTGGAATGTTACTTACAGCGCGCCGACCGGCACGGTCCGTTGCTGCTGCAAGAAAGCGTCGATTTCAGCGAAGGTAGAGGTTCCTTCCATTGGTCCACGCCGGGTCACCGCCAGCGCGCCGCAGGCATTGGCATAGCGCAGCGCCTGGGAAACGCCGTGCCCCTGCAACCGACAAGCAATATAAGCGCCGCCAAAGCAGTCGCCTGCCCCGGTCGGATCAACCTCGTCTACGGCATAGCTGTCGACATGCAGGGTTTCATCCGCGGAATAATAGCTCGCCCCTTTACTGCCGCGTTTCACCACCACTTCTTTAATGCCGTCCTTCAGGTAGCGAGCAATCGCCTCATCCAGCGTGGTTTGGGAGGACAGCAGCATCACTTCGCCTTCACTCGGCATATAGATATCGGTCAGCTCCAGCACGTAATGCAGCGCATCACGCATCTCGGGGATATTGAGCATTTCCTTGCGGATATTCGGATCGAAAGACAAGGTGCCGCCGTTCGCTTTGACGATCCCCGCCGCCTTCTTCACCGCATCCACCATATGGAAGGAAAACAGCGATGAACCCATGATGTGGAAGTGCTGGCAGTCCTGCAGCAGTTCAGCATTCACATGCTCGGCCGATAATTTCCCACAGGCTGCGTTCTTGATATTGAAAATAAAATCGCGATCGCCGTTGGAGTGGTAGGTAACAAAGGCGCTGCCGGTAGTCTCATGCGGCAACACACGGATGCCTCGCGTATCCACTCCGTCAGCCTTTAGGCGTTCGATATTCAGCGTGCCGAAGCCGTCGTTACCCACGCAGCTGATAATGCCGCACTGCCCGCCCAGCTTGGTCACCTGGTCGATAAAAATCGCCGGGGCACCACTGGGGAAAGGACCATTCCATAAGCCTGGATGGGTAAAAGATTGGCCAACCTTATCGGCCATGATCTCAACCAGGATCTCGCCGATGGTATAAATTTTTCTCATTGTCCCGTTCCTTATACAAATCTGCCTGTGATCGTTAGCCACGTTTCTTCTTGTTTCTGACGTCGACATACACCGCGATAAGGATCACCAGCCCCTTCACCACCATTTGATAGAAATAAGGCACGTTCATTAAATTCATACCGTTGTTGATGACCCCGATGGTCAGCGCGCCGATCATGGTGCCGATCACCGTGCCGTAGCCGCCATTCAGGCTGGTGCCCCCCAACACGGCGGCGGCAATGGCATCCAGCTCATAGCTCAGCGCGGCGTTAGGCTGGCCGGAATACAGCCGTGAAGCCAGGATCATGCCGCTGATGCCCGCCATCACGGCGGTGATCATAAAGACCTTTATTTTCAGCGCAGAAACGTTAATCCCCGAATAGATCGCGGCCTCTTTATTGCCGCCGGTGATATAAATTTTGCGGCCAAAGGTGGTTTTCGACAGGATGAAGTGGTTGACGATCAGCAACACCAACAGGATCCAGATTGGGATCGGGATATAGAGGAACTCGCCGTTACCCAGCGCCAGAAACGCCTCGTTTTTGATCATGATCGGCGTGCCGTCGGTGACGATATAGGCGATGCCCCGGAAAATGCCCATCGTCGCGACGGTAACGATAAACGACGGGATACCGGCCATCGCAGTCAGGCTACCGTTAACCAGGCCCAACACCAGCGCGGCCATAATCGACAGCGGGATCACCAGAATAAACGGGATGCCAAACGACAGGCCGAGTGCGGCAAAGGTCCCCACCAGTGCAATGGTTGACCCCACCGAAAGATCGATATCCCCCAGCAACAGCACGTAAGTCATGCCATAGGCGGTGATGGCAATGATCGAGACCTGCAAAATAATATTGGTAATATTATTTACGCTCAGGAAACTGTCGTTGATCACGCTGAACAGGATCACCAAGGCCACCAGGCCCGCCAGTATGCCGCCGTACTGTTTGGCGGCTTTTGCCAGTTTCCCTGGCCCGTTGAACGCCGAATGGCCCTCGGCGGCCAGCACTTTATCGCTCATTATTTCACTCCTGTTGCTGCGGTCATGACCTGGGTTTGCGTGAGTCCATCGGTGGCAAAAACGTCGGCGATCTGCTTGGCGCGCATCACCACCAGCCGATCGCTGAGCGCCATGACTTCCGGCAGTTCGGAAGAGATCAAGATAATGGCAGTGCCCTGTGCAGCAAGCTGGCGTATGACGTTATAAATCTCGAACTTGGCGCCAACATCCACGCCGCGCGTTGGCTCGTCGAGAATTAAGATGCGTGGCACCTTTTCCAACCATTTCGACAGCACGATCTTTTGCTGATTGCCCCCGCTCAGGGTGCTGACCAGTTGATGTGGCGAGCTGACCTTGATGTTCATCCGCCGGATTGCCTGCTGGGTTTTCGCCTCTTCGTGCTTATGGTTGATCAGGCTGGAGCCCGCATACTGAAAGGCCACGTGATGGGTGTTCATGCTGACGTCATGCATCAGCACCAACCCCTCCTCCTTGCGGTTTTCCGTCACGAAGGCGATGCCATGCTCTATCGCCTGCTTTGGATTGCGAATAGTGACTACCGCCTCATCGATGCGAATTTCACCTTGATAGCCAGTCAGGCCAAAAATTGCCTTCATCACGTCTGAACGCCCCGATCCCACCAGCCCAAAAAAGCCCAGCACTTCACCTGCACGCAGTGAGAAATGGATATCGTGAAACAGTTTGTCCTGCGAAAATTGCCTGACTTCCAGCACCGGCACTTGCTCCGCTGAAGGAGGTTCGCCGATGCGTGGCGGGTAGATATTGGTCATTTCGCGGCCAACCATCTGGGCAATCAGCCGGTGAATATCGGTTTGGTGTTTATCATGGGTGGCGATGAACTCGCCGTCACGCAGCACCGAGATATCGTCAGATACCCGCATGATCTCATCCATGCGGTGCGAGATATAAATCACCGCGCAGCCGCGCTGTTTCAGCTTGTCGATAATGCCAAACAGGATGTCCGCCTCGTTATCGCTCAGGGACGACGTGGGTTCATCCATGATCACGACATCCGCCGGGTAACTCAGCGCCTTGGCAATCTCTACCAGTTGGCGCTGGGCCATCGACATGGTGCCGACAATTTGCTGCGGATCGAGCGGAATGGCCAAGTCCGCCAGCAGGCGCTGGCAATCATTCACCATCTGACCATCGTTAATAAAACCAAAACGGGTTGGCTCATTATTGGCATAGATATTCTCTGCTACGCTCATATTATTGCTCAGGCTCAGCTCCTGAAAAATAATCGCGATACCCAACTTTCTGGAATGCTGGGGGTTGGCAATAGTGACGCTCTGCCCTTTGAGTCGTATTTCTCCTTTGGTCGGCGGATAAATGCCTGCCAATATTTTCATTAACGTGGATTTACCGGCGCCATTTTCGCCGAGCAGCGTATGGACTTTACCTTTGCGTATTTTCAGGCTGACATTTTTTAATGCATGAACATGGCCGAAACTTTTGGCTATATCCGTTACCGCCAGCACCGTATCCGTCATGATTTCCTCCACCCAAATAGCCCTCACCCTAACCCTCTCCCACAGGGAGAGGGGACCGATCGAGTTCGCTGATTTCTCTGCGTAATACCCTGCCTTTCTTATTACTCCCTACTTTCCGAAGCTGTATGGGCTAACTGCATACTCCGGACAGCGCCCTCTCCCTGTGGGAGAGGGCTGGGGTGAGGGGCTATTTACCGGTGTAAACACCAGGTGCGACCGGGATCATTTTCGCTACAGGTTTACCATTCAAATGGTCGACGGCGGCATCAATTGCCTTGGCTCCCATTTGGTCTGGGTATTGGCGGATAACTGCCACGAAGGTCTTGTCGCTGTCGACGGCGTCGCGAGCCTCTTTCATCCCGTCGAAACCGATGATCTTGATATTGTCGTTACGCGCGGATTTGGCGGCGATCACCGCAGCCAGCGCAGCATCATCACCAAAACCAAACAGGCCGTTCAGATCCGGGTGTGCCTGCATCATGTTCTGCGCTACGGTTAACGCTTCCGCCCGGGTTATGCCAGTTTGGATCGCCACAATCTTCACGTCTGGCGTATCAGCCAGCCCTTTCTTGAAGCCGTCCACGCGTGCCACCACCGATTGCAGCGCCGGATAATCGATAATCGCTACCTTGCCTTTACCGTTGAGCAGTTTGCCCATCAGCTTGCCCGCTTCGACACCACCGGCGTAGTTGTCGGTAGCCACGTGAGTGACCACCGGAACGCCCTCGGCGGCCACATCAACGGTAATCACCGGAATACCGGCTTTCTCCGCTTTGATAATCGCCGCCTGTACGCCTTTGGAATCCACCGGGGAAATAATAATGGCGTCGACCTTCTTGGTAATAAAGTCTTCTACGTCGGAGAGTTGTTTATTCAGATCCTGATTGGCAATGGAAATATTCAGCACCACGTCGTCTTTCTTGGCTTCCGCTTTCATTGCGTCGGCCAGATCAATATAGAATGGATGCTGTTGCGTCAGCAGCGATGCGCCAATTTTATATTCCTTGGCTAACGTTGACTGCGAGAATACTGCCAGTCCGATGGCCAGCACGGAGCCTAACACCTTTAATTTATGCATGATCTATCCTTAGTTTTTATTATTGCTGCTTGGTTTTTCTTACTGTTTTGTAGGGAACTTATTAATATTTACAGCTGACCTTCACAACCACATACGCCAATCACTTTTTCCACCACCCGTTGCATGGCGCTTTTCGCTGGCTGCATATAATGGCGCGGGTCATTGGCATCAGGATGCTGGTGGAAATACGCTTTCAGGGCATCCGAGAAAGCGATTTTCAGCTCGGTAGCCACGTTGACCTTGCAGATGCCTAAACTGATACAGCGGCGGATATCGCTATCGCTCAGGCCAGAAGCCCCGTGCAACACCAGCGGCACTTCAACGCGATCGCGGATCTGTTCCAGGCGGGCAAAATCCAGCTTGGGTTCGGACTGGTACAGGCCATGCGCGGTACCGATAGCCACCGCCAGCGAATCGATCCCGGTACGGGCAACAAACTCCACCGCCGCCTCTGGAGAGGTGTAGATAGCGTCTTTCCCCTCCACGATCAGATCGTCTTCCTGGCCCCCCAGGCGGCCTAGCTCTGCTTCAACGCTAGCGTCGTAGCGGTGGCTGTACTCTACGATTTGTTTGACCAGTGCCACGTTTTCTTCAAAAGGAAAGTGAGAGCCGTCGATCATTACGGAACGGATCCCGGCGTTGATCTTATGGAAGATATCGGCGGGTTCTTCGTGATGATCCAAATGCAGCGCCAGCGGGATCTGATACTCGTGCGCCAGCGCCTTGACGATCATGATGATGTTTTCCAGCCCGCCGTAGCGGTAAGTGCCGGTCGTTCCCGCCAGGATCACCGGCGAACGATACTGTGCAGCGGTTTCGACCACCACCTGCAAGGTTTCCAGGTTGTGGATGTTGAATGCCGGCACCGCGTACCCTTGCTGCTGCGCTTTCTGCAGCATGTTTTTGCTTGAAATGATGTACATCGATTCTCCTCGATCCCGCATCTGATACCGCAGTCGGTAATTACAAAATGAAAACTTATTCGGACAAACTTTCTAAGTGAAACCGAATATAGAGATAAAATGCGCAAAAAAGCGTGATAGGGATCGAAGATTATCAAATAACTTTCAAAACGTAACTTAACAAGATGGTAATTACGAAACATAAGGCATGTTCCGGTATTTGCGCGCTTAAGATCGCCATGCCACGAGTATACCCCACCCGAAAATAGCATCTAACATTATGAATAATAGTAAAAATATATGCTTGTTCGTTCACCCATCGCAGACTTTCAAAATAACGAAAGCCTGCGTGGGTATTACTTTCAATTAGAAAGTATGAAGGATATAGTAGCCCCTATTACCGTTTAACGATGGGGGCAAATGTGCCCAGAAAGTCATCTAACCTGCTGAAACGCAGATTGAAAATTGCTGAAATCGTCGGCCTGCAGGGGGAGATCAAGGTCGAAGATCTTTCTGCCCAGTTGGGGGTTTCCGGCGTGACGATCCGTGGCGATCTCAGCTACCTTGAACAACAAGGCTACCTCAAGCGATCCTTTGGCGGAGCCATTGCAACCCCAACACAGCCGTTGGCGGCGCCGATCGACCCAGGGCTCGCCCTGCCCCCGCTCACGCTGGCTAACCAGTTGGAAATCGCCCGCCACTGCGCCAGGATGATTGCCGATCGCGATACGCTGTTTCTCGGCCACGGCGACATCTGTCGCAAAATCATCCCGTTCCTGAGCGGCCTGAAAAAGCTGCGGCTGATCGTCAATGACCTACAGCATGCGATCCTGGCCGATCAGTTTTTGGACGGTGAAATTATCGTCGCAGGTGGGGAGTTGATCCGCTCACATACCGCGCTCAGCGGTAAAGCGCTGGATAATGTGATCCAACAGTTCACCATCAACCACTGCATTCTCGAGGCCAGCATTACGGACAGCTCCGGCATCCTGAATATCGACCAGCCGCTGTTGGCGTCCCACTACCAGCGCTGCCTGGACAAGGCGCAGAATAAAACCGCCATCATTACCCATTTGCCCATTCAGGCCAGTGCGATCGGGACTATCGGCCACCTCAGCCAGGTGGATAATCTGGTGACCAACCGTGGCGTGAATGAACATTATCAGCAGCAATTATTCGAATCCGACTTCAGCATCCGCTACACCAATAACGAATGTTTTACCTGGGCCAACCGGGAAACGATCGGGGAATAAAGGGGCACTTATGTCAGTTAGCATCTGCACGATGGGTGAGTTACTGGTTGAATTCCTTTCAAAAAATTATAATCAGGGATTCACTCAGCCAGGCGAGTTTCTTGGGCCGTTCCCCAGCGGGGCACCGGCTATCTATGCCGCTCAGGTGGCGCGGCTTGGCTTTGGCTCCACGCTGTTTGGCTGCGTGGGCAACGACGATTTTGGCCGCCTGAATATCGAGCGCCTGCGTCTGGAAGGCGTGATCACCGACGGCATCAGCGTGATCGACAAGGCCCCGACCGGCACGGCATTTGTCAGCTATCGCAACCCGCTGGAACGCGATTTTATCTTCAATATCCCCAACAGCGCCTGCGGCTTCTTTACCGCCGACCATATCGATCTGGGCTTGCTGAACCAGTGCCAACATTTCCACATTATGGGTTCTTCGCTGTTCTCATTCCGCATCATCGATGCCATGCGCCGGGCGATCCAGATCGTCAAGGCCAATAAGGGGACGGTGTCGTTCGATCCCAATATTCGCAAAGAGATGCTCAATATCCCGGAGATGAGCCAGGCCTTCGATTACATCCTCGAATATACCGATATCTTCCTGCCGAGCGAGGGAGAAGTGCACCACTTTGCCAGCAGCAAAAATCAGCAGGAAGCGGATATCGTGCAGGAACTGTTGGCCAGCGGCGTGAGCCATATCGTGATCAAGCGGGGCCAGAAAGGGGCCAGCCATTACCAGCAACAGAACGGCCAGACGCAGGAGCTACACACTCCAGGCTATAGCAGCAAGATGGTCGATCCGACCGGGGCAGGCGACTGCTTTGGCGCTACCTTTGTCAGCCTGTTCCTGTCCGGCTTCAGCGCAGAAAAAGCGTTGCAGTATGCCAATGCCAGCGGTGCCCTGGCGGTGTCCCATAAGGGGCCGATGGAAGGGTTATCCAGCCTGGCGCAGATCGAGCACTTTATTGCACAACAGGCGTAAATCCCATCAACCGGCCAGCCTTTGGCCGGTTTTTTATCCCGATTGCCCACATAACGGCTTGGCAAAACCGTCCCTTGTCGTAAAATCCCCTCCTTTGCCAATCCATAACCGTAAACCCCTTGGAGGCACGGATGGAACAACGCTTTGTTCAAGCTAACCGCGAAGCACGCTGGGCACTGGGCCTGACGCTGCTTTACCTGCTGGCCTGGTCGCTGGCGGCCTATCTGCCAGACAGCAACGCCGGGATCACCGGGCTGCCACACTGGTTCGAAATGGCCTGCCTGCTGGTGCCGCTGCTGTTTATTGGCCTGTGCTGGCTGATGGTACGCGGCATCTTCCGCGATATCCCCCTGGAGGATAGCGATGCAAACTGAGGTCATTCTGCCGCTGGTTGCCTACCTGTTGCTGGTGTTTGGCCTTTCGGTGTATGCCTATACCCGTCGCCAAAGCGGTAACTTCCTGAGTGAATATTTCCTCGGTAACCGTTCGATGGGCGGCTTTGTGCTGGCCATGACGCTGACCGCAACCTATATCAGCGCCAGCTCGTTTATTGGTGGGCCTGGTGCCGCCTATAAATACGGCCTTGGCTGGGTGCTGCTGGCGATGATCCAACTGCCCGCCGTGTGGCTTTCACTTGGCGTGCTGGGGAAAAAGTTTGCCATTCTGGCACGGCGCTACAATGCCATCACCCTTAACGATATGCTGTTCGCTCGCTATAAGAGCCGTTTGCTGGTGTGGTTAGCCAGTCTAAGTCTGTTGGTCGCCTTCCTTGGGGCGATGACGGTCCAGTTTATCGGCGGCGCACGTCTGCTCGAGACTGCGGCGGGCATTCCTTACGACACCGGCCTGCTGATATTTGGTATCAGCATTGCGCTGTACACCGCGTTTGGCGGCTTTCGTGCCAGCGTACTGAACGATGCCATGCAGGGGCTGGTGATGCTAATAGGCACGATATTACTGCTGGTTGCGGTGATCCACGCGGCGGGCGGCTTGCACAGCGCGGTTGATAAGCTGCAACAGATCGATCCGGCGTTGGTCTCACCGCAAGGCGGCGATCAGATCCTCAGCCTGCCGTTTATGGCTTCGTTCTGGATCCTGGTGTGCTTTGGCGTAATTGGCCTGCCGCACACCGCCGTGCGCTGTATCTCGTATAAGGACAGCAAAGCCGTGCACCGTGGCATTATCCTCGGCACCATCGTGGTGGCAATTCTGATGTTTGGTATGCACCTTGCTGGCGCCCTGGGCCGTGCGGTACTGCCAGATCTGAAGATCCCCGATCAGGTGATCCCAACGTTGATGATCACCGTGCTGCCGCCGTACGCCGCAGGGATCTTCCTGGCCGCACCGATGGCAGCGATCATGTCGACCATTAATGCGCAACTGCTGCAATCCTCAGCCACGATCATCAAAGACCTCTATCTGGGCGTACGTCCTCTGCAGATGAACAATGAGAAGATGATCAAACGCTTCTCCAGCCTGACTACGCTGATCCTCGGATTGCTGGTGCTGCTGGCCGCATGGCGTCCGCCAGAAATGATCATCTGGCTGAACCTGCTGGCATTCGGCGGCCTGGAGGCCGTATTCCTGTGGCCGTTGGTGTTGGGCCTGTACTGGGAACGTGCCAACGCGCAAGGTGCCCTTAGCTCAATGGTCACCGGTGCGTTATGCTATACGCTATTAGCCAGCTTAGGCCTGCAACTGGCCGGATTGCATCCTATTGTGCCTTCGCTGTTACTCAGCCTGTTGGCGTTTTATCTCGGTAACGTCTACGGCGAAAAACGCCAGTTGGCGTCGTCCTTATCTTCTTGAGAGAATTGTTATGCCTTGGATCCAACTAAAACTGAACACCACCGGCAGCCAGGCAGAAGACCTGAGCGATGCGTTGGTTGAAAGCGGCGCGGTGTCGGTCACCTTTCAGGACACCCACGACAACCCGGTATTTGAACCTCTGCCAGGCGAAACCCTGCTGTGGGGCGATACCGATGTGATCGGCCTGTATGATGCCGAAACCGATATGACCGAAGTGGTCGCCATACTGGAACAGCACCCGTTGCTGGGCAACGGTTTCCGCCACAAAATCGAACAGTTGGAAGATAAAGACTGGGAACGTGAGTGGATGGATAACTTCCACCCGATGCGTTTTGGCGAGCGCCTGTGGATTTGCCCAAGCTGGCGTGACGTGCCCGATCCAGACGCGGTGAACGTCATGTTAGACCCAGGCCTGGCGTTTGGTACCGGCACACACCCGACCACCGCGCTTTGCCTGCAATGGCTGGATGGATTGGATCTGGCCGGTAAAACCGTCATCGACTTCGGCTGTGGCTCAGGCATCCTGGCGATTGCCGCGTTAAAACTCGGTGCCGCCCGCGCCATTGGTATCGACATCGATCCCCAGGCCATTCAGGCCAGCCGCGACAACGCGCAGCGTAACGGCGTTTCAGAGCGTCTGGAGCTGTATCTGCCAAAAGACCAGCCAGCCGACCTGCTGGCCGATGTGGTGGTGGCAAACATTCTCGCTGGCCCGCTGCGTGAACTGGCACCGTTAATCAGCGACCTGCCAAAATCCGGCGGCTATCTGGGCCTGTCAGGCGTACTGGCGACTCAAGCCGCCAGCGTAGCCGAAGCCTATCAGGATAAATTCACTCTCGACCCGGTGGCCGAGCGCGAAGAGTGGTGCCGCATCACCGGCCAACGCAACTAGTTACATTTTCCCCGCTTGCCAAAAACCATCGGAAATTTAATCAGTTCCGGTGGTTTTGTTCTTTTCCTAAGGATCCGCCAGTTTATCCCGGCACTTGCTGGGGGTATTCTCCTGCTCGGAGTGAAGGTAGCCCGCAGCATATGAGCCGCCCACCCAGGATAATTGGTATTTTCATTGGACAAGGATTAGGAAATGAAAGGAAAAATGTTGCTTGCCGCCCTGTTGGCCGCCAGCTTCTCTATCGGTGCCGCAGAGCATGCTCATTGGGGCTATGAAGGCCAGGAAGACCCGGCGCATTGGGGCAAGCTTTCACCCGATTTTTCACTGTGTGAAACCGGTAAAAACCAGTCCCCGGTCAACATCCAGGGCGCGCTGAAAACCCAGCACGGCAAACTTGAGCTGGCTTTCCAGCCGGGCAAACAGCAAATCGTCAACAACGGGCACACCATTCAAGTCAACGTCAGCGAAGGTAACACCCTACGGCTGGATAACGACACCTTCACGCTGCAGCAGTTCCATTTCCACGCCCCTAGCGAAAACGAGATCGACGGCAAGCAGTTCCCACTGGAAGCGCACTTTGTCTACAAGGACAAAGACGGTGCCCTGGCGGTGCTGGCCCTGATGTTCCAGCAAGGTAAAGCCAATCCGCAACTGGCGCAGGCCTGGCAACAAATGCCTACCGCCGTCGATCAGACCGCCGTGCTGAACAAGCCGTTGGATATCAAAGCGCTGCTGCCGAAACAGTTTAACTTCTACCGCTTCAGCGGTTCACTGACGACGCCCCCCTGCTCCGAAGGGGTCAGTTGGTTGGTGCTAGATCAGCCTGTAAGCGCTTCTGCCGAACAGATTAGTCAATTCCACTCGGTAGTGCACCATAACAACAATCGTCCGATACAGCCGCTCAACGGCCGCGTCATCGTCGATTGATTCTTGCCTGCGACAACTACCGCTGCCCTCACTGGGGTGGCGGTAATTTCCAGCATCATTCTTGCCGATTTGTCAAAGTATTAAGCTGACAATGTTACAAATAACCTGATGTTACGATCTGTTATTACCGGCGCATAAAGATAAAATCCTGTCGTTAGTGGAATATTTTAGCGCACAAAAATCAAGCAAAATCACACAACCAATTGTTAAATAAACATAATATTTTTACCAATGGAGGATAAGCGCACTTTTATTGCCCAATAACTGTCGATTGGTTAAAGTTTGGCCTTTCATCTGAATGAAAAAATGCGTAATATACGCGCCCTTGCGGACACAGTATGGTCAGTCTTTGTCTATGCGCATTGGACACCACCAGTTAACAAATTGCCTGATTGCGGCCCCGATGGCCGGCATCACAGATCGCCCATTCAGAACCTTATGTCATGCAATGGGTGCTGGGATGGCTGTATCCGAAATGCTCTCCTCCAACCCGGAGGTGTGGCGCACGGATAAGTCACGTCTACGTATGGTACATAGCGATGAACCAGGGATCCGTTCCGTGCAAATAGCCGGATGTGATCCTGATGATATGGCCGCCGCGGCGCGCATTAATGTGGCCAGCGGTGCACAGATCATCGACATCAATATGGGGTGCCCAGCCAAGAAAGTGAACCGGAAGCTTGCAGGGTCTGCGTTACTGCAGTACCCGGATCTGGTTAGACAGATCCTCCTCGCGGTGGTTAACGCGGTGGATGTGCCGGTAACACTTAAGATCCGAACCGGCTGGGAACCAGAGAACCGTAACTGTGTAGAAATTGCCCAACTGGCCGAAGATTGTGGTATACAGGCCCTGACGATTCATGGCCGAACCCGTGCCTGCCTGTTCAACGGCAACGCGGAGTACGACAGCATTCGGGCAGTTAAGCAGAATGTTTCCATTCCGATTATCGCGAATGGCGACATTACTGACCCGCATAAAGCCAGAGCAGTGCTCGACTACACTGGGGCTGATGCCCTGATGATAGGCCGTGCTGCTCAGGGGAGACCCTGGATCTTCCGGGAAATCCAGCATTATCTGGACACTGGGGAGCTGCTGCCACCGATGCCACTTGGCGAAGTGAAGCGCTTGTTAATAGGGCATATTCGGGAATTGCACGGCTTTTACGGCCAAGGCAAGGGATTCCGGATTGCTCGAAAGCACGTCTCTTGGTACTTACAGGAGCATGCCCCTAATGACCAGTTTCGGCGCACATTCAACGCCATAGAGGATGCCAGCGAACAGCTGGAGGCGTTGGAGGCATATTTCGAAAATCTTAGCGTAAAAAAAGAGCTGACAGAACTATGTTCGAACAACGCGTAAATTCTGACGTACTGACCGTTTCAACCGTGAACTCACAGGACCAAGTGACTCAAAAGCCTCTGCGTGACTCGGTTAAGCAAGCACTGAAGAACTATTTTGCTCAACTGAACGGTCAAGACGTTAACGATCTGTATGAGCTGGTACTGGCTGAAGTTGAACAGCCACTGTTGGACATGGTGATGCAGTACACCCGTGGCAACCAGACCCGCGCTGCCCTGATGATGGGGATCAACCGCGGTACACTGCGTAAGAAATTGAAAAAATACGGCATGAACTGATAACAATCAGTTAAGATGTTGAAAAAAGGCGCTTTTACCTCATTCGGTAAGCGCCTTTTTCTTTTATCATACTGGCCTGTCAGAAACGCCAGGTGGCCGACAGGTTACCCGCTACCGAGTCATAGCCAGAACGGAACAGATCGCTCTCTACCCCCAAGCCCAGCTCCACATCCCTATTGATTTGGTAACGAACCCCGGCTTTCACCCCCATGGAGTCACGCCCAGTCACCTGATTCTTGTTGCTGAAGCTTGCCGCCCGATAGTTGGCGAAAGAGGCTTCTTGCGACACATCGCCATCCAACAACTCATGATCCCAGGTAAGTTGCAGATCGGCAGCAATAGCCGCGCCCGAAGAGAGCGGAAGATCCCAACTGCTGTTGACCCCAATGCTGGAGCGCAGAGAATCATAAGTGCTCGAACCTAGCGCCAGGCGGCTACTGTCGTTGCCGATTTCCGTCACGCTTGGGCGATGCAGGGTTGTGTAATTCAGTGCGGCCACAGGGCCAGCGCTCCATTGGTCATTCAACGCCCAACGATAACCGCCACCAGCAGCAACAGAACCCGCCAGGCCGGTCCAACTGGCATGTTGGCTCGCTTGATAAGTCTCGACGCTGATGCTGCGATCCAAACGGCTATCTTCAATGCCAAACCGGCCATTGCCGAATAAATACATCCCCGCTTGCCGATCGACAGCATAACGAGCCTGGATACCCAGATCGAAAGCCGTGGTTTTACCGGTGGCGTTTTCTGGTGATTTGACCGTTACCGATTGCCCACTAACCGCACCATGGAAACCATAAACCCAATCGCTATTCTGCTCACTGCGCTTGTCAGCACCAAAGACTATGCCGTAGCTGCTGGCATCATAGCCAACTTGACTCCCCTGGCGCTGCTGCCAGAAACCGCCACCAAAGGGTATGGCAAAACTATGCCATTCGCCTGCAACCTGCTGCTCTGGCGTGGTGGGATGAGATCCGCTGACAATCCGCGTAATCTGCTGTTCACGATTGAGAGAGCTGGCGAACATCGCACTGTACGCAGCAGGAGAGAGCTGCGGCAAAGCGCTGCTGATACTCCCACCGTCGGCGGCAGAAAAGTCCAGCGTACGGTACAGCGGCTGGATGTCTGCACCCGCGCCCGAAACGATATGGTCCAACGCCTGGCCGACCTGCCGAGCATTGTTGTCCTGCGCATACTGACTGTAGGCGTTGTCAGCGCGCAGCATCGCAAGTTGCCAACGATCCTCACCCTGCGGCGTTGCCTGCAAGGTCAGCGTAGGCGAACTGAGTAAGCCGTTCACCGTGCGGAATTCTCCGCTATGCGAGGTGGCTTTCAGCATCTCGCCCGAATCCAGCCGCCAGTCTGTTGCATACCAGTCTGGCTGCGGTGCGAACGTCAGTTGACCATTAAATTCAGCATGGCCATTTACCTGCAAGGTATCGTGTCCACCACGGCCATCGACCTCTAACAGCAACTGCCCATTCTCGCCCTGTTGATAGAGACCCGTGACCTCGATTTGCCCTAGCGAATTACCTGGCGCGAGGATACCGTCATTCACAAAGCGGCCCGCCGGGTTCAAGGTATAATCGCTGTTGCCAGCCAGCGTGGAGCCTGGTGCGATAGACATGCTGTAAATCTGGTGGTGGCCATTAAGCGAAGTTATTCCCCCGCGAGTGCTCAGCGCCAGATTGTCGATACCTTCAATATTTCCCCGATAGTTGAACCGGAAACTGGGGTCTGCCTGATCGGTGGCCTGCCCTTGCAAATTGGCCAGGCGCCCAAAGGTAAACTGGGTCAGGCGCTGCTGGCCATGATCATCCAACTGGTTATAATCCGAGTAGATATTCCCTTCCAACTGGGCACCATTTAACAGATTGATATGGTTGACCAACGCGTTTTGCGAGATATACATCGCCGCACCTTTAGCGGCAACCCGGCCGCTAATATCCGCATTATTGACCAGCGCCCCCTGTAGCTCTGGCAATAATGTTGCAGCCTCCCCGCCAACATAATGTATCCAGGAGCCCCGGTAATCCACATCGTTGCCCAGCAGGTTGTTGCCAAAATCAAAACTGAGGGCAACGCCATTAGCGCCTAGCGCTTGAACATCGCCTCGCTGAATTAGATTATGGTTCTTACCATAAGCAAACATCACGCCGCGGCCATTCATCCCGTCGGCGTAGACGCGAGTGCCAGGCTCAACGTTCAGCGTGTTGTTTTGCCCATCGATACGAATACCTGCCCCACCGGCGCCCTGCGTTAACAGATCCGCTTGCTGGGAGATGTGATTGTTACTGCCGTAAACATGTAAGCCAACGCCCAATGTCGCGGTATTATACTTCCCCGTGATGTAGCCATCGCCCTGCTTGTTACGTAAAAAGTAACCGTGTCGATTAACCAGCGTCTGCCCATCACCGTAGAGCGAAAAGCCGAAGAAATTACGCCGATCGATCTGATAATCCATGTCCTGCAATAACGCCAACTCGGCTTCCATAAACGTGGTGTAGTTGCGGTAATTCTGATGGCTCATCATGCTGTTTTTCAGCTCAATGTGGCTCATATAGTTATCGTCAACCGAGCCATCGTCAGCCAACATTCTCACCGGAATACCAGGCATGGCCCCCGCCAGCACTTCATCCACGTGTTTACCTGCGAAATACCCCTTATCAAGGCGCACATCAAAACCTTGCGGATCCCAGGCGTTATTGCACCCTTCGCAAAGTATGACCTGACCGGGGCGTGCCGGATTTCCATTGTCATCGCGCAGATGTGCAGTCCAGGAACCGAAAGGCATATCGGTGTCAAAAGCTGGGGTAAATGTCCCTTCCCCAGCCCAATCGGTGGCCATATTAGAAATACCCAGCCCATGAGCCAGTTCATGAACGGCAACGCTGACCAGATCCGTTTTTCCGGAGCGAGGTAATTGCGCAGGGACATAGGGAATATGGTCAAAATCCATTTTTCCCATGATAAATTGGCCATGAGAACCGAAGGTTAACTCGCCGGTATCAATACCGTTCAAAGCCCCCTGCAATTGGGTAATGGTGATTACACCATCGGTGACCGATTCGCTGGAGCCTGCAGCGTTCACCTCATCAAAAGTACCTACGTTGATGATGGCAGGCAATTGATCGGGTCTGGGGGTAATGACTTCAGCCCAATACCGCATGGCATCCAGTATTTTTGCTTTCTGCTGGTAATTCAGATCCCAGGTGGACTCAATTGGCTGTGGATAGTCCGGCATAAAAGGGCCATCACCCACATCAAAGAAACGTACCTGGAAGACGGCAACATTATTCGTGTTATAAACCAGGTAACTGTCTGCGGCGTAGCTAGGGTGACTGGCGAAAAAACTGGTTAACGCCGCGGTGATCAAAAGCTTTTTCAAATTAACCATCCTTGTGTACAAATGAAAGGAAATATTTCCTTCCAGTATAGAAAGACATACCTCGTTTAAACAAAGAATCAACATAACTAACAAGAAATACCCAAATAGCCCCCGGATAACCCTTTGTGGACGTATCACCCCCCCACTCTCACGCCCACGTTTTGTGTGGTATAATCGTGAATACGAGAGCCTCCTTCGCTGGCAAGCAGCCGTCCTTCCGAAGTCTGATAGCAGTGCGAACCGCCCTTCGAATGTAAAGGTTTAGTCAACGGCTAAACGATCGTCATGACTGGGTGTCAGAGTATGGTATCGCTATTGAGTCGCTTCTTTATGCGCTACAGGTTTCTACCCCATTTCGCATACAGAGTTGATATGAAGCGTCCACAAACTTTTAAACGTGCATTACTGCACCCTCGCTACTGGCTTACCTGGTTTGGTCTGGCGGTACTGTTCCTGCTGGTTCAACTACCCTATCCCCTGCTGCACAAGCTCGGTGGCTGGATGGGCCGCACCTCTATGCGCTTCCTGAAACGCCGCGTGTCGATCACCCGCCGCAATCTTGAACTGTGCTTCCCGGAGATGGACGAAGCACAGCGCGAACGTCAAATTATCGGTAATTTCGAATCCCTCGGCATGGGCCTGCTGGAAACCGGCATGGCCTGGTTCTGGTCAGATAAACGCGTGAAACGCTGGTTCAACGTGAGCGGCATCAACCACCTGAAACAGGCCCAGCAAAATGGCTGTGGCGTGCTGGTGATTGGCGTGCATTTCATGTCGCTGGAGTTGGGCGGCCGGGCGATGGGCCTGTGTCAGCCGATGATGGCCATGTATCGCCCACACAACAACAAGGCGATGGAATGGGCACAGACCAAAGGCCGCATGCGCTCGAACAAAGCCATGCTGGATCGCAAGGATTTGCGCGGCATGGTGCAAGCCCTGAAGCGCGGCGAAGCCGTATGGTTCGCTCCCGATCAGGATTACGGCCCACGTGGCAGCGTGTTTGCCCCGCTGTTTGCCGTCGATCAGGCCGCCACCACCAGCGGGACCTTTATGCTGGCCCGCATGGCCAAACCGGCGCTGGTACCGGTCGTACTAATCCGCCGCCCGAAAGGCTGTGGCTACGATCTGCTGATCCAACCGGCGTTAGAAGACTACCCAATCGACGATGAAGTGGCCGCCGCCGCCTACATGAATAAAGTGGTAGAAAAAGAGATCATGCGCGCTCCAGAGCAATATCTGTGGCTGCATCGCCGCTTCAAAACGCGCCCTACGGGTTCGCCTTCACTGTATTAAACTCGCTTTCAGGGGTGCCACTTCTGGTACCCCATCCCCCTCGTGCATTTTGTGCTCTCTTTTGAAAAATTCACAGACCCGTTTTTAACTCTGCTGTAACATCCTTTTTTACCCGCTCAGGAAAAGAAATGATGAAAACGCAGGTTCGTCTTGCTCTGATTGGTGATTACCGCAGCGAAGCCGTTGCCCACCAGGCCATCCCCGTCACTCTCCAACTTACCGCCTCACACCTCGATATTGATATCCAATCCCAGTGGCTCCCCACAGAATCTTTGACCGATGTCTCTGTCCTGCAGGATTATGATGCTATCTGGGTGGTCCCTGGCAGCCCCTATCGCAACGATGGCGGCGTCTTTATGACGATCCGCCATGCTCGCGAGCAGAACATCCCCTTTCTAGGGTCTTGCGGTGGGTTTCAATATGCGGTGGTGGAATATGCACGCAATGTGATGGGTTGGCACGATGCTGGCCACGCGGAGACCGATAGCGGGGGCCGCTTGGTGATCGCACCGCTGAGCTGTTCACTGGTTGAGAAAACCGGCACCATCCTGTTTCAGCCAAACACGCTGATCGCCCGCGCCTATGGCAAGCTGGAGACTCACGAAGGCTATCACTGTAACTTTGGTGTTAACCCTGAATTTGTGGCGGATTTGGAGCAACACCCACTGATCATTAGTGGGCATGACATTGAAGGCGATGTGCGCTCGGTGGAACTGCCAGGGCACCGTTTTTATGCCGCTACCCTATTCCAGTCAGAACGTGCAGCGTTACGTGGGGATCTTTCCCCACTGATTGTGGCCCTGATCCAGGCCGCTCGATAAGCCTTACCGGGGGCTAACCCAGCCCCCTGATTACCACATTAACCGGCCAATCAAGGGTGCCCCGATCACCGTGATAATCCCCGCCAACATCATCACCAGGCTAGACACCACCCCTTCCTGCTGGCCTATCTCATAGGCTCTGGCGGTACCGGCACCGTGGGAAGAAGCACCAAACCCCGCCCCTTTCGCCAGACCGCTGCGCACCGACAGGCGCAGGAACAGAATATCGCCTACCGCCATGCCAAACACGCCGGTAATCACCACAAACAGTGCCACCAAATCGGGTTGCCCCCCCATCTGCTTCGCCGCTTCCAGCGCGAACGGCGTAGTGATAGAACGCACCGCCAGGCTGCGCTGCACTTCATCCGGTAACGTCAACCAACGGGCCAGCCACACCGAGCTGTAAACGGCTACCACCACTGCGGTAAGCACCCCGGCGCTGAGAGAAAGCCAATGGCGGCGGATAATATGCAGGTTTTCATATACCGGCACGGCAAAAGCGATGGTTGCTGGGCCAAGCAGCCACAGCAGCCAGTGCGTTTCACCGATATAGCTCTGATACGAGATATGCGTCACCACCAGCAATAGCACCAATACCATCGGCGTTAGCACCAATGGCATCAACAGCAGGCTACGGCGACGGCGATAGAGCCGTTTATTGGCAAAGTAGAGTACCAATGTCACCACCAGGCAGGTGATGCTGAGGATCACGTCATTCATTACGCATTTTCCGCCGTTGCAGCCAGATCTCGAAGCGATAAACGCGATCCACCACCAACCCGGTCGCTCCCAGCGTCAGCATGGTGCTGATGGCAATCACCAGAAAAATCTTCCAGCCTTCCACCATCAACAGTTGGGCATAGTTCACCACCGCCACCACCGCTGGCACAAAAAACAGCAGCATTTCGGCCAGTAACCAACGCGATCCCGCTTTTACCCAGTTGAGCGGCAAAATGCGCAGCAGGATCAGCGCCAACATCATCAACATCCCCACGATATTGGCGGGCAAAGGCAGATGAAACAGTTGCACCAGCCGATCGGCAAGCAGGAATAACAAGGCATATAGCACTACCTGGATCGGCACCTGTAAGCGAGTCAGCAAAGCAGGCGCAGCACGGCGTAACGCCAGAGACATGAAAGCAACCTCAGAAAAAATCAAGGCTTACAGTATACGCAGCCGGGAAACCCTGCCTGAAATGAATTAAAATTATCAACATCATGCCGTAAGGGAATAGTTTCCCGGCGGCACCGCCTTCAGGAGAGCCCAAAGTGGATGTCCGCACCCTGCGTTATTTTGTGGAAGTGGTCCGCCAGCAAAGTTTCACCCGCGCGGCCGAGAAGCTGTTTGTTACCCAACCCACCATCAGCAAGATGTTGCGCCATCTGGAAGATGAGTTGGAGTGCACACTACTGGTACGCGAAGGGCGCAAGCTGCACCTCACCGACAGCGGGCAGGCGGTTTATCAGCGCGGCCTGGCGATCCTCGATGAGTTCCGCCAGTTGGAGGCCGAACTGGAGGACATCAGCTCGGTGAAAAAGGGGGTGCTGCGGCTGGGTATTCCACCGATGGTCGGCAGGCAGATCGCCGGTTTGATCCGTCAGTTCCGCCAGACCTATCCGGGGATCGAACTGAAGATCTCCGAACTGGGCGGCCTTTCGGTCGAACAGGCGGTGTTAACCGGAGAATTGGATCTGGCGATGACGATACTGCCCGCAGTCTCTGACCAGCCGTTGACCTTTTTGCCCCTGCTAAGCCACCCGATGTGCGTAGTTGTGCCAAAGACGGCACACTGGCTCAACCGCACCAGCATCGCGATCAATGAGCTGGCCGAGTGGCCAATCCTGATTTATAACGAAGACTTCACGCTGTATAAAATGCTGATGGCAGCCTTTCAGCAGGCGGGCTTCGAACCCAAGATTGCCGTACGCAGCGGCCAGTGGGACTTTCTGGCAGCGATGGTGCAGGCCGGAGTGGGAATTGCCACCTTACCGGAGCCAGTCTGCCAATGGCTGGATAAAGAAAACCTGATCTGGCTGCCGCTGGAGCCACGAATGGAGTGGCAAGTGGGGCTGATCTGGCGCCAGGGCAGCTACCTTTCTCACAGCGCCCAGGCCTGGATTGCCTGCTGCCGGGAGTACTGGTCTCAGCCTCGATAGTCTTCTGTTTTCCCTCACCCTCTCCCAAAGGGCGAGGGTGCTGTACGAGCTACAAATCACCTCCTGCACCTGACCGCGGCTCCGGACTAGCTCCCTCTCCCTAAAACAAATGTTCATAAGGCCACGGTCTGCATCTTGGGAGAGGGTTGGGGTGAGGGGGATTAGCTTTTACTGATAACCTAGAGCTCCCTCTCTCATTCCACAACGGCAGCAAATTCACGTCATAATCCCCTGCTATACTTCGGCTAATGCTCACCCAAAATCACTAAAAAACCGCTGATTTACTCTTCCGGCCAACGAAAGAGACAGCATGCCCCTTTATTCAGCCGGATGGAAAAGATATGCAGCGGAAATCCCTCCAGAGTATCGCGCCTGGCCTGATGAACCTGCTCGCTTACGAGCGTAGCTGGTTGAAACCTGATATCCGCGCTGGCCTCTCGGTGGCGGCAGTGGCATTACCGGTGGCGATTGCCTACGCCGAGCTGGCTGGCGTGAGCGCCATCGTTGGTCTTTACTCCTGCATCCTCCCGATGATCGCCTACGCCATTTTTGGCTCATCGCGTCAGTTGATCGTCGGGCCTGATGCAGCCACCTGCGCGGTCATCGCAGCAGTAGTCACTCCGCTAGCGGCTGGCCATACCGAGCTGCACTGGCAATTGACCATCGTGATGACCCTGATGATGGGAACCTGGTGCCTGATTGCCAGCCGCTTCAAGCTGGGAGCCATTGCAGACTTGCTGTCACGCCCGATCCTCAATGGGTTGCTCAACGGCGTGGCGCTTACGATTATCGTTAATCAGATCAGCAAGATATTCGGGTTTGTCTCGCCCTCCAGCGAGCTGATTGAACGCATTTACGCACTGCCGGTTAACTTGCTCAACAGCCATTGGCCCACGGTGCTTATGTCACTTCTGACGCTGCTTATCCTGCTTGGCGTCCACTATACCCGGCCTAACTGGCCCGCACCGCTGTTCGCCGTGGTGCTGACGACGGCGTTGACCTGGGCGGCGAATTTGCCGCGCTTCGGCATTGAAACGGTTGGGGGCTATACCGGTGGCGGTTTGCCCATGGTGTCATGGCCTGATTTTAAACCCGGGCTGCTGCGCGATCTGGTGATCCCGGCGCTCAACCTGGCCGTCGTCAGCTTTGTCAGCATGATGCTGACCACCAGGAGTTTTGCGGCAAAAAATGGCTACGAAGTTGACGCCGACAGCGAGTTTCGTGCGCTGGGGCTGGTGAATATCGTCTCCGGGCTTTCGCAGGGTTTTGCCATCAGCGGTGCCAACTCCCGTACCGCCGTTAATGATGCCAACGGTGGCAAAAGCCAGCTGGTTTCGGTGATTGCCGCGCTGGCGATCGCTTTGGTAGTGGCATTTTTTAGCGAACCGCTGCAGTTTATCCCCATCCCGGTGCTCGGCGTGGTACTGATTTACGCCTCTTGGTCACTGCTGGATATGCGTAACATTTTCCGGTTGCGCAAACGCAATCGCGCCGCATTCTATCTGGCGCTGTTTACTTTCTTGAGCGTGCTGCTGGTAGGGATCATTCCCGGTATTGGGCTGGCGGTGCTGCTGGGTCTGTTGCAGTTTCTACAGACGGTTTTCCGGCCTACTGAGCAGCTGCTGGGGGTCAATGCAGACGGTATGATCCATTCGCTGGGTAAGAGCAACGGCGTCCAGCCTGTCGATGGCGTCATTATGTACCGCTTTAATTCGCCGTTGACCTATTTTAACGTTGCCTACTTCAAGCGGCGGATCACCACTCTGGTAAATGGAGCTCCGGGCCATCCACGTTGGGTGGTGATTGACGCGGTGGCCAGCTTCACCCATGCGGATATCAGCGTGCTCGCGGCTGTCGAAGAATTGAAGCGGGATCTGCAACTGCGGGGGATCGGCCTGGTACTTGCAGGCCGCCGTACCGAGCTGACACGCTGGTTTCGCCTGGATCGCTCCGGCAGTAAGGAGAATAAACTGATCCTGGTTCCCGACCTGTATCTGGCGTTGAAGCTGATCCAAAGCAAGGAGAGTAAAGCGCAAGGGGAGCGAGATGCCGAAACCTTCGGCTGAATAAGATAAGGGCCGCATAGCGGCCCCCGTAAAGATGTGGTTAACCTTCTCGCTCAACCAGCAAGGCTTCCAGCAGATCGAGATCGTGCAGCAGTTTTTGCAGCGTCTCGTTGCTGATTTTTTGCGTGGCGCGCAGGTGATAAAGCTCACCACGCTCCGCGCGCAAGGCGGTCAAACGGAAACGCCGCTCGAGGTTTTCCAACGCCAGCGCATTTTCGATATCGTCTTTACTGGCAATACGCCGCCGCAACATTCCGGTCACCCTGGAACTGACCTCTTTGAGCACCTGCGGATCGAGGTTTTCCTCGGTGTCGGCCACCAGCCGCTCTTCCATCTTGTTGATGCTCTCAATCGCCACCTCGGCAGCCATGGCAATCGCCATGCGCTCTTCGGTCTTGCTGGCGCTCTTGTCTGCGACATGCACCCCGCGCAGCAATAACGGCAACGCCAGTACGCCAACGATCAGTGACAGCAAGATCACCCCGGCGGCGATAAACACCAGCTGATAGCGCGCCGGGAAGGCGGTGCCATCGCTAAGTAACAGCGGGATAGAGAGCACACCAGCCAGCGTAATCGCCCCACGCACGCCAGCGAAAGAAGCAACCCACAGCTCACGTATGCTGTAATCGCCAAACTGTAGAGGGCGCTTTTTCATAAAGCGATTACTGGCCTTTTTCATTACCCACAGCCAGCTGAAACGCAGCACCAGCAGCGCGGCGTAGATAATCGCCACGTCGGTGAACAGATACCAGGTCTCGATAGTCGGATCCAGTTCAGCCTGCACAATCGAGGTTTCCAAGATCCCCGGCAGTTGCAGCCCCAACATGATGAACACCATGCCGTTGAACACGAACTCCAGCATCGCCCAGACGCTGTTAGCGCGCAAACGCATGGCCAGCGGTGCGTTACGGATCACGCCAGACTGGCTGATGGTCATCCCCGCCGCGACGGCAGCCAGGATGCCGGACACGCCGATATGTTCGGCAATCAAATAGGAGGCAAAGGGTAACAGCAACAGCAGCACAATCTGCGTGGCCGGATCGTCTCCGCTCCAACGGCTCATCACGCGCAGCGATTTACTGTAGGTCCACGTCACCGCCACACCGGCCAGCAGGCCACCGATTGCCACCTTCAGGAACTCCATAGTGGCGCCACCGACGGTAAACACCATGGTCCCCATTGCCACCGCGATGGCAAATTTTAACGATACCAGGCCAGAAGCGTCATTCATCAACGCCTCACCTTCCAGCACACTCATGATACTTCTTGGGATACGCCCTTTACCGACGATACCGCCCAGAGCCACGGCATCGGTAGGAGACAATACTGCCGCCAGCGCAAACGCGGCGACCAGCGGGATCCCTGGTACCATCAGGTAAATGAGATAACCCACGCCGACAACGGTGATCAACACCAACACCAGGGCCAACCCCAGGATTTCACGCCCGTGGTGCAAGAATTCACGGGTAGGCGTTTTCCATCCGTCGGCAAACAGCAACGGTGGAATAAACAGCACTAAAAACAGTTCGGGGTCAAAATCAACGTGCAACCCGAAATGCGGCCAGGCCAGCAAGGCCCCAATGGCAATTTGCATCAAGGGTAACGGGATCTGGAACGGCAACATGCGTGTTACCACCCCAGACAGGGAGACCACCAGGATCAAAATGAGGATTGTAAAAAATATTTCCATGCTTTCCTTAGACTCTTAAGTTCAGATCACCAAAGCGCGCGGGTAACAGTGTCCGAATAGTAGATCACTTTTTTTCTCAGTTATAAAGCTTGTTGTGCCTTTCAAAACACGTCGCAGAAAAGGGGAAGAATAGTCTTAAGGAAATGAACGACGGGGCCAGAGGATGGCCCCGTAGAAGAAAGGCTTAAATTGCCCAACCACCCGCATAGAATGCCACCAGCGCCACCGCGATTAACACGGTACCGATGTTCAGCCTACGCCATTCACCGGAGAACACGCGGCCAATCACCAGCGAGCTGAAGCCCAGCATGATGCCCGTCACAATGTTACAGGTCAGCACGATAAACACCGCGCACAGCAAACCGGCCATGGCGTCGACAAAGTCGTCGAAATCCAGCTTGGTGACGTTGCTCAACATCAGCAGGCCAACGTACATCAGCGCAGGAGCGGTGGCGTACACTGGCACCAGATAGGACAGCGGCGACAGGAACAGGATCAGCAGGAATAACAGCCCAACCACGGTGGCCGTCAGGCCGGTTTTACCGCCCGCCGCCGTACCTGCGGCAGATTCGATATAAACCGCGGCAGGTGCAGCCCCAACCAGCCCGGAGAAAATGCTGCTCAGGGAATCAGAGGTCAGCGCTTTGCCACCGTTAATGATCTGGCCATCTTTATCCAGCAGATTGGCCTGCCCTGCGACCGCACGGATGGTGCCAGTGGCGTCAAACACCGCAGTCATTACCAATGCCAACACGCTTGGCAACACCACCGGTTGTAACGCCCCCATGATATCCAGGCTGAAGATCAGCGATTTGCCATCCGGCCCCGCCAGGCTAGGCATGGCGAACAACCCTTGGTATTTCACCGCCGGGTCGAAAATCAGGCCGATAACCGAAATGGCAATAATGACCAGCAAGATGCCGCCAGGTACACGCAGTTTTTCCAGGCCGAAGATCACCGCCAAGCCGATTAACGTCATCACCACCGGAAACGAGGTAAATGCTCCCAGCGCTACAGGCAAACCATCCAGCGGATTTTTCACCACCAGGCCGACACCGTTAGCCGCGATCAACAGCAGGAACAGGCCGATACCAATACCGGTGCCGTGCGCCACTCCCATTGGCAGGTTACGCAGGATCCAGGAGCGGATACCGGTAATCGAGATGATGGTAAACAGGATCCCCATCAGGAATACCGCGCCCAGCGCCACGGGAATGCTGATCTGCTGACCCAGCACCAGGCTAAAGGCGGTGAACGCCGTCAGTGAAATGGCACAACCAATCGCCATCGGCAGGTTGGCCCACAAGCCCATCAGCAACGACCCCAAACCGGCAACCAGGCAGGTGGCAACGAATACCGCAGTCGGTGGGAAACCGGCTTTACCCAGCATGCTGGGAACCACGATCACCGAGTAGACCATCGCCAGGAAGGTGGTTAGCCCTGCCACCACTTCCTGACGCACGTTGGTACCCCGTGCTGTAAGTTTAAAGTACGCATCAAGCCCGCCTTTGGGTGTCACGGCGTTATTTGCTTGAGAATTCGACATGTTGCTGTCCCCTGTTTTTCATTGCTGCCAGCCTGGATGAAGTGGCTTGTTATCCCACTGATGCATGGTCATTACGAAACCGTTTCCGTCACGTTCGCTTCCTTACCCTTCAGGAACGCGGCAACAGACGCCGTGTAAAAGGCAAACGTTTAACTCTCATCGCATGCAGCGGGTGATTTATGGTGGTCTTACTCCCAAAAATCCCAAACGCTACTGGGCGGGATTTTCAAGGCAAACGATTATCTAGCCTTCTATGCCGTCTGATCAACTAAAGATCGCGACAATTTATGCGAAAACGTATTGCGGACGCGCATTGTTGAAGATGTCAGGTTTATCGACTTACGGCTTGAAGAGGGGAGATCGCCCCGACAGTTTGGGGCGGAAAGATGATTACGACTGCATCGCCTGCTCATCCATATACATCAACTCCCAGATATGACCGTCCAAATCCTGGAAGCCATGGCCATACATAGTGCCGTAATCCTGTGGCTGATTATAGGTATTGCCACCGGCGGCAATGGCTTTGCGTACCAACGCGTCTACCGCAGCACGGCTGGGTTGCGACAGGCAAATCAGCACTTCCGTCGCTTTGTTGGCATCGCTGACGGGATTGGGGGTAAACAGTTGGAATTTCTCGTGAGTCAGCAACATCACGTAAATACTCTCACTCACGACCATGCAGGCGGCAGTGTCATCGGTAAACTGCGGGTTGAAGATAAACCCCAGTTGGCGGAAGAACTCGATAGAAGCGGGCAAATTGCTGACGGGCAGGTTAACAAAAATTTGCGTAGCCATGGGCTACCTCCTATGAAAGTGACCCTATCGAGTATAGTTCAAGCCTTCACCCCAGCACGCTAAACGGCCCCCCCTGTTCCAGAGCCCGTTGATATGCAGGACGCGCGTGAATGCGTTGCAGGTAGTCTTGCAGTTTCGGGCACCCCTCCAGCCCGCCTCGCCCAGCTAGCGCCTCCACAGGGAAACTCATCTGGATATCCGCAGCGCTGAATTCATTGCCTACAAACCAGGTACTTTTATTCAGGTGTTGCTCCAGATAATCGCGATGCGTGACAATCTGCTTATCCAGATACTCTCTCTGTACCCCTTTACCGATCGCCCCGGCAATCGGGCGTATCACCCATGGGATCGGCGGGTGTCCTAAACGGCTAAACACCAGTTTCATTACCAGCAGCGGCATCAACGACCCTTCTGCATAGTGCAGCCAATAGCGATACTCCTGGCGAGCGTGAAAATCCGTGGGCGTGAATAACCCTTGTGCGTCATAGGCTTCCTGCAGGTATTCAATAATGGCGCCCGACTCGGCCAGTGTCAGATCGCCGTCTACCACTACCGGCGATTTGCCCAACGGGTGGATCTTTTTCAATTCGGGCGGTGCCAGCATGGTGGTTTTATCGCGTTGATAACGCAGAACCTGATAGGGAACACCGAGCTCCTCCAGAAACCATAAAATGCGCTGCGAACGCGAGTTGTTCAGATGATGCACGATAATCATGATTTTTCTCCCTCAGCGGCCTGGAGCCGTTGCCACACCAATTCGCCAATTTGCACGCTGTTGTCCAGTTGCAACGGCACGGTGCGTAATGTGAGTGTCTCGCCAATGAAACTGTAGAAGCGGATCTGCTGGCTACCCAGCCAGTTGGGGAACGAACACCCCCCGACCCGATGAATGACGCACTGTTTATCTTCATCAATCCGATAGTGGCCAACTGCCAATAAACTGATTCGTTGTCATCACATTCGCTCCCTTGACGCCCAGGTTAAAAGGTAGTTGTGATTTCAACTATCGCCAACCCTACGTATAATTCAATTTATTTGATGTAGATACTCAAAACTCTCCGATTTTCCATTACCGCCAAGTGGCCTATCATTCAACACATCGAGAGACAACGGCCTCTCACCTAACAAAACCCCTGAGGATTGAATTATGAAAAGCATCAAAATTTTTGCTACCGCTGTACTGTTAACTTCCGCTTCTTTCGCCAGCATTGCCGCTGACCAGGTCACCAGCCAGCCAACTGCCGACTCACAGAAAATCGGTGTGGTTTCCGTAAGCGGTGCCAGCAACCTGAGCGCTCTGGAAGCCGAACTGGCAAGCAAAGCGGCCGCATCCGGTGCCAACTCTTACCGTATCGTTTCCGCCGGTGGCCAGAACAAGCTTTACGGCACAGCAGAAATTTTTAACTAATCGTCAGATTATGAGCCCCGCAAGGGGCTTTTCGCGTTTTAACCGGTAATACAAACCGGAACAACCAGACTACTCTATAATGTAACCCATCCCCGCCAGCCAACCGGCACATGGCCCATTTTGGCAATCCCCTGCCTGCGTTTTCCCAGATACTGCAGTTGCTATTTATAACCATTACAACTTTTGGAGAGATATCATGTCGGTAACCCAACTTCTGTCTGGCCGAGTAGCTTTTGTCCAAGGTGGTTCACGCGGTATCGGTGCCGCCATCGTTAAACGCCTGGCACGTGAAGGCGCTACCGTCGCATTCACCTACGTTTCCTCCCCCGATAAAGCCGATGAGGTGGTTGAAGCCATTACGGCGGCTGGCGGTCAAGCCATTGCCATCCGTGCAGACAGTGCCGACGCAGAGGCTCTGCAACAGGCTATACGCCAGACGGTAAACAGCTTCGGCAAGCTGGATATTCTGGTGAATAACGCGGGCGTACTGGCAATGGGTAACCTGGAGGAATTGTCGTTAGCAGATCTGGATCGCACGCTGGCCGTTAACGTCCGCAGCGTATTTGTTGCCAGCCAGGAGGCCGCCCGCCATATGAATGATAATGGTCGCATTATCAATATCGGCAGCACCAACGCCGAGCGTATGCCGTTTGCCGGTGGAGCGATCTACGCCATGAGCAAGTCGGCGCTGGTCGGCTTAACCAAGGGCATGGCTCGCGATCTGGGTTCACGCGGCATTACCGTCAATAACGTCCAGCCCGGCCCGGTAGATACCGATATGAACCCGGCAGATGGCGATTTTGCCGAACAGTTGAAACCGATGATGGCCGTTGGCCGTTATGGTAAGGATGAAGAGATTGCCAGCTTTGTGGCTTATCTGGCGGGGCCGGAGGCGGGATATATCACCGGTGCCAGCCTGGCGATTGACGGTGGCTTCTCAGCGTAATGCCCTCTAAAGCAAAAAAGCCCCAAAAAGGGGCTTTTCGTTTTGAACCTGAGGACAATCAGAACGGAATATCGTCGTCAAAGTCCATTGGTGGTTCGTTGCTGGCCGCTGGTGCGCTGTTTTGCGCTGGGCGAGCCTGCTGCTGTTGACCACCGCTGAACTGGTTGCCACCCTGTGGCTGCTGAGGTTGACCCCAACCGCCCTGCTGGCCACCCGCTGGAGCGCCGCCGCCTGCTGGAGCACCACCACCTTGGCGGCCGCCCAACATCTGCATGGTGCCACCCACGTTGACCACGATTTCGGTGGTGTATTTTTCTACGCCCGCCTGATCGGTCCATTTACGGGTCTGCAATGCACCCTCGATGTAAATCTGGGAACCTTTACGCAGGTATTCACCCGCCACTTCTGCCAGCTTGCCGAACAACACCACGCGGTGCCATTCCGTTTTTTCTTTCTGCTCGCCAGTAGCCTTGTCACGCCAGCTCTCGGAGGTCGCCAGGGTAATGTTGGCAACTGCGCCGCCATTAGGCATGTAACGGACCTCAGGGTCTTGACCCAGATTCCCGACCAAAATTACTTTGTTTACGCCTCTGCTGGCCATGTTCGATCTCCCGATGAGTCATTTAAGTGGATTCAGACCACATTTTGGATAGTCTAAACCACAAATTGTAGCATGCCACCTGCTTAGATTATACCTGCGAAGTGCCTTCCAAAAATGTCCCGGCGATCGACCTTGTTGCATTCGTATACTGGATATTCATTCAGGTTTTTTTGTGCCATAATTATGCGTTTCGTACTGGCCGAGCCGTTTTTTTGCGCAATAGATCACATAATCGCCCACAAAAGAACGCAGACAGGCGCGGTGTATCATCAAGACGGGAAGTGTAAATGGACAATATCGAAGTTCGTGGTGCTCGAACCCACAATCTCAAAAACATCAACCTGATTATCCCGCGCGACAAGCTGATCGTCGTCACCGGTTTATCAGGTTCAGGCAAGTCCTCACTGGCTTTTGATACCCTGTATGCCGAGGGGCAGCGGCGCTACGTTGAGTCGCTCTCTGCCTACGCTCGCCAGTTTCTTTCGCTGATGGAAAAACCGGACGTCGACCATATTGAAGGTCTATCCCCGGCGATCTCCATCGAGCAGAAATCGACCTCGCATAACCCGCGCTCCACGGTCGGGACCATCACCGAGATCCACGATTACCTGCGCCTGCTGTTTGCCCGCGTCGGCGAACCGCGTTGTCCGGATCACCACGTTCCGCTGGCGGCACAAACCGTCAGCCAGATGGTGGATAACGTGCTCAACCAGCCGGAAGGCAAACGCCTGATGCTGTTGGCCCCGGTGGTGAAAGATCGTAAGGGTGAACACACCAAGACGCTGGAAAACCTGGCAACCCAGGGCTATATCCGCGCGCGTATCGACGGTGAAGTGTGCGATCTCTCCGATCCGCCAAAGCTGGAACTGCAAAAGAAACACACCATTGAAGTAGTGGTGGACCGTTTCAAAGTGCGTGACGATCTGGCACAGCGTTTGGCCGAATCGTTTGAAACCGCATTGGAACTGTCCGGCGGTACCGCCGTCGTCGCCGATATGGATGACGAAAAGGCCGATGAACTGCTGTTCTCCGCCAACTTTGCCTGCCCCATCTGCGGCTACAGCATGCGCGAGCTGGAACCCCGGCTGTTCTCGTTCAACAACCCGGCCGGCGCCTGCCCTACCTGTGACGGACTGGGCGTGCAGCAGTTCTTCGATCCTGAGCGTGTGGTTCAGAACCCCGAGCTTTCTCTGGCCGGTGGCGCTATCCGCGGTTGGGACCGCCGTAATTTCTATTATTTCCAGATGCTGCGCTCGCTGGCGGAGCACTATAGCTTTGATGTGGAAGCCCCGTTCAGCAGCCTGGATGCCAACGTGCAGAAAGCGGTACTGAGCGGTTCGGGCAAAGAGTCGATCGAATTCAAATACATCAACGATCGCGGTGACACCACCGTGCGCCGCCATCCGTTTGAAGGCGTGCTGCATAATATGGAGCGCCGCTACAAAGAAACCGAATCCAGCGCGGTGCGTGAAGAGCTGGCCAAATTTATCAGCAACCGCCCTTGCGCCTCGTGCCGTGGCACCCGCCTGCGTGAAGAAGCCCGTAACGTGTTCGTGGAAGATACTACGCTGCCGGAGATCTCCGAGCTCAGCATCGGCCATGCCATGACCTTCTTCCAGAATATGAAGCTGAGCGGTCAACGTGCCCAGATCGCCGAGAAGGTGTTGAAAGAGATCGGCGATCGTCTCAAGTTCCTGGTTAACGTCGGGCTGAACTACCTTTCACTGTCACGCTCTGCGGAAACGCTGTCCGGCGGTGAAGCCCAGCGTATTCGCCTGGCAAGCCAGATCGGTGCTGGTCTGGTAGGCGTGATGTACGTGCTGGATGAGCCATCCATTGGCCTGCACCAGCGCGATAACGAACGCTTGCTGGAAACCCTGATCCACCTGCGTAACCTGGGTAACACGGTGATCGTGGTAGAACACGATGAAGACGCAATCCGCGCAGCCGACCACGTGATCGATATCGGCCCTGGTGCTGGTGTTCACGGCGGCCAGGTGGTAGCGGAAGGCACCGTCGATGACATCATGGCCCAACCGGATTCACTGACCGGTCAGTTCCTTAGCGGCAAGCGCTCAATCGCCATTCCGGCCGAACGCGTGCCCGCGGATCCGACCAAAGTGCTGAAACTCAGCGGCGCACGCGGCAACAACCTGAAAGACGTGACGCTTACGCTGCCTGTCGGGCTGTTTACCTGCATTACCGGCGTTTCCGGTTCCGGCAAGTCAACGCTGATCAACGATACACTGTTCCCGATCGCCCAACGCCAGCTCAACGGTGCAACCATTGCCGAAGCGGCTCCTTACCGCGAAGTGACCGGCCTGGAACATTTCGACAAGGTGATCGATATCGATCAGAGCCCAATTGGCCGTACGCCACGCTCTAACCCGGCCACCTATACCGGGATCTTCACCCCGGTGCGCGAGCTGTTTGCCGGGGTACCTGAATCCCGTACCCGTGGCTACACGCCGGGCCGTTTCAGCTTTAACGTCAAGGGCGGCCGCTGCGAAGCCTGCCAGGGCGACGGCGTGATCAAGGTAGAGATGCACTTCCTGCCGGATATCTACGTGCCTTGCGATCAGTGCAAAGGCAAACGCTATAACCGCGAAACGTTGGAAGTGAAGTACAAGGGTAAAAACATCCACGAAGTGCTGGAGATGACCATTGAGGAAGCCCGTGATTTCTTCGATGCCGTGCCCGCCTTGGCGCGTAAGCTGCAAACGTTGATGGAGGTTGGGCTTTCCTATATCCGCCTCGGGCAGTCGGCCACCACCCTTTCCGGTGGTGAAGCGCAGCGTGTGAAACTGGCGCGTGAGCTGTCGAAGCGGGGTACTGGTCAGACGCTGTATATCCTCGATGAGCCTACTACCGGCCTACACTTCGCCGATATCCAGCAGTTGCTGGCGGTACTGCATCAGTTACGCGATCAGGGTAATACCATCGTGGTGATTGAACACAACCTGGACGTCATCAAGACGGCGGACTGGATCGTCGATCTGGGGCCGGAAGGCGGCAGCGGCGGCGGTGAGATCCTGGTGTCCGGCACGCCGGAAACCGTGGCCAACTGTAAAGAGTCTCATACCGCGCGGTTCCTGAAACCGATGTTGCAGAGATAACACCGTGGCCAACATGCCGAACACCAAGCTCGGCATGTTGGCCGTTATTACGGCGCAACCTAGGGACAGCAATAAGTTTCCACCTTAGAATGGCAGGAGCGGATTTGGGGTTTTAACTATCACACGGATATGTAAGTGCCGCGCAGTGGTGAAATAACTCTCACCACCCAAATTCAGCATTATTTATCTGCAGCTAAAATATACTCATATCGGCAAGGCTACCTTCCCCATGACTCCACCTGCTTCAGTTCAAATTCGGCCTCAGCTAATTTTCTCTGTCGCTTAGCAATTTTGCTCGGTTTGCCTTTGAGCTGTGCTTCATATAGCTCTTGTTTTCTTTTCTCTACCTTACGTTGCTTCTTGGCAATTTCATACTGGCGATCGAATTCGAACGGCTGAGTGGCAGGTGCATAATCGTATCTATTATAACGGCCTTTGTAACCACCGTGGCAGTAGGTCTGCACATTGGCCAAGGCCCGATTCAGCCCCTCAACACGATGGACATTGCCATAACGCGTCGCGTACTCGAGCTGCTCTCGCAGTGTTTGTTCTTTTATTGCACAATTTGGCGCCGCCAATGATAATGAGGAATAAACGAGCAGTGGCAGTACGAGAAATATTGAATGATGCAGTTTCATAATTAAATTTCCTTTTAGTAGGTTCCCCTACGGATCCCTTATCCTTATTTGCCTTTAAGCAGATTGATATAGACGCATTAATAACACAGTCATAATTTAAATTCCAATGAGAACTCTCTTAATTAACAGTTCCGTGTATTTAAAATAAATTATCACCCTATTTTTATCAAAATTTAAATATGCACCAATTAATAGAAAATAATCTAATTAGTGGAATTAAACCAAAAAAAAACCTTGCCAATCCTGTTTCTCAGAACTAAATAACGCAGTAAACGATATTGGCCTACAAAATAAAATTTCCCCATAGGTATCGGGGGCGTCGTCCTCTGGCCTGTCGCCACTCTTGAGCCAACAGGCCTGGCCACCTATAAATTCAAATGCGCAGCTCTTGGCGCACCTGATCGGGCAACCCTTCCAGCACCAAACGATATGAGCTGTCGATCAAATGATAAAACTGCGAATTGGGCAAGTTGCCGTCCAGAAATACCGCGTTCCAATGGGCTTTATTCAAATGTTCGCAGGGGACGATTTCCGGATGCTGCTCACGTAGGCTTTCTGCCAGCTCCGGGCTGCTTTTGATCGCCAACGCTGGGCGACCCTGCACTTCACACACCATAGCGAACATGACATCACCCACCTTGATCTGGCTGGCCTGCCATTGGTTTTGATCGCTTTGGTGTGCGCCAGGTTTCGCCATGCAGTATTCCAGCAGTGCTGAGTTATTCATTGGGTTATTTCCCGAAAGACACAATGCGGCGCGAACCACTGTGAGTATGCTGTTACCAGCCAGATACCCTGCCAGTCAGATAGAGAACCGCGCCTGGTCGCTGAAAGCAAGGCTTGATGGCGCTTGCGAAAAGTCTTAGCGCTCTCAGACAGTATATTCTTTATCCAGTTGGCGGCAACCGCCAACACGCAGAAACAATAAGGGGCGATATCGCTATCGCCCCTAAAATCACTGCATTCAGGTCGTTACTGCACCGCGGCAAAGGCCTCGGCCACTTGACGAACGTTATTGTGGTTCAGGCCCGCCACACACATACGACCGCTGTGGATCAGATAGACACCGAACTCTTCACGCAGCCGGTCAACCTGAGCCGCGCTGAAGCCGGTGTAGCTGAACATGCCGCGCTGCTCGAGCAGGTAATCGAAGTTACGCTGTGGCAACGCGCCCTTGAGCGTTTCGACCAGCGCTTTACGCATCTCCAGAATACGGTTGCGCATGGACTCCACTTCGGCCAACCATTGCGCTTTCAACTGCGCATCGTTCAGCACTTTTGCCACCACCTGAGCACCGAAGTTCGGTGGGCTGGAGTAGTTACGGCGCACGGTCGCTTTCAGCTGCCCCAGCACACGCTCGGCGGCTTCGCTGCTTTCACACACCACAGAAAGCCCACCCACGCGCTCACCGTACAGTGAGAAGATTTTCGAGAATGAGTTGCTCACCAGGCACGGCAAACTGGCAGCCGCAATGGCGCGAATGGCGTAGGCATCCTGATCCATTCCGCCGCCAAAGCCTTGATAGGCGATGTCGAGGAACGGGATCAGTTCACGTTCGGCGATCACTTTAACCACCTGATCCCACTGGGCATTGGTGAGATCGGAACCGGTCGGGTTATGACAGCAAGGATGCAGCAGGGCAATGCTCTTGGCCGGCAGCTGTTGCAGCGTGCTCAGCATGGCATCAAATTTCACCCCCAGTTTTTCACCGTCGAAATAGGGGTAAGTATTCACTTTGAAACCGGCGCCACCAAAGATGGCCACGTGGTTTTCCCAAGTCGGATCGCTGACCCAAACCTGAGAGTCCGGGAAATAGCTTTTCAGGAAGTCAGCCCCCACTTTCAACGCACCAGAACCGCCCACGGTTTGAACGGTGGCAATGCGCCCTTGTTGCAGCATGGGGTGTTCAGCACCAAATAACAGTTGCTGGATTGCGCTACGGTAAGGCTGTAGGCCTTCCATCGGCAGGTAGACCGAGGCCCCCTGTTCAACGCTGTTAAGTTGGGCTTCAGCAGCGGCAACGGCCTTCATCTGTGGGATGATGCCTTGCTCATTGTAGTAAAGGCCAATACTCAGGTTCACCTTGTGCGCACGGGGATCTTTTTTGAATTTTTCCATCAGCGACAGGATCGGGTCACCTGCATAGGCTTCAACATTCTGGAACACGGGTTGGTTCTCCTGATTTTGGTTGTTCGGGCACAGTCCCTAATATAGCCACAAATCGGCGTTGGGTTTTAGCTTTATCTGGTCACCGGAAGCAAACCGTTTTCTTTGATCCGTTCCAGCACCACCGCCGTTTTGATATGCCCGACGCTTTTATGGCGGGAAAGCTTCTGGCTGATAAACTCACTTAACGCTGGCAGGTCTGCTACCGCCACTTTCAGCAGGTAGTCGGCATCGCCGGTAGTTTTATAAACGTCAACAATTGCGTCCACTTCTGCCAGCATCTGATGGAAACTGTCGATCTGCTCTTGGGTATGGGTCAGCAGGCTTACCTCTATCAGCCCCACCAGTCCTAATCCCATCGCCTCCGGTGCCAACCTGGCGTGATACCCTTTGATCAACTGGGCCTGCTCCAGGCTGATACGGCGGCGCGAGCATTGCGAGGCCGAAAGCCCGACCAGTTCGCTCAGTTCCTGATTGGTCAGACGGCCATTGGCCTGTAACAGCGTCAGGATTTTCATATCAAAATCGTCAATGTTGTACATAGCCACCTGTAAAATGTGTTAATAAATGTTGACGCTACAGACTAGCAGCTTTTTTAGTCTTGCAACCATCGGTGCTGGCGGGTTGTGAGAGACATAGCAGCAAAGCCAGCTTCCTTGCTCAGAAATGGCATAAAAAACGGCCAAATTACGCAAACCAACAACAATTAACGGCAAAACCGCGCATAAAACCACAAATGTATTTGTCGACATGAAAAGGAAATTTGATGAAAAAACTATTGCCTCTCGCCTTGCTGGTCGCCACCGGGAGCGCCAGCGCACAATCCAATCTGGACAAGGTATTGCAGCAAAAAACGCTGACGGTCTGTACCACCGGCGATTACAAGCCCTACACCTTCCTGAAAGAGGATGGCAGCTACGAAGGCATTGATATCGCTATGGCCGAGTCGCTGGCCAACAGTCTGGGGGCCAAAGTGAAATGGGTAAAAACCACCTGGAAAACCCTGACGCCTGACTTCGTGGCCGGGAAATGTGATATCGCCATGGGGGGGATCTCAGTGACGCTGGAACGCCAGAAGCAGGTGTTTTTTGCCGAGCGGCTTGATACCGACGGCAAGATCCCGCTGGTACGTTGTACCGACGTGAAAAAATACCGCACCATTGAGCAGATTAACAAACCTGCGGTGCGGCTGATCGAGCCTGCCGGTGGCACTAACGAAGCCTTTGTCCGTGCTCATCTGCCCAAGGCCAACCTGACGCTGTCCCACGATAATATGGGCATTTTCCAGCAGTTGGTGGATCGCAAGGCCGACGTGATGATCACCGATGCCTCCGAAGCCCTGTACCAGCAGAAACGTTATCCCAAGCTGTGTGCGGTGAACCCGGATAAGCCGATGCAGTACGGTGAGAAGGCCTATATGTTGCCGCGTGATGATATGAGTTGGAAGCTGTATGTCGATCAGTGGCTGCACTTGAGCAAGGCCAGCGGGGAGTATCAGAAGATTATCGGCCAGTGGCTGGCAGTGAAGAAGTAAAGCTCCTCCTCACCTAATACGTTAAGCGGGCGCACATGCGGCGCCCTTACGCAGTAGTGTGAGACTTGGGGAAGTTACTCGCCTATATATTCCATCGTGACGCGCTGGGTAAGCTTGGTGATCAGTTCATAAGCGCTAATGCCGCTAAAGGCAGCCACCCGTTCAACCGGCAGTTCATTACCCCACAGCACCACTTCGTCACCCACCTTATCGCTGGCATCCGGCCCCAGATCGACGGAAATCATATCCATGGAGACGCGGCCGACGATCGGTACTTCACGTCCGTTCAGCCATATCGGCGTGCCAGAAGGCGCACTGCGTGGATAACCGTCGCCATAGCCCATCGCCACTACGCCCAGGCGGGTATCTCGTTCACTCACCCATAGCCCGCCGTAGCCCACCGGTTCACCTGCTCGATGCTCACGCACCGCGATCAGGCTGGATTTCAGCGTCATGGCTGGTTGCAGCCCAAAATGATCGGCGTAGGGTTTCTCCAACGGGGATACGCCATACAGGATAATCCCCGGGCGTACCCAGTCACGATGAGCCTGTGGCCACAGCAAGATCCCGCCGGAAGCAGCGATCGACTTCAGGCCCGGCTTATCGTTGGCGAAATGCTCAAAGCAGCTGATTTGCTTTTCGGTGGCATCCACCAAGGGCTCGTCGGCGCGGCTGAAGTGGCTCATGATATTGACAGGCTGAACCACGTTGCGACAGGCGCTCAAACGCTGGTAGAACGCCTCTGCCTGTTCCGGACGCACGCCCAGACGATGCATACCGCTATCGAGCTTCATCCATACCGATACCGGGTGCGCCAGTTCAACCTGCTCCAGCGCTTCAAGCTGTTCGATGCTGTGAACGGCGGTTTCGATATTATTCGCCACCAGCGCGGGCAAATCTTCAGCACAGAAAAAACCTTCCAGCAGCAGGATCGGTTTAACGATGCCACCGGCACGCAGCATCAATGCTTCGCCGATACGCGCTACGCCGTAACAGTCGGCATCTTGCAAGGTATGAGCCGTTTCCAACAGGCCATGTCCATAGGCGTTGGCTTTCACCACGGCAATCAGGCGGCTTTGCGGCGCCAGGCGACGGATCTGTTGCAGGTTGTGTCGCAGGGCGCGGCGATCGATAACAGCAGTTGCCGCTTTCATTTCAATTCCTTAGCTGATTATTCGTCATCATATTGTGGCCCCGCATAGTTATCGAAGCGTGACCACTGGCCGTTAAAGGTCAGGCGTACGGTACCAATCGGGCCGTTACGCTGCTTACCCAGAATAATTTCGGCAATCCCTTTCAGATCGCTGTTCTCGTGATAAACCTCATCACGGTAGATGAACATAATCAGGTCGGCATCCTGCTCGATGGAGCCAGATTCACGCAGGTCGGAGTTAACCGGGCGCTTATCGGCGCGCTGTTCCAGGCTACGGTTCAACTGCGACAGTGCCACCACCGGCACCTGCAGTTCTTTCGCCAACGCTTTGAGCGAGCGGGAAATTTCGGCAATCTCCAAGGTACGGTTGTCGGAGAGTGACGGCACGCGCATCAACTGCAGGTAGTCGATCATGATCAGGCTGATCCCGTCATGTTCACGGAAAATACGCCGCGCGCGGGAGCGCACTTCGGTAGGCGTCAGGCCAGAGGAGTCGTCAATATACATATTGCGCTTCTCCAGCAGGATCCCCATGGTGCTCGAGATCCGCGCCCAATCCTCGTCATCCAGTTGGCCGGTACGGATACGGGTCTGATCCACGCGCGACAGCGAGGCCAGCATACGCATCATAATCTGGTTGCAGGGCATCTCCAGGCTGAAGATCAGCACCGGTTTATCCTGCGTCATCGCGGCATGTTCGCACAGGTTCATCGCGAAGGTGGTTTTACCCATTGCCGGACGGGCCGCGACGATGATCAGGTCAGACTTTTGCAGACCGGCGGTTTTCTTGTTGAGATCGTGATAGCCGGTGTCTACGCCGGTAACACCGTCGTGCGGCTGCTGATAGAGCTGTTCAATGCGGGCGACGGTATCTTCCAGAATACGTTCGATACCTTTGGGGCCTTCATCTTTGCTGGCACGGTTTTCCGCGATCTGGAATACCCGGGATTCCGCCAGATCGAGCAGATCTTCGCTACTGCGCCCTTGCGGATCGTAACCCGCATCGGCGATTTCGTTGGCGACGGAGATCATTTCACGAACTACCGCACGTTCACGTACGATGTCGGCATATGCACCAATGTTGGCCGCACTTGGGGTGTTTTTCGATAATTCTGCCAGATAGGCAAAACCGCCCACCGTTTCCAGATCGCCCCTCTGTTCCAACGATTCGGACAGCGTGATCAGGTCGATGGGCCGGCTCATCTCCAGCAGACGCTGCATTTCGGTAAAGATCAGGCGGTGTGGACGGCTGAAGAAGTCGTTGGCGACCACGCGCTCCGCCACGTTATCCCAGCGTTCGTTATCCAGCATCAAACCGCCCAACACGGACTGCTCCGCCTCCAGCGAATGTGGCGGCATCTTCAGCCCTTCCATCTGGCGGTCTCTGGGTTCGTACGTGTTTGTCTTGTTGGTTGGTTTTTTGCCTGCCATGAAGCCTATTCTTTATTCAGTTGCGAATGGGGGTAGCTGACGCAAGAGTATACGTGATTTTCAGTCATGATTCCCTGCGCAAAAAAGGATTAATCACTGCGCAACGAGCTAGATAGTGTGGGCTGATAAGCGTAGGGTGAAAACAGCCATTTAAACGAGGTAGCAACATGTCAAAACGCATCCAATTCTCCGCCACCGGCGGCCCAGAAGTGCTGCAGTATGTTGATTTTACTCCTGTCGATCCCGCTGCGGGGGAGGTTCAGGTCGAGAACAAGGCGATCGGTATCAACTATATCGATACCTACGTACGTAGCGGCCTGTACCCACCGGCAAACTTCCCTAGCGGGTTAGGTACCGAAGCGGCTGGGGTAGTCATCAAGGTCGGGGCAGGTGTCAGCGCGGTCAAACCGGGCGATCGCGTGGTTTATGCCCAGTCCGCACTGGGTGCCTATAGCGAAGTTCACAACGTCCCGCTGGAAAAGATAGCTATCCTGCCGGATAACCTCACTTTCGAACAGGGTGCTGCCTCGTTCCTCAAAGGGTTGACCGTACATTATCTGCTGCGACAAACCTATGAGATCAAGCCAGGAGAGGTGTTCCTGTTCCATGCCGCCGCAGGGGGCGTCGGGCTGATCGCCTGTCAGTGGGCCAAAGCGTTGGGTGCCAAACTGATCGGCAGCGTGGGTTCAGATGAAAAAGCAGAGCTTGCCTTGCGTGCCGGAGCCTGGGCTACCATCAATTATCGCCAGGAAAACATTGCCCAGCGCGTAGCTGAACTGACCAACGGCGAAAAGGTTAACGTGGTCTATGACTCCGTAGGGCAAAGTACCTGGCAGGACTCTTTGAACAGCCTGAAGCGCCGCGGGCTGATGGTGAGCTTTGGTAATGCCTCCGGCCCGGTTACCGGCGTCGATCTGGCGTTACTCAATCAGAAAGGCTCGCTGTACGTCACCCGCCCTTCACTCAACGGTTACATCACCAACCGCCAGGAATTGCAGTTTGCCAGTAACGAGCTGTTTTCGCTGATAGGCAGTGGTGCGATCAACGTTGACGTGAAGGAAACACAAAAGTTTGCGTTGGCAGATGCCCAGCGGGCACACCAGATCCTGGAAAGCCGCCAGACCAGCGGTTCCAGCCTGCTGATCCCTGGCCTGTAGCAGCAAAAAGAAAGGGCCTCATAAGGGGCCCTTTCTAGTTTACAGCGCTTTGTAGGGGTAGAGCAGAGTCCGCCAGAGATGGGGGTTGCTTCAAGCAACACTCTTGTCAGCTCTCGCGGTGATGAAAATGATTAGCATCACTGCTGCGGAGCCATCCTAGCAGCCTCGATAAGTAAAAAATATGATTAATGTGCCGCATTCGCATTTAAAACATCAAGCTGTGATCCCCGCCACACTGGCAAGCAATCTGCCTAGTGAGTTTCAGCGTGACTGACTGATATTTCGGCAAAAAATATTAATAGCGCCGTATCTGTGGTTTCTGCATAGAACGGTATATCCACACGCCAACCACCGCCAGGATCAGCCACGGCAGCAGTTTAAACACCATGGCAAACAGCCCGCCCAGCAGCATAAAAGCCGCGGCCACAAATAACGCAGCCATCACGCCCAGCAGTGAAATACCCGTTACCAGCAGCATGGCGACAAAGCCGATCAGAAAGAACAGTTCTAACATGGGTTGCTCCTTGGCAAAACAATAGGTCTGTCTTGTTCTTTACAAGAAACGTGCCAACTTGAAGTCAATGATAACTTATTGAAATTATATAAAAATAGCGCCACAACCGGTGGCGCCATTGGTCAAAAAAACCAACTTTTAGTCAAATTTTTTGCCGATTATGCCATTTCAGTGCGAGGTGAGCGCACCAATGCCAAAGCCTGTTCGACGGTGCGCACATCGGCCCCTGGCTTATGGGCATTTTCACTCAGATGGCGGCGCCACTGCCGCGCGCCAGGAATGCCCTGGAACAGGCCAAGAATATGGCGAGTGATGTGACCCAGATAGGTTCCGTTCGCTAGCTCGCGCTCGATGTACGGATACAGCGATTCGATAATCGCCACGCTGTCCATCACCTCGCTCTGGCGGCCGAAAATCTCGCTGTCCACCCGCGCCAGAATGCCAGGATTTTGGTACGCCTCGCGCCCCATCATCACACCGTCCAGATGCTGCAGGTGCTGTTGGGCTTCTTCCAGCGTTTTCACGCCGCCGTTGATCGCAATGGTCAACGCCGGGAAGTCACGTTTCAACTGATAAACACGCGGATAGTCCAACGGAGGGACTTCACGGTTTTCTTTCGGGCTCAGGCCGGAAAGCCAGGCTTTACGGGCATGAATGGTGAACATATCGCATTCCCCACGCCCGGCAACGGTAGAGATAAAATCGCACAGGAACTCATAGCTGTCCTGATCATCAATGCCAATACGGGTTTTTACCGTCACCGGGATCGACACCACGTCGCGCATCGCCTTGATACAGTCGGCCACCAAGGTCGCCTGCCCCATCAGACAAGCACCAAACATGCCGTTTTGTACCCGATCCGACGGGCAACCGACATTAAGGTTGATCTCGTCATAGCCACGCTGTTCCGCCAGTTTGGCACAGTGCGCCAGTGCTGCCGGATCGCTGCCCCCTAGCTGCAAAGCCACGGGGTGCTCTTCCTCGCTGTATGCCAGATAGTCACCTTTACCGTGGATGATCGCGCCGGTGGTCACCATTTCGGTGTACAGCAACGTTTCCTTGCTCAGCAGGCGATGGAAGTAACGGCAATGGCGATCGGTCCAGTCCAGCATAGGGGCAATGGAAAAACGATTGGCGGCGTATTGGGTATTATTAATATCTTTCGTCATGCTGAGTTACTGGCTACCTGATAAGTCCGGGACTCGACAATCAGCGCGTTGTGCCGATGCCGCAAATGGCTATTATAACGGCAATCGACGGTCTTGGGGAAACCGTCGTTCATTCTGATTAGGATCTCAGAGCGGTAACGTTTTCTCTCGGCCCTATTCCAATTGTCGGATCACGCGACACGGCTGCCCAAGCGCCAACACGTTAGCCGGAATATCCTCGGTCACCACGCTGCCTGCGCCGATGGTAGTGCCATGACCAATGGTGACGCCAGGCAGGATCACCACGTTGCCGCCAATCCAGACGTTACTGCCAATCACCACCGGCTTGGCTGAGGTATGGAACGGAAAATCGGCATTGCCGGTAAACCGCTCGCTGGCCTTGAGCGGGTGGCTTGGCGTGTAGATTTGCGCGTTTGGGCCAATCAGCGTGTTATCACCAATGGTGATGGTGTTGCAGTCAAGAAACACCGCATTGACGTTGATAAAGCAATTCCTGCCAATGCTGATATGCTGGCCATAGTCGCACCAGAACGGTAATTCAATCCAGCTGTCATCACCCCATGCTGCAAACAACTCACGCAACAGACGCTGTTTCTCTTCAGACTGAGGTGAGTCCAACGCTGCGAGCTGTTTAGTCAGGCTCCTCGCCCGATGGTACATGGCAATCAGCTCATCATCACGGCTGTTATATACCTCACCACGCAGCAATTTCTCTCTTTCTGACATCCCAGGCTCCTGAAAGGTTTGACACCTTACGGGTTATACCGCCGTGCCCGAGTGGAGCCTATGACATAAAGCGGCAAATCGTGATCCACATCTCATTATGCCTAGTCTTGCTGCGCAAAATCGCCCGATTTGCTGCGTTATCCAGGGAAAGCGGGGCAACCCTCGGCGATTGCGTTGAAACATGATAAAATCGGCTTCTTTGCATAGCCGGATAATTGCCATGAACTCAACCAACCAGGAAAAGCTGCTCGCGCAGGCTGAACAACTCTGTCAGCAACGCAACGTGCGACTGACCCCGCAACGGCTGGAAGTGTTACGCCTGATGGCTGAGCAACCCGGCGCCATCAGCGCTTACGATTTGCTGGATTTACTGCGTGTGGCAGAGCCGCAGGCCAAGCCACCTACGGTCTATCGTGCACTGGATTTCTTGCTGGAACAGGGATTTATCCACCGCGTTGAATCGGCAAACAGCTATGTGCTGTGCCACCACTTCGAACAGCCGATGCATACCTCCGCCCTGTTTATCTGCGATCGCTGCGGACAGGTCACGGAGCGGACTACCGAAGGGGTGGAAGAAACCTTGCAGAAACTGGCTCAAGAATCAGGGTTTGTGCTGCGCCACAGCGTAGTGGAAGCCCACGGTCTGTGTTCTGCCTGTGTGGTGGTAGAAAATTGTGAAAACCAACACGATTGCGATCATGACCACAGCATTGTGGTAAAGAAAAAATAAGCGGATTGGGTTGCAGGAGGGAGCGGGTACATCCTTGTTCCCGTGGCCGTGGCAGGGGGGAAATCTGCCAGGCCGGATGGTGTCGTAGCGCCGCAATACTCAGCGGCTCATCGCGCTACCAACGATACTTGCTGTGTTCTTCCCAGGCTTTGACTTCTTTTTCGGCTGCCTCTTTCTGGTAGCCATAGCGTTCCTGGATTTTACCGACCAGCTGTTCGCGTTTCCCTTCGATCACGGTGATATCGTCATCGGTCAGCTTGCCCCATTTTTCCTTCACTTTACCTTTAAACTGCTTCCAGTTACCGTCGGCTTGATCTTTGTTCATAATCTCTCCGTTACTCTTGGTTGTCAGTTTTAGATAAATCTGGCTGGACTTAACTGAGTCAAATTTAAGGTTATCTAATGCGTCCGTTGCCAATTAAGCGCGGGCTTAATTCGCCAGCCACGTGATTAACTATAGTCACCCATCACGAAAAGTGCCCGAAAAGCAGCATGAAATAGGGTTAGGAAAAGTCTTAATAGCAAAAAACGCCGTTAAAACAGTAAGCAAGCGAACCAAAACAGCCCTCAGCACATGTAACTAAATGTGAATATCCATCCCGTATCATCAACTAGTCTGGCCTATCCATCGCTAATGGGGGGGGATGAAAACCAGGTGCCCTGCACGCTATGACGATGCCATACCCAGCCCAAAGCCGCCCCGCGCAGTGCCAGGAATACCGCCAGAGCCAGCCATAAACCGTGGTTGCCCAATACCGGCAGGGTGAACAACGTCAGCCCGTAGCCCACTGCGGCTACCGCCATGCTGTTACGCATTTCTGCGCCACGGGTGGCGCCGATAAACATGCCATCCAGCAGATAGCACCAAACCCCCACCAGAGGCAGCACCACCTGCCAGGGCAGATAATGATTTGCCAGCGCACGCAACTCCGGCAGCGAGGTTAAGCCCGCCACAATCTGCTGCCCGGCGAACAGATAAATAACGGCAAAACCACAGGCAACCAGGCAAGCCTGCCGACAGGCGGCACGCCATACTTTACGCAGTTGCCGCCCGTCCCGCGCACCATAGGCGTGGCCGGAATGGGCTTCCACCGCGTAGGCAAAACCATCCAGAGCATAGGCGGTAAAGGTCAGTAGATTCATCAGCACCGCATTCACCGCCACCACTTCTCCACCCATGCGGGCTCCCAGAATGGTCAACGAGGCAAAACACAGTTGCAGTAATAACGAGCGCAGCATGATGTCGCGGTTAAGTGCCAGCAGGCGGCGCAGATCCCCACGCCAGGCGGTACGCAGCATCGCCAGCGAAATCCCCCGCATGCGTAGTACCCGCCATGCTAACCACAAACCCAGCAACAGCGTGGCGTACTCCGCAATCACCGTGGCAGTCGCGGCCCCCTGCACGTTCCAACCCAGCCCCATTACCAGCCAGATATCCAGCACGATGTTCAGCAGGTTACCGACAATCAACAGGATCACCGGCGCCCTCACGTATTGAACTCCCAGCAACCAACCGAGCAACACCATATTGGCCAACGCCGCCGGGGCACTCAGCCAGCGGATCTCCAAAAATAGCCTGGCCTGAACCAATACTTCCCGATCGCCCCCCACAATGGTCAGCGCCAAGGTGATCAACGGGGCTCGCAACAGCACAATCGCCAGCCCGGCCACCAGCGCCAACAATAACGGCTGCATAAATGCGCGAGCCAGCCGGTAGGGATCTTGCGCACCCAGCGCCTGCGCCGTCAGCCCGGTGGTGCTCATACGCAGGAACAACAACAACATAAACAGGAAGCTGGTGGCCATTGATCCCACCGCGACCCCGCCAAGGTAGCTAGGGCTATCGAGATGACCGATAACGGCGGTATCCACCAGGCCAAGCAAGGGGACGGTAATATTGGAGAAGATCATCGGCAACGCCAGACGCCACAGAGCTTTGTCGGTGTCACTGGTGAAGGCAGAAAGCAGGCGCATGGCGATATGTTTCCGTACAAGCATGGATTTTAGCGTAGCTTAGAAATGACATCGCCCCAGAGTTGGGGCGAGGTTTGCCGTTTTAAAGGGCTGTAATACGAGGTAAAGCGGTTAGATCCAGTCGCCGTTGCGGATCACACCCACCGCCAGGCCTTCGATGGTGAAGTTCTGCTGGCGCAGATCGACCACGATCGGTTGGAATTCGCTGTTTTCTGGCAGCAGTTCGACGACGTTACCGTGTTTCTTCAGGCGTTTGACCGTGACCTCGTCTTCAATGCGGGCGACGACGACCTGGCCGTTGCGTACGTCTTGAGTCTTATGCACTGCCAGCAGATCGCCATCCAGGATGCCGATGTCGCGCATCGACATGCCGCTAACGCGCAGCAGGAAATCGGCATTAGGCTTGAACAGTGAAGGGTCCACCTTATAGTGCCCTTCAATGTGCTGCTGAGCCAACAGAGGTTCACCGGCAGCCACACGGCCCACCAGAGGTAACCCCTCTTCATCTTCCATCAGCAAGCGGATACCGCGTGATGCACCGGAGATGATCTCGATAACGCCTTTGCGAGCCAGTGCTTTCAAGTGCTCTTCTGCAGCATTTGGTGAGCGGAACCCCAGGCGCATTGCGATCTCGGCACGCGTCGGTGGCATGCCCGTTTGCGAAATATGATCGCGAATCAGGTCGTAGACCTCTTGCTGTCTGGTAGTTAGTGCTTTCATTCCGCCCCCTGTTTGTTTATACAGTCTTGCTGTGAGTATATACAGCTAAGTCTGGATTGGGAACCGAAGAATAAATAAAAATCAGCAGGTAGCGAGCGTGATCGCAACGATACCCGCTGGTTTTCACGCCAAATGCTGCCAAAGTACCGAAGCCCAAACGAACAGCGCCAGAATGATTGCCAGCGATACCGCCGCCGAGCCCATATCTTTGGCCCGCCCGGAAAGCTCGTGATATTCCGTCCCCACGCGATCGACAACGGCCTCAATCGCACTGTTGAGGATTTCGACAATCATCACCAGCAGCACCGAGCCGATCAACAAGATGCGCGCTATCGCTCCCACATCCAGCCAAACCGCCACGATGATAGCCACCACCGTCGCCACCAGTTCCTGACGGAATGCGGCTTCGTTCTGCCAGGCAGCGGTTAAACCTTTATAGGAATAGCCTGCCGCTTTAATGATACGCGTCAGGCCAGTTGCTTGATTTGCCATAGTTAAGAACGCCTTTCTCCAAGATGGATCATGTACCCGTCGTGTTGCAGCCGCAACGTTCCAGACAGATTTGCCAGCCCAATCACATTTTTATCGCAGCGCAGTATACAGCAAGGTTGGAATACCTTAATCACCTAGCTATGTCGTACCAATGCCGCGAGCGTATGAGTGCGCTAGAGCGGCCAATTTGATATCCATCAGGTATAATTCAACTATGTACTTCCATTGCCGTGAACGGCCGTGGATTTCCCAACGCCACAGATCTGCTACCCGGTTTCTGGTATGCTTGCGGCGAATTGCTAACAAGAGGCTTCACGTTGTCATGTCAGGTTGGCGTAAAATCTATTATAAGATATTGAACTTACCACTAAAAATGTTGGTAAGAAGTAAGGTTATCCCTTCAGATCCGGTCACGGAGTTAGGGTTGGATCCCTCACGACCGATTTTGTATGTTTTACCTTATAATTCCAAGGCGGATTTACTCACTTTGCGCACCCAGTGTCTGGCGCAAGATCTGCCCGATCCCCTTAACCCGTTGGAAATCGATGGCACCGTGCTGCCAAGCTACGTGTTTATCCACGATGGCCCACGCCTGTTCCGTTATTACACACCCAAAGAAGAATCGGTAAAACTGTTCCACGATTATCTGGATCTGCACCGCAGCAACCCGGATCTCGATATTCAGATGTTGCCGGTATCGGTGATGTTTGGCCGCTCCCCTGGGCGCGAAGGCCACGGCACGCCGCACCTGCGCCTGCTGAATGGCGTACAGAAGTTCTTCGCTGTACTGTGGCTGGGGCGCGACAGCTTTGTCCGTTTCTCCAACACCGTGTCCCTACGCCGGATGGCGACCGAGCACGGCACCGATAAGACCATCGCGCAAAAACTGGCCCGTGTCGCACGCATGCACTTCGCACGCCAGCGCCTGGCCGCCGTTGGGCCAAGCCTGCCTGCCCGTCAGGATCTGTTCAAAAAGCTGCTGGCCTCCAAGGCGATTGAAAAAGCGATCGAAGACGAAGCACGCAGCAAAAAGATCTCCCACGAAAAGGCCCAGCAGAACGCAATTGCGCTGATGGAAGAGATTGCCGCCGATTTCTCCTATGAAACAGTACGCCTGTCCGACCGCGTGTTGAGCTGGACCTGGAACCGGCTGTATCAGGGTATCAACGTCACCAACGCCGAGCGTGTGCGTCAGCTGGCGCAGGATGGCCACGAGATCGTCTATGTGCCGTGTCACCGTAGCCATATGGACTATCTGCTGCTGTCCTATGTGCTCTACCATCAAGGGCTGGTGCCACCGCATATCGCAGCGGGTATTAACCTGAACTTCTGGCCTGCCGGGCCGATCTTCCGCCGTCTGGGCGCGTTCTTTATCCGCCGCACGTTCAAGGGCAACAAACTCTATTCAACCGTGTTTCGTGAATACCTCGGTGAGCTGTTCACTCGAGGTTACTCGGTAGAATACTTTGTTGAAGGCGGGCGCTCCCGTACCGGCCGCCTGCTGGAACCGAAAACCGGCACCCTGTCGATGACCATTCAGGCCATGCTGCGTGGCGGTACACGTCCGATCACCCTGGTACCGATTTATATCGGTTACGAGCACGTGATGGAAGTAGGTACTTACGCCAAAGAGCTGCGTGGCGCGACCAAAGAGAAAGAGAGCCTGCTGCAAATGGTGCGTGGCTTGCGCAAGCTACGCAACCTCGGCCAGGGCTACGTAAACTTTGGTGAACCGCTGCCGTTGACTACGTACCTGAACCAAAACGTCCCGCATTGGCGTGAGTCTATCGACCCGATCGAAGCACAGCGCCCAAGCTGGCTGACGCCTGCGGTCAACGATCTGGCGGCTCAGATCATGGTGCGTATCAACAACGCTGCCGCCGCCAACGCCATGAACCTGTGTTCCACCGCGCTGTTGGCCTCACGCCAACGTTCGCTGACCCGTGAGCAGTTGCTTGAGCAGTTGGAATGCTACTTACAGTTAATGCGTAACGTGCCGTATGCACCGGACGCCACCGTACCCGCGCAAACGCCAGACCAGTTGCTGGATCACGCTTTAAACATGAACAAGTTTGAAGTGGAGAAGGACAACATCGGCGACATCATCATTCTGCCGCGCGAGCAGGCGGTGCTGATGACATACTATCGCAACAATATCCATCATATGTTGGTACTGCCTTCGTTGATCGCCTCTATCGTGATGCATCACCGCCGCGTGTCGCGCGTTGAGCTGTTGCGTCAGGTCAGCCTGATCTATCCGATGCTGAAGGCCGAGCTGTTCCTGCGTTACGACAAAGAACAGCTAGCCGACGTGCTGCAACCGCTGATCGAAGAGTTGATACGCCAGCAGCTGATTTGTAGCAAAGGCGATGAGCTGGTGCTGAACCCTGCGCGCATCCGTCCGTTGCAGCTGTTGGCCGCCGGGGTGCGTGAAACCCTGCAACGCTATGCCATCACCATGTCGATCCTCAGCGCCAACCCAAGTATCAACCGGGGTGCCCTGGAGAAAGAGAGCCGCATTATGGCCCAGCGTTTGTCGGTGCTGCACGGCATCAACGCGCCGGAATTCTTCGATAAGGCGGTGTTCTCCACCTTGGTGGCGACGCTGCGTGAAGAAGGCTTTATCAATGATATTGGCGATGCGATCCGCGAGCACACCATGGAGGTTTACACCATGTTGAGCGATCTGATCACCCCGGAAATCAAGCTGACCATCGAGAGCGTCAGCATGCCGGAAGAAACCAATACCCCAGCGCTGGCGGCTGAAGTCGTAAAAGAAGACGAGTAACTCGCAGGCCAGTTACCACGAAAAAGGCATCCGTTAATGGATGCCTTTTTACTTTTTGCGTTGGGCAAATCACACGTAGCTAAGCGCAATACCGATGAACAACACCAAGCCGACGTAGTTGTTATTCAGGAAGGCACGGAAGCAGGCATCGCGATCGCGGCCAGCCACCTGCTTTTGCTGATGGATAAACAACGCCCCGGCCAGCAACAGCGACCAGTAAAACGCGCCCCCTAACTGCATCAGATAACCTACCCACAACATCAGTAACAGCGTAGCAAACTGCAACAGCCCTACGATCAGCTTGTCATGGCGGCCAAACAGCACCGCGGTGGATTTGATCCCAATCTTCACATCGTCATCACGATCGACCATGGCATACAAGGTATCGTAAGCCACCGTCCAGCAGATATTGGCCAGAAACAGCAACCAGCAGCTCAGTGGCAGCGACTCGCTGACAGCGGCATAGGCCATCGGGATCGACCAGCCAAACGCCGCCCCCAGCACCACCTGAGGCAAATTGGTCACCCGCTTCATAAACGGGTAAACCCAGGCCAGCGCCAGAGCCGCCAGCGATAGCCAGATGGTCATCGCATTCAACGTCAGCACCAGCGCAAAGGAAACCAGCACCAGCGAGACAAACAGGATCTTGGCCTCTTTTTCGCTGACGCGGCCGCTCGGCATTGGGCGGCCTGCGGTGCGTTTCACATGCCCATCGAAAGCGCGATCGGCATAGTCATTCACCACGCAACCCGCAGCACGCATCAGGAAAACGCCAAGCACAAATACCAGCAATACCGACGGCGAAGGAACTCCCCCCCCTGCCAACCACAATGCCCACAGGGTGGGCCACAGCAACAATAGCGTGCCAATCGGCTTATCGATACGCATCAGATGGCAATAGGCCTGCCATTTGCTTTGAATCACGCTCCCTTCCAAAGTTCTTTCTCCCCTAATTATGCCGGAGTGCCCTTTTCCACCGCATACAGTGGAGAGGCCGGTAGAAACAGTTCCGTCAGTAACAATGGTTTTCCCGCCAGACGGAGGCGAGAACGCCGCGCCCACAGATCCTTCTGCTGGCCAACATGGATATAATCACGAGTCAGGCTTTCACTGCTGAACAGATAACGGCCCAGTGGCAACGTCCCCAGGTCGACCAGCGCCAGATCCGGCCCGGTCAGCGTTTCCTGTGGGATCACCGTACGCCCCAGAAGCCAAGGCTCGCCGTCACCCAGTAAGACGATCTCACGCAGCCAATAGCGCTCGCTATGTGGCAGATGAACCGCCTCTTCGGCAAGCTGGTCACGAGTGATGAAGCATTCACGCTGAGGTTCTACCTGCACGCGGCCACAATGGCGCTCAAAACGGCGGGTCATGGAACCTAACTCCATCAGCCAATCGCTAACGGCGGCAGGTATTGAGGAATGTTCAGACAGCCACTCAATCGGCGGCAGGATAGGCTCCCTAATGTCAGACATTATGTTACTCCAGGCCGGAGGCTGCGTGCCGCGCCAAGCCATACAAACTGTTAACAGAAATCCATTGTAACGCAGAAATGCAAAAGCGGCAGGCAGATTCGTGACGTAACGCATCCCCCATTATCCGGGGGTAAAAAGGCAGGCTGTCGTAGTGGAAGATGTCATAACTCAAGAGAGTTCGTACTGTTGGCGCCACGCAGTCCCCCTCTGCTCGGTATCAGTGGGGAAACGCGGGTGGGCAGATAAAAAAAGGTGCGCCGAAACGCACCAATCATCAAGCCAGCATCGGTAGCGTGGGGGATTACCCCTTGCCTTTCACGCTGCCAATAAACGTTTCACGAGCGGTGGTGGAACCCAGTTTTTCGGCCTCATTCATCAGTTTCAGCGCCTTATCGATATCGCCCGCCTTGACCGCCTGTTTGATGCCGTTATTGAAGTAAGCCTCGGTGTCATTGAGCATCGGTTCTGCCGGTGCGCTAGCAACCGGTGCTGGAGCCGCAACTGCCGGAGCGGTGGCACCCACCACGACCGGTGGCGTTGCCGGAGCCGATTGCAGCATGCCAATCATGATGTTGCTGGCCCCTTGTTCTGCCGTCACCTTCAGCTTCAACGTGCCGCCAGTGCTGTGGCTGGCGATCGGATCCGGGATGTCCGGTACCGCGTTACCCACCCCTTGGGCGTAGGCTTTGGCCGGGTTGGTCAGGATGGTGGTTTTAGCCAGATCCTGCTGGGTGGTGTACACCAACAGATAGATCTGTTTTTGCCCCAGCGCAGGGGTCAGTTTCAATGTGCCCTCCAACCGATCGGCAGACATCACGCCCGGTGGCTGGTAAGCGAAATAGCTGCTCGGATAATAGGCCGCCGGGCGCATATGTTCATCCAGCACCAATACGCTTGGAGCATAGATTGAGTTTTTATTGGCCAGACTGCTCAGTTGGATTTCCAGCGATCCTCGATCGGCCGGCAGCGCAAATGCAGCAACGGCCCCCTGGATCTGGCCCTGGTTGATCTGCGGGCTGACATTATTGAGTTGGACATCCTGGGTCACCGGCGGTACCAACGGCTGCCAAGGCAAACTTTGCAGGGTGGCGGCACTGATGGCCGGTGCGACGGAAACGTTGGCCGGAGTATCGGCATAGGTCGCCAGCGGTGCGCCGACGGTCAACGCCAGAGACAGGCAGAGTGACAGTAGATTTTTTTTCATTGTTATACCCTCTCGCTTTGAGCGTGTATCCCGGCAGCGGGCAGGCAAGCGCACTACTGCCGGTTAAACGGTAAGAGGGAGGGCGTACAGACGCCCTCCCGTCAAGCCAGTATTACCACCAGATTTCCATCTGGGCACCGAAGGTGACTTCGCTGTCTTTACCACGGCTGAAGGTATGCATGCTGGTATCGTTATAAGCCGTACCTGCGTTGTAGCCCGCACCGGAATCGTTGTTTGCGTAGCCCCACTTCTCATCCCAGTTGGCATAGGTCGCGAAGACACGGATCGCCGGACGTGACCAGATGCTGTTACCCGCTTGCCACTGTTGTGCCAGGGTGACTTTGTATTGGCCGTTGCGATCGCCAGTACGTTGAGACTTCACGTTGTCGTAGCCGACTTCCATCAAGGTACTCATGATTGGCGTCCATTTGTACATTGGGCGCACGCCCACGGTGTACCAGGTGGTGCCGTTGTCATTGTCGCGGTTAACGTCCTGATACATGGCAACGTACATCATTGCCCAATCATCGTTGAAGTCGATGGCACCGTGATCCAGCACGCGGATCATCTTGCCGTTGTTATCAATGGCAGCACCCTGGCTGCGGCCGTTGTTCTGCGCAGTCATGGAATCGGTAGCGTACTGCACCGTGAATTTGTTGTACCCGCCCAGGATGCTCTGGGTATGTTCCGCAGTAAACATCCAACCGTCTTTGCTTGCCCCGTCGACCAGGTGGTAACCGTCTTGTGTATTGGCACGGCCATAATCCACACCCAGTTCCAACGTACCGCCTGGGTTCAGCTCAAGGCCAGCCAAACGCAGGTCGTAGGTATCGTTGACGGTTGGACGCTCGTCACGTTGATTGTCGATATAGCCTAAGGAACCACCGGATTCGGTGTTACGGGTCACGGCGGCAGACAGCTTGCCAAAGCCCAGGTCGATATTTTCCAGACCGGCACCAGGACCTGAGATGTCCCAGTAGTAGAAGTCGATCATATGGACGTCATGACGTTGATAGAAGCGCTTACCGGCCCACATGTTGGCACCTGGCAACGCGTCGATCAGGTTTTTACCCTGCACGTTCACTTCACGGAAGGCCGGATTGGTCGATTCCCAATCAGACTGTTGCGACACGGAATAGGCCACGTTGGTGTCGAAGTAGAAGCTCTTGTCGCCCTCTTTCCACACTTCCTGGCCCAGTTTCAGTTCCGCATAGGTTTCACATTCGTTACCCAGACGGTACTTACTGCTGGCACCGGTGGTCTGGAAACACTGTTGCTCACCGCCGCTCCCGGTCCAACCGATACCGGAACGTGCGTAGCCGTGGAAATCCACCGCCATCGCTGATGAGGATAAGACACCGGCGGCGACAGCCAGAGTCAGAGGAAGTTTGCGCAGAGTAGTCATCATTATTCTCCTGTTATACAGACCTTGATGCTTTAAACACCCGGTTCCTGATGCAGCCGTTTACACGCCGTCCCGTCCTCGCGGAACAGGTGGCAACGGTGTGGCGGCAGGCCGATGGCGAATGTTGCACCTTCTTCTACCAGCACCACGTCGTTCTGGCGGTAAACCAGGTTTTGACGAATTGCCGGAATTTGGATATGGATTTGCGTCTCGTTGCCGAGCTGCTCCACCACCTGTACTTCACCCATCAATGTCACTTCAGACTCGGAACTCGGTAACAGATGTTCTGGGCGGATCCCCAACGACAGGTTGGCCCCAACCTCAATGCCCTCCCCTTCAACCGGCAGCCATACCAATTGGCGATTGGGCATCGGCAGTTCGATCTGTACCCGCAGCGCTTCCACACCGGTCACTTTCACCGGCAAGAAATTCATTTTTGGCGAGCCGATAAAGCCCGCAACAAAGCGGTTGGCCGGGTAGTGATAGAGTTCCAACGGCTTACCGATCTGGGCCACACGCCCGGCGTCCAGCACCACGATTTTGTCGGCCAGCGTCATCGCTTCGACCTGATCGTGAGTGACGTAAATCATGGTGCGCTGCAGCCGCTTGTGCAGACGGGAGATCTCAATGCGCATCTGCACCCGCAGTGCGGCATCCAGGTTGGAAAGCGGTTCGTCCAGCAGAAACACATCCGGCTCAGCCACCAGCGTACGGCCAATCGCCACACGCTGACGCTGCCCACCGGACAGGGCTTTTGGGCGTCGGTCCAGCAAATGCGCTAATTGCAGCACTTCAGACACCTGATTAACCCGCTGATTGATTTCCGCTTTTTTAGCCCCGGCCAGCTTCAGGCCAAACGACATGTTGTCGGCCACGGACAGATGCGGATACAGCGCGTAAGACTGGAACACCATGCCGATACCGCGCTCGGAAGGCGGCACCTCATTCATCCGTTTCTCACCGATGAACAGATCGCCAGAGGTAATATCCTCAAGCCCGGCGATCATGCGCAGCAGCGTTGATTTACCGCAGCCGGATGGCCCGACAAACACCACAAACTCGCCGTCATCGATAGTCAGATTGACGTTTTTGGAAATCACGACCTCGCCGAAGGCCTTATAAACGCTGCGCAGTGTGACGCTAGCCATGCGTTACTCCCCTGCTTTCGCAGTTAACATTTCGTGTGAAGATGGCGGAACCGAAGCCCGCCAAGACCCATTGATGACCCTCTTGCTGCGCACCGTACTGCCATGCCATAGGCTTGGTCGCCTCAGCCGGTGCGGCCGGCTGAGTATAAGGCTGTAGGTTGATCAGCGCTTCAAGGCATTGATCCTGATGGGTAATAAGTAAGCGAATAACGCCATTTTCCTGGCTGATCTGGTTCAGAACACCACATTGGATCACCGGGTGCTGACGCAGGGCCAACAGAGCCTGGCAATAACGTAAGGTTGAATGATGGTCGTGTTGCTGGCGGCTGATGGCCAGCGCACGGTGTTCTATCGCCACCTGTTGGTACCAATGGATCTCTCCTGCGGTGACCTGCTCCGGCGCTTCATGCCAAGGCATCGGGGTTTGTGCCCCCTGCGGTTCTTGCAGATCCGCCGCGTGTGGCAAGCCCAGCTCTTCGCCCTGATACAAGCAGATAGGTGCGGGCAGTAATGCCAACAGGGTCAGGAAAGCCTGTGCAGAACGCAGATCGCCTTGCCCCCAATGGCTGACCACTCGCGGCTGATCGATTTCGCCGGTGCTCCAGACTTTTTCGCCCAGTTGGTGACGATGGGTATGCAACACCTCCACCAGCTTTTCGCAGCTGAACGGCACCACTTCCAGCGCCAACGCGCTGCGGACATAGTGCTGTTCGGGAGCGGCACTGCGGCAGATACGTTGAGTACCTTCACTGTGCCAAAGTGCCAGCCCGTGCCCGGCCACTTCTGCTCCAGCCTCTGGCGATAACGCCTGCGGCAATAACAGCCCGTCCACCGCCAGTGCTTTCAGATAGGGCAGCGCCGCCATCATGCCGTGCACGTCGCCCACACCATCGCCGTTTCCATCGCGGAAACTGACCGGATGGATCCGGTACAGCGTGGGGTGAGTGGCGGTACGCACTGGTGACATAGGTCCGGGTTCCTGCAGCGTTAGGCGGTAAAAATCAATGTTGCCAATAGTGGGGTAACGGCAAGAAGGGGTAATCATCCGTAACAGGATTTTTCATGGGGGAGGAGATGGGAGGATGAGAGAACGACGATGCGCGGCGAAAGTTCCCGGCATAAGGCAAATCTGTGATCTTCCTTGCAAAAATAGCCCTGTCTTTTCGTGTCCGACACCACAGAATAGGGCGGTTTGCTAGCTGGATCACACTACTCAGGCATGGGGCGTAGACGGGGGGAGGATGAGAACACCGCGGGTTGTGACCCACTATTAGCGCGTAACCGCTCTCCTTACCGCAGTCCCCACAGAAGGATTGGATTTATGAATCGCACAATGACAACAACCGTACGCACGCTTGCGCTTTCAGCATTAACGACGCTGGTGCTCTCCTCCTCCGCTTTCGCCAAAATAGAAGAAGGCAAACTGGTTATCTGGATCAACGGCGATAAAGGCTATAACGGCCTGGCCGAGGTGGGTAAAAAGTTTGAGAAAGACACCGGTATCAAAGTGACCATCGAACACCCGGACAAACTGGAAGAGAAGTTCCCGCAGGTTGCCGCTACCGGTGACGGCCCGGACATCATCTTCTGGGCTCACGACCGTTTCGGGGGCTACGCGCAATCGGGCCTGTTGGCAGAAATCCATCCTTCCAAAGCCTTCCAGGAAAAAATCTATCCGTTCACCTGGGATGCGGTACGCTTTGACGGCAAGCTGATCGGTTACCCGATCGCGGTGGAAGCCCTGTCGCTGATTTATAACAAAGACCTGATCAAAGAAGCGCCAAAAACCTGGGAAGAGATCCCGGCGCTGGATAAAGAGCTGCGCGCCAAAGGCAAAAGCGCCATCATGTGGAACCTGCAAGAACCCTACTTCACCTGGCCAGTTATTGCCGCCAATGGCGGTTATGCCTTCAAGTTTGAAGATGGCAAATACAACATCAAAGACGTGGGCGTAGCCAACGCCGGTTCACAGGCTGGCCTGCAGTTCATCGTCGATCTGGTGAAGAACAAGCACATCAACGCCGATACCGATTACTCGATTGCCGAAGCCGCTTTCAACAAGGGCCAGACGGCGATGACCATCAACGGGCCTTGGGCCTGGACCAACATCGAGCAAAGCAAAATCAACTATAGCGTCACGCTGCTGCCAACCTTCCAGGGCAAGCCGTCCAAGCCGTTCGTTGGCGTGCTGACCGCGGGCATCAACGCCGCCAGCCCGAACAAAGAGCTGGCGACCGAGTTCCTGGAGAACTACCTGATCACCGATCAGGGCCTGGCTGACGTTAACAAAGACAAACCGTTGGGTGCCGTGGCGCTGAAATCGTTCCAGGAACAGTTGGCAAAAGATCCGAAGATTGCCGCCACCATGCAGAACTCGCAAAACGGCGAAATCATGCCAAACATCCCGCAGATGAGTACCTTCTGGTATGCGATGCGTAGCGCCGTGATCAACGCCATCACTGGCCGCCAGACGGTGAAAGCCGCACTGGAAGATGCTCATACCCGTATCACCAAGTAATACCCTGGCCATTGGCGGGCTGTGATGCCCGCCTTTGCCCTGCTGTGTGAGAGGCCGTTGGCCTCTCGCGGTAACACCTGAAAGGAAAGCCCTATGCAACTTGCTCACGCCGGAACACCCGCGCGAAAAAAATCGAAGTGGTGGCAAAGTGACCTACTGAAATGGCTGATTGTCGGCCTGTTCAGCCTGGTGACCTGCTATCTGATTGTGGTGATGTATGCACAGGGAGAATATCTGTTCGCCATCCTGACGCTGGTGCTGGTCAGTGCCGGGCTCTACGTGTTTGCCAACCGCCGGGCCTATGCCTGGCGCTATGTTTATCCAGGCGTCGCCGGGATGGGGCTGTTCGTCCTGTTCCCGCTGATCTGTACCATCGCTATCGCCTTTACCAACTACAGCAGCACCAACCAACTGACCTTTGAACGCGCTCAGTCGGTATTGATGCAACGCCAGTTCCAGACCGGTAAAACCTTCACCTTTGGGCTGTATCCGGCAGAAAACCAACGGTGGCGTCTGCAGTTAACTCATCCGGACAACGGCCAGTTACTGATTTCCGAGCCGTTCAGCCTCAACGCCACCGAGCCACAAACATTGAAATTGGCGGTAGAAAGCACAGAGCCTGCCGGTGAGCGTGCTACGCTGCGCGTGATCACCCAGAATCGCCAGACGCTGAGCCAGCTTGTCGCCATCCTGCCGGAAGGTGGCGAGCTGCGCATGAGTTCCCTGCGCCAGTTCTCCGGCACCAGCCCGTTATACACGCTAGGCAAAGACGGCACACTGACCGATAACCAGACTCAGGTACAGTATCGCCCTAACCCAGATATCGGTTTTTATCAGGCCATCAACGCCGAGGGTAATTGGGCCACCGACACCCTCAGCCCTGGTTATACCGTCACCATCGGCTGGAAAAACTTCTTACGGGTGCTCAACGATGAAGGCATCCAGAAGCCGTTTATCTCCATCTTTGTCTGGACCATTATTTTCTCGGTGATGACCGTGATCCTCACCGTGGCCGTAGGCATGGTGCTGGCCTGCGTGGTGCAGTGGGAAGCGCTGAAAGGCAAAGCGGTGTATCGGGTGTTGCTGATCCTGCCTTACGCGGTGCCTTCGTTTATTTCCATTCTGATTTTCAAAGGGTTATTTAACCAGAGCTTCGGTGAAATCAACCTGATGCTCAACGCGCTGTTCGGCATTAAACCGGCCTGGTTTACCGATCCGCTCACCGCCAAAAGCATGATCCTGGTCGTCAATACCTGGCTGGGTTATCCGTACATGATGATCCTGTGCATGGGCCTGCTGAAAGCCATTCCCGACGATCTGTATGAAGCCTCGGCAATGGACGGCGCCAGCCCGATGCAGAATTTCTTCCGTATCACCCTGCCATTGCTGATCAAGCCGTTGACGCCGCTGATGATTGCCAGCTTTGCCTTCAACTTTAACAACTTCGTGCTGATCCAACTGCTGACCCGCGGCGGGCCAGACATGATCGGCACCACCACACCGGCCGGCTATACCGATCTGTTGGTGAGCTACACCTATCGCATCGCGTTTGAAGGCGGTGGGGGTCAGGACTTCGGGCTGGCGGCGGCCATTGCCACGCTGATTTTCCTGTTGGTTGGCGCACTGGCGATCCTGAATCTGAAAGCCAGCAAGATGAACTTTGACTAAGGGAGAACGACAATGGCCATGGTGCAACCCAAATCCCAGCGCGTACGCCTGTGGATCACCCATATTCTGATGCTGAGCTTTATTGCCCTGATCATGTTCCCGTTGCTGATGGTAGTGGCGATTTCGCTACGTTCCGGTAACTTTGCCACCGGCAGTCTGATCCCGGATCAGATCTCCTGGGACCACTGGCGGCTGGCGCTGGGGATGAGCGTCACCCAGGCGGATGGCAGTATCACCCCACCGCCTTTCCCAGTGCTGTTATGGCTGTGGAACTCGGTTAAGGTCGCGGCAATCACCGCCGTGGGAATAGTGACGCTCTCTACCACCTGTGCCTACGCCTTTGCCCGTATGCGTTTTCGTGGCAAAAGCACCCTGCTGAAAAGCATGCTGATCTTCCAGATGTTCCCGGCGGTGCTGTCTTTGGTTGCGCTGTACGCCCTGTTCGATCGCCTGGGGCAGTACATTCCGTTTATCGGCCTCAATACCCATGGCGGTGTGATATTCGCCTATATGGGCGGTATTGCGCTGCACGTCTGGACCATTAAAGGCTACTTCGAAACCATCGATAACTCGTTGGAAGAAGCCGCCGCCCTGGACGGAGCCACGCCTTGGCAAGCGTTCCGCCTGGTGCTGCTGCCCCTTTCAGTTCCGATCCTGGCGGTGGTGTTTATTCTGTCGTTTATCGCGGCGATCACCGAGGTGCCAGTGGCTTCACTGTTGTTACGTGACGTGAACAGCTACACGCTGGCCGTGGGCATGCAGCAATACCTCAATCCGCAGAACTATCTGTGGGGTGACTTTGCCGCCGCCGCTGTGCTGTCCGCCATTCCGATCACCGCCGTATTCCTGCTGGCACAGCGCTGGTTGGTCGGTGGCCTGACGGCGGGAGGGGTGAAAGGTTAATTTATGCCACTGCAATACGTTTGATGTACTTTGCTTCTCTCTATGAACTGTGTCTTTGGCGGCCTTCGCTGGGCCGCCATTTTTATTTTTACTCCCGCTTCAGCCGATCGGTGTTGGCCAGATACAAGGTCACTACCAGTAATAATATGGCGCCGGAATAAACCAGCGTGTCGAAAGGGTTTTCATGATCAACGATGATCAAACGAATAATCGCGGTAATGCCAATATAGATAAAGTAGCGTAGCGGGAAGTGATAACCCGACTCAAAGTATTTAACAATCAAGGCGATAAATTCGAAGTAGAGGAAATAAATCACAATCCCTTCAATCAGCTGATACGAAGAAGACTCCTCGTTGCTGACGAATAATACTTTCGCCAAATGAAAGGTTTCTTTGACCAAAAAAACTACCAAAATCGCCGCCAACAGCAGCAACCCTACGTTCAGTACCCGCTGTAACCCTTTGGCGATCATCAATGATCGTGATGTTTTTGCCATGACTTCTCCCGTCGTTCGGCCAGTTATTAGTGCAGAAAATACCTAATGGGCTTTTTCCTAAAGTTGCCCTGAGGGTTTATCTTCAGGCGAATCACCCTATTTTCAATCAGTTATGTGAATTGATTACGCTTGTATATATTTGTAGCAAATTGAAATGTCCTCTATCATGGGCGTAATCTCAGGCATTATGCCTCCAAATTCCCGTAATCTAGAAAGGAACTTTCATGCGAGCTAAACTCCACGCACTGGTCGCGGCAGGCCTTTTCACCTGTTCGTTTGCCAGCTACGCCGGCGGACTGGTGACTCCTGATAACGATCTGCGCAATGACCTCGCCTGGTTATCCGATCGCGGTGTGATTAACGTCAGCCTGTCTACCTGGCCGCTAAGTCAGGAAGAGATCAACTCGGTGCTGGCGCAAGCCAAGCCGGTGACCAACACAGAAAAAACCGTCATTGACCGCGTACAACGCCGGGTGGGTGACTTAAAAGCCAATATTACCGTCACCGGTTATACCTCTACCGACAAACCGGGCACGCCGCAGGGCTTCGGCCAAAGTCACTATGCCGACAGCAGCCTGACCATCGGCGCCGGTGCCAACGGTGAGTTCTGGGACGTGCGCCTGCAAGGTGCCGTGGAAGGCGATCAGCGCGTCTCTGATGGTTCCAAATTCAACCTGAACGGCTCATACGGTGCCATCAAAGTGTGGAACCAGTGGCTGTCATTCGGTGAGGTCTCTCAATGGTGGGGCCCTGGCTATGACGGCAGCCTGATCCGTTCCGACGCGGCACGCCCGGTGGCTGGCTTTATGTTGCAACGTGCCGATCAATCCCCGTTTGAAACGCCTTGGCTGTCCTGGATTGGTCGTTGGCAATATCAGATCACCGCAGGTCAACTGTCACAATATACCGCAGTACCTAACACCAAACTGATCGGTGGCCGTCTGACCATGATGCCAACCGACTTCCTGGAACTGGGTGCCTCACGCATTATGCAGTGGGGTGGCGATGGTCGTCCGCAGTCCTTCAGCTCATTCTGGGACGCCTTTGCTGGCCGCGATAACGACGACTCCGGCCAAGGTAACGATCCGGGCAACCAGCTTGCCGGTTTCGACTTCAAGCTGAAAATGCAGCCATTGATCGGTATGCCGGTCAGCCTGTATGGCCAGTTGGTGGGGGAAGATGAGGCCGGCTACCTGCCATCACAAAACACCTACCTGCTCGGCCTGGAAGGTCACCCAGAGTGGGGCCCAACCGTTATCAACTGGTATATCGAAGGGGCTGATACTCGCGCCGATATGAGCCGTAAGGGTTATGTTTATACACATCATAACTATAAAGACGGCTACTACCAGCAGGGTTACCCGCTGGGTCACGCTATGGGCGGTGACGGGCAAATGCTGTCCGGCCGTGTCGAGCTGGTGCTGGACGATGGCCAGCGCTGGAGCACTCGCCTGGTGTATGCCAAGGTGAACCCGCTGAACCAGAGCATTAACCAGGCATTCCCGAAATCTGACACGCTGAAAGGCATTCAATTGGGTTGGGGTTATAACTTCGCTTCACAAGTGAAATTTGATACCAGCCTGTGGTACACCGATAACAACAACAGCACCGCCGATGACGTGGGTGCCGGTGTCAGCCTGGCAGTACCGATCAATCTGTAATCCCTGCAGATGTCAAAAAACCCGCCGCGGCGGGTTTTTTATTGGCTGCAATTCAGAGCAACTTAACGCCAGGCTTTAAAGCGATTGATCAAGCCGTTGGTTGAGGTGTCGTGGCTGGTCACCGCTTCTTTACCCGCCAGTTCCGGCAGAATACGGTTAGCCAGCTGTTTACCCAGCTCTACGCCCCATTGGTCGAAGGTGAAGATGTTGAGGATCGCGCCTTGGGTGAAGATCTTGTGCTCGTACAGGGCGATCAGGCTACCCAGGCTGAACGGAGTGATTTCGCGCAGCAGGATGGAGTTGGTTGGACGGTTGCCTTCAAACACTTTGAATGGAGCAACGTGCTTGACCTCTTCCGGCGTTTTACCCTGTGCGGCGAACTCTTCCTCAACCACGTCCAGTGACTTGCCAAACGCCAGCGCTTCCGTCTGTGCGAAGAAGTTCGACAGCAGTTTCGCGTGGTGGTCGCTCAGTGGATTATGGCTGATGGCCGGAGCGATAAAGTCACAAGGCACCAGTTTGGTCCCCTGATGGATCAGTTGATAGAACGCATGTTGGCCATTGGTGCCTGGCTCACCCCAGATAATCGGGCCGGTCTGGTAATCTACCGGGTTGCCGTTACGGTCAACGTATTTGCCGTTAGACTCCATGTTGCCCTGTTGGAAATAAGCGGCAAAACGGTGCATATACTGGTCGTACGGCAGGATCGCTTCGGTTTCTGCGCCGAAGAAATTGTTGTACCAGATACCGATCAGCGCCAACAGCACCGGCAGGTTTTGCTCAGCAGGCGTCTGGGCAAAGTGTTTGTCCATCTCATGCGCGCCGCTCAGCAGTTGCTCGAAGTTTTCAAAGCCCAGAGACAGCGCGATAGACAGGCCGATTGCCGACCACAGAGAGTAACGGCCCCCCACCCAGTCCCAGAATTCGAACATATTGTCAGTGTCGATACCAAATTCGGCTACCGCTTTACCATTGGTAGACAGCGCGGCGAAGTGTTTCGCGACGTGCTGCTGATCGCCAGCAGTGCTCAGGAACCAGTCGCGCGCGCTGAGGGCGTTAGTCATGGTTTCCTGGGTCGTGAAGGTTTTAGACGCCACCAGGAACAGGGTCGTCGCCGGATCCAACGGTTTTAGCGTTTCGGCAATATGGGTGCCGTCTACGTTGGAAACAAAGTGCATGTTCAGGTGGTTTTTATACGGGCGTAGCGCTTCGGTTGCCATATAAGGGCCGAGGTCTGAGCCGCCGATGCCGATGTTGACCACGTCGGTAATCGGTTTACCGGTATAACCTTTCCAGTCACCACCGATGACACGGTCGCAGAACTGTTTCATCTTCGCCAGCACCGCATTGACTTCCGGCATCACGTCCTTGCCATCAACAATGATTGGCGTGTTACTGCGGTTACGCAGGGCAACATGCAGCACGGCGCGATCTTCAGTACGGTTGATTTTCTCACCGGAGAACATCGATTTGATCGCACTTTGCAGATCGGTTTCTTTCGCCAGTGCCTGCAGCTTCTCCAGGGTTTCTGCGGTGATGCGGTTTTTGGAGTAATCCACCAGCATCTGATCGTTGAAAGTGGCAGAGAACTTGGAGAAACGCTCACTATCCTGAGCAAACAGGTCACGGATCTGGACGTCTTTGATTTGTTCGAAATGTTGCTGCAGGGCTTGCCAAGCAGCGGTTTGACTAGGATTGATATTTTTCATAGCGCGCTCTTATGCTTGAGAATGAATAGGAGGTAATGGACCGATTGTAGCCTGTTCGACTGTGATTATGATCTCTTTTCTTGCGATAGGCGTTAACTCTCAGGCCGCCGCACTCCATTTTTACCTTTCCACAACAATCTGCTGATATTTCACCTAACAGCCTGTTATCACGACGCTGAAACGTCCTTCTCATCACGCTTTTCTCTTCATGCGCAGTCCGCAATATTCGGTCGCTCTGCTTCTTCCAGAGCGCAGATGAAAATCCCTCAGCGTCTACCCGTTGACAGTAGCCAATAAACCCGTTATTCCTAATCACCTACTTGCACATCCACTGTGCAAGCCAGAAGAGGCGCGTCGCCCAGGTAGAGTGTCAGAGGAGCCATTATCCGATGACGGCACTGGAGGGGGAGCGACGCCGAGGCGAGATGCTTACGGCAATCATCACGTCGGCTACAGGGGCTGAATCCCCTGAGTTGTCACCATGGGCTGCTCTGTGTGAGCAGTCAGCAAGGTGGGGCGCTTCTGGGTGTATCGTAGCCTCAACCTCTACGCCTGCTCCCTGTTTACCGCTCTTCCCTTGTGCCAAGGCTTATGGAAATTAAATGCCAATTTGAATGGCGTCCCTGACACGAGGTTTTACATGACTCAAGCAGCACCCCAAAACGCAACCGTAGTAGCCAAATTCGGCGGCACCAGCGTGGCCGATTTCGAGGCGATGAACCGCAGCGCCGACGTGGTACTTTCTAATCCTGAAGTTCGCTTGGTGGTTTTGTCCGCCTCTGCCGGCATCACCAACCTGTTGGTAGCCCTGGCCGAGGGTTGCGACGCCGACAAGCGCAACGAACAGCTGGCCGAAATCCGCCGCATTCAATACGCCATTCTCGATCGCCTCGAGAACCCGATGGTGATCCGCGAAGAAATTGACCGTATGCTGGAAAATATCACCACGCTGTCGGAGGCCGCTGCGCTGGCCACCTCTGCCGCACTGACCGATGAACTGGTCAGCCATGGCGAGCTGATGTCTACCCTGCTGTTTGTGGAAATTCTGCGCGACCGTAAGGTTCAGGCAGAATGGTTCGATGTGCGTAAAGTGATGCGTACCGACGACCATTTCGGCCGCGCCGTACCGGATAGCGCTGCGCTGACCGAGTTGGCTCAAACCCTGTTGAAGCCCCGCTTGCAACATGCGTTGGTGATCACTCAGGGCTTTATCGGCTGCGAACCCAAAGGCCGCACCACTACGCTGGGCCGTGGCGGCAGTGACTTTACTGCGGCCCTGCTGGGTGAAGCATTAAACGTCAGCCGCGTGGATATCTGGACTGATGTTCCGGGTATTTATACCACCGACCCACGCGTGGTGCCTGCCGCCAAACGTATCGATAAAATTGCCTTTGAAGAGGCGGCGGAAATGGCCACCTTCGGTGCCAAAGTGCTGCACCCGGCCACTCTGCTACCTGCCGTGCGCAGCAACATCCCGGTCTTCGTCGGCTCAAGCAAAGATCCTGCCGCGGGTGGCACGCTGGTGTGCAATACCACGGAAAACCCGCCGCTGTTCCGCGCGCTGGCCTTACGTCGCAAGCAAACCCTACTGACGCTGCACAGCCTGAACATGTTGCATGCACGCGGCTTCCTGGCCGAAGTGTTCAACATTCTGGCCCGGCATAATATCTCGGTCGATCTGATCACCACTTCCGAAGTCAGCGTGGCATTAACCATGGATACCACCGGTTCCACCACCACCGGCGGCAGTCTGTTAACCACCTCCCTACTTACCGAATTGTCCTCGCTGTGCCGGGTAGAAGTGGAAGAAAATCTGGCGCTGGTCGCCCTGATCGGCAACAAGCTCTCCCAAGCTTGCGGCGTCGGTAAAGAGGTGTTCGGCGTGCTGGATCCGTTCAATATCCGCATGATCTGTTACGGAGCCAGCAGCTATAACCTGTGCTTCCTGGTACCGGGTGATGATGCGGAGCGCGTGGTACAAACGCTGCATCGCAATCTGTTTGAGTAAGCCCCTCACCCTAACCCTCTCCCACAGGGAGAGGGGACTGAACGTGCCACAGGTTACTATCTGCACCTACCTGTAGCTCCGGACTCGCCCCCTCTCCCCACCACAGTTCAACAGGCATCCCTGGACGCCATATCGGGAGAGGGCTGGGGTGAAGGGAAATTGATTGGCCTTAACTGAATCTACAGAGGCTCAGCAAACTGAGCCCACCACAACACACACCACCACACCCGTTCAATATTGGCAAAGGATAACCTCTCTCATGCTGGCAAAAATCACACGCTTATTCCCATTATGGGCCGTGCTGCTGTCTATTGCGGCCTATTACACCCCGTCGACCTTTACCGGTATCAGCCCTTACGTCAGTACGCTGCTGATGCTGATCATGTTTGCCATGGGCGTCACCCTGCGCCTGGATGACTTCAAGCGCGTGCTGTCGCGCCCAGGCCCGGTAGCGGCGGGGATCTTCCTGCATTACCTGATTATGCCGCTGGCCGCCTGGCTGCTGGCGATGCTGTTCCGTATGCCGCCGGATCTCTCCGCCGGTATGGTACTCGTTGGCAGCGTAGCCAGCGGCACTGCCTCCAACGTGATGATCTATCTGGCTAAAGGCGATGTTGCCCTGTCGGTGACTATTTCCGCCGTTTCGACTCTGGTTGGTGTCTTTGCCACCCCGTTGCTGACACGCCTGTATGTCGATGCCGAGATCAGCGTGGATATCATGGGGATGTTATTCAGCATTCTGCAGATCGTGGTGAGCCCTATTGGGCTGGGCCTGATCGTCCACCACAGCTTTACCAAAACCGTCAAGCGGGTTGAGCCCTATCTGCCAGCCCTGTCGATGGTGTGTATTGTGGCTATCATCAGTGCGGTGGTCGCGGGTAGCCAGAGCCATATTGCTTCGGTCGGGTTTGTGGTGATTATTGCGGTGATCCTGCACAACGGGATCGGGCTGCTCGGGGGCTACTGGGGAGGAAAAATGCTCGGCTTCGACGAATCTACCTGCCGTACGCTGGCTATTGAAGTCGGTATGCAAAACTCCGGTCTGGCGGCAACGCTGGGCAAGATTTACTTCTCACCGCTGGCCGCACTGCCGGGTGCGCTGTTCTCGGTTTGGCACAATCTGTCCGGTTCACTGCTGGCAGGCTATTGGTCTGGCCGCCCGATCAAGAAAGTGGATTAACAGCAAATAGGTTCATAAGGGGCGCGGCATGTGCAGCGCCCCTACGCAGGTATTGTTCTTCATTCATTACGGCGTTCTAGGGCTTTCCTCCCAATCACGGTCGTCATCTTTCTCATCTTGATCCAGCGCGTTATAAGCAACCGCGCAGAACAGCGAGTTAAGCCGCTTCATATCCCCCAACAGGGCCAGGTGCAGCGAACTGGTTTCAATACTTTGCACGTTTTGCTGATGCAGGCGATCGACGTGCGCATGGGCATAGCGACGATCCAGAATACGGAAACGGTGTTTGGAACGGCGTAACCGCTTGGCGCTGGTGATATCCCCAGAGAGGAATACCGATAGGCTAAGGCGCAGATTGTCAGTCAACTTTTCATGCAATTGGTCCAGTTCAGCCAGACCTTCGGCGGAGAACGAACTGCGCGCGCCATGCGATTGATCCGCCACATCACTAGCCATACGTTCGATGATGTCGCCAGCCTGCTCCAGGTTGAGGGCCATTTCGATGATCTCCGCCCAACGGCGCGAATCCGCCTCTCCCAGGTCTTCCTTCTGGATCTGCGCCAGGTAAAGTTTGATCGCGGTGTACAACACGTGAACGTCATCGTCCAGACGACGAACTTCTTTGGCCTGGATGCGCTTACCATGCAATACCTCATGGTGCAGGATCATCATATGCTCTATCACATCCCCCATCCGCAGGGTTTCCCGCGCCGCATTGGCCAGTGCCAAACTTGGCGTATCCAGCGCGCTGACGTCGAGGTGGCGTGGCCGCAAACGGGGATCCTCTGTCGGAGCATCGACAATCCACGTTTCGCACAGGCGCGCCATCGGCCCTGACAACGGCACCTGTAGCAGACAACGCACCAGGTTGTAGAACATGTGGAAATAGATCACCAGCTCCTCTGCATTACCAGGCAGCCGCTCAATACCGTGCGCAATCAGGGAAACAAACGGCAGCACCAGCGCACTGCCCAACAGTTTGAACAACAGGCTCCCCAACGCCACGCGACGGCCTGCGGCATTCTGGCCGCTGGTGTTTAACATCACCAACAGGCCGCTGCCCAGGTTGGCACCAATCACCAGGCACAGCGCCACCTGTAGAGAAATCACTCCCGAGGCGGTCAACGTCGCGGTCAACAACACGGCAGCCAGGCTGGAATAGCTGATAATGGCAAACAGGGCACCGATCAGCGCATCGAGCATCACATCGCCGGTCAGCGACGAGAAGATCACTTTGACGCCATAGCCCTGAGTGATCGGCGTAGCGGCGGCCACAATCAGTTCCAGCGCCAATACAATCAGGCCAAGACCAATGGCGACGCGCCCCATCTGGCCTACGCGGGTTTGCTTACGGCTGAGGAATAAAATCACGCCGACAAAAATCAGCAGCGGCGAAAGCCAGGAGAGATTGAACGTCAGCACCCGCGCCATGATCGCCGTGCCAACATCGGCCCCCAGCATAATCACCAGCGCAGGCCCAAGCCCCACCAGCCCTTGCGCCACAAAAGAAGAAACCAGCAACGCCGTCGCATTGCTGCTTTGCACCAACGCGGTTACACCGATACCTGCCACAAAGGCCAGCGGCTTTTTCTCTATGCTGCTGCTCAGAACCTGGCGCAAATTGGCGCCATAGACCCGCATGATGCCGGTCCGGACGATATGGGTTCCCCACACCAGCATGGCAATGGCGGAAAGCAGATTAAGAAGGGTCAACACGGAAGGCTCGCTCCATTGACGCCCGGCAGGCACCACAGGCTATCCCGCCTGCCAGACGCCAGTTAAGCAGGACAGCGGCAAATCGCTTATTGCTATCAAGAAGGAATACTCTAGAGGGAGAGCGCACCATGCATTATCAATCAATGCGACAGTGAAATCATGCAACTACCCGGAATATAACAGTTTCCAATTGTAGCCTAATTTGGCTGCTCTCGGGCGAAAATCGGCCACGAGCGCGCAAAAACTGTGCAATATCAATGAACTCTGGCACACGAGTGTTATTCTAATCGTCACACTTCACCCCTTGGTAAACAGAGCTGATGGAACATCCTGGTTTTGCAGCCATTATCGTTGGCGGCGGCGTTGCGGGCTGCACCGCGGCGCTGTTGTTGGCACGCGCGGGCATCAATACTTTGTTACTGGAACGGGGTACTCAGGCGGGCAGTAAAAACGTTAGCGGTGGCAGGTTATACACCCATGTTTTGGCCAATCTGCTGCCAAATTTTGCCGCTACCGCCCCTCTGGAACGCCATATCACCCAGGAAAGGCTCTCAATGGTGAGCGGCAATAGCACGGTGACGCTAGATTATCGCCATGCCTTGCCCTGTTCCTACAGCCTACTGCGCGCCCGTTTCGATCCCTGGCTGATGGCACAGGCGGAAGCCGCCGGGGCACAATGCCTGACCGGTGCCTTGGTCGATGAGCTGATCGTGCAGCAAGGCCGGGTGGTCGGCGTTATGGCGGCGGGTGAAGCGTTATACGCCAATACGGTGATCCTGGCAGAAGGGGCCAATACGCTGCTTGGTGAGCATGCCGGATTGCAGCCAAAGCCACCAGCAGCAACGATGGCGATCGGCGTGAAAGAGGTGTTGGCACTGCCGCGCGAGCGGTTGGAAGATCGTTTCGCACTGGAGGATAACCAAGGTTGCGCCTGGCTGTTCGCTGGCCAGCCCACGCAGGGGAAAGTCGGCGGTGGTTTCCTGTACACCAACCGCGATAGCCTGTCGCTCGGCGTAGTATGTAATCTTTCCAGCCTCACTGAGAGTAAAATCGCCCTGCCGCAGATGTTGCAACAGTTCAAACAACACCCTGCCGTGCGGCCATTGCTGAAAAATACCGAGTTACGGGAATACAGCGCCCATCTGATCCCCGAAGGCGGGGTGGAAAGCATGCCACCGCTGTTTGGTCCTGGCTATCTGCTGGTCGGCGATGCCGCGAGGTTATGTATTAATACCGGGCATACCGTGCGGGGTATGGATCTGGCGATGCTATCGGCGCAGGCTGCAGCGGAAACCTTGATTGCCGGGCAAGAGTTGCAGCATTATCCCCTGCGGTTACAGCAAAGTTCGCTCTGGGCGCTGATCCAGCAGTATCGGCGTCTGCCGGAGATGATGTTGCAGTCGCCCCATTGGTTTAGCCGTTACCCGCAGTTGGCTGCCGACGTGCTGCAAGAGATGTTTGAGGTCAATGGAAATGCCCCTACGCCGTTGCGCAAGCTACTATGGCGCCACGCGCGCCGCATCGGCCTGAAGCAATTACTGAAAGATACCGTCAATGGAATGCGCAGCCTATGAACCAGCCCGATCTCAGCCACAACCATTATCAGGGGGATCACGCCAATCCACACATCATCCTGGCCGATGCACAGGATCGGACGATGCTGATGCGTTTGGTGATCGCCTGCCCCGCCGGGCTGTACCAGTTCCAGCCGGACGGCAGCCTGCGTTTCGACGTACAGGGTTGCCTGGAATGCGGCACCTGCCGCCTGCTGTGTGGGGAAGAAACCATTACCCGTTGGCGCTATCCGCAGGCAGGCAACGGGATTGAGTTCCGCTTCGGTTAAAGGGCGTGGGCCAGAGCCTCTAGCACCTCGTGCATGTCCCCAACAATCCCTACGTCTGCCTGGGCAAAAATAGCCGCCTGTGGATTCTGGTTGATCGCCACAATCAGCTTGCTATGGCGAATACCGATGGCGAACGCCGGAGCACCGGAAATCCCGGCAGCAATACACACCTCTGGGGCAATGATGGCACCGGACATGCCCAGTAAGCGATCCATCTCGCACCAGGCGTTCATCACTACCGGCCTACTGGCGGCCAACTCTGCGCCCATGTTGGTAGCTAACTGTTGCATCTGGACAACCTGCTGGGCACTGCCAACCCCTTCCCCGATGGCCAGCACGAAGCGCGCCTGGCTCAGCGGTGACGCTGCGGGCTGTGGTGAACACGCCGAAGCCAGTATCCACTCGGCATCAGGTATATTGGCTGGCTCAAAGCGTTCGGCTGCCACCGGGCCTGGCACTATTTCCATGCTTACCGCTCCGCTGCGGGCCACGCCCAGGCACCAAGGCTCCCGCATCATCGCCAGCTCGGCGGTGAGATGGTTGCCATAGACGGCTTTGGTTACCCGGCATTCGCTGCCGTTAATTTGTGCCTGTTCTACCGCACAACAGGCAGAACCACCACTCCGGCAGGCCAGTCGCGTGGCCAACTCGCCGCCTTCATCTCCAGCAAACAGCAGTAATCGGGGTGTGAAAGCTTGCCGCATCTGCTCCAATACCGCTAATCGCGTCTCTGCCAGCCGGGGAGCGCTAACCCAACGTATTTGTGCTACCTCACCGTCCAGGCGTGGCAGACTCTGCGGTATCCCGTTGCTGAATAACCACAGCTCCAGGCTCTCTGCAGTAAGCTCGCTCAGCCGCAAGAACTGATTAATCTGACTGGCCTGCGTAGCAAAGTTAGGGGCATCTGCATCCAATATCAGTGCAATAGTCATCATGGCCACCTTTCACCGAGATAATCCCGGCACAACCGCTGCACTTTCTGCTCCACGCTGTCCCCCTCAATCACTATCCCGGCGCGACGATGCTCCAGATAGCTTAAACCACACAGCCGCACATCACCGGCAAGCTGTTCGGTCATCGCCAGCTCGGCAGGTGACAGACGTTGGATCTGCCGTTTACCCGCCGCCAGCTTCTGCTGCAACGTAGGAACACGTAATGCACTCGCCTGTTGCGAGTTCCCCACCACCAGCACCAAAGGAGGCATCACCGTCATCACCTCCTGCCCGTAAGCGGTTTGCCGGGTAACCCTTAAGGCCCCCACTTCTTCTGCCGCAGCTAATTGGCAAACGCCGGTGATACAGGGCCAGCCAAGGCGCTCAGCCAACAGCAAAGGCGTTTGGCTATTTTGCCCTTCCAGGCTTTGCGCGCCCATGACGATCACCTGTTGGGATCCCATATGCTGCTGATAGGCCGCGATCAGGGCGGCAACCGTTGCAGGGTTAAAACGCAGATCCCACTCCGCAGGAGGTTCAATGCGTACCGCCTGCTGATATTCCAGCGCCATCAGTTGCTTCAGCGCCGGTTCGGCCATAGCATCGGCCACCGTCACGACGCTCAGATTAAGTTCCCTCTCATCACGCAGCATCAGCGCCATTTCCGCCGCACTTTCGTCATAGCCGCTTAACAGACGTCGGGCAAAGTGGGTATCAATCTGCAACCGCCCATCGGGTTGCCAATCGCTTTTTGCCAACATGCCCAGATCCGGTGCGACCTTAATCGCCAACAGCAGATTCATCCGTTTCTCCTGTCAGTGGGCGATTAACGGCTTTACCGAGGAGGCGCCCACCAGCGTCATATCCTTGGTTTCCGGCGCCCACATGATCGAGACCACCGCCCCCAGCACCAATACGCCAGTCAGGATCAGCATGGTGCCTTGCAGACCCAGTGAAAGCATCGACAGCGGCAGCAAAGCGGTGCCGATGGCCGAGCCGAGCCTGCTCATCGAGGTGGCAAAACCGACCCCCAGTGAACGAATATCGGTCGGGAAGCTTTCCGCCGGGAATACCCCGACCAGGTTACTGACCGCCGAAATCGTCAGCGTAAACAGAGCAAACAGCATTAACATGGCTCCCTGACCCGGAGGCACAAAGGCCAATGCCCCCAGGCTGACAGCCAGGATCCAGAACGCGCCGATCAGGAAGCGACGGCGCGGCAACCATTGGGTAAGGGCAATTCCCATCACCGCCCCCACCATCAGCAAGCCATTAAGCAGCAAATCGGTCGCAAAGCTTTGGTTCTGCCCCAGGGTGGTCAGGATCGAGGGGAGGAAGGTATAAATGGCGAAATAAGGGATCACCAGGCAGACAAAGAACAGGCTGTTGAACGCGGTACGCCGCCAGTAACGCGGTGAAAATAAGGTGTGCATATGGCGTGCGGTTTCTACCGGGATTTCGTCATTGAGGATCACCTGCGGGCCAAAACAGCGCAGCACTACCAGATGAGCCTCGGCGATCCTCCCTTTGCGCATCAGCCAGCGTGGCGACTCTGGCGTACCGATGCGTAAAAGCATAATCATCAACGCAGGCACGGCGCTGGAAGCCAACAGCCAGCGCCAAGACTCCGGCCCCAGATCGGCAAGGAAATGGCCAGCAAAGCCAGCGGCGACGTAGCCTAACGTCCAGATCACGCTAAAGGATCCCAGCAGGATGCCGCGATGTTTACGCGGAGCAAACTCGGCCAGCATGGTATGGCCTACGGCGTAATCGCCCCCTAGCCCGATCCCGACCAATACCCGTAGCCAGAACAGCTGTTCCGGCGTAGTGGCGAAAAATTGCATCACGGAAGCCAACGTAATGATGACAAAACTGAAGCTGAAAATTTTCTGACGGCCAATATGGTCGGAAACCCAACCCAATACCAGGCTGCCCAGGAACAGGCCAATCAGCGCCGAGCTGCCAATCATTCCTTCCCAAAACGGCGTCAACCCCATCTGCGGCTTGAGCTGGGCCAGCGCAAAGCCTATCACGCCCAGTACATAGCCATCGGTGAGGTGAGCGCCAAAGGTCAGCCCCGCCATTTTGTAGTGAAAAGCGTTGAGCGGAATATCATCCATGCGCACTTGCCGAGGCAGCCGTGTTGTCATCGTTACCCCCTATTCCAGCGCAAAAGGCCCGGCAAGCCGGGCCAGACAGGAACATTATTTTTCAATCGGATAAATGGTGCCGGTATTCATGATGCCATTCGGGTCGTACACCTCTTTCAGCGCCTTGAGGATATAGTAGGCACTGCCGTGTTCATCCTTGGTCCAGTGCACACGGTGCTTACCTATACCATGGTGATGCACCATCGAACCACCCTGCTTGATGGTCTCCTCCACGATGATTTTATTCAGTGGATTGTGATACTTGTCGATCTCTTCTTCCGGCTTGCAGTCCACCACGTTGTAGTCGTACACAAAGTACATATTGGTGCCGTTGATATAGCTGTGTGACGAGTGGCCGCCCAGCATAGTGATATCACCGGCATGTGGGAACTCATCGCGGATGCGGCGGATCACATTCTCGTAAATCGCATTGATGCAGCCCCAGTCGCCGGAAACCTCGGTGGTGAAGCCCATATTGTTGGTCTTCATGATCTGTACACGTTCTGCCGCCACTTTTTCCGGGCCCCAGTTCAGATTGTTGAACCAGGTTTCAATCAGCTTGCTGTCGACCTTTTTACATTCCGGATAGCGTTTAACGATCTCATCAATCCCCGCGCCGGTCGCCTGCGCGATCCCTTTGGCTCCTTCGGCCATAAAGATCAGCACGCATTTGCCTTCGGCAAAGTGGGTAAAATGCTGGGTCCCGTCTTCCGCGTCATACAAGCGGGCAATGGAAGGGCGATAGCCTTCGACCATCACTTCCCGCAGGATGTCGAAACCGGTTGCCATGTTATCGAGGATGTAACCGTAGAACAGGTTGTTTTCCGGCATGTATTTGAAGATTTTCACCGTCACTTCGGTGATAAAACACAGCGCCCCTTCGTTACCGATAATCACGTGGCGGATATCCGGGCCAGCGGCACGGCGCGGTACGTTTTTAATGCGGGTGATGTTGCCGTTCGGGAACACCGCTTCCAGCCCAACCACCATGTCTTCAATCGCGCCGTACAGCGTAGAGAACTGACCGATACTACGTGTTGCCACCAGGCCTCCCATCTGGGCCAACGGCTTGGATTGCGGAGAGTGGCCGGTCGTATAACCCTGGGCACGCAATTGATTTTCCAGCACTTCCAGCGGTACGCCGCACTGCGCCGTGGCCTGCATATTACGGATATCAATGTTGATGACCTTATTCATTCCCGAGCCATCCAGCACCACGGAATTCTTCACTACCGTTTCCAACCCGCCCTCGGTGGCCGAAGCCCCGGTGCGCGGTACGCCAGTAATGCCGTGCTTATTCATGAACGCCAGCACATCGGACACCTGCTGGGTGTCGGCCAATTTCACCACGGCGGCAGGCAGCGGCTGGGTAAACACGCCATGAATATCGGCATATTTGCGGAAACGGTCTACGCTGTTTTTCTGCAGCACTTTTTCGTCGGTAATCACCCGCTCTGGGCCAACAAGTTCTTTTAACTGGACGACAATTTCTTCACGGGACAGAGACATAAATAACCCTTCCTAAATTAAGAATAGATAAAATCGGCTTAAGTAAAATTAAAAGGAACCACCCATTAATTTAGCGAACCAAATAACCGCCATCGACAACCAACAAATGACCATTAACATAATCAGAGGCTCGACTGGCTAAAAATACCATCGCGCCCATCAGATCCTGCGTTTCACCCCAACGATTAGCCGGAATATGGTCAAGAACGCGCTTATTGGTTTCTGGGTTTTTACGCGTTTCGATCGTAATATCTGTCGCATAATAGCCTGGCGCAATACCATTAACCTGAATATTGTATTGCCCTAATTCATCGCAATAGGCCTTGGTAAAACCGGCCAACGCATGTTTAGTGGCCGAGTACGCCGGTGACCATTGGCCGCCCAAATAAGAGAACAGGGAACAGATATTAATGATTTTCCCCTGTTTTTTCGGGATCATGATTTTTGCTGCTTCATAGCTCAATTCAAAGGCTGCGGTCAGGTTAATATCGATCATCGGATCCCAGTCTTCGCGGCCGAAATCCAGTACCTTATTCAGCTTACAGATACCGGCGTTGTTCACCAAGATATCCACCGAACCGAAGGTCTCCAGACACTGGGCAATCACTCTGGCAGGCGCGCCTTTCTCAGTAATGTCCACCTGCATAAACTCAACCTTCACCCCTTGCCGCTCAATCATTTCGCGGGTTTCGCCCTTATCCATGATAAAGCTTGGGATGAACAGGTTGGCACCGGCTTTGGCCAACGCCATGGCAAATGCCTGCCCCAGACCGCTGTTGCCACCGGTGACGATGGCGGTTTTGCCTTTTAGCGAGAAGAAATCTAACGAGAACTCATTTAACGCGTTTATTGACATGATTTTGCCCCTTGGTCTGGAAAAAACGCAAAAAAAAGAGAAAAGCAACCTCCCTGCGCTTGGCAGAGAAGTTACTTTTCTCTTCATCTCTAGTAACTGGCAAAAAAAGTAACACATAGGGTCAAGGCTATTCCGTGATGCCTATCACAGTTTCATTTCTTGCTAGGTCGGATTGATATTAAAACTTATTTATTTCGCACTAACTCGGTGAATTACTATGCAATCAGATCCCGTCTAATGTTCCCTACTTCGGTTTTGTGATAACTCTCACAGATGAATTATAGGTTGCCGTGCTATTTATTACCGCAGTTACTGAAAGAGACGAAGAGAAAAGTAACTTCCTGCACTGCGGGAAGCTTGCTTTTCTCTTTTTTTGTTTAACGCGATGTACCCAATAACGGTTAAAAGAAGGGAGTCACTCCAAACATTAACCATTAATGGGTGTATTTATGCGGAACTTCACCATGGAAAAAAATAATTCCCACCGTTGGTTAACGCTGGCAATAATAAGTATCAGCGGCGGAGTAAGTTTCGATCTCGCCTATCTGCGTTATATTTACCAAATCCCGATGGCCAAGTTTATGGGGTTCTCCAATACCGAGATCGGCTTGATTATGAGTACTTTCGGCATCACCGCGATTATTCTGTATGCCCCTAGCGGGATCGTTGCCGATAAGTTCTCTCATAGAAAGATGATGACTTTCGCGATGATCGCCACTGGCCTGCTGGGGTTGCTGATGGCAGTCTATCCACCGTTCTGGGTAATGATCCTGATCCAGGTCGCCTTCGCGATCACCACTATCCTGCTGTTGTGGTCGGTTTCGATCAAGGCGGCCTCGCTGCTCGGCAACCATGAAGAGCAGGGCAAAATCATGGGTTGGATGGAGGGGCTACGCGGCGTGGGTGTGATGGCCCTGGCCGTATTCACCATGTGGATCTTCTCGCTGTTCGCGCCGGAAAACCCCAACAGCCTGAAGGCGGTGATCCTGATCTACAGCGGCGTATATATCCTGTTGGGCATTCTCTGCTGGTTCTTTGTTACAGACGGCTTTGTCACCAGTGACGAGAGCGAAAAACCGCATAAATTCAGCCTGGGGGATATTCTCTCGGTGCTCAAAATCAGCACCACCTGGTATTGCAGCATGATTATCTTTGGCGTCTATACCATCTACGCCATCCTCAGCTACTCCACCAACTACCTGACCGAAATGTACGGTATGACCCTGGTCGCCGCCAGCTATATGGGGATTGTGATCAACAAAATCTTCCGGGCCATGTGCGGGCCACTCGGTGGGATCATCACCACTTACACCCGGCTGAAATCACCCACGCGAGCTATTCAGTTACTGGCGTTAGTCAGCCTGGCCACCCTGGCCTTCTTGCTGATCACCAACCAGAACCCGACCTCGGTCGCCGTGGGGATTGGCCTGATCCTGTTGCTGGCCTTCACCTGCTACGCGTCACGTGGGCTGTACTTTGCCTGTATCGGCGAAGCCAGAACGCCAAAATACATTATGGGCACCACCGTGGGGATCTGCTCGGTGATCGGCTTCCTGCCCGACGTGTTTGTTTACCCGGTTATCGGCCATTGGCAGGACACGCTGCCCGCCGCCGAGGCTTATCACAATATGTGGCTGATGGGGTTAGGGGCAACCTGCCTGGTCGTGGTGTTCACCTTCCTGCTGTTTAACAACATCAAGCGCGCCGGCGCCAAAAACACAACAACACAGCCGGTCACCGAATAATTATCTCAAGGAGTTGCGACATGAAGAGCAAGTACCTGATGGGTGTGGACGTGGGCACCCAGAGCGCCAAAGTGGTGATTTTTGATCTGGACGGCAACGCAATTTGCGAAGGGAAACAGCAGTTACGCAAGATGGATATCCCAGCCCCGCTGCTGGCAGAACACCCGGACGACGATCTATGGGATTCACTTAAGGTGGCTTTCCGCCGCGCCATGCAGCGTTTTGGCGAACGTGGTGGCAAGCCGCAGGACATTCTGGCGATGGGCATTTGCATCGTCCGCTGTTGCCGGGTGCTGCTGAAGGACAATGGTGAGCTGGCCTATCCGGTAATCAACTGGATGGATAAGCGCCTGAACAAACCTTACGAATATATCGATGCCTATCAGGGCGTACGTTATGTGACGACCACCTCGGGTTACATCACCCATCGCCTGACCGGTGAGTTCAAAGACACCTGTGCCAACTACATCGGTTGGTGGCCGATGGACAACGACAGCCTCGATTGGAGCACCGATCCCGCCGCCTGGCAAAGCTGCAACCTGACGCGCGACATGGTACTGGACGTGCTGAAACCCGGTGAAATCCTCGGCCACATCACCCAGCAGGTAGCGCAGCAGCTTGGCATCCCCGCAGGTATTCCGGTGGTGGCTACCGCACATGACAAAGCGGTGGAAGCACTGGGTGCCGGTTCACTGGATGAAGGCGTCGCGCTGATTTCCCTCGGTACCTATATCGGTGCCATGGTACACGGCCATGCCAACGTGAAGGACGCGCAAAACTTCTGGCCGTTCCAGGCTTCTATCCCAGGGCGTTACCTGTATGAGTGCATGGGCGTGCGCCGTGGTATGTGGACCATCAGTTGGTTCCGCGATCAGTTTGGCGCGGCCGCACTGTCGGATGCCCATGATGCCGGAACCAGCATTGAGGAGTTACTGAATCAGGAAGCAGAGCGCGTTCCTGCGGGTTGTGAAGGCCTGATCACCGTACACGACTGGGCACCACCGTCAGAAGCGGAATTCCGTAAAGGGGCCATGATTGGCTTCGATGGCCGCCATACCCGTGCCCATATGTACCGTTCGGTGCTGGAGGGCATCGCCTTCACCATGAAAAACCATATGGACAAGATGGCGCTGGAGCTGAAAACCCCGTTCAAGCACCTGATTATTTCCGGCGGCGGGGCCAACAGCGATCTGTTTATGCAGATCTTTGCCGACGTGTTTGGCATCCCCACCAGCCGTAACGTGATGAAAGGTTCGGCAGCGGTGGGCTGTGCCATCAACGCCGGGATGGCGGTGAACGTCTTTAGCGATTACGAACAGGCCGCGCAGAAGCTGGTACGAATGGGGGACAGTTTTACACCGAATATGGCTAATCATCGGTTCTACAATCAGTTGAATCAGCAGGTGTATCAACGGGTAAACCAACATCTGGACCCGCTGCTACAGGCACTCAGTCCGTTGGTCGACTAACAGGCAGGGGCACCGGCCTTCGGTGCCCTTATCATTACAATTTCAACTTCCATACGTCGTGATTGGTGGTGGCAACAGCGATGGCCCCGGCATTCAGCGCGGTTTGCGCATCATCCTCATCACACACCAAGCCACCGGCAATAATCGGCAAGTCGATCTTTTCTGCCACCCAACCGAGCACCTTAGGCATGCAACCCGGCAGGATTTCGATGCAGTCCGGCGTCGATTGCGCCACCTGCTTGTCGATATTGTGGAAGGAAATCGAGTCCATGATAAACAACCGGTGAATGGTGTAGAAGCCTTGCTGACGCGCCGCTTTCACCATCGAGGCCTTGGTGCTGATAATGCCATCCGCCGCCGTGACGATTTTCAGGAAATTAATCACGATCTCCTTGTTGGAGCTGCCTTCCAGCAAATCAACATGCACAAAAGCATATTTGCCAGCCTCCTTCACCTGCTGCACGATGCGGCCAATATTGCAGATGTTGCCATATAGTACCGAGATGATCTGGCAGTTCGACTTGACCGCGATCTGCAGGCTCTCATTATCTTTTACCGCTGCGATCACCGGGTGCAGCTTTAACAGTTCTTCGATAGACACGTTGTTCCCCTGTCTCTTTCAGCCTGCTGGCTGAAAATTAATCTGCATCGTATCCCAGATTCGGGGCCAGCCAGCGCTCTACGTCACCGATCTTCATCCCCTTACGCTGCGCGTAGTCTTCGACCTGATCGCGCTGGATCTGAGCCACGGCAAAGTACTTGCTTTGCGGATGGCTGAAATACCAGCCGGATACCGCTGCCCCAGGCCACATGGCGAAGGATTCGGTCAGTTCCATGCCGGTATGGCGGTTAACGTCCAGCAACTGCCAGATCTCCGCTTTTTCGGTATGTTCTGGACAAGCAGGATAGCCGGGGGCCGGGCGAATACCTTGATAATTCTCACGGATCAGCTCTTCGTTACTCAGGTTTTCATCGGCGGCAAAGCCCCAGTGCAGCTTGCGCACCTGCTCGTGGAGATATTCGGCAAAGGCCTCTGCCAGACGATCGGATAACGCTTTGACCATGATCTTGTTGTAGTCGTCATGCTTGGCATCATAAGCCGCCGCCAAAGCATCCTCTTCCAAGCCGCCCGTGACTGCGAATGCGCCAAAATAGTCGGCTTTGCCGCTGCTTTTCGGGGCCACAAAGTCGGCCAGGCAGTAGTTCGGGAAATCGGTTTTTTCCGTTTGCTGACGCAGATGACGGCTGACCACCAGCACCTCTTCACGGCTTTCATCCCGGTAGACTTCTACATCATCCCCGACGCGGTTGGCCGGGAACAGGCCGTAGACGCCACGCGGGTTGAGGCTACCGTTAGCGGCCAGCATATCCAGCATTTCGTTGGCATCCTGTAACAGGCGTTTGGCCTCTTCCCCTACCACTTCATCCTCCAGAATGCGCGGATACTTGCCCGCCAGTGACCAGGTCATAAAGAACGGCGTCCAGTCGATATAGTGACGCAGCGTGTCAATGCTGGCCTCAACCGGGAACACACCAAGTTTGTTCGGCACCGGAGGCTGGTAGTTTTCCCAATCCAGCACCATGGCGTTATCCCGTGCCTGTTGCAGGCTGACCGGCGGCGTACGCGGTTTTTTACGCCCGTGCTGGATACGTACGGTTTCGTACTCTTTGCGGGTACGGGCGACAAACTCGTCCCGCTGAGTGTCTGACAGCAGCGCCGCAACCACACCAACGGTACGCGAGGCGTTCTGCACGTAGGTAGTCGGGCCGCTGTAGTTCTGCTCAATCTTCACTGCGGTATGAGCCTTGGAGGTGGTCGCCCCACCGATCAGCAGCGGTAGGGTAAAGCCTTGGCGTTCCATCTCTTTTGCCACGTTGACCATTTCGTCCAGTGACGGGGTGATCAGGCCAGACAGACCGATAATATCCACGTTCTGTTCGCGGGCGGTTTTCAGGATCTTGTCCGTCGGCACCATCACGCCCAGATCGATAATTTCGTAGTTGTTACATTGCAGCACCACGCCGACGATGTTTTTGCCGATGTCGTGCACGTCGCCCTTCACCGTCGCCAACAGAATTTTCCCGGCGGTGGTGCCCTTCTGTTTGCTGGCCTCAATGTAAGGTTCGAGATAGGCCACCGCCTGCTTCATCACGCGGGCCGATTTCACTACCTGCGGCAGGAACATTTTGCCCTCGCCGAACAGGTCACCTACCACGTTCATACCAGCCATCAGTGGCCCTTCGATCACTTCGATCGGGCGATCCGCCTGCTGGCGCGCTTCTTCGGTGTCTAACTCGATAAATTCGGTAATACCTTTAACCAGCGAATACTCCAGACGCTTCACTACCGGCCAGCCGCGCCATTCGGCCTGCTGCACCGCCACTTCATTGTCTTTGCTACCCCGGTATTTCTCCGCCAGTTCCAGCAGGCGCTCGGTACCATCCTGACGGCGGTTGAGCACCACATCCTCAACGGCTTCACGCAGTTCGGTGCTGAGATCGTCATAGATCGCCAACTGCCCGGCGTTGACGATCCCCATATCCATGCCGTTGCGAATGGCGTGATACAGGAACACCGCGTGGATCGCTTCACGCACCGGATCGTTGCCACGGAACGAGAAGGAGACGTTGGACACACCGCCGGAAATCATCGCATGCGGCAGGTGGGTTTTGATGTCGGCACAGGCTTCAATAAAGTCGACGGCATAGTTGTTATGCTCTTCGATACCGGTGGCAACGGCAAAAATGTTCGGGTCAAAAATGATATCTTCCGGCGGGAAACCCACGCGCTCGGTCAGGATCTGGTAAGCACGGCGGCAAATCTCAAATTTGCGTTGGCGAGTATCTGCCTGACCAACTTCATCGAAGGCCATCACCACCACGGCGGCACCGTAGCGGCGCACCAGTTTGGCATGGTGGATAAAGGCTTCTTCGCCCTCTTTCATCGAGATCGAGTTGACGATGCCTTTACCCTGAATGCATTTCAGGCCCTTTTCGATCACGCTCCATTTGGAGGAGTCGATCATGATCGGAACACGGGCAATATCCGGCTCACCGGCAATCAGGTTGAGGAAACGCACCATCGCCGCTTCGGCGTCAAGCATCCCTTCATCCATGTTGATGTCGATGATCTGGGCGCCGCTCTCCACTTGTTGGCGGGCCACGGCCAGCGCCTCGTTATATTTTTCTTCTTTAATCAACCGCTTGAATCGGGCCGAGCCGGTAACGTTAGTACGCTCCCCCACGTTGACGAACAGCGATTTGGCATCAATATTCAGCGGTTCCAGGCCGGAGAGGCGGCAAGCTACTGGTAACTCTGGTAACTGCCGTGGCGGTACGCCCTCGACCGCTTTAGCCATCGCGGCGATATGCGCCGGAGTGGTGCCACAGCAGCCACCGATGATATTGAGGAAACCGGCGTGCGCCCATTCGCCCACCTGTTTGGCCATCTCTTCGGCATCGAGATCGTATTCACCAAAGGCATTGGGTAAACCGGCGTTTGGGTGAGCAGTAACATAGCTTTCAGAGATGCGAGACAACTCCGCCACGTATTGGCGTAACTCATCCGGGCCGAGCGCACAGTTCAGGCCAAAGGTCAGCGGCTTAACGTGACGTAGCGAGTTGTAAAACGCTTCCGTAGTCTGGCCGGAAAGGGTGCGGCCAGAGGCGTCGGTGATGGTGCCGGAAATCATGATCGGTAAGGTCACGCCCAGCGCTTCAAATTCGGTTTCGACCGCAAAGGCCGCCGCTTTGGCATTCAGGGTATCGAAGATGGTTTCGATCATGATCAGATCGACGCCCCCTTCCACCAGCGCGCGGGTTGATTCGCGATAGGCCTCTACCAATTGGTCAAAAGAGACATTACGGAAGGCCGGATCGTTAACGTCAGGGGAAATGGAGGCGGTACGGTTGGTTGGGCCCAGCACGCCAGCAACGTAGCGCGGTTTTTCCGGGGTGCGTGCCGTCCATTCATCAGCACAAGCGCGCGCCAGCAAAGCGGCCTGGTAGTTAATTTCGGCGGACAGCGACTCCATATGGTAGTCGGCCATCGCGATAGTGGTCGAGTTGAAGGTGTTGGTTTCGAGGATGTCGGCCCCCGCCTCCAGGTAACCGTTGTGGATCGCAGTGATCACCTCCGGCTTGCTTAACACCAGTAGGTCGTTATTGCCTTTCAGATCGCTTTGCCAATCGGCAAAACGCTCACCGCGGTAGTCTGCCTCCTCCAGCCGATAGCTCTGGATCATGGTGCCCATACCGCCGTCCAACACTAAAATACGCTGCGATAGCTGCTGACGCAGTTGTTCCACTCGATTTGTCACTGTAGCCCCTTCACACCCGATTATCCGCCCGACGACTTATTACCCCACATCCCAATGTTGTAGCGGCGCGGCACGCTGCGCCCGTCATGCATCCTGCAACTTGAAAGATGGAGGGTCTGACATCCTAGCACAGGTTATGGCGGCAAAGATGCGTGCGGGTATTGAGAGTTTTTCAGGTTCGCCGAACAACAGATCCGATGAGCGGAGAAGCAACTTGCAATTCATACTCAAAAAACGAAAATGAATTCCATCATACGGAAAGCACAAGGTGAATCATGGCCACTCCCGTTCCCGCCAAACGCGGTAAAAAACCCCGCGCCGCCGCACCCGCTACCAGCACGGCGACCGGCCAGGTCCAGTCATTGACCCGTGGCCTGAAACTATTGGAATATATTGCCGAAGCGCAGGGCAACGTAGCGCTAACCGATCTGGCCCAGCAAGCCGGGTTGCCCAACTCCACCACCCATCGCCTGCTGACGACCATGCAACAGCAGGGGTTTGTCCGTCAGGTGGGCGATCTTGGACTGTGGACCATGGGAGCACATGCGTTTGTGGTGGGCAGCAGCTTCCTGCAAAGCCGTAACCTGCTGGCGATGGTGCACCCAACGCTGCGCCGCCTGATGGAAGAGTCGGGGGAAACGGTCAATCTGGCGGTGATGGACAAAGCCGAGGATCAGGCAGTGATTATCGATCAGGTTCAATGCACCGCGTTGATGCGCATGTCAGCCCCGATTGGCGGCAAGCTGCCGATGCACGCCTCTGGCGCAGGCAAAGCCTTTCTGGCCAGCATGCAGGACGATGAGGTAACCCGGCTGCTGCATAAAAAAGGCATGCACACCTATACCCCACACACGCTCACGCCACATAACCTGAAAGAAGGGTTGGCGGTGATCCGCAAGCAGGGGTTCTCGTTCGACGATGAAGAGCATGCCCTGGGCCTACGCTGTCTGGCCGCCTGCATCTTTGATGAACACCGCGAAGCCTTTGCCGCCATCTCCATCTCCGGCCCGGTATCACGCATTACCGACGATCGCGTTACCGAACTGGGTGCGCTAGTGATCCATGCGGCAAAAGAAATCAGCCTGGAGTACGGCGGCGTACGGTGATTAGACGGGCGCAGCATTGCGCCCTAAGCCCTGAGCAAATTCCCGCTGTTATTTTTCTGTATCGCGCTGTAGAGACTTTGTTTCGCCTCCCGCGAAAAGTATGAATTCGATCACAATTAGCGATCTTGCCACCGAAAGCCGATTGCAACCTTTGGCGCTTCCCCTGACAATGTTACCGATAACATGTTACCGGTAACAATCATTCGTATAATAATATAGCCGCTGCAGACTATGACTCGCAGGTGGGGGAACCAAACCATGATCAATAATCAGAATCGTGTTTACGTCATTATGGGCGTATCCGGCAGCGGCAAGTCCGCCGTCGCCAATGCCGTAGCCCAACGGCTATCCGCCAACTTTCTGGACGGTGACTTTCTCCATCCACGCTGCAATATCCAGAAAATGGCCTCAGGCGAACCGCTCAATGACGACGATCGCGCACCATGGTTGGCCGCCCTGAACGACGCGGCTTTCGCCATGCAGCGTACCAATGCGGTCTCGATCATCGTCTGCTCTGCACTGAAAAAACATTATCGCGATCGGCTGCGTGCCGGTAATGACAATCTGTCATTCATCTATCTGCACGGCGACTTCCCGGTGATCGAGGCTCGGCTGGCTGCCCGCAAGGGGCATTTCTTCAAACCCCAAATGCTGGTGACCCAGTTCGCCACGCTGGAGCAGCCGGGCCAAGACGAAATTGACGTCCAGGCCATCGATATCGATCAATCACTGGATGCAGTGATTGCCGACACTGTGCGGCATATCCAGAGTTTCCAACCATAAGAAGCCTGTGCATAACGAGATGTTCTGAACGACATAACTGGCCCTCGCCGCGCGCATTAGGGCTGCATTGTGAGGATGATATGATTAACAGCACCCTGGCACGTGTAACACAACGCATTATTGAACGTTCAAAAGAGAGCCGAGCTGCCTATCTGGCACGTATTAGCGCAGCCCGCACGCAGACGGTACACCGCTCGCAGCTAGCCTGTGGCAACCTGGCCCACGGTTTTGCCGCCTGCCAGCCCGACGATAAAGCCGCCCTGAAAAACATGGTGCGCAGCGATATCGCCATCATCACCGCCTACAACGATATGCTCTCTGCCCACCAGCCTTATGAAAGCTATCCACAGCGGCTAAAGCAGGCGTTACACAGCGTTGGCGCCGTTGGCCAGGTCGCAGGTGGTGTGCCAGCAATGTGCGACGGCGTGACACAGGGACAGGACGGCATGGAGCTGTCGTTGATGAGCCGCGATGTGATAGCCATGTCCGCAGCCATCGGCCTTTCCCATAACATGTTCGACGGCGCATTGTTTCTGGGTATCTGTGACAAGATTGTGCCAGGGCTGGTAATGTCCGCCTTGTCCTTCGGCCATTTGCCTGCCGTATTTGTGCCTGCCGGGCCGATGAGCAGCGGCCTACCTAATAAAGAGAAAGTACGTGTGCGCCAGCTGTATGCCGAGGGCAAAGCCGATCGCCACGCGCTGCTGGAAGCCGAGGCCGCCTCTTATCATGGCGTTGGTACCTGCACCTTCTACGGCACGGCCAACACCAACCAGATGGTGATGGAAGTGATGGGCCTGCATCTGCCCGGAGCCTCTTTCATTCATCCAGACACGCCACTGCGCGATGCGCTCAATGATGCCGCCGCTCGCCAAGTCACCCGCCTGACAGAAACCGCCGGTAATTACCTGCCGATAGGCCAATTGGTGGATGAAAAAGTGGTGGTTAACGGCATCGTATCGCTCCTGGCCACCGGGGGCTCCACCAACCTGACGATGCATATGGTAGCCATGGCTCGCGCAGCGGGCATCATCATCAACTGGGACGACTTCTCTGAGCTTTCCGATGCAGTGCCACTGCTATGCCGCATCTACCCCAACGGCCCGGCGGATATCAACCAGTTCCAGGCGGCGGGCGGTGTGCAATTGGTCGTGCGTGAGCTGTTGAACAACGGCCTGTTGCATCAGGATGTGCATACCGTCGCCGGTTTCGGCCTGGAGCGCTACACTCAGGAGCCTTGGCTGGACAATGGCCAGTTGGCCTGGCGCAACGGGGCAGCAAGTTCGCTGGACGCTAACGTGATTGCCAGCATAGCCAAACCGTTCGAGCACCATGGCGGCACCAAGGTGCTGGCCGGTAATCTGGGCCGTGCGGTGATGAAGACGTCTGCGGTGCCTGCCGAAAATCAGATTATCGAAGCCCCGGCGGTCGTATTCGAAAGCCAGCACGATATCGTCCCCGCCTTCGAAGCAGGCAAACTGGATCGGGACTGCGTGGTGGTCGTGCGTTTCCAGGGGCCACAGGCCAATGGCATGCCTGAACTGCATAAGCTGATGCCACCGCTTGGGGTATTGATGGATCGCGGCTTTAAGGTGGCGTTGGTGACCGATGGCCGCCTGTCCGGCGCTTCCGGCAAGGTTCCTTCGGCGATCCATGTCACCCCGGAGGCGTACACCGGCGGTATGCTGGCCAAAGTACAAAGCGGCGATATGATCCGGGTGAATGGACACACCGGCGAGCTGCAACTGCTGGTTGCGGAAGCAGAGCTGGCCCAGCGCATTCCCTATCAACCCGATCTGAGCGGTGAAAGGAACGGCTGTGGCCGTGAGCTGTTCAGCGCGTTACGCAGCCAGCTTTCCGGGGCCGAACAGGGCGCCTGCTGCATCACGTTTTAATCCTGACCATGGCCCAGCCTGCTGGGCCTGCTATCAGCCAGCCTGCGCGTACCCCGAAGGTAGCCTCTGGCTGAAACGCCGCTTTTTACGGTAGGCAAACACATCCTCGACGTGCCCCTCCTTGATACGCTGCTGCAACCCTCGCCAGTAGTCCGCTTCAAACAGATCGCTGTGCATCTCCTCAAAGACCTTGCGGATGCGCCGGTCGCCACACAGGAAATGGCGGAACTCTTCGGGGAAAACATCGTTAGGTGAAATGCTGTACCAGGGTTCGCTGGCCAGTTCATCTTCCGGGTAGCGCGGCGGCGGGATATTACGGAAGTTCACCTCGGTCATGTAGCAAATCTCGTCGTAGTCGTAAAACACCACGCGCCCATGGCGCGTCACGCCGAAGTTTTTGAACAGCATATCGCCTGGGAAGATATTGGCCGCAGCCAGCTGTTTGATCGCATTACCATATTCTTCAATGGCGTCATGCATTTGCCGTTCGTCTGCCTGCTCAAGATACAGATTTAACGGCGTCATCCGCCGCTCCATATACAGATGCTTGATGACCACCCGATCGCCGAGATCTTCCAGCTTTTCCGGCACCTCGCGCTGCAACTCCGCCAGCAGTTGCGGACTGATGCGTGCCTTATCCACCACAAAATTCTCATATTCCTGGGTATCGGCCATCCGCCCGACGCGGTCGTGCTCTTTTACCAATTGGTAGCAGGCCATCACCTGCGCCTGCGTAACCTCTTTCTGCGGCGCAAATTCGTCTTTGATCACCTTGAATACCCGGTCGAAGGACGGCAGCGTAAACACCAGCATCACCATGCCTTTCACGCCCGGCGCAATAATGAATTGCTCCTGCGACTGCGCCATAAAATTCAGGTATTCACGGTAGCATTCGGTTTTACCATGCTTTTGGCAGCCGATCGCCATATACAGTTCGGCGGTGGTCTTGCCCGGCAGGATCTCCCGCAGCCACTCAACCATCGCCGCTGGCAACGGGGCATACACCATAAAGTAGGAACGGGCGAAGCCAAACACGATGCTGGCTTCGGCCTTGCTGGTCAGGCAGGTATCAATAAATAACGCGCCAGACTCGCTGTGGTGGATCGGCAACAGGAACGGGTAAACCCCGTCGGCCACCCGCAGCTTACCGACCAACCAGGCCGCCTTATTACGGTAGAACAGCTCATTGCCGATTTGAAACGTTGCTGCAGCTAGCTGATGGGAGCTGAAGGTCTGTAGTAAGGCTTGGGTGATATAACGAATATCACGTGGCAGATCTTCCCACGGCAGGCGCAAAGGCAAGTCGGTCAACAGGCTATGCAGCATGGCTGCCAAATCACCGTTGGGGGTAAAATCACGTGCCAACGGCCTGGGAATATCGCGAAAGCGCCGTTCGGGTTGCGAGCTGAAAACGAACAGCTTGTCCGGGGTTAAATCCCGATGTTTGAACAGCCGACAGTAAACCGAATTAAAGAAGCTTTCGGCAATCTCAAAACGCGGGTAGTCGGGCAACAGTTCGGTATAAACCGCCTTCACCCTATTAGGGAAATCCGCATCGTAATATTTCTGCCCGGTGATGCATTTCAGTTGCTCTACCACCAGACCGACGTGGTGATCGTAAAGATGGATACGTCGTTTCATCGCCTGTTGTACGGCGGGCCAGTCTGCCTGCTCAAAACGCTGCTGTGCTCCGGCCGTGACTTCAAGAAAGCGGCCATATTGCGCATCAAAGCCCTGCAGGATCGTCTGTGCAATCAACAGCTCCAGTTTTTCCGCCATCTTTGCCTCTGCCATTCAGGAATGAAACCAGAGCCTGGCGCCATGCCAGGCCCCTTGGGGATCAGAACTGCTGTTCTTCGGTGGAACCGGTCAGTGCCGTTACCGAGGAAGCGCCCCCCTGAATAATGGTGGTTACCTTATCGAAGTAGCCGGTCCCCACCTCCTGCTGATGCGAAGCAAAGGTGTAGCCACGCTCGACTGCGGCAAATTCCGGCTGCTGCACTTTTTCAACATAGTGCTTCATGCCTTCGCCACGCGCATAAGCATGTGCCAGATCGAACATGTTGAACCACATGCTGTGGATACCGGCCAGCGTGATGAACTGGTATTTGTAGCCCATGGCGGACAGTGCATCCTGGAAGCGGGCGATAGTCTGATCGTCCAGGTTCTTCTTCCAGTTGAACGACGGTGAGCAGTTATAGGCCAACAGCTTGCCCGGGAACTTGGCATGGATCGCATCGGCAAAGCGTTGAGCTGCTTCAAGATCCGGCGTTGAGGTTTCGCACCACACCAGATCGGCATAAGGGGCATAAGCCAAGCCACGGCTGATGGCCTGCTCAATACCAGCATGGGTGCGGTAGAAACCTTCGGCGGTGCGTTCGCCAGACACAAAGGCACTGTCATACGGATCGCAGTCGGAGGTCAGCAAATCCGCCGCATCGGCATCGGTACGGGCAATCAACAGGGTTGGCACACCGAGAACGTCAGCCGCCAAGCGCGCCGCAACCAGCTTCTGGATAGCTTCCTGGGTCGGTACCAAGACCTTGCCGCCCATATGGCCACACTTCTTCACTGCCGCCAGTTGGTCTTCAAAATGTACCCCGGCCGCACCGGCTTCGATCATCGCCTTCATCAGTTCAAAGGCATTCAGCACGCCGCCAAATCCGGCTTCAGCATCCGCCACGATCGGCAGGAAGTAATCGGTATAGCCTTTGCTGCCGGGTTCAATCTGGTTTGCCCACTGGATCTGATCCGCCCGACGGAAGGTATTATTGATGCGCTCAACCACCGTCGGGACCGAGTCGACCGGATACAGTGATTGATCGGGATACATGGCAGCAGCGGTATTGGCATCAGCCGCTACCTGCCAACCGGACAGATAGATCGCTTCGACACCGGCTTTCGCCTGTTGCAGCGCCTGGCCACCGGTCAGCGCCCCAAGGCTGTTCACGTACCCTTTGCGGGATTTGCCATGCAGCAGTTCCCAGAGTTTCGCTGCACCGTTTTGCGCCAACGTGCAAACCGGATTGACCGAGCCACGCAGGTTGATCACGTCTTCGGCGCTGTAAGGGCGGGTGATGCCCTCCCAGCGTGCTGATTTCCATTCCTGTTCCAGCTGTTGGATCTGTTGGGTACGAGAGGTCGTCATATTTTTATCCTTTTCAATACTGTAGGGTTAAAGGTCAGGAACGGTTTCAGGCCAGTAATTCGTAGCCGGATAAGGTCAGGAAATCGATTAATTCATCTTGCGTGGTGATACGCTCCATCAGCTGTGCCGCCTCTTCGAAGCGGCCTGCGTGATAACGCGCTTCACCCAGTTCTTTACGAACGACCTGCATCTCTTCCTGCAGCATCTGGCGGAACAGGGCCTTGGTTACCTGTTGGCCATTGCTGAGGCTTTTCTCGTGATGGATCCACTGCCAGATAGAGGTACGTGAAATCTCGGCGGTGGCGGCATCTTCCATCAGGCCATAAATAGGTACGCAGCCATTACCGGAGATCCAGGCTTCAATGTATTGCACCGCTACGCGGATATTGGCGCGCATGCCGGTTTCGGTACGCTCACCGTCACACGGCTCCAGCAGTTGCGCCGCCGTGATAGGTGCATCATTCTCACGCAGCACCTCTAGTTGATTCTGCCGCTCCCCCAGGATGCGGTTGAACACTTCCATCACCGTATCGGCCAAACCTGGATGTGCCACCCAAGTCCCGTCATGGCCATTGGTCGCTTCCAGTTCTTTATCCGCACGCACCTTGCCCAACACCACCGCGTTTTGCTCGGCGTCTTTGCTGGGGATAAACGCCGCCATACCCCCCATCGCAAAAGCACCGCGGCGGTGGCAGGTCTTGATCAGCAAGCGAGAATAAGCACTGAGGAAAGGCTGGGTCATAGTGACGGACTGACGGTCCGGTAGCACCCGATCGCCATGGTTCTTCAGCGTTTTGATATAGCTGAAGATGTAGTCCCAACGGCCACAGTTCAGCCCGACGATATGATCGCGCAGGTGATACAGGATCTCGTCCATCTGGAATACCGCAGGCAGGGTTTCAATCAATACCGTGGCCTTGATGGTGCCGCGCGGCAACCCGAAGCGATCCTCGGTAAAGCTAAAGACTTCACTCCACCAGGCAGCCTCCTGCCAGGACTGGGTTTTCGGCAGGTAGAAATACGGGCCGCTGCCTTTTGCCAGCAGTTGGCGATAGTTATGGAAGAAATAGAGTGCAAAATCGAACAACCCGCCAGGGATCGCTTCCCCCTGCCACTGCACGTGTTTTTCCGGCAAATGCAGGCCACGTACGCGGGCAATCAACACCGCCGGGTTGGGTTTGAGCTGGTAAATCTTGCCGGCTTCATTGGTGTAAGAGATGGTGCCGTTGACCGCATCATGCAGGTTGATCTGCCCGTCGATAACCTTGTCCCAGCTGGGTGCCAGTGAGTCTTCAAAGTCGGCCATAAACACTTTGACGTTGGCATTGAGGGCATTGATCACCATTTTGCGTTCAACCGGACCGGTAATCTCAACCCGACGGTCGCGCAAGTCAGCGGGAACGCCGCGGATCTGCCAGTCACCCTGCCGAATGGAATCCGTTTCCGAAATAAATCCAGGCAGCTCGCCACGATCGATTTTCTCTTGCCAGCTGGCGCGTGCCGCCAACAGTTTGTTGCGTTGCGGCGTAAATTTCCCCACCAGTTCAGCCAGGAACTCGACCGCGTCATCCGTCAGTATCTGCCGCTCTGCAGAGCCGAAAGCCTGTGTAAACGCTAATTCTGTGCCTACCATCTGTTGCGTCATTGTCTTGATCCTTTCCATCATTCCACGCCGCCATTGCAGGCCAGGCGAAGCATTGTTGTCGGAAATCGGGTGAAAAAAAGACCGCCAACTGGTCAGATGTCATCCCGCAGGATCCTAGAATAACCAACAAAAATTAAAAATCAAAAACGATTTCCATTTTTTTAATAAATATTTTATTAACCTTTTATTATCAATTGATTAGATTATTTATCATTTATAGCTAACCAGGAAACCGGTTCCATTACGATAAAGGAATGCCGGTAATACATTGTTTTTAAATAAGTTATCGATGCTGAAACGTTGCGGGTTTGGCAGGAAAAACGGCAGGGTAAACCAGGGCGGCCTCGATTCAGCCACCCGGTGCAGAGAAAAATGTTACTCGAGGGTAGGATTCATATGACGCAGATCGAACGGCGTGATCTGGTAAACGTAGTAGTTCAACCAGTTGGAAAACAGCAGGTGACCATGGCTTCGCCATGAAGCTGCGGGGGGCAATTCGGGGTTGTCATCGGGGAAATAATTTAGCGGTACGCTCGGGTTGAGGCCTGCATCGTTATCACGACAATACTCACCCGCTAGCGTCAGGGCGTCATATTCCGGATGCCCGGTGACAAAGGCCATGCGCTTATCCTTGGTAGCGAACAGATAGGCGCCAGCCAGTTCTGATTCAGCCAGGATATCCAGATCGGTGTACTGCCGCAGGATCTCGGTTGGGAAATCAGCATAGCGGGAGTGAGGAGCCAGGAAGGTTTCATCAAAACCTCGGGTCAGCAAGGCATGTTGGTGCAGCGTACGATGCTGGTACACTCCGGAGAGCTTCACCTCACGCGTCTTCTTTGGAATGCCGTACAGGATGTTTAGCGCGGCCTGCACTGCCCAGCAGACAAACAGGGTTGAAGTCACATGATCCTTGGCCCACTCGATCACTCGCTCGATCTGCGGCCAATAGGCAACATCACAGAAGTCCACCAGGCCCAGCGGAGCGCCAGTGACGATCAGCCCGTCAAAGTTCTCATTCTGGATATCTTCAAAGTTACAGTAGAAATTATTCAGGTGCTCCGTGGGCGTATTCTTCGACTCACGGCTATCGATGCGCAGTAGCTGAATATCGATCTGCAATGGCGAGTTGGAAAGCAAACGCAGAAACTGGTTTTCCGTTTCGATCTTTTTCGGCATCAGGTTGAGGATAAGTACCTTTAACGGCCTGATTTCCTGTGTTTTTGCGCGTGAGGATGTCATGACAAACACGTTCTCATTACGCAAGAAATTGACCGCAGGTAACTCATCAGGAACACGAATCGGCATTGCTTACCCCTCACACATCCGTTTATACGTTTAGACTTCTAGATGCCCGAAGATAGCGCTTTTTTAGCGTCATGTCGAGGATTCAACGGGAAGGTGAAAATGTTTCATCGCCAGGCTGTCAGCCAGTATGGGGAATTTCAAACCGCACAAAAGCAAAAAGGCCATCCTTGCGGATGGCCTCTTGGCTTAATTGATGCTTGGCAGTGTCCTACTCTCGCATGGGGAGACCCCACACTACCATCGGCGCTACGGCGTTTCACTTCTGAGTTCGGCATGGGGTCAGGTGGGACCACCGCGCTATTG
>Ga0308166_1000187_pt1 | contig 115322 bp, 63 predicted proteins | sample PhyCR2_2_FD_202137 | JGI IMG/M metagenome (GOLD analysis project Ga0308166, IMG submission 202137) | Phyllosphere microbial communities from UC Gill Tract Community Farm, Albany, California, United States - DLSLCC.R2 | ecosystem: Host-associated > Plants > Phyllosphere > Unclassified | place...
AATTTTGCCCATCGCGACCGTTTTATTTTTAATCCCATTTTTAATTTCAGAATGGAAACTACGCCCGATCAAATGCGATACCTGCTGGTAGAACTCAGGTCTTTATTGTATTCTCATCCAGCGGTACTAAATTCACCTCCAGTAGTACGCTTTACCGGAATTACCACCGACGCTTTGAAGGTTGAAATTACAGCTTACATCGAATCCATAAATTTTGAAACATCACAGGAAGTACAAGAAGATTTATTACTGCGCATGATGGATATAATCGAGAAAAGTGGTACTTCATTGGCTTATCCATCTCAAACACTTTACATGGCACGGGATACTCCTTTTTCAGCCGAAAAAGCCGCTGAAGTTTCAGAAACGGTTAAAAAATGGAAAGAAAACAACGAATTGCAATTGCCAAAATTTGACCCAAAACGTGTTGAAGAATTAAAAGGCAGTGTACAATATCCAGAGGAAGGCAGTTATAAACCAGAAGAAGAATAAATTACAAAATACAGGTAAAATCTATGATTTCTGTAACTGACTAACGGAATCCTGTAAATGTTTTGATAATCAGAGTTTTAATTTTGTTTTAAAATTTATAAACTCAAACTACTGGATTATGAAAACACTTTTGAAAACAAGAATCGTAATACTGCTGTTTGCTTCGACAGCGCTATTTTCATGTAAAAAGAATGAGAATAATACTGTCGATGCCAATCAGAAAGATACATTAGATATGTCGGTTGATACCATTGGTCCATCTATTGATTCATCTGCAACCTTAGATCCTGAGCAGCATGGCAAATACGGAACTACAGGAGCTACAGGAGAAGGTTCAACCGGATCGGGTACAGATGGGTCGCTTCAAAAAGGGAATCAAAATATAAAAACAGATTCCATTAAAAAGTAATCTCTAAGTGTTGAAATTAGATTTTTATTGTTGAATTAAAAATAATAATTATGAAATTACCTAAAGAAATTACTAATGGATTTTTGATCTTCGTAGGGATAGCATTATTCTTCCTTCTAATGGAACTATTAAACCTTTCAAATTTATTTTATTTAAGGCTTCTCAATGTTTTATTTATTTTCTACGGCGTAAACCGAAGCTTGAAAATGAATCTTGCCGAAGGAAAAAACGGATTTGTACCCAATGCCATTTCAGCTATGGTTACTTCATTTACAGCAGTAGTTGTAAGTATTGTGGCCCTTCTTATTTACAGTTATGCCAAAGGAGGTGACCGTTATGTAAAATCCTTATCTGAAGCGTTTATGTTTGGAGGAGAGCCTTCCGTTACCACGTATTGTCTTTCATTGTTTTTTGAAGGAACAGCATCTTGTATCATTGTAACCCTTTTATTGATGTTGTATTGGAATAATAAATATGCAGCTGATTAAATGCAATGCTATACAATTCGGATCATTAAAAAATAAATCCTGAAAAGAAACTATTTAGATTCCTTTCAGGATTTATTTTTATTCGATAATTAATTTTGACATTAGTAATCGTCATCCTCGTCTTCATCGGGTTTTGTCTCATCTAATGTCCTTCTATTAGCATCATTGTCAAAATCATCGTCGTCATCTTCATCTTTAAGATCCTCATCTAAATCTTGAGCTATAGAGGCATTTTTTTGAAAGAAAGGATCTGAAGTGTCATTTTCTTTTTCATCAGAATGTTCGCTTATGCTATCCTCATCATGATGTGGTATATGACTGTGTCTGTCTGATTCGTTTTGATGCTGATTAATTGCTGGATCTTTTTTTTCCATTGTTTCTGAATTAATAGAATCTCCGGCAGCGTGATCTGCTGCTTGATAAGTAAAATCTTCCTGATCGTAGTTATCATAATTTTCTCTTGACATAATATTTAGTTTTAATGTGATACTTAATTCTTTTTTGTATGGTTTGTTCTACTGTTTTTCTCTTTGTGACTTGTAAGTAGTTCACGAGCTTGTTTCAATCCTGTTGCAATTGCAACTCCTTCTTCGGCGCCATCCTGAAGCAGGGCGTTGGCTATTTCAACAGCTTTTTCCCGAATTTCTTTCGGCTGATTTTTATAGGAGGGAGGATAGTCTCCGGAATACCAAGGCATAACTTAAAAATTTATGGGTTATTTAAGGATTTCCTTCACCACCGCTGGAACCATAGATTTGTCCAGTCGCATAACTCGCATCTTCAGCCGCCAGCTGAACATAAATGGAAGCAAGCTCTGCCGGTTGTCCGGGTCTTCCCATAGGCGTTTGTGAACCAAAATTCTTAAGTTTTTCCATTGTCGCACCACCGCTTACCTGAAGCGCCGTCCATACAGGACCAGGAGCCACTCCGTTTACGCGTATTCCTTTTGGAGCTAGTTGTCGGGCCAGTGATTTAATATAATTGGTAGTCGCTGCTTTTGTTTGTGCATAATCGTACAAATCTTCAGTAGGAGCATAAGCTTGTACTGAACTTGTCCCTATTATCGAAGAACCTGGCTTTAGATGAGGAAGTGCTGCTTTTATAATCCAGAAAGGAGCATAAATATTTGTTTTCATGGTCGCATCAAAATCTTCTGTCGAAATATCTAGAATTGAATCATGAGTTTGCTGTCTTGCAGCATTATTAATAACAATATCCAGACCTCCAAGCGCTTTTACGGCTTGTTCGACTAACGATTTGCAGAAATTTTCATCTCTTAAATCTCCCGGAATTGCTACTGCTTTTCGTCCTTCTGCTTTAATAAGCTGAATAACTTCTTTTGCATCTTCCTCTTCAGTAGGATAGTAATTTATCGCTACATCGGCACCTTCTCTGGCATAGGCAATAGCTGCTGCTCTTCCCATACCTGAGTCACCACCAGTTATTAAAGCTTTACGGCCTTTTAATCTGCCAGAACCTTTATAACTCTTTTCTCCATGATCAGGACGCGGATCCATTTTACTAACAAGTCCCGGCCAAGGCTGCGATTGTTCTTTAAAAGGCGGACGGGGATATTTTGTGGTTGGATCTTCGGGGAGTGTAGACCATTCTTCTTTCATAGAAAAATCAGCTCCAATGACTGGTGTGAAAGCAGTTGTTAAACAAATTGCTCCCATTCCTGTTAAAGCAGTTCTTCGTGATATTTTGTTTTTATCATCCATAACTTCAAATCTTAAATTAATATTTTCTTTGAATAGTTAAAATTAATGATATTGATTTCCAGTGTTTTATATGATTAGTTTTTCGATTTACATAATACGCCTTAAAATGAATATCTTACATCTTTTATGGATATAAAAAAAGCCAGTGATTGCACTGGCTAAAATGTTTTACTGTATTTTTTTAGAGCTTACTCTCGTCATAATCTCCCATGAGATTATAATCTTCTTCTTCCCAATCATTTTCATCATATTCTGAATTATAATCATCATCAAGATAATCTTCTCGAAGATCATCAAGCTTTAGTCCATAATGATTGGCGGCTAATGAATCTGCATTGTTGCTCTCCAAATAATTATCGTAGTTTATCAAAAGCTGCTCTTCGTATGAAGTCAGATCGCTTTCCTGTGGGTCTAAATTAAAGTAGTTATCAGATATCATATAAAATCAGTTTAAATTAATAGTAGTGTTCGAGTCAAATTTTTCTTTAGATAAGGAACTCTAATTTATATTCTTTGTTTAATACCTTTCTTATATAATTTTCATCTGAAGTTTCTAAATTTTCATTTATACCTAATTTGAAATACATTAAAAATATTTGTAAATTGTTGTTGCGTATACTATATTTGCGACAACAATAAAAATTTATAAAGATGAAACAGTTAACATTTGCATCCCTAAAAGTAAAAAATCTAGAAGCATCAAAAGACTTCTACACTCAAAAATTAGGTTTTGAAATTGGCGATACCAATTCGCAAGCTTGTATATTTAAGTATAATCAAGGAGAAGCAAGCTTTGCTATTCGCACACCGATTGAACCAATTGAAGGAAAAGAATTAGGAATTGGTGTAGCACTTTGGTTTGCGGTTACCGAAAACGTAGACGAACTAAAAGAAAAATACATTGCAAACGGGATAACGACTGCAGGACCAATTATAGAAACACCATTTGGAAGAGCATTTCATGTAAAAGATCTGGATGGTTATAAACTCACATTTTTGGAAACAAAATAAAAGTTGAAATACAAGAGTTTAATAATAAAAAGCAAAGCTATATATTTACCCAAGGCAAATGCATCAAAATTAGTATGGAAAAAAAAATAGAATTTAAGTTTAAAAGTCCCAATGAAAGTCCTGGTTATTTGTTAGGACAAATGACATTATTGTGGCAGCGCAAACAAAAGAAAGTTTTGGATCCGTTAAATTTGACACAAACGCAATTTGTACTGCTGGCTGCCTTGGGCTGGCTTTCACGCGAAAATGAAAATGTTACCCAGATCGATATTGCCAATCAAGGAAATGCCGATAGAATGATGGTTTCTAAAGTACTTCGAACTTTGGAGGAAAAAGAATTTATAAGCAGACAAGAACATCCAACCGATACAAGAGCCAAAGTAATCAAACTAACACCAGCAGGATCTGAAGTTCTGCAGAAAGCATTAACCACAATTGAAAACGCCGATATAGATTTCTTTTCAGGATTAGGAAACCACCTAAGCTCGTTTAATGAGAATATGGTGAATTTGATTGAACAAAATAAAGAAGAGTAAATATCCATACTTATGGCGTATCTTTGAGAAAGTTAAAAAATAAGCCATATGAAGAAAATAGGATTTTTATCATTTGGGCATTGGTCACATAATTCTTCTTACCAGACTCGTACAGCAGCAGATACATTGCTTCAATCTATTGATTTGGCTGTAGCAGCAGAAGAAATAGGTATCGACGGCGCTTATTATCGCGTGCATCATTTTGCACAACAGCTTGCGTCGCCTTTTCCTTTGCTGTCTGCCATTGGAGCCAAAACCAGTAAAATTGAGATTGGAACTGGTGTTATTGATATGAGGTATGAAAACCCATTGTACATGCTGGAAGATGCCGGTGCAGCCGATTTGATTTCAGGAGGACGTTTACAACTTGGAATAAGCAGAGGATCGCCAGAACAGGTTATCGATGGCTGGAGTTATTTTGGTTACGAACCCGAAAACGGTCAAACGGATGCAGATATGGGACGTCAAAAAGCATTAGCATTTTTAGAGGGATTGAAAGGTGAAGGATTCGCAGAACCAAATCCGTACCCAATGTTTCCAAATCCACCTGGATTACTGCGTATAGAGCCACATTCTGAAGGATTAAGAGAAAGAATCTGGTGGGGAGCAGCATCTAATGCCACCGCTGTTTGGGCAGCAGAAAATGGAATGCATCTTCAAAGTTCTACTCTTAAGTACGATGAGAACGGAAAACCTTTTCATGTACAACAAGCAGAACAAATCAGATTGTATAAGGAAGCATGGAAAAAAGCAGGACACGATCGTGAAGCTAGAGTTTCAGTAAGCCGTTCGATTTTTGCCATTACCAACGATGAAGATAAATACTATTTTGGAGGGCAGGGAAAAGGAGCTGATAGTTTTGGTTATATAGAACGTGATAAAAGAGCTGTTTTTGGTAAAACTTATGCCGCTGAACCTGATCAACTAATTAAAGAATTGGCAGAAGACGAAGCCATTCAAGAAGCCGATACTTTATTATTGACGATTCCTAATACGTTAGGTGTTGACTATAATGTGCATGTATTGTCATCTATTTTAGAACATATTGCCCCTGAATTAGGCTGGCGATAAATTTTATGAAAAAATAAAAGCCCTCTTTTTAATTAAGAGGGCTTTTATATACTTTTACATTCTTATGTATGAAATTTTCCAAAAGTATCTAGAAGAAAAAGCCGAGCTGACAAAAGCAGAATCAGAACGTATACAATCATTTGCCATTATTAAAAAGCTCCGAAAAAGACAATATTTATTACAGGAAGGCGATATTTGGAAATATGATGCTTTTATCACTCAAGGCTGCCTCAGAACTTATACAGTTGATGAAAAAGGAGGAGAGCATGTAAATAACTTTAGTATCGAAAATTGGTGGACAGGTGATCGTGAAAGTTTAATGATGCAGCAGCCGTCACGTTTTAATATTGATGCTATTGAAGATACAGAACTGGTACTTTTTACTCATGAAAATTTTGAATTGCTTTGCAAAGAGATTCCAGCTTTTAATAATATGGTCAATGCTATTCTGCAAAGGAGTTTTATAGCAGCGCAAAACAGAATTCAAGCCACATTGACTTTAACTGCTGAAGAAAAATACTTAAACTTTATCAATAAATATCCAGGATTTGCATCTAGGATTCCGCAAACTATGATCGCTTCATATTTAGGCATGACACCAGAAACACTGAGCCGTATTCGGAAACAAACCGCAAAAAAATAATATATAGGAGCTTTAAAAGCTCCTTTTTTTATGCCTTTTCCAAACTCTTGATCTATATCAAGTTTTTACTTATTTCTAATCAATGTATAGGTTTTGCATTCGTCGCAACTTTGTAATGTTCAAAAGAAACAAACATTATAAACATTTAAATATTAGAAATCATGTCAAAAACAATTTTCATTACAGGAACAAGTACAGGCTTTGGAAAATTAACAGCTGTAACATTAGCAAACGCAGGTCATTCAGTAATTGCAGGAATGCGAAATACCAATGATAAAAATGCCGCTGCTGCGAAAGAATTAGAAGCAATCGAAAATATTGAAGTAGTAGATATTGATGTTACTGATGATACATCAGTTACTAAAGCAATCGAAAAAGTAGTAATTAAATACGGAAAAATTGATGTCTTAATCAATAACGCAGCCGTGAGCGGTTTTGGTCTTTTAGAAGGTTATTCGATTGATCAAGTTCGTAAAATGTTCGATGTAAACGTTTATAGCGTACTTCGTATGTATCAGGCGGTTCTTTCTTCTATGAGAAAAGAAAGAAACGGACTCGTGATTAACATTACAACTGGAGCAAGCGGACATACACTTCCTTTTATGGTTCCGTACATCGCATCAAAATTGGTTGTTGAAAGTTTTACAGAAGGATTACAAGATGAATTGGCAGATTACGGAATTGAAAACGTAAGCATTCAGCCGGGAGTTTATCCAACAGAAATGAATAACGGTTCTAAAGCTGGAATTCACGCCGACAAAACCGAAATTATAGAAGAATATGGAGAAGGAGCAACCGAAAAATTCAATGCATTAGGCACAGCCTTATTTGGTAAAATGGCTCAGTTCGATATGAACCCGCAAACCATTGCTGATGGTATTTTAGAATTGGTAAGCATGAAAAAAGGGGAGAGACCACTTCGCTTTCCACTTGATGCCATTGCACAAGGAACCGATAAAGAATTTATAGAAGCCCGTGCTGCTATTAAAGCAAAATGGGTAGCTGCTTACACTAACTAAATATCAAAATACAAAATCAATAGCAATAGCAATATCAATAAGAATATCAATAATAAATATAGTCATGAAAACAAATCATAAAAAATCAAATAAAAAAGTACAAACTTCAGCAGCAGCAATGCTTAATTTATTAATACTATTTTCTGCTTCGGATAAAACAGTGGCACAAACTAATGCGCGAATTATCGGAATTGATCATGTTGGAATCAATGTTCCTGATCTCAATAAAGCTGTTACATTCTTTAATGATGTACTTGGATTTACGCCTGTAACGCAATTAGGACCAATTCCGCTTGACGCTGACTGGAAAAAATTAAATCATATTAATCCTGAAACAGGAGCAGTTACCATAAAAATGATCAATGCCGGAAACGGAGCAAGCATTGAAGTATTTGAATATGCAGATAATAAAGGAAGCAACACGCATCCAAATACAGATGATATTGGAGCATCACACATTGCTTTTTATGTAAATGATATCAATGCATCGGTACAATATTTAAAAAGTAAAGGCGTGAAAATTTTAGGAGAACCTTTTACAATGCCTTCTGGCGATACTGCTGGAGAAACTTGGGTGTATTTTGAAACACCTTGGGGTTCTAAAATGGAGTTGGTTTCCTATCCAAATGGAAAAGGATATGAAAAATCACATCCTAAAACGGTATTATGGTCACCAAAAAATTCGCCTGCAAAAAAAGTTTCTGAAGCTGATTTCGATGCTAAAAATAATACTGCAATAGTAGAAAATCATCTGAAAATTTGGAATGAAAAAGACGAAGCCAAACGCAAAGTTCTATTGAATCAAGTTTATGCTTCTAATGTAGAAATGGTCGATCGTCATTTTATTGCTGAAGGAATTGACGAGATCATTAAATTTATTGTAGAGCTTCAGACCAAAAATCCTGAGTTTAAATTTACCGCAAAATCTGTTGAAACCAATCATAATATAGTTCGATTGTACTGGCAATTTGGTTCGAAAATGAAACCAGCTGTTGTAAGCGGAATGGATTTGTTTGTAATTGAAAACGGAAAAGTACAAAAGCTATATGTTTTTGTTGATCAAAAAGAATAACTTCTGTATACAAAGGTAAAAAAAACTCTAAATCAATCATTTAGAGTTTTTTTTACCTTTTATTCTATAATTGAGAACAAGACCATTTTAGATTTATAAAAAATTATAACAATCCGAGATCTTTAGCTTTTTCAATTAAATCTTTATCACTTCCTTTTCCTTTTAGTAATTGATCCTTTATGTTTGCTTTTCTTTTTTCAATAGCACTCATAGAAAGAGGTATATAATCAGGAAGGTTTACTGTTTTTACACCTTCAGAAATTAAGATTAAAATTTGATTGTCGTGATTATCCCAATTGATATTTTTTTTGAATAGTTCTCTTTGTGATTCTAAAATTGTATTACTTCTGAATATTTCTCCATTAATTATGTTTTTACAAATTATAGGGAATAATTCAAAATTTATATCACTTTTTGATATAAAACCTTCAGGTTGTATTCCTTTTATTATTTTGTCTACTGTCAATGGTTCACTGCGCATTGTAAGAAGTACTATTTTACAATTTGGAAATTTTTCTTTAAGTAAAAAAGCTAAATCAATGCCATTACTAATGTTTAATTTTTTATAAGGTGGCAGATTAATATCAAGCAGAGCAAAATCAATATCAATATTTTGTTTAAGGTGAAATATAATCTTATTATAAGCATCTTCACAATTATGACTTTTTATAAAGTCAGGAACGTTTTCGTGAAATTCTCCATCAGATAAAAGATTAACATAACTATCCACGGTCATTGGATGGTCATCAACGATCAAAATATTCATAAATTTGTTTATTCGGTTTAAAACAAATGTAAGAAATATTACGGATTTTCCGTAATCAGGATTTAATTGTTTTACAAGGTAATTTACATATTCATAAATAATATGTTAAATCTTAATTTTATTACATAACAAGCAATATATTACGGATTTACCGTACATTTTAATTCCAAGTAAGCTGTTTTTTTGTCAAATAATTAATTAAAATTATTTTTATGAAAAGCAGATTATTAATACCAGGGATACTAATTTCAATTTCATTTTTAACTTTTTCATGTACGAATGACGATTACGAAATTCCTACAAATAACAGCAGCCAATTAAAAACAGTAGCAAAACATCAGTTACAAGATTTGCATGCAAAAGCAGAAGATTCGATTAGTAATACTACTATACCAACTGTAAATACACTTACGGACGATGGAGATCCTATTATTCCAAGACCACCAAGAAAAGATTAATCAATATTATTTTTAAAGAAAGTAGTATTTTATTTATTTTTCAAATTTATAGTGCTTTTATTTCAAAATGCTATATTTGAAATTGTAAAATAATACTTAAATTTTGAAGAAACCTCATAAGCTAATTTGTTTAATTCTGATACTGATTTTTGTTTCATGCAAGAAATCAGAATTAACAAGTTCAAATATTAAAGAAACCCTTTCATTTGATAATAATCATCTAGAAAGTAAAAAGAATGAAAAATACTTAGATTCAATATTTAAGGTATTACAGATTCAGGAAAATGATTCTGTAATTAGAAACCTTTATTTTAAGTTGTCTACTGAATATTACTATAATAATAATTTAGCTAAGTCTTTAAAAGTTAGTTTACTAGCTTTGAAATTATCAAAAGAGGTTAATGATAAAGAGGGAATAGCGAAGGCGTTTTATTATATTGGAGACAGCTATATAAGCGTAAAAAAGGATAGTGCATATTTCTATTATTTACAGGCAGAAAAATTATATTATAAATTATCAGATTACGACAATACGGCAAGAATGTTGTTTAATAAAGCGTATGTTTTATTTTATGACGGAAATTATACAGAATGCGAAGTAGAAATCTCTAAAGCTCTACATTACCTAAAAGAATCAAAGGATCAACGATTGAGTTATTCTTGTAATACCTTAATGGGTACGTGTTTAGAAAAGTTAGCTAATTATGACAAAGCGTTGTGGTATCATAAGCAAGCTTTGAATAATTTAGAAAAAATGAAGGTTTCAGGTATTGATAAAGAGGAAGAAAACAACTATTATATAGCATCGAGTATCAATATCTGCAACCTTTATGATTTAAAAGGGGAATACTCAAAGTCTATTACAAAATTACAAGGTTTGCTTTCTAAGAATTTAGAAGAAAAATGGCCTAGGTTATATGCTAATGTTCTTAGTAATCTGGCTTATTCTAAGATGAAAAATGGAGATTACCGTAATGTTTATCAAATGTTTTCAAAATCGTTAGAAATTTTAAAGTATAACGGAAATGAATCTGATATTCTGTATAAAAAAATCCATATTGGTGAATATTTTTTAACGCAAAAAGATACTTTTAAAGCTATTGAAATTCTTAAAGAAGCAAATATTCTGGCCACTAGAATTAAAAATAGTAATGAGATTTTAACTTCATTAAAACTCCTTTATGCTTTGGATAAAAAGAACAGCTTTTACTATGCAAAACAATACATTAATTTGAGCGACAGCATTAACATTGTTCAAAAAAATGCGCATAATAAATATGCAAGAATCGAATATGAAACTTCAAGAATTGAGGATGAAAATAAAATTTTGTCAAAGAAAAATTTTAATATCCTAATCAGTTCATTTACACTAATTTTTGTGTTGCTGATCATTATTATATTAAGATACTCGAAATATAAAAATAAAGAATTACAATTTTTAAAGAAGCAGAAATCAGCAAATGAGGAAATATACTTGTTGTTGATGGAGCAACATGAACAAATAAACAATGCAAAAGAAAGTGAAAAATCTAAAATAGCAAAAGAACTCCATGATGGAATAATGAATAGAATTTATGGTGTTAGAATGAATTTAGGATTTTTTAATTCGAAGATTGAAAATGACATAATCGAAAAAAGGAAAGAATATATCTTTGAACTTCAAAACATAGAAAATGAAATCAGAACCATATCACATGATTTAAGTCGTAATTCTTTTTTAGACGGAAATGATTTTAATATACTCTTATCAACCTTGATAGAAAATCAAAAAGTTATTGGTAATACTGAATTTACCTATATAGCCGATGAAAGTCTTGAATGGTCCAAAATTCAAAATGTTTATAAGATAAATTTATATCGTATCATTCAAGAAGCTATTTTGAACGTAAATAAATACGCTCACGCTTTGAATTGTGAAGTAAAAGTTCAATCGGAAAATAATGGCTTTCTAAAAATGTCAATTATTGATGATGGACAAGGTTTTGATACAAAAAGCAAAAAGGAAGGTATTGGCTTGGTTAATATGCGCGAGCGAGCAAATTCATTAAAAGCCTATTTTAATATTGAATCAGAAATAGGTAAAGGAACTAAAATTGAAGTTATATTTAATCTTCAGGAACTGACTTAACTAGTTCAAATAATCTTTCAAAATTCTTCACAAAAGTCATCCCTCTTTATTTTACTATTTGATTTTTATATAATATGATTTATTGAAAACTCAAATAATATTTAATATTTTTATTCTTGATTTCAAATTCTGTTTGACACTCTCTGTGCTCAAATGATTTTCTCATTTTACTGTCATATCTATTTTTATTCAGTTAGTTTAAATTGCAATAGATCAAAATCTTTGTCTTTATTCAGAACGCTATATTCTCTTTAGAATTTATTTTTAGGTTCAAAATATGTATGTATTTTGTTTATTTCCAATGTTTTAAATTGTTTGTTTTGTAGTCCGTAATTTTTATTTAAAAAGTCCGTAATTTTTATGTCCGCACTCCTCTTAATTTAGCGATTAATCTAATACATCACAAGTTTTAAAACCAGTATTTAGATAAAGATTCTCGTAACCGAGAACAGCGTAGCTATTATAAAAACCTTAATTATGATAAAATCAGCTCACAATGGTTGGTATGTTTTGTATGTTAAATACCATCATGAAAAAAAAGTATTTGATGTGCTTGAACAGTTGGCAATTAAGGCTTTTTTACCAACAATTGAAATTCAAAGTACACGCACAGATAGAAAAAAGATGATTCAAAAATTACTTTTTCCTTCTTATGTTTTTGTAAAGATTAATTCTTCACTAGATTTCTACAAAACGCTTTCGGTCAATGGTGCATGTATGTATATACGTTTTGGAATGGAATACGCCAAAGTGAGTGATGAAGAAATAAAAAAAATCCAGCTTTTGTTATTAGAAAAAGATTTAACAGAGATTGAAACTAATGTTGAAAATTTCAAAGTAGGTGATTTTAAAACCATTTCGTATGGTTCATTAAGAGGTTTAGAATGCCAGGTTTTAAACACCAATAATATAAATAAAATTATTGTTAGAATAGATTCTTTACAGAAAAACATTACTGCTACAATTCCTTCCTATTACTTACAAAATTAAAAGCTGTTAGAGTTCTTTTTTAACAGAGTACGTAAATTTTTAAAATTTAAATTTCGATGTAATTCCTATTTCAGGGAGAAGCACTATTTCAAATATCTATATTTCATATATAAGTAATAGACTTTAAAAGTGATTATACTTTTTAACCAATTTATCATAAACAAATATTTTTTAAATGACAACCATAGAACAAAAAAGTATTTCCAACTATTGGATTAAAAAAGTTAAAAATAGTCCTCTGGTTAATAATGACAAGATTGAGAACCCAATAATTAAGAATGCACAAATTGCTCTTACTAGTGTTACATTTTTAACCAAAATTACTAATGGCAATTCTATTGCAGAACTAACTATTTTTCTCACTGTTTACAATGCTTTGTTACAGCGTTATTTTGAAGTTGAAAGTTTCATTTTTTCGTTAAAGACTAATTATGATCAAACTCCTTTGTTATACAAAAGAGGTGAGATTTCAGGCATTTCCGTTAAGGATTATCTTCAGGAAATAAAAAAAGAAGTTCAAGAAGTCTATAAATTTTCTGAATATGACGATACATTATATGAAAATTACCCTTTTTCTAAATATGCTCTTTTTGGTTTTTTCTATAATTCAAAAACTGAATTAAATAAAGATTTTCCATTTTCTCTATCAATAGACAAAAATGAAAAAGCATTAGAATTAACCCTTTCGTATGATTCTTTATTTATACAAGAGCCTATAGCAGATCATTTTTTAAATTCTTATATAAATTGGGTATTGAATTTAGAATCTAATCTAAACGAATCTGTTGATAAAATCGCAATTGTTTCATTAGTAGAAAAAGAAGAATTGTTATATGGTTTTAACCCTTCGGTAAAAGATTACGCCAACAAAACTTTGGTGGAATTATTTGAAGAACAAGTGTCAAAAACGCCTAATAACACAGCCGTTATTTTCAAAAATAGGGAGTTGACTTATAGTGAACTTAATCAAAAAGCAAATCAACTAGCTCATTATTTAAGAAAAGAGCACAAAATTAAGCCAAATGATCTGGTAGGAATAAAACTGGAACGAAACGAATTTATGCTAATAGTATTATTAGGAATACTTAAATCCGGAGCAGCTTACGTACCTATAGATATTAATTATCCTGATGAACGAATTAAATACATTGAAAAAGACAGTCAGTGCAAAATAGTAATTGATCAATATTTTTTAAGAGATTATCTTAACGATGAAACAAATTTTGATACTTCTAATCCTGAAAGTATAAATCATTTTACAGATTTAGCTTATATCATTTATACTTCAGGGACAACCGGAAATCCAAAGGGAGTTATGATATCGCATCAAAATGCTGTTGTTTTACTTTATTGGTCTCAGGAGGAATTTAATGCTGAAATTTTTGATATTGTGTATGCTGCAACTTCATATTGCTTTGATCTTTCTGTATATGAATTATTTTATCCTTTATCTATTGGTAAAAAAATAAGAATTCTAGATAATGCTTTAGAAATAGGTGAGGCTCTTCAATATGATGAAAATGTATTGATTAACACAGTTCCTTCAAGTATTAGAAATAGTATGGAAAGCGGTTATAATTTTAAAAACGCTGCTATAATAAATTTAGCGGGCGAGCCATTTCCAGTCGATTTGTCTAAAAAGCTATTAGATACAAATGCTGAAATAAGAAATTTATACGGCCCTTCTGAGGATACAACTTACAGCACAATCTATAAATTATCTCCGCAAAAAGAATATGTTTCATCAGTTTCAATAGGTAAACCAATATCAAATACCAGTGTATATATTTTAGATAAAAATCTAGAATTATTGCCAATAGGTGTTGCAGGAAAATTATATATCTCAGGAGAAGGATTATCAAAAGGATATCTTAATCGTCCAGAATTAACGGCAGAAAAATTCATACCAAATCCCTTTAATGATGGCGTTTTAATGTATGATACTGGAGATATGGCGAAGTGGCTTCCAGATGGAAATATTGAATTTTTAGGAAGGAAAGATCATCAGGTAAAATTGAGAGGATATCGTATTGAACTTGGAGAAATTGAAAATGCAATTTTGTCTTTTTCAGATAATATAAATCAGGTTGTTGTTTTGGTATTACAAAATAATGCTGTACAAAATTTAGTTGCCTATTTTACTAGAAACAAATCAATTGAGGAAGAAACTCTAAAAAGTTATTTGAAAGAAAAACTGCCGAGCTATATGATTCCGAATTATTTTATCACTTTAGATAAAATTCCGTTAACACCAAATGGGAAGACAGATAGAAAAGTTCTGGAAGATTTACCTCTTAATCAACTATCAACTAGTAATTACGTAGCTCCGAGAAATGAAATAGAAAATACATTAGCTTCTATTTGGCAAGAAATTTTGGGAGTTGATAAAGTAGGTATTGAAGATAATTTCTTCGATTTAGGAGGCCATAGTTTAATGATTGGTCAGGTAATTAACAATATCTATAAACAACTTAACGGTACTATTTCGTATAAAGAACTTTTTCTGACACCTACTATTGCACAAATAAGTCAAAAAATAAGAAAAGAAAACTATCAGCCAATTCCAAAAACTCAAATTCAAAACTTTTATCCACTGACTGTATCACAGCATAAAATGTGGGTTTTGAGCCAATTTGAAGGTGGTCAAAGTGCTTACAATATGCATGGCGCTGTAAAATTAAAAGGTGACTTAGACGTTTCAAAACTTGAAAAAGCGTTTCATCTTTTGATTTCGAAATATGAAATTTTAAGAACTTATTTCAAAGCAGGTTATGATGGAGAAATAAGCCAGTATATTTTAGAAGAAGGACAGTGGCAATTTTCTCTTACTCAAGAAAATTTTTCAAATAAAACAGCAGAACAACTTTTATCGTATTTAAATAACCAGCAAGCCGTAATTTTCGATTTAACAAATGCGCCATTATTTCAATCAGTTCTTTTAAAAACAAAAGAAAACGAGCATATTTTATCTTTGGTTATGCAGCACATTATTGGTGATGGCTGGTCTTTAGAATTATTAATTTCCGAGATTATTTCTACATATAATAATCTAATTCAAGAAAAACCAACAAATTTCTCATCTGCAGCGATTCAATTTAAAGATTATGCTGTATGGATGCAATCTCTGGAAAATGATAAATCAATTTTGGATTCAGAAGAATATTGGCTATCTGTATTTAAAGATCAAATTCCTGTTTTAGAATTACCAAGTTATAAAAGCCGTCCGGCAAAACAAACCTATAATGGAAATACACTAACAAGATCTTTTTCTGAAGCTTTTTTATCAAAATTAAAATATTTTTCTAAAACGAACAATGTAACGCCATTTATGACTTTAATGGCGGGAGTCAATGCTTTATTATACCGTTATACAAATCAAAATAATATTATTGTTGGAACGCCAATAGCAGGAAGAGAACACCCTGATTTAGAAAATCAGCTGGGTCTTTTTTTAAATACTTTGGCTATAAAAACTCAGATAACAGAAACCGACAGTTTTTTAAAATTATTAGAAGCACAACAAAAAACATTAATTGAAGCATACGAACATCAAAATTATCCTTTTAGTAGTTTAGTAAATAAGCTTAATTTGAAAAGAGATCCTTCAAGATCTGCTTTATTTGATGTGTTGGTGGTATTGCAAAATCAAGCACAATTAAACACCTTACATATCAGCGGTCCAATGGAGGGAGTTGATGTTGAGCCATTTGAGATTAAAAGAAATACATCTCAGTTTGATCTTAGTTTTATTTTCACAGAAAAGAAAGGCAATCTATTGTTAAGCCTTGAGTACAATACAGATATATACGATGAATTTTGGATTAACGCTATATTCAAGCATTTCGAAAATCTGTTGACAATTGTATTTAACAACTCAAATATTATTATTGATGAAATTGAATATTTGGAGGAAAGTGAAAAAACGCTATTGTTACAGAAATTTAATGAAAATGAAATTTATTTTCCAAAAGGAGCTACCATTGTTGATTTATTAGAATTACAAGCAGATAGAACACCAGACAAATGTGCTCTCATTTTTAATGATTTACATGTAACTTATCAAGAACTTCATCATCAATCGAACCAGCTGGCAAATTACCTGCGAAAAAATTATAATGTTAAGTCTAACGATTTAATAGGAGTACGTTTAGAAAGAAATGAATATTTAATAATAGCCATTTTAGCAGTTCTTAAATCCGGAGCAGCTTATGTGCCAATTGATGTTAATTATCCTGATGAGCGTATCGCCTATATTATAAAAGACAGTAATTGCAAAGTTGTAATCGATAAAACTGAATTGAATGAATTCTTAAGAACAAAAGATGATTATGCTACAAGTAATCTTCAAAAAAATAGTAAAGCCAATGATTTGGCCTATGTAATTTATACTTCAGGAACTACAGGCAAACCTAAAGGAGTTCTTATTACAAATAAAAATGTTACTGCATTCTTGTATTGGGCTGCAAAAGAATTTCATTCAGATAGTTTTGATCTAGTATATGCGGCAACATCACATTGTTTTGACCTATCGGCTTATGAAATGTTTTTTACTTTATCTGTTGGGAAAACAATAAAACTACTAAATAATGCACTTGAAATAAACAAAGAATTAAAAAAGGATAAGAAAGTATTGATAAATACAGTACCCTCAAGTATTAGAAATTTAATCGAAGAAGATTTTTCATCGTTAAAAAATGCAAGTATAATCAATTTAGCTGGAGAACCTTTTCCTGTAGATATTGCCAGAGAATTAGTAAATACGAGTGCAGAAATAAGAAACTTGTACGGTCCATCTGAAGATACTACTTACAGCACTTATTATAAATTAGAAAAAGGCAAAGCATATAAAACAATTCCAATTGGAAAACCTATTTCTAATACACAGGCTTACATATTAGATGAAAACCTGCAGTTGACACCTCTTGGTATTGTTGGTAAATTATATTTATCAGGTGAAGGAGTAGCACTTGGTTATCTTAATAAAAAGGAACTTACTGAAGCTAAATTTATAAAAAATCCATTTTATGACAATTGTATCATGTATGATACAGGAGATCTTGCCAAATGGTGTCTTGATGGAAATATTGAATTTCTGGGAAGAAAAGATCATCAGGTAAAATTAAGAGGATATAGGATAGAGTTAGAAGAAATAGAAAATACTTTATTACAAATTTCTAATACTGTAAAACAAGTTGTCGTTGTTGTAAAACAGTTCAAAGGTGCAGATGTTCTTGTTGCTTATTACACTGGCGGAGAAGAGATTTCTAAGAACGATTTTAAAGATTATCTGCAAAATATATTGCCAGTTTATATGATTCCGCAATATTATATTGAAGTTCCATTTATTCCATTATCACCAAACGGAAAAACAGACAAAGAAGCGCTTCCGGATATTGATGGAAATACAGAAATCAATAATGGTCATATCAGTCCAATAGGAAGAATTGAAAAAACCTTAGCACTTATTTGGAAAGATATCCTAGGCATTGAATTAATAAGTTCAGATGATGATTTTTTTGGCTTAGGTGGACATAGTCTTAAGCTTGGACAGTTAATAAATAAGATAAACGAACAACTTCAAGTTACGGTTTCCTTTGAAAAATTATTTGAAAATTCTATTCTAAAAAACCAAGCTGAATTAATAAAAAGATCAATTTCAAATAATTACCAATCTATTATTGCTGTTGCTCAAAGCACTTCATATGAAATGTCATATGCTCAAAAAAGTCTTTGGATGGTAAGTCAGTTTAAAGGAAAAGAAATAGCTTATAATATTCCTGCAGTTTATCACTTTTATGGTCAACTTGATATTGAAGCTTTCATAAAGGCATTTGATCTGGTGATTAGAAAACATGAAATATTGAGAACTGTTTTTAAAGAAGATGAAGAAAAAAACATAAAACAGTTTATTACTCCATCAGAGGACTTTAAGTTTTTAATTGGATATGAAGATTTTAGTACAATTGCTGATAAAGAATTAGCATTAAACAATGAAATTAAACAAACAATTGGTTTTGCATTTGATTTATTCAAAGGCCCATTATTTAAAGTCAAATTAGTTCGTTTAGACAATGAGCATGTTGTCTTTTTATTTGCTATACATCATATTATATCAGATGCATGGTCTTTACAACTTTTAATAGAAGATATAAGTATTCAATACAATTCAATATTAAAAAATGACATTGTGTCTCTTTCTTCATTGGCTATTCAGTATAAAGAATATAGCAATTGGCTAAAAAATCAAATTAAAACAAATGCGATTACCAATACCTATTGGTTGAATGAATTGCAAGGACAATTAAAACCATTAAAGTTTAATTATGATTATCTACCGCAAACAAACTCAAGTTATCAAGGTGATAAAATTAATTTTTTTCTAAAAACAGAGGTTAGTTTGTCTATCAAAGAGGCTGCTAAAAAACTTAATGTTACTGAATTTACATTTCACTTAGCCGCATTTTTTAGTTTTTTAAACTTACAAACATCAGAAACGGATATCATCTTAGGTGTTCCATTTGCTGGTCGTGCACATGTTGATTTAGAAGATCAATTAGGATATTATGTTAATCTGCTTCCTATAAGATTAAATCTTTATCAACATGAAAATTTCGAAACCGTAATTAAAATGGTTCAAGGTAAATTATCAAATGCCTTCGAAAATCAAATGTATCCTTTCGATTTAATGTTAAAAGATTTAGAATTCGAAAGAGGAGCGGGTGGAGCAAACTTTATAAACACTGGCTTTACTTGGAATGATCTTGCACATGATGAATTTAGAATCAACGAAAATCTTAAAGTAAAAGTTCAAAACGTAGATACAGAACAAGTTAAATATGATTTATGGATATTATCTAATGGATCAAATTTTATCCTTGAATATAGAAAAGATCTTTTCAGTCGAGATAGCATAGACTTATTTATAGAACGTTATTTAGTGTTTTTAGAAGCATTATCAAAAAACACAGAAGGAGAAATTTCTTCATACAGTCTCAAAACTAAAACTGAAATGGAACTAGAATCTTCCAGAATAAATATCGAAATCAATTTTTAGCAACCTCTGGAACGTAGTTCTGCTTATTTATATACCTAACAAAACTTTGTTTTTAATTACAATTAATACTACTAGATCATGAAAGATAAAAAGATCATACAAGATTATTGGTTTAATAAAATAAAACAATACAGTAATGAAACGAATCATTTACTAAGTAAATATGAACAAACTCCTTCTGGTCGGTATAGTATTTATTTAAACGACAGATGTTTAGATAAAGTCAATAAATTATCTGGAGGAAATGCTGTTGCTGCGGGAACGATTTATCTTGCTGTTTTTAATACGCTGTTAAAAAGATACACTAATAATGAGGCTGTTTGGGTAACTTCATCACCCTTCCATCTGCAAAAAACAGAATTAGAAAAAGATACGTTACTATTTTTTAAGACATCTATATCTAATGAAAATTCTCTAAAAGATGTAGTAAATGCCACAAAAAAAGAAATTGAAGAAACACTGCTTTATGATGCTATTCATTTTGAATTAATTCAAAATGAATTTTCGAATATTGAAGTAACTAAAGAAGATTATCTTCATTACGCATTTTTATATAAAGAATTAAACAGTAAAAATAATCTAACCACTCAAGCCAAGCTGTGTCTGGAAATAGATGATAAAAATGTACAAGGACTATCAATAACAATACACTACGATTCAGTAAAATATGACAGGTTTTTTATTGAGAATCTAACACATCATTACAATTATATACTTGAAAATATAAGTGATCTTATTGATACTAAAATTAATGAGATTGAATTCCTTACAACGTTTGAAAAGCAACAATTATTTGAGTTTTCTGGAGAGTCTGAAAAAAGTGTTGAAGAAAGTGTTATTACTGTTTTTCATAAACAAGTTTTGGAAACACCAAACAATGTGGCTTTAGTTTATAAAGGAAAACAATATACTTACAAAGAGGTTAATCAAAAAGCAAATCACTTAGCGTATTATCTGCAGGATGATTACGGAATCAAATCTGGAGATATTATTGGAGTAATGACAGATTACTCAGATTATACAATTTTCACCTTTATTGCAGCATTAAAACTGGGAGCCGTTTATTTGCCTTTAGACGCTAATCTTACAGAAGAGAGATTAGACTATATGTTGTCTGACACGCAGCCAAAAGTCATAATAACCCAATTAGAATATCTAAGTCATATAATTAACTATTCTATTCCTGTATTTAGTGTTGATGTAATGCTTAATGAAGAAAAAAGCTATAACACAAGTCGAGAAAATATAAATGTTAAAGGAGATATCGCCTATATCATGTATACTTCAGGTTCTACCGGAGTTCCTAAAGGTGTTGTGGTAAAAGAAAAAAGCATCGTAAGATTGGTTAAAGAAACCAATTATATAAAAATTGAACCACAAGATCGTATTCTGGCAATCTCAAATCCTTCTTTTGACGGTTCTACATTTGATATTTGGGGGACATTATTAAACGGAGCTACCTTGTACATCCCTGAAAAAGATTTAGTATTAAATTTTGAATTACTATTTCAGACGATTACACAAAACGAAATTTCGGTTGTTTTTATGACAACAGCGTTGTTTAATTCGATGGTAGATACTGATATTGAAAGTCTTAAAAAGTTAAGGAAAATTCTTTTTGGAGGAGAAATGGTTTCTGTATCTCACGTCCAAAAGTTTATAAATCACAATGGAGCCGGAAAGCTGATACATGTGTATGGTCCAACTGAAAACACCACTTTTTCAACATTTTATCCCGTAAATGAGGTTTTAGAAGGAGCACAAACTATCCCAATAGGAAAACCAATTTCAAATACGCAATGTTACATTTTCAATGAAAGTATGAAACTGCAGCCTATTGGTATCCCTGGTGAACTTTATGTTTCTGGTGAAGGAGTAGCACAAGGATATTTAAATAAAGAGGAACTAACTTCTAAAAGTTTTATAGAAAACCCTTTTTCAAAAAAATCGGTATTATACAAGACGGGAGATATTTGTAAATGGCTTCCTGATGGTACTATTGAAATTTTAGGAAGAAGAGATAACCAGGTAAAAATTCGTGGTTTTAGAATAGAATTAGGAGAAATTGAACGTAAAATAACCAGTTTTAATGGTATTCATGAGGCTGTAATTCTAGTTAATAAAGACCTTCATGATGTCAAATTTTTATCTGCATTTTTTGTAGCTGAAAACAATATCTATACAGATGAACTTCGTTCTTTCTTGACACAAAAACTTCCTAAATATATGGTTCCCGCTCATCTTACTCAGGTAGCGCATATACCGTTAAATAGAAATGGAAAAGTAGATGAAAAAGAATTAGTAAAACTTTCAAAATCTAAAAAAGAAGTCGAAAGAGAACTGGTTTTACCTACGACCGAAATTCAAAAAGCATTATATCAAATATGGACAGAATTGTTTGACAAAGAAGATATAAGCATTACAGATGATTTTTTTGATATTGGAGGACATAGTATCAAAGCAATGAATTTGGTATCAATGATTCATAAAAACTTAGATGTGAAAATTGATATAAGTACCGTTTTTGAAGACAGAAATATTGAATCTCTTTCAGAAACTATACTATCAGCAAAAGAAAATCATTTTAAAGAAATTGAAGCTTTAGAAGAACAATTATCGTATGCAGTTTCATCATCTCAACAACGCTTTTGGACATTAAGCCAGTTTCAAGAAGCCAATAAAGCCTATACAATTCCGAGTATATATGTTTTTGATGGAAATGTAGATAAAACAGCATTATCTTTTGCTTTTAAAACAATAGTAGAACGACATGAAAGTTTTAGAACGTCTTTTAATGAAGATGAAAATCAGGAATTAAGACAAATCATATCACCAAAAAATGAAAATAATTTTACTGTTGATTATGTTGATTTGCGAAATTTTTCAGAACATGAAATAGAAAACACAATTCGTAATTTAACTCAAGTGGTTTTTAATTTATCCCAAGGGCCGCTTCTAAAAGTGAGTGTATTACAAGTGCAGGATACCAAATCAATTTTGGTATGTGTTATGCATCACATTATCAGTGACGGATTATCTATGGAAGTTTTTATTGAAGAATTGCTTCATTTATATCAGGCTCATAAAAATAATACTCCAACAGATTTAAAACCACTTAGAATACAATATAAAGACTTCGCAGCATGGCAGAATGAAGAGTTAAAAGATGAAGCTTTGCAGGTTCATAAAGCATATTGGTTAGAAAAATTTTCGGGTGAATTGCCAATATTGAATCTTCAAAAAAGTAAAATTCGCCCTAAAATTAAAACCTACAATGGAGAAATTGTTACTGTAAATATTGACAATACTATTTTACAAAATTTTAAAAACGTATTAGATAGCGAAAACCTGACGCTGTTCATGGGACTTTTGTCTGTAGTAAATGTATTGATCTACAAATACACCAATCAGGAAGATATTATTCTCGGAACTTCAATTACTGGAAGAAATCATGCCGATTTAGAAAAACAAATAGGATGTTTTATTAATGTACTGCCATTGCGCTGCCAATTTTCTGGCGATGACTCGATTGTAAACATATTCCGTAATGTCAAAAAATTAACTCAGGAAGCATATGAACATCAAATTTATCCTTTTGATAAATTAATCGGTGATCTTGATTTAACACACGATATAAGCAGAAATCCTTTATTTGATGCAACTGTTGTTTTACAAAATGCTGATTTAGATAAAAAAATAAATGCATTAAGTAATGAAGGCTTAGAGATATCATTATATGAAAAAATTAAATCTTCAGTTAGCCGATTTGATATTTCTTTCAACTTCGTAGAAACGATAAATGGACTTGAATTTAGCCTGGTTTATAATACAGATATTTTTGATACTGCTTTTATTCACCAAATTCAAAAACATTTCGAAAAGATACTGCTTGAAGTAGCTGCGCATCCAGAAAACACAATTGCTTCGCTGCCTTATTTATCCGAAGATGAAACAAACCTTATTTACTCAAACTTTAGTTCTGCAGCTTTTAATTCTGCAGTTTGTTTAGATGTTGTTGATGCATTTCAAGAACAAGCAAATAAAAACCCGCAGCAAATTGCTGTTGTATATAAAAACAAACAAATTACCTACCAAGAATTAGACGTTAACTCTGGTAAAATAGCCCATTTGTTAATCAAAGAATACGAGGTAAATAAGGGTGATAAAATCGGAATTATTTTAGATAAATCTGAACTTTTGATCACGACAATACTTGGCATTTTAAAAGCTGGTGCAGTATATGTTCCAATTGATGTTGATAGCCCGCAAATTAGAAAACAATTTATTGCAAACGACATCGATACCAAAACAATCATAACTCAAATGGATTATATGTTTGATCTTGATTTTTTTGAAGGAAACATAGTAGCAATAGATGTTCAGTTAGATTCTTTAGAAAAGGAAGTATTTCAACAAATTAAAAACCATTCTGATGATCCAGCATATGTAATGTATACTTCTGGATCTACTGGTGAACCAAAAGGTGTTCTAGTATCGCATAAAGGAGTAACAAGATTAGTTAAAAACACAAACTACCTTGATTTTAATGCCATAAATGCAATATTGTCCACAGGTTCAGTATCTTTTGATGCCTCTACATTTGAATTTTGGGGCGCTTTGTTAAATGGTAAAAAGTTAGTGTTATGTGACAAAGAAGATTTATTAAATACTCAAAAACTCTCAGCATTGATACAAACAGAAAAGGTTGATACCATGTGGTTTACTGCAGGATTATTAAACCAATTTGTCGATCAGGATGTCATGTTGTTCCAAGGATTGACTAATATCCTCGCTGGTGGTGAAAAATTATCATCTAAGCATATTACTAAACTATTAAAAACTTTCCCTGAACTGAACTTAATAAATGGTTACGGGCCTACTGAAAATACTACATTTTCAGCAACATACAAAATCACATCACCAGTACAAGACGATATTCCAATTGGTAAACCAATACACAATTCTAAGACCTATATTTTAGATCATAATTTGCATATATGTCCTTTAGGCGTTGTGGGGGAAATATACCTCGCAGGTGATGGCTTGTCGTTAGGTTATTTAAATGCAGAAGAATTGAATAACGAAAAATTCTTGAATGCAAGTAGTTTAAATAATGAAAGGGTTTATAAAACTGGTGATTTAGGTTTATGGTTACCAGACGGTAATATTAAATTCTGTGGAAGAAAAGACAATCAGATAAAACTTCGCGGTTATAGAATTGAATTAAACGACATTGAGAAAACTTTAGGTACACATCCAGATGTAAATGGAGCCATAGTAGTTTTAAAAGAATCAGAAAACATCGAAGAAAAATGCATCATAGCGTATGTAAAAGGAAATGGTAAAATCAGTATAAAAGATCTAAAGGCATATTTAGGAGAAAGACTTCCTTTTTATATGATGCCAACCTATTTTATTCAAGTCGATGATTTCATTTTAAATAAAAATGGAAAAGTTGATAAAAATCTTCTTCCAGATTTTGATTTGACGCAGCTAGAAAGAGAATACATATCCCACAGAAACGAAATAGAAAAAACACTATCAGAAATTTGGACAGAAGTTCTTGGAATTGAAAAAATCAGCATGACAGATGATTTCTTCGAAATAGGCGGACATAGTTTAAGAGCCGTGAAATTAGCCAATATGATTCAAGAAAGCTTTGGTATTGAAATAAGTATTGGACACGTATTTCAATTTAGAACTATCGAAACAATGGCTGAGCAGCTTAACTTCAGTCAAAGACAAGAACAATTAACGGCAAATAAAAAAGATCTTCAGGAAATAGATATTGATCTCTAACACTGTTTTTGAGATTAGAAATACTAATTCTCAAACCAACATTCACTTTATAAATTGAAAATTATCCTCTGAAAAAATTAAAATAAACCCATGAAAAAATTAATTGATAAATTACAGGGAGAAGGAATTTTACTTGAAATAGTTGACAATAAGCTGAAGGTTTTTGCTGAAAAATCTACTGTAGATACTGCTCTTATCGAAGAAATTAAAAAGCATAAGATTCAACTGATAGATTTTTTGATTAACAATAAAAACTTGCAGTTGTCGAAACCTGCTTTGCCAGAAATTGTAAAAACAACTGATTTACAATATTATCCTTTATCCTCTTCTCAATACAGAATGTGGGTTTTAAGCCAGATGCAGGAATCGAATTTAGCTTATAATGTTCCAGCCATTTATACTTTCGAAGGCAGTTTGAATGTCAAAACTTTAGAAAATGCATTTCAACTTGTTATAGAACGTCATGAAATTTTAAGAACTCAGTTTGTTAATAATGAAAATACAGTTGCTCAAAAAATAATACCTTATCAGGAAATAAATTTTCAAATTACAAACAGAGATCTTAGAAATTCAGTAACGGATATCAATGAATTAATAAGTAATGAATTATCTTATTCATTTGATTTAGAAAAAGATTTACTTTTAAAAAGTTCGGTTTATCAGATTACTGAAAACAAATGGATTTTCTTTTTTATGATTCATCACATTATCAGTGATGGATGGTCTATGGGACTACTAATAAATGAATTATTAGAAAATTATATTGCATTAGAAAAAAAATATAAAATATCAAAAGAGCCATTACCTATACAATATAAAGATTATGCAGCATGGCAGCAAAAATTGATAAACGATAATTACTTTAAAGAGCATAAAGAATACTGGACTTCACAGATTTTAGGAGAAATACCTAAACTTGATTTGCCTTTCAGTAAAACAAGACCCTTATTGAAAACATATTATGGAGATACGGTTTATAGAAAAATAGACAAAAAAGTAAGCGCTGATTTTCTAAAAGTTTGCCTTAATAATGAAAGTACATTATTTATGGGATTATTGGCGGTCTTAAAAATATTACTTTATAAATACACGAATCAAACAGATCTAATTATAGGTTCACCAATTGCAGGTCGTGAGGCGCAAATACTTCATAATCAATTAGGATTATATTTAAATACTATCGCATTGCGCTCTAATGTTGATGGCAAAGATAATTTTGAATCATTTTTAAAGAAAGTGAAAGAAACCACTCTAAAAGCCTATAATTATCAATCATATCCTTTTGATAAATTAATAGAAGATGCAAAATTAGAGACTGATTTAAGTAGAAACCCATTGTTTGATATCTTCTTAATTTTACAAAATACCGAAAATGTAATTATAAAAAGTATTGGAGATCATTTAACAGTTAATACTTTAGAAATAGAGAATAAAACAAGCAAATTTGATTTACTATTTAATTTTGTAGAATCTGATGAGAATTTAGAATTAAGTATTGTATATAATACAGATCTTTATGATACTTTTTATGTTGAGCAAATGACTGTTCATTTTGAACATTTATTAACGCTAATAACATCCATTCCAGAAGAAATAATCGAAAATCTTTCTATTGTTAGTAATGAAGAAAAGAAAAAGCTGATTCTAGAATTTAATGACACAAAATTTGATAATCAAGTATGTGCACCTTTAAACATTTTATTTGAAGAACAGGTAGAAAAGCTGGTAAATCACAATGCAATTTGCTTCAAAGAAAAAGAATTTACATTCACAGAATTAAATGCGAAAATAAACCAGCTGGCAAATTATTTACGTGAAGTAAAAGACATCCAGCAAGGTGATTTTGTAGTGGTAAAATTACCAAGAAGCGAAAATATGATTATTGCACTTATGGCAGTAATTAAAGCGGGAGGAGCTTATATTCCAGTTGAACCACAATATCCGGGAGAAAGAATTGACTTTATTGTAAAAGATAGCAAATGTAAATTTTTAATTGATGAAGATGTTTTACATTCAATTTCAGATGAACTTAATTCTTTTTCAAAAGAAAATCCTCAGAATACCAATAAGATTACTGATTTAGCTTACGTTTTATACACATCTGGATCTACTGGAAATCCTAAAGGCTGTATGATTACGCATGAAGGAGTTACCAATAGAATTGACTGGATGTGGAATACCTACAACTATTCTGCTAATGATATTATTCTACAAAAGACCACTTTTACTTTTGATGTTTCGGTATGGGAAATATTTATGCCTTTATGCTGGGGAGCAAAAATGGTACTTTGCGAACAAGCCGATATTTCATCTCCGCTGCGCATCTTAAATTTGATAGAAGCGCAAAATGTAACTTCTCTGCATTTTGTTCCAAGTATGCTTAATACGTTTATATCTTCTTTGGCTGATACAGAGAAAATATTTGATAAACTAACGAGTTTACGTGCTGTCATAACAAGCGGAGAAGCTTTAACCTCAAAAACAGTTAATGATTGGTATACTAAAATAGCTATCGCACCCATTTACAATCTTTACGGACCAACAGAAGCTTCCATAGACGTTACGTATTTTAATACAGCAAAAGGCGATGAAATTATTCCAATTGGAAAACCAATCTGGAACACCCAAGTTTACATTTTAAACGATTCAGCTGAAGTCCAGCCAATTGGATTAATAGGAGAAATTTGTCTAGCAGGAAAAGGATTAGCTCTTGGTTATTTGAATAATCCAGAATTAACAAATCAAAAATTTGTAGATAATCCGTTTATACCTGGCGAAAAAATGTACAAAACAGGAGATCTTGGCATGTGGTTGCCAGATGGAAATATAGAATATTTAGGCAGGAAAGATTTTCAAGTAAAAATAAGAGGATTTAGAATAGAACTTGAAGAAATTGAAAATGCCTTAAATAAACATTCTCAAATTATAAATTCGGTAGTTCTAGACCATACAAACGAAACAAATGGTGATAAATATCTTGTGGCATATCTTGTTACTAATACTCAATTGGTTAAGGAAGAACTAAATATATGGTTAGGAAATAAACTTCCAACTTATATGATTCCATCCAATTTTGTTGTGGTTGATGAAATTCCATTAACCAATAGCGGTAAGGTAGATAGAAATAAACTGCGTAACATAAACGGAGTAAGCGTCAAAACAACTGTTGAATATGTTGCTCCACAAAATGATTTAGAGAAAAAACTCGCATCAATTTGGGAAGAAATGCTGCACATTTCAAAAATTGGAATACTTGAAGACTTTTTTACGCTGGGTGGACACAGTCTTAGTGCTACACATTTATCCAATGTAATAAACAAAGAATTTAATGTAAAAATTAACTTGAGAGATGTTTTTGAAAACAGAAACATTCAAAGTTTAGCAAAAAAAATATCCGAATCGAATACCGCTATTTTTCAAGAAATTAAAAAAGTTCCTGAAAACACTGATTATGTTCTTTCTTCAGGACAAAAAAGACTCTGGTTGTTGTCTCAGCTAAATGATGCAAGCGTGGCGTTAAACATGTACAAAGTATTTACTTTAAATGGAGTATTAGATATTGCAGTATTTAAAGAAGCTTTTTTATCAGTATTAAAAAGACATGAAAGCTTGCGAACCGTTTTTAGATTAGATGAAAATGGTATCGTTAAACAATATATTAAATCATTCGATCAAAGCTTGCTGAATTTGACAATTGAAGATTTCAGATCGCAGCAATACACTCAGGATGTTATAGATACTAAGATTATCGAGGAAATAAATCAATCTTTTAATCTGGAAGAAGATTCCCTATTACGATTAAAATTGTATCATATAAAAGACAATCAATGGATGTTTTCTTTTGTAATGCATCATATCATTAGTGATGGATTGTCAATGAATATTTTGACAAAAGAATTTGTATCAAATTATCAAAATCTTGCTAAGCAAAATTCAGTAAATCTTCCAGAGTTACGAATTCAGTATAAAGATTATGCACAATGGCAGACAGATCAATTTCAATCAAATGATTATAAAAATCAGCTGCAGCATTGGTTAAAAAGATTTGAAGGAGAAGTTCCTCTATTAGACTTTCCTACAGATAAATCTAGAGGATTAATCAATGCTTATGAAGGAGATTCTGTTGACTTTATAATTGAAAAAGAAACATTTTCAAAATTCAAAAAATTCTGCGAAAGTCATTCTATTACAGTTTTTACAGGACTTTTATCACTGGTTAAAACATTATTATACAAATATACTAATCAGCAGGATATTACAATAGGAACGCCAATAGGAGGCAGGGTTCATACTGATTTAGAAGATCAGATTGGACTTTACATTAATACTGTTCCTTTGAGAACTGTATTTGATGAAAATAGCGATTTTATAAGCTTACTGCATAAAGTAGAACAAAGCGCCATAGATGCACAAGAAAATCAAATGGTTGCCTTTGATGAGCTGGTTCTTAATTTAGATCTTAAATTGAGCCGCAACAGACATCCTTTATTTGATGTTTGGTTTGTTTTACGCGACAATTCTATAGAAGCTGATAAAGAAGCTCTTGAAATAGAAAACCTTCAAATTACTGAATACGATGATGTAGAACTAAAAAAATGTTTATTCGATCTAGTATTCAACTTTATAGAAATTGAAGGTCAGTTAGAAGGTAAGATCGAATACAAATCTGGATTGTATTATCATGAAACAATCGTTCGAATTATATCAAACCTGAAAATACTTTTAGACCAGGTAATGGTTAATCCAAGCAAAAGTTTGACCACATTATCATATTTAAATCCTGAAGAAGAAAATCTACTGTTAAATGTATTTAATAACACTGCAAGAGATTACAGCGTATATCCAAATACTTTAATTGATTTATTTGTAAAACAGGCAGCAAAAACACCAGATCAAACAGCTCTTGTGTTTGAAGACAAAAAAATAACGTATAAAGAACTAAATGAATTATCTAATAAACTGGGGAATTATTTAAAGAAAAAATACGGTATAAAACCTAACGAATTTGTTGGAGTTAAATTAAACAGAAGTCAATGGAACGTTATTTCATTACTTGGAGTTTTAAAAAGTGGTGGAGTTTATGTGCCAATTGACATAGCATATCCAGAAGAAAGAATAGATTATATTATTGAAAACAGTGATTGTAAATTGGTGATTGATTCAGATGAAATTTATGATTTCGGATCAATGGAAAAACTTTACAGTAATGTGTTAGATACCTCTTCAATAAATGCAGATCATTTAGCATATCTGATTTACACTTCAGGTTCAACAGGTCTGCCAAAAGGAGTCCCTATAAAACATGGTGCTATTTCAAATACAATTCTGTCACAAATAGAAGTTTTTGGCAATGAAAATAAAGAAAAAGCACTGCAGTTAGCTTCCTTTTCTTTTGATGCTTCTATCTCAGAAATATTTACAGTATTGTCTTCAGGAGGAGAATTACACATTATAACAGACGATACAAAGAAAGATACTGAAGAACTGGAAAATTATATCGAAGAACACCAAATTAATTTTGCCACTATTTCTCCATCTTATCTAAAGTTATTAAAACTAGATAAAATTAAAAATTTAAAAAAGTTAGTAACTGCAGGAGAAGCGGCTGTTAGTGACGATGTTAAAAAATATCTTGATTTTGGAGGTACTTGTTTTAATGCTTATGGTCCTACAGAAACAAGCATTTGTGCAACAATATATAAGATTACTGGAAACGAGCAGTTTTCGGAGCTTTCAAATATCCCGATAGGATTTCCAATTGCAAATACCAAAATCTATATTCTAGGAGCAAATGAAAAATTGCTTCCCCTTGGTGCAATAGGAGAGCTTTATATAAGCGGAACTGGTTTGGCAGAAGGATATTTAAATAATTCTGAGATGACAAATCAGAAATTTATAAATAATCCATTCGCTGAAGGCGAAACATTATACAAAACGGGTGACCTCGGAAAATGGTTAAATAATGGAGCCATCGAATATATGGGCCGAAATGATGATCAAGTAAAAGTTAGAGGATTTAGAATTGAATTAGGCGAAATAGAAACTGTTATTAAACAACACGAAGCTATTAATGATGCTGTAGTCGTGGTTAAAGAAGACAGCTTAGGAATTAAGGAAACCATCGCTTTTTTTGTTTTGAATTCAGATGCTGATTCAGATGAAATTAAAGAATTCCTAGAAGATAAGCTGCCTGAATATATGATTCCATCTCATTTTATAAGCTTAAAAGAATTCCCGTTAACTATAAATGGAAAAATAGATAAGAAGAAGCTTTTACAGAATAAATCTTTAACAGAAAACTACTCTCGAAATTATTTAGCCCCTAGAGATGAAGTAGAAACGCAGCTTGCCGCTTTGTGGGAAGAAGTTTTGGAAATCGATAAAATAGGAGTATTAGATGACTTCTTTAAAATAGGAGGCCACAGCTTAAAAGCCACTTATCTGATTACCAGAATAAAATCTGAATTTAACGTAAAGCTAGACCTCATTTCGATTTTCAATAATGCTACTTTGGAAGAAATGAGTGCCGAAATAAAGAAAGCACAAATCGTTAATGCTGAGGTTACTATAAACGATGACTTTGAAAACATCTCCATATAATTTAATCCTATTTTTTTAAAAACTATAAATATCTCAAAATGAGTACTCAAAAAATATATCTAAAAAATAACGTACAGGTTGAACCATTAATTTCAAATTGGTATGCATGGCATCATATTATCCCGCCAATTCTTACAGGCTTTAATGTAGTAAACAGATATATTCCCATCATGGAATCGTATATAAATGACCCTACAATACACGAAACTGCCGTAAAAGATCCAGCTTTTAGAGGAGGACCTTTTATAGATCTAGATAAAAAACACGTGTATGAAGTAGAAGCATTACTGGAAAATACAAAGAAAATGTCAGCTCCTCTTTTTGAGTTTGTTGATGCCGTAAAAGAACTAGATAAATTACTTAAGAAAAAGGCTTCAGGATATTTAATGCAGCCACTTTATAAAGAAGTTCCATCACCAATTAGAGGTTATGTTGAATTGTATTATGATAGACATCACAGACCCGATTTTAGATTTTATGAACCTTTGATATATGCAAGCCCATATTACATAGAATCTTTTCAATCTGTTGCTTTGTCATTAATTAATAAAGATGCCGATAGACCTTTTATTTTCTCTACACCAAGATTATCAAACGTAAAAGCATTAGACATTAAATTGCCTTTTAAATCTAAAGCGATTGACGAATTGTTTAAAATGAAACGTGAACCTCAAACCTTAGAGTATATAGCTAATCTTTTAAACATCGATAAAAATGATGAAGCTTTGTTTAAAGATCTATTCACAACAGAAGAACCAAAAAAATATGAAAAATACACTGGAGACAGTATGCGTATCAGATATTTTGGTCATGCTTGTATATTGATTGAAACAAAAGAACATTCTATAGTATTAGATCCTGTTCTAAGTTACACGTATGAATCAGATGTATCACGATTTACTTATGACGATCTGCCTGATGAAATAGACTATGTACTTATTACTCATGGACATCATGATCACATATTAATGGAAACCATGTTGCAAATCCGACACAAAGTAAAAAATATAATTGTTGGCAAAAGTATTGGAGGAGCTATACAAGATCCCTCATTGAATTTATTATTAAGAAACCTGGGATTCGAAAATATTATCGAATTAGAAGAACTACAAACTATTTCTGCTATAGACGGTATCAAAATAACAGGCATTCCATTTATAGGTGAACATCATGATATTCATATCAATAGTAAACTTTCTTACCATGTAGAATTAGACGGATATTCATTATTAGCAGTTGCAGACTCCTGCAATCAGTCACCAGAATTGTATGAACATATTCATGAAATAATTGGCGATGTAGATGTTTTATTTATGGGAATGGAATGCGATGGAGCACCAGCTTCTTGGGTTTACGGACCTATTTTTACCACGAAACAAGAACGTGAAAAAGACTTTAGCAGAAGAGGAAGAGGAAGTAATTATGAAGAAGGAATTAAAATGGTTAACTGTTTCAATGTGAAAGAAGTATATGTGTATGCGATGGGAGAAGAGCCATGGGTAAGACACATTCTTGATGTTGAATACACAGACGAATCTAACCCAATTGTGCAATCAAATATGTTAATCAAAGATTGTAGAAATAGAGGTATTGTTGCCGAACGATTATTTGCCGAAAAAGAATTATTCAAGCAAAATGTACTGCTCTATTAATTCAGGATTAAAACCATAAAAACATAAAAACTAATATCAATTTGTTTCCTTTAATAATTCATCCTATGATATCAGATTTATATTTAAAACTAAAAGAACAGAACATTCATATTGACGTAAAAGATAATAATCTTGACATTAAAGCTCCTGCTGGTGTATTAACAAAGGAGATTGTAGAAGAGATTAAAAGAAATAAAGCTGATTTAATTAGTTTTATAAATCAATATAAATATGACAAATCTAGCATTATTCCAAAGGTAGACATAAGCCCAGATGGAAAATACCCTTTATCTTCTTCACAATTAAGACTATGGATTTTGAGCCAGTCTGAAAAAGGAAATGTAGCGTATAATTCTGTTGGAGGATATATTTTTGAAGGAACACTAGATAACAACGCTTTACAAGAAGCTTTACAAGAAGTAGTTTTACGACATGAAAGTCTAAGAACTATTTTTGAAGAAGACGCAAACGGTAATGTACATCAAATTGTTAAAGAAATTACAGCTATTGACTTTTCTATAGAACACTGCGATTTGCAAAATACAGCTAATGCTGAAGAAATTTTAAAAGATCAAATTGCTAAAGATTCTGTAATCCCTTTTCACTTATCCAAAGGACCTCTCTTTAAAACAAAACTGTATCAATTAGAAAACAACAAATGGGTTTTTATATATACGATTCATCATATTATTGTTGATGCCTCGTCAATGAAAATTTTCATTTCTGAAATTCTCGAACAGTATAATTCTAAAAAACAAAATAGAAACAGTAGACTAGATGTTTTAAGAATACAATATAAAGATTATGCTAATTGGGAAAGCCAGCTGCTAACAGGTAAAAAGTATGACGAACTTAAAGAATATTGGCTAGATCAATTTAAAGGAGAATTACCAATTCTCACTATGCCGGTTGATAAAAAAAGACCTATTCTGCAAACATTCAATGGTGGAACTGTAGAAAAGAAAATTGATTTAAAATTATCTGAAGCGATTGAAAAATTGATTAGAGATAATGGAGCGACCATGTTTATGGGGTTAACCGCAGTAATCAATACTTTGTTATATAAATTCTCTAATCAAGAAGATATCATAATTGGAACTCCAGTTTCTGGAAGAGAAGACGATGATCTGCAAAATCAAATAGGGTATTATGGAAATACGTTGGCTATGCGAATGCAGTTTAAAAAAGAAAATACCTTTTTAGAATTGTTGGAGTATACCAAAAAGCAAGTATTAGGAGCCTATGAACATCAAATGTTCCCTTTTGCATCACTTGTAAAAGAACTTCAATTAAAAAGAGACCCTAGTAGAAATCCACTTTTTGATGTTCAGGTAATTTATGGAGAGAACGATAACGATAAAAAAAGTGAAAGCTTAGAAGGTTTAAAAGTGTGGTCTTATGAATTTAAAGAAAAATTAGCCACCAGCCGCTTCGATATGGTTTTTAGTTTCTTCAAAGAAGACAATCATTTAGTGGTAAACATTCAATACAACACAGATGTTTTTTCTAAGAAAATAGTAAATCAAATTGCGGATCATGTTTCGGTTATCATGACTTCAATTGTAAATAATCCTCTTGAACAAATCTGTAAATTAGATCATATTTCAGGACAGCAGAAAGAAGCGCTTTTACAAGTTTCAAAAGGAGATTTTCTGTCCTTTGATTCCAAAAAAACAATATTGGATTTGTTTAAAGAAAATGTAGAAAAAAAGCCAGACGCTATTGCTTTAGCGTTTGAAAATAAAAAATCTACCTACAAACAGTTAGACGAAGAATCGAATAAGTTTGCTAATTATTTATTAGCCAATTATGATCTTAAAAAAAATGATTTTATTGGGCTAATGATTAACAATTCTGAAAATGTATTGATCTGTATTTTAGGAATTTTAAAAACAGGAAGTGCTTATGTGCCTATAGATCCAGAATATCCAAAACCAAGAATTCAGCATATTATTCAAGACACTCAGTTAAAAGTACTAATTACACAATCAGATTATCTTTTTGATTTAGATTTTTATTCAGGAGAAATTTTCGCAGCAGATATTCAGATGGATTTTATTGCAACAGAAAGCAATCAATTCGAAATTCAGGTTGCACCAAGTAATATTGCTTATGTAATTTATACTTCAGGATCGACAGGAAATGCAAAAGGCGTGGTTATAAACCATGAAAACTTAATGTTTTCTACAGCGGCTAGACTTGACACGTATCCAGATGTAGATGCCTTTTTATTGCTGTCGTCGATATCATTTGATAGTTCTATTGCTGGTATTTTCGGAACAATCACAGGCGGAGGAAAATTGGTTTTTGCTCCTAAAATTAGAGTTTCAGATATCGATACGATTGCTGATATAATTATAAAAGAAGAAGTATCTCATTTACTAACAGTTCCTTCATACTATCAATTATTAGTAAATGAATTAAGTGAGCGTGATAACGCATTAAGAAATGTTATTGTAGCAGGTGAAGAGTGTACCAAATTATTGGTCGATTTACACCAAAATACGCATACATTAAAAAATTGCAAGCTTTTTAATGAATACGGACCAACTGAATGCACCGTTTGGGCTAGTTACTATGTATATGAACCAGCTAAAGAGTTTATTCCTTCTATTGGAAAACCGATTGCTAATAGTTCTGTTTATATTTTAAATGATAATAATGAATTGTCTATTGATGGACTTATTGGTGAAATACATATTGCAGGTAAAGGTCTTTCAAGTGGATATTTGAATAATCCTGAACTCTCAAAAGAAAAATTTATTGACAATCCTTTTGAGACTGGAACAAAAATGTATAAAACAGGAGATTTAGCAAAAAGATTTTCAGATGGAAATATTGAATTTCTGGGCAGAAAAGACAATCAAATCAAGATTAGAGGGAATCGTCTGGAACTGGGAGAAATCGAAACGGCGATATTAAATTTTAAAGATATAGATGGGGCAGTTGTAACATTTAGCGAAGATAATTTAGTAGCACATCTATTAACAAAAGCAACTATAAACCTAGAAGATTTAAAAAAACATCTTAAAGAACAATTGCCTGTATTTGCACTGCCAAGTAACTACACAATATCAAACGAATTTCCATTATTGCCAAATGGTAAAGTAGATAAAAAAGCATTATCAATTTTAGCCAGTGAGCATTCTTTAAACAGTGATGCCTATTTGGCTCCAACAAATGAAATAGAAGAAACTCTTGTACATGTGTTTCAAGAAATACTTCAAAAGGAAAAAGTAGGTATACAAGATGATTTTTTTGCTTTAGGAGGAGATTCTATAAAAGCAATACAAATAATATCGAAATTAAAGCAGAAAGATTTTGCATTAACTGTTCAGGACGTTATGCAGTTTGCCAATATTCAAGAATTAGCACTGCATGTAAAACTGGTCAAACAAGAAATAGATCAAAGTGCTGTAACTGGAATTATTCCGCTTACGCCAATTCAAAAATATTTCTTTGAAGTCACTTCACAAAACACGAATCATTTTAACCAATCGATATTGTTAAAATCGTCGAAATCATTATCTGAGGAAGGATTGACACAAATTTTTCAAAAGCTGACAGATCATCACGATGCTTTAAGAGCGGTATTCAAAAAAGAAGGAAATTCTTGGATTCAAGAAATTAAAAATGAAGGATTTGAATTTAAATTAAATGTACATTCTAATGTAGATGAATCACAATTCAATGCAATTTGCGACGAGTATCAATCTCAGTTTAACTTAGAAAAAGGTCCTCTGTTTAAAGTAGTACTTTTAACAAAAGATAAAGTTGATTATTTATTACTGCTTTCTCATCACTTAATAATTGATGGAGTTTCATGGCGTATTATTTTAGAAGATTTAATGACATTATATGCTCAATACGAAGCAGGAAACGCATTAGAATTACCATTAAAAACACACTCTTTAAAATATTGGCAAGAGAAACAATCTGAATATGCTAATTCTGTCACAATGCTGGAAGAAGAAATTTATTGGTCTTCTATGGATGAAACGGCACGTTTTAGTTCTTCTAAACTTCCTAAAGATTTTGATTATAAAGGGAATAATCTTTATAAAGATTTCGAAACAAAAGTTTTTCAGTTAGACCATTTAACAACCGAAAAATTACTTACAGAATCACACAAAGCTTATAAAACCAATATAAATGATATTTTGATTACTGCTTTATCACTAGCAGTAGGAAATAATTTTGATATAGACGATGTCATAATTCAATTAGAAGGTCACGGAAGAGAAGATATAAACTCAGATATAGATGTAACCAGAACAATTGGATGGTTTACTACAATTTACCCCGTATTAATTGCACTTAAAAAGAAAGACAATATAGATCAATTAATAGAAGTAAAAGAAACACTTCACAGAATTCCAAATAAAGGTATCGGATTTGGCATTTTAAAATATTTAAAAGAATGTGACTTCAATATAAAAGCTGACATTTCTTTTAATTACCTCGGCGATTTTGATTTAGGAAAGTCAAACAAAGACGAACAAATATTTCAATTTACAGATGATTATAAAGGAAAAGAAATATCTGCCAATATAGAAAGAACAGGAACACTGGATGTATCTGGAATTTTAATTAATGGACAGCTGCAGATTATGCTTTCATTTAATACCAATTATTTTAGAAATGAAACCATAGAAAATTTAAAAGAAAACTATAAAAAAGAACTGGAATACCTGATTTCAACTCTTTCCGAAGAAAAAGAAACCCATTTAACTCCTGTTGATTTTACATATAAAGGTTTAGATATAAGCAGTTTGGAAGAACTAAATAAAATGCTATAAATACTAGTAAAAAGCTATGAAAATAAAAGATATATATCCTCTTACAGCCTTACAAGAAGGAATTTATTTCCATTGGAAGATTTCTAAATCAATGTATTTTGAACAATCATCTTATAAAATACAAGGTGAACTCGACATCAATTACATTAAAGAAAGTTATGACCAACTTATTGCAAGACATGATGTCCTTAGAACGTGTTTTTTAGATAATGTAGGAGAAGATATTTTACAAGTTGTTCAAAATGAAGTTCCATCAAGCTTTCAATATCTAGATATAACTGAAAACCCACTTCATACAATAGCTTCAATCAAACAAGAAGATATTTTGAATGATTTTGATCTTACTAAAGGATCGCAAATGCGACTTATGGTTGTAAAAACAGGTAAAGACATTTATGAATTTATCTGGAGTCATCATCATATTGTAATGGATGGCTGGTGTATAGGAATTTTAATCAAAGAATTTTTTACAATATACGAAGGCTTGCTGCAAGGTAAAAAAGATGTTTTGCCAAAAATAAGACCATATGCTGAGTATGTAAAGTGGTTAATGAAAAATGACAAAGAAAAATCCGTACAATATTGGAATAATTATTTGGATGGATTTCAAGGAAAAGTGAGTTTGCCTTTTCCAAAACAAAATACAAATGCTTACAAACCAGGAGAAGTTTTTTATACAGTTACCAAGGATTTAAGAGAAAAAATAATTGCCTTTTGTCAACAAAACAGCGTTACGGAAAATGTGTTTTTTCAAGGGATCTGGGGAATTTTATTGGCAAAATACAACAATACAAATGATGTTGTTTTTGGAGGAATTGTTTCGGGAAGACCTGCTGAAATTCAAGATGTAGAAAACATCATTGGTCTTTTTATCAATACAATTCCAATTAGAATTCTTTTTGATAAAGAAAGTAATGTAAAACAAATTTTACTAAAAGTACAGCAAAAGTCTATAGAAAGTTTGCCGTATCATTATCAATCTATTGCCGAAATTCAGCTTAATGCTAATAGAAATCAACAATTATTTGATCATATAATGGTTTTTGAAAACTATCCTGTTGAAGAAATTATTGTAAACGAACTTTCATCTCAAAATAAAAAAGCAAACATCAAATTATTAGAAACCGAATCTTATGAAGGAGAAGGGTATGATTTTTCGGTTGTTATAGTTCCGGGAATAGAAACTAAAGTTAGATTTACCTATAACTCGACAAAATATATTCAAAGCGATATTGAATCTCTAAAGAAACATTTTGAATCCCTATTAAATCAGGTAGTCGAAAATTTTGAAAAACCTATTTCTGAAATTGAACTTTTGAATGAATCAGAAAAGGAAAATATATTATTGTTATCTGGACATGCTTCTTTAATGAGCGATTCTCATGAGGACACTTTAGTGAAAATGTTTGAAAAGGCTGCAGTTGCAAAACCAGCTAATATAGCTTTAACTTTTGGTGAAAACCATTATAATTTTGCTGAACTAAATTTAATTACAGACCAATTTGCACATTTCCTAAAAAAGCAATATAAAGTTCGTCTAGGAGATTTTATAGCCATACAATTAGACAAAAGTGATTCGCTGGTTATTGCTCTTCTTGGTGTCCTAAAAGCTGGAGCTGTATGTGTTCCCTTAGATGTTAATTTACCATTAGATAGAGCCAATTATATTTTAATGGATGCTGATTGTAGCATTGTAATTAACGAAGAAATCATTAATCGCTTCAAAAATTATCCAAAAACCGATTTAATTATTTCAAATGTTGAAATCGCACCATCAGACCTTGCTTATTTAATGTATACATCAGGTTCTACCAGCAAACCAAAAGGAGTATTAGTCGAGCATAGAAACATTTGCGCTTTGTTCAACAATGCAAAAGTAAATTTTTCAATGCACCAAGAAATAGTAATGCCTTTACTAGCTTCCAGTTCGTCTGATATTTTCTTTTTTGAATTGTTTTATCCATTATTATCCAAAGGAAAAGCTGTTATATTATCAAAAGATGAAATAAAAGATTTAGAACAGCTTACAAAAAATCTCTCCCAAACGAATAGCTTTCATGCTGTACCAACTTTAATGAGAATTATTATTGATCATATTAAAGCAAATAAAGATGAAAATAAATACGATCATGTAAACACCGTATTTATTGGAGGAGATAGAACTCCAAAAGGTCTTTTAGAAGATACAAGACAAGTATTTTCTAATGCCATCATACACGTATTGTACGGACAAACAGAGGGAACCATTTTTATTACAACTCAAAGCTATCAGCCCAATGTTAAACACTTTCAAAACACCTTAATTGGCGAAAACAATATCTATAATGCAGCATATGTTTTAGATAGAAATTTAAAATTATGTCCTTTTTATAGTATTGGTGAGTTATGCATTTCTGGAAATCAAATTGCACAAGGATATTTAAATAAACCTGAAATAACAGCTGAAAAATTTATAGAAAATCCTTTTAAAACCAATATAACTCTTTTTAAAACTGGAGATTTGGTTAGGAAACTTCCAAATGGGAAAATAGAATTTGTTGGACGAAAAGAAAATCAAGTAAAAGTAAAAGGATATACAATAGAATTAGAAGAAGTTGAAAAAGCATTATTAGCTAATAAAAATATAGATTTTGCTATTGCAAAAACAATTTCATTATCAGGCGATGAAAAGCAAATTGTAGCTTATGTAAAGACATTAGAAAAAATAACTTCAGAGGAGATTGGTCTTTTCCTTCAGGAAATAATACCACCATTTATGATTCCTGATTATTACATAGAATTAGATGAAATTCCAATAATGATTAACGGAAAAGTAGATTTTAAAAAATTACCTTATCCAGTAATTACTACTACTATAAAAGAAGATTCTGTTGAAGCCAAAACTGAAGTTGAAATAAAATTGGCAGAAATTTGGAAACGCATTTTGAACAGAGAAATAACGGGAATCAATGATAACTTTTTTCATTTAGGCGGACATAGTTTGAAAATGATAAAACTCTCCAACCAAATTTTAGCAAATTTTGAAGTTCCTATTTCTGTTAAAGAAATTTATGCACATAATACTATAAAACAGCAGGCGGAATTTATTAATGGTGCATTAAACAAAAATAAAACATCAATTCCTAAAGCTGCAGATGAAGCAAGTTACCCTTTATCATCTTCCCAATATAGAATTTGGAATATTTGCACGCTAAATGATCAAGCCAATAAAGCTTACAATATTCGATTAATTGATATTAAAGATATTTTTATTGATAGAGATATTTTAGCCAAAGCATTAAATAGTCTGATAAAAAGACATGAGATTTTAAGAACCGCATTTGTCACTGAAAAAAATGGAGAACCTAGACAAATAATTATTCCGATTGAAGAAATAAAACCAATAAAAATTGACTATAAAGATTTACGTCAAAGTCAGTATTTAGAGAAAGATTTACAGCTTGCAATTGAAGAAAGCGGTGATTATTCTTTTGATTTAGAAGAAGGCCAATTAATTAAAATTGAATTGATAAGTCTTAAAAATGATCAATGGATTATTAGTGCTCTATTTCACCATTTAGTTTTTGACGGATGGTCAACAGATGTTTTTGTAAATGAACTTTATACTTTATATGAAAAATATAGTACTAACAAAGAAGTGGATTTACCTTCTTTAGAAATACAATATAAAGATTATGCAGTATGGGAGCAAAATTTAATTAAAAGTGGAGATTTGAAATCTCACAAGGAGTATTGGCTGCAGCAGTTTGAAGGTGATCTACCTATTTTAAATGAATTGGGAGATAAAAAAAGACCTAAAATCAAAACGTATAATGGAGCTGTAATTTCTAATGTTTTGGAAGGAGATCTATTAAAAGAATTAAAAACGTTATGTGCCAACCAAGAAACGTCATTATTTATGTTCTTTTTAGCAGTAACAAACGTTTTGGTTAATAAAAATACAGGACATGAAGATGTTATTATTGGAAGCCCTATATTTAACAGAGATTACCCAGAATTATTTGATCAAATTGGTTTCTATGCTAATACAATTGCATTGCGTACACGTTTTGATGAAAATTCTTCATTTTTAGAAATTTTGACTCAAGTCAAAGAAAATGTTCTAAAAGCAATGGAACATCAAAAGTTTCCAATGGATGAATTAATAAACTCACTGAATATTAAATACGATGCCAGCCGAAATCCTTTATTTGATTTAATCCTTACCATTAGAGAAGAAAGTGAAAAGATATCCGATTTGAATCCGTATGATTCTACGGGCAATAACACGAATTCTAAATTTGATCTGACATTTGATTTTTTAATCGTTGAAGATAAACTAACAATTACACTTCAATATAATACAGATGTGTTTTCTGCAGAAAAAATCACCTCATTATTAAATCATTTAGAACAGATTCTGGATCAGGTGGTCTATAAAAATAATCAGGCAATAAGTGCAATTGATTGTTTAACAATATCTGAAAAGAAATATTTATTAGAAGATTTGAGCGGTCATCAAACAAATTATCCAAGAGAATCTTCTATTATTGAATTATTTGAAAAACAAGTTTCGTTAACACCTGAAAAAACAGCTTTAATTTATAATAATCATAAGTACAGCTACCAAAAACTGAATGATGTTGCAAATCAGCTTGCTAATTATTTAAAAGAATATACAACTATAAATAGAGGTTTCGCTGCTATTATTTTACCAAAAAGCGAATGGCAGATCATAAGCATTTTAGCTCTGTTGAAATCAGGTTGCGCTTATGTTCCTATTTCAACTGATTATCCTAAAGAGAGAATCAATTATATTATTAAAGATTCTAGCGCTGAATGTATAGTTGATACAGCCTTAATTGAAGAATTTATAAAAACGCAGAAAAGCTATTCGTTTCAATTTAACGGTGATTATGCAAAACCAAATGACTTAGCTTATGTAATGTATACATCCGGTTCTACTGGAGAACCAAAAGGCGTTTTAATAGAACAAAGAAGTGTTGTTCGATTGGTAAAAAATACCCAATTCATCAACTTAACAGGAGAAGAGATACTACTGGCAACAGGTTCATTTTCTTTTGATGCGACCACTTTTGAATATTGGGGAATGTTATTAAACGGTGGAACATTAGTCATTTGCGATGAAAATACACTATTGTCAACAAATGATATGTCTGATCTAATTGCACGTGAGAATGTCACTATGATGTGGCTTACAGCAGGATGGCTGCATCAATTGGTAGACGAAAACATTTCTTTGTTTAATAATCTGAAAACAATATTGTGCGGAGGTGATGTTTTATCTCCTTACCATATTACGAAACTTAAAACGACATATCCAGAATTAGTAATTATCAACGGATATGGTCCTACTGAAAATACTACATTTTCAATAACTCATACCATTAATCTACCTATCGAATCATCAGTTCCTATTGGAGTTCCTATAAGTAATAGTACTGTTTATATAATGGATAAAAATCATCGTTTAGTTCCAAAAGGTGTTATTGGTGAAATATATGTTGGCGGTGATGGTATTGCAAGAGGTTATCTAAATAATCCGGAATTAACAAATTCAAAATTTTTGATTAACCCATACAACACAACCGAAAGGTTATATAAAACAGGCGATTTAGGAAAATGGTCAAAAGATGATACTATAGAATTTATGGGTAGAAGAGATAACCAGGTAAAAATTCGCGGTTATCGCATCGAATTAGGAGAAATTGAAAACATTCTATGTACTCATGATTCAATAACTTCTGCATTAGTATTAATAAAAGACGATTTGGCCGGCGAGAAAAACTTAATTGCCTACGTTGTAAGCGATAAAAATATTGAAGGTCGTACTGTAAAAGATTGGATGAGAACCCGATTACCAAACTATATGATTCCAAATTATTTTGCTTTTTTAGACGAATTTCCATTAAACATAAATGGAAAAATTGATCGAAATAAACTTCCTGAAGTTGAATTCTCTGTTACAGACAGAAAGGAATACATTTTGCCTCAAACCGATACACAAAAAGCATTGGCTGAGATTTGGGAAAATGTTTTAGGAATTGAGAAAATAGGTTTAATTGATAACTTTTTTGAGATTGGCGGACATAGTTTGAAAGCCGTAAAAATGTTTAATCTCATAAATAATCAGTTTGATGTTAGAATTATGATAACCGATTTGTTTAACAATCCAACTTTAGAGAGTTTATCTAACGAAATTGATAATATGATTTGGGCAAATAAAGAAGAACCTGAAGATGTTGAAAGCGATAACATCACAATCTAACATAATATTAAATCTTCCATTGTATTACATCTCAAATAAACAGTATTTATTCCATGAAAATAAAAGACATATATCCGTTGACTCCGTTGCAAGAAGGAATTTTTTTTTACTGGCATGTTTCAGAAAATGTTTATTTCGAACAGTCAAGCTATCAGGTTACTGGTGAAGTTAATGTACTGTTGCTACAAAAAGCATTTGACTTTATAGTTTCAAGACATGATGCACTACGTACCTGTTTTAATAATACAATTGGAGATGATATACTGCAAGTTGTAGTTGAGAGTACTCCTTCGGGCTTTTATTATCAAGATGAAAGTCAGAATAAAATGTTTTCATTAGAAGATTTTAAAAAATTAGATAAAGAAAAAGGATTTAATCTTTACAAAGGTTCACAAATACGACTAACAGTTCTAAAATTATCAGAAGATGCTTTTGAGTTCATTTGGAGTCATCATCACATTATTTTAGACGGATGGAGCATTGGAATATTAATAAATGAGTTTTTCTATGTTTATAGATGTTTGTTAGAAAATAAACCTATCACTTTATCACCATCTCCTAAATACTCAGATTACATCAATTGGCTGATGAAATTAGATAAAGACAAAATGGCTTCTTATTGGGAAGAATATCTTTCTGGATTTCATACACATACAGGAATACCACATTTTAATCCTGAAAATAAAAATAAGGAAGAAACAGAAGGAGAAGCGTTTCATAAAATATCAGAAAAAAACAAACAGGATCTTATAGCACTTTGTCAACAAACAGGAATTACAGAAAATATATTTATTCAAACAGTCTGGTCGATACTATTGGCCAAATACAATGACACTGATGATGTTGTTTTTGGAAGCGTAGTTTCAGGAAGACCTTCGGAAGTAGATAGGATAGAAGAAATGTTAGGGCTTTTTATTAACACAATTCCAATTCGTGTAAAATTTAATTCCAAAAAAAACATAAAGGACATTTTGATTGAGAATCAAAAAGCATACATACAAGGAATTCCTAACCATTATATTCAATTAGCAGAAATACAATCTAAAAGTAAATTAAAACATCAACTGTTTGATACTATTATGGTTTATGAAAATTATCCTATACAGGAAAATTTAATAAATGGTTTAGATTATTCCTCTCAAAATGCATTAAAAGTAGAAGCTGTAAAAACATACGAGCAATCAAATTACGATTTTGTATTAATGGTTCTTCCAGGCAGAGATACAATAATTAGATTTATTTACAATGCTCAAAAATACGATCATGATTTTATAGAAAACTTAAAAAATCATTTTGAATTAGTATATACTAAAATTCTAGAAAATCCTGATAGCTTATTTTCTGAAATCAAAAATGTAAAGATTCCAGTAGCAATAAAAGAAAATCATATTAAATTACAAGGTTATCGTGTAGAAATTAATGAAATTGAAAGTATACTTCAGCAGCATAAAAAAATAAAAAATGCAATAGTTCTGGTTGATGATACTAATAACAATAAAGAAAGATTATTTGCCTTTTATACTAGTGACGAAAGATTAATTGAAAAACAATTAAGAGCCTATTTGGTTAAAAAAATGCCTTCCTATATGATTCCTTCAAAACTAATTTGGATTGAAGAATTTCCAATACTAAACAATGGAAAAATAAATAAAGAAGTTCTAATGCATTTAGGACATCAAGACGCTAAAAATAGTGAGTATAGTTTACCTAGAAATGAGTTAGAAGCAAAAATACTCAGCATATGGAAAACAATACTCCAAAAAGAACTAATAGGAATACAGGATAATTTTTTTGAAATAGGCGGTAATTCAATTAGCCTTATGAAGATGGTGGGGCTTATTAATAAAGAACTAAATATAAATTTGAAAATATTAAATGCTTATCAGTTTACTAATATCGAATCACTTACAAGTCATATAAAAGAAGATATAGAACCCAATCTGGAGAAAATGGACGAAAAAAACTCCAAGTCTGTTGATGTACTCAATCAAACCATGTCGATTTTAAAAAACAAACAGACAGTGAACTAAGAAAATCTAAACAGTAAATTTTAAGGTAATTAAAGTAATTTAATATGGCAGCAAATAATAATACAGGTTTAGAAATTGCGATAATAGGAATTTCATGTCGTGTACCGGGAGCTAATGATTGGAGAACATTTTGGAATAATCTTTTAAAAGGCGAAGAATCAATTACAAAATTGTCTGAAGACGAACTTTTAAAAAGAGGCTATGTTTTTAATGAACCGAATAATAACGCACACGTTCCATTTGTAGCAGAGTTAGAACAGAAAGGCAATTTTGATGCAGCATTTTTTGGATTTACTCCTTACGAAGCTTCCATCATGAGTCCTGTACATCGTATGTTTCTTCAATCAGCATGGGAAGCTTTGGAAGATGCTGGATATGCATCAACAAATGCAGAAGGAGAAATAAGCGTTTATATGGGATCTGGAGATGATACACCTTGGAAAGCACATATTATGCTGAACAGTGATGTAAGCAAATTAGACGCCCATACTCTAGATTTTATTACCAATAAAGATCATCTGCCTACTTTAACCTCTTATAAACTAAACCTTAAAGGCCCATCGTTTTCTATTAATACAGCCTGTTCAACCTCACTTTCTGCAATTCATCTAGCTTGCAGAGGACTTTTGTTTGGCGAAGCGAAATTGGCTTTGGCGGGAGGAGTTTCTTTAATATTAGAACGCAAACCTGGTTATAAATTCAAAGAAGGATCAATTTATTCTCAAGATGGACATTGCAGAGCCTTTGACGAAGGCGCAACAGGAACTGTTGGGAGTGAAGGTCTTGGTATTGTACTATTAAAAAGACTAGAAGACGCTATAAATGATAATGACCATATTTATGCAGTAATTAAAGGAAGTGCTGCTAATAACGATGGTAATAGAAAAGTTGGATATACAGCTCCAAGTATTGAGGGAGAAATGGAATGCATTCGATTGGCACATAAAATGGCTCAAACAGAAGCTGATAGCATTAGTTATGTAGAAGCACATGGAACTGGTACAACATTAGGAGATCCAATTGAAGTAGAAGCACTAAATATGGCTTTTAAAAACGATACTGACCATAAATGTTTACTGGGATCTGTAAAAAATAACATAGGACATACAGATACAGCAGCAGGAGTAATTGGACTTATAAAAACGGCACTAAGTCTTAAACACCGTCAGATTCCGGGAACTATAAATTTTAGTGAACCAAATCCTAAAATAAATTTTAGTAAAGGTCCTTTCTATGTAAAAAAAGAAATACATCAATGGAAATCTACAGAACCCCTTAGAGCTGGAGTAAGTTCTTTTGGAATCGGAGGAACAAATGTTCATTTGGTTTTAGAAGAAGCTCCTCAAAAAAAGCAAAATGTAGAAAAAGAAGAATCTGAATTATTTCTTTTTTCGGCTAAAACAAAAGATTCGCTTCAAAGCTACCTTTCAAAATTTAGAGAATTTTTAAATACTCAAGAAGATATTTTGCTTAATGAGGTTGCTTATACCTTACAAACAGGAAGAAAGCATTTTGATTACAGAACAGCAATATCTTGTGAAAATAGAGACGAGCTCATAAAGCATCTAGATATTTTAATAGCTAAAGTAAGTGCAGAGAAAATTACTGAAAAGAAAAACACAGTAATTTTATTTTTCCCAGATATAAGCGATACTGATATTAAATTTTATAGAAATCTATATAAAGAAAAAGAAATATATAGAAATAAAATCGACAAACATATTGCTGCGCTAGAATTAAGCGGTTACGATCTAAAAAAGTGGATTAATGAAACTGCCGAATCAGACGATAAAACTCTGGAAAAAGTTTTTGTATTACTATCTGGTTATACTTTAGCAAACCTCTTCAAAATATACGGAGTACGAATCGATTTTACTTCGGGTATAGGAATAGGAGAGTATACTGCGTCTTGTGTTTCAGATATATTACAAATTGAAGAAGTAATAAGTATGTTGCTTTATGATGAAAAGGAAATAAATGTAAAGCCTGCTCAAATTCCTTTTATAGAAGCTGCCAAAGATGTTATTATAAACGAAGGGATTTCAACTCCGCAAAAATATTGGCTCAATGGTAGAAGTTTAGAAATTAATGCTTTAAATTCTTTTACTCAAATCATTAGTCAAAATCCATCTGTGATTGTTGAAATAGGCCACAGCAATTTGTTGGAGAGTTTCTTAAATTTTAAGGAAGAAAAATGTGTTGCCGTTTCTCTATCATCAAATAACAAAACACATACTGCATCTTTTGCCTTAAAAAATATACTGAAAGAATTGTGGCTGGCAGGAGAGAACATAAACTGGAGAAAAAATTATGATGTTAATCATCCGGCAATAACATCACTACCAGTTTATGAATTCGAAAAAAAACAATACCCTCACATTATTAATCTGGCAGCCGACAGTCTCAATTTTATTAAAAAGACAAAGACTAGTGAAAAAATAGTTCCTGTGATAAAAGTGTCTCAGCCAAATAGAAATGATAGTGTTTCAGCAATTATTGAGTCTGTATTTATTGAATTTCTTGGATTGGAAAAGGTTGATTTAGATAAAGATCTTTTTGAAATAGGTTGTGATTCACTCAAAGGAATGTTAGTTCTCAATAAAATTAAAAGCGAATTGCAGATCGAATTATCTCTTATGGATTTTATGGAGCACAGTTCAGTTAGAGAAGTAATAGAAACGATTGAAGCAATTAAAAACAAACAATATCAAAAAATAAAAACGATTACCATTTAGTCTTTTAATGATCAGAATACCAATGTTTTATTTGGTTTGGTTTCATGTCTTTGTAAAAACCTTCGTTAATAATTTAGCCTCATATTTTTAACCTAAAGAACAGTAAAAACATTCTTTGGATTACTATTCTATTATAGAAACCTAATGTATGAATACACTACAATTTTTAAATTATTTAGTTAAAGAAAATATCAGCATCAAATTATCTGAAGATAATTTAGAAATCTCCTATGCCAGTGAGGAAATTTCAGATGATATTATGCGCGAAATAAAAAACCGCAAGGATGAGATTATCGATTTCTTGAAACAAAATGATAATCAAGAAAAGACTCATACAGCCAATATACCTTTAGCACCAAAAGACTGGGAAAATTATCCATTAACTCCTTCACAATCGAGATCATGGATTGTGAGTCAAAACTCTGGAGATAATTATGCTTATAACATGTTTAAAGCATTTAGATTTAAAGGAAGTTTAGATGAAAAAGCTCTCGATAAAGCTTGTCATAAATTAATTGTTAGACACGAAAGTCTTAGAACTGTTTTTGCAGAAAATGATAAAGGAGAAATAAGTCAATGGATAAAAAATGCTGATGAATTAAATTTTTCTATTAAACATGTTGATCTTAGAAATCAAGATATATCTGAATCAAGATTAAGTGCTTTAATAAAAGAAGAAAGAAGAAAACCATTTAATTTAAAAACCGGTCCCATTTTTAAAGCTTCTCTAATACAATTAGATACTTATGAATGGTTGTTCTTTGTTATTATACATCACATAATTTGCGATAGCAGATCACTAAATATTTTGATACGTGATTTACTCTTTTTTTACAAAGAAGAAGTTTTGCAAACCAACAATTTATTACCTGAACTTAGATTACAATACAAAGATGTGGCAGTATGGAAAAGCAAACGTCTTCAGAATTTAGATTTGAGTAAAGAAAAAGTATATTGGCTAAATCAATTAGGAGGAGAATTGCCATTACTGCAATTACCCGAGGATTATGCTAGACCAGCAGTTAGAAAATCTGAAGTAGGAATGCAAAGACGTGAGATTGATGCCAATACTGCAAAACGATTTAAAACATACTGCAGAAATCAAGGCGGAACTTTGTTTACAGGATTAATGACTTTGTTTAATTTATTGTTTTATAAATACAGCAAACAGAAAGATATTATTTTAGGATTTCCTGTATACGGAAGAGACTTTTCTGAACTAGAAAATCAGGTAGGATTTTATGCAGATACAATTGCTTTACGAACCCGCTTTTCTGAAGACAATACTTTTAAAGAATTATTTAATATTGTTAATGAACGTGCTTTTGAAGCATATGAACACAGAGAATATCCTTTTGAAGAAATTGTAAACCAACTTAATATAGAAAGAGATCCAAGTAGAAATACCATATTTGACGTATTTGTGATCTTGCAAAATTTTAATGCCTATTCTTTAGAAGATGATTTTCTACAAGGAGGATTAAAGGTAAATGAATTTACAAAAAACCGTGAAGGTTATGCTGCTTATGATTTCATTTTTAATTTTTCTGAATTACAAGATGGAAGTCTATTTTATGAAATAGAATATAATTTAGGAATTTATAGCTATGAAACCGTAAAACGTTTAGGAGATCATTTAGCTTATTTACTTGAACAGATATTAGAAAATGACACTATTACTATAAACCGTCTAGAACTTATAAATTCCTTTGAACGTAAAAAGCTAATAGAGTGGGGCAGAAACGAATTAAATGTTGTTTCCGAAGATAAATCAGGAGACTATAGTCCTAAAACGTTGGATTTTGGTCTTTACTATTTTGGAAATACTGGAACAGAAGAAAATCAATATCAGATATTGATGGAAGGTGCTGTTTATGCAGACAACAATGGTTATACTGCTATCTGGACACCAGAGCGTCATTTTAATGAATTTGGAGGACCTTTTCCCAATCCAAGTGTATTAGGTGCTGCAATAGCCGCAAAAACGCAAAATATACACGTAAGAGCCGGGAGTGTAGTTGCTGGAATTCATCATCCAATAAGAATCGCAGAAGAATGGTCTGTAGTAGATAATATTTCTAACGGAAGAGCAGGCTTATGTTTTGCCTCAGGATGGAATCCTAATGATTTTGTCTTCTTTCCTGAAAACTTTAATAATCGTAAAAACATTTTATTTGATTCTATAAAAGCTGTCCGCTCACTTTGGAATGGTGATTCGGTAAATTTTAAAGGAAGTGATTCTATAGAAAAACCTTTTAAAATATTGCCAAAGCCTATTCAAAATGAACTTCCTGTTTGGATTGCTTGCGGAGGATCTATAGAAACTTACATTAAAGCAGGAGAAATTGGTGCAGGAATTTTGACAGGATTATTTAATGGTAATTTCATCGAATTAAAAGAGAAAATTACAGCATATAGAAAAGCCTACAAAAAGAATAATCATAAAAAAGATGGAGATAAAGTAGTACTCATGTTACATACTTATCTAGATGAAACAATTGAAAAAGCTCACGAAAAAGCAAGACCATCAATGAAAAAATATCTTTTAAAGTCTTTGGAAATGAGCGGTAAACTGGCTTTAGAATATGGAAATGATCAATTGGTTGAAAGTATAAACGAAAAAACAGTTGAAGAATTATTATTGTTTTCGGTCAATAAATATCTTAAAGAAAACAGTCTTATTGGAGATATTGAAAGTAGTTTTTTTATACTTAATAAAGCGCTTGAATCTGGTGTAAACGAAATTGCATGTTTGGTAGATTTTGGTATAGATAAAAAATATGTACTTGAAGCATTGCCTAGAATTACACAGTTAAAAGATAGATTTAACAGTTCAAAAGAAGAGAAAACAGAAATTAAAAATGGATTTTATGCTAACAAGCAACATTCCGTTTTAAATCTTTTTAAAACACAATCTCTTTTGTATCCTAACAATATTGCGGTTTCAGATATGAAGGGTTCTTTGACTTATGAAGAGCTGTACCATAAGTCAGAAAAATTTGCTCAGCACTTAAAATTAAAAGGAGCAAAAAAAGGAATGATAATCCCTGTATGTGTAAATCGTTCTATAGACCAATTAGTGGCAGTTCTTGGAATTATGTTGACTGGAGCGGCCTTTTTACCCATAGATTCCAATTTTCCTAAAAGAAGAATCAATCAAATTATAGAAGAAATAAATCCTGAATTGGTAGTATGCCAAGCAGAATATAAATCTCTTTTTTGGTTAGATATAGAAAAAATAGACATTCATAATTTTCCAATTGTTGAAAATGCTGTAGAAGCTGTAGAAATCAACTCCCAGGATTTAGCATATGTAATGTTTACCTCTGGATCAACAGGAAAACCAAAAGGAGTAATGATAAGTCATTATTCACTCGAGAATGTAATTGTTTCATTGATTCAAAAATTAGGCTTAGATGATTCTATAAAATTTGTTGCCGTTACACCTCTAATATTTGATATTTCATTATTAGAAATTTTATTGCCTCTAGCTACAGGAGGACAAGTTGTAATGACAAGCGAAAAAGAAGGAAATGATATTTACCATCTAAATGAATTTCTTAAAAATACTACTGTCAGCCATATGCTTACTACGCCATCAAGATGGAAAATGCTTTTAGATGCGGGCTGGAAAAATACAGAAAATCTTACCATTTTGGCTGCGGGAGAAGACCTAGATCATCAGCTAAAAAACAGATTGGTTGAATTGACTGGTAGAGGAATTTGGAACCTTTATGGACCAACTGAAACAACAATTATATCTAGTTTGCAATTTTTAGAGAAAGAAGATACCGTAAGTATAGGAAAACCCATTAATGAAACGGGATTATATGTTTTGTCTGAAGCAAAAACGTTAATGCCAGAAGGTATTCTTGGCGAACTTTATATAGCAGGAAATGGTTTAGCTTTAGGATATTTTAATGATCCTAAACTTTCAGAGAGTGTATTTATTCATAATACTGTAGATCCAGAAATGGGCTCTCAGTTATATAAAACTGGAGATTTGGCAAAATGGCTGCCTGATGGAACTTTAAAATATATAGGCAGAAAAAACAATCAGATAAAAATTAGAGGTTATCGTATTGATCTTAAAGAAATTGAAAACGTATTAGAAAAATATTCTTCAGTAATTAAAGCGGTACTGTTACTCAATGAATCTAAACTAGGTGAAAAAGAACTTACTGCTTACCTACATACAGATAAAAAAATAGATTTAGTACATCTAATAGAATTTCTAAGAAGTTATTTGCCTGAATATATGATTCCTGAAAAATTTGTCACTGTAAATGAAATTCCAATAACGGTAAATGGAAAAATAGATACAAAAAAATTACGCTTGCTCGAAAATCATAAAGTAACAACTCCAAATACTTTTATTGCGCCGAGAAACGAAACAGAAAGCGAACTCGTCGAAATCTGGAAAAATTTATTAGTGCTGGAAGAAATAAGTGTAAAAGACAATTTCTTTTTTCTTGGCGGAAATAGTTTAAAACTAGCAAAAATGAAAAATGAGATCTATAAAAAGTTTGGTATAGAACCAACCTCTTTAACCTTGCTACACAATTTAACTATAGAATCTTTTTCTATTGAAATCGAAAAATTATTGAACTGCAACGACGCTATTGATCAGGTTGAATATGTAAAATTCAGCAGTTAATCAATTATTATATTTTCTTTTTAAAACATTGATATACAGAAATTTTGAATCAAGTTGTTAATTATATACTTGATCTCAAAGGGTTTCTCGATACCTAAATTAAAATTTATCTAACAATAAAATTCAGTTTAAACCAAAAGACATAATTATGGGCTACGAATTATTTACAAAGCTTAAAAAACTTAATGTTACTGTAAAAGTAACAGATGGAAAACTTGATATTAAAGCTCCTAAAGGTGTTTTAGATGAAGAATTACTAGTTGAAATTAAAAACAAAAAAGAAGATTTAATCAATCTGATTAGTAAATACACTAAGGATAAGGCCAACGAGAGAAATCAAATTCCAGTTGCACCAAAAGGGGAACATTATCCTTTATCATCGTCTCAAAGAAGATTGTGGGTTCTAAGTCAAATTGATACTGCAAATTTCTCATACAATATACCAGGGTTACAGGTTATTGATGAAGTATTAAATGCCAATGCATTTATGCTGTCAATCCAAGATTTATTTAATCGTCATGAGATTTTAAGAACAGTTTTTAAATCTTTAGAAAATGAAGATGTAAGACAGTTTGTAATCGCTTCAGAAGATTTTGAATTTCCTTTCAAATTGACAAACGTTGACAATGACGAGGTTAAACTAAACCAAATTTTGGCTGATGTTAAAAACACCATTTTTGATCTTGAAAAAGGACCTCTTTTTAAAGGAGTTCTAATAAGAGTTACAGATAATAAATGGGTGTTTTCATATAATATGCATCATATTATTAGTGATGGCTGGTCAATGGATATTATGATTAATGAATTACTTAAGAATTATACAATCAGAATAAACGGCGAATCAGTTTCAGATCTTCCACTAAAAATTCATTATAAAGATTATGCAGTATGGCAGCAGCAGCGATTAGCTGATAATGAATTCAATAAAGAAAAAAATTATTGGTTAAACAATCTTGAAGGCGATTTACCAACTCTTTCTCATTTTGGAGACAATCCTCGTCCAGCCATAATGACTCATAACGGAAGTGTTGTAAAACGTACAATTGACACTCATTTAGTTCAGCAATTTAAATCTTTTTGCCAAGAACAAGAAGGTACTTTGTTTATGGGAACTCTTAGTATTTTAAATGTTTTATTGCATAAATATACAGAACAAGAAGATTTTATCATAGGAAGTCCTGTTTCTGGTAGAACACATAAAGATCTGGCAGATCAAATAGGCTTCTATGTTAATACAGTAGCTCTTAGAACACAACTGACAGCCGATAATTCATTTAAGGAAATTTTTCAGCAAAATAAGATAAGTACTCTGCAAGCTATAGAGAATCAGAATTATCCTTTTGATGAACTATTGGATAATTTGAATCTAAAAAGAGATTTAAGCCGTAGTGCCTTATTTGATGTAATGATCTCGTTGCAAAATGAAAATCAACTCAATCAAAAAGCAGATGATTTAACCTATAATGAGTTTCAGGATAGAAGAGTTAGCAAATACGATTTGACATTTACATTTGTTGAAAAAGCGGAATCTTTAGTTGTAGAATTAGAGTATAACAGTGATATTTTTTCAAAAGAAACGGCTGCTAAATTGCTGTATCATTTAGAAAATATACTATTTGAAGTTCTTAAAAATCCTTTAGAAGAAATAAGATTCATCAATTGTTTGGATAATGAAGAACAATATGAGCTTTTAGAAAAGTTTAATAGTACAGAAAAGCGGTATTCTGATAACAGTTCTATTATAAGTTTTTTTACAGAACAAGTCCAAAAAACACCTCAGAATACAGCACTAATTTATAAAAACATATCTTTTACATATTCAGAATTAGATGCAGTTTCAAACCAATTGTCTAACTATTTGGAAAAACAATATCAGTTAGAAAATGAGGACTTTGTCGCAATTTTATTGCCCAAAAGTGAATGGCAGATTATAAGTATTTTAGCCATTTTAAAAGCTAAATGTGCTTATGTGCCAATAGCTTCAGATTATCCAGAAAATAGAATTCAGTTTATTTTAGAAGATACCAAATGTAAATTAGTTATAACAGAAGAAGAAATTGCTAAATTTTTAAGTGTACAGGCTGAATATTCTAATGAAAAAACAATCAGTTCATTAAGTCCTTCTTATCTGGCTTATGTAATGTATACTTCTGGTTCTACAGGAGTTCCTAAAGGAGCTTTGATAGAACATGGCGGAGTAATTCGTTTGGTTAAAGAAAATAATTACGTTCAATTAACAGGAAAAGAAACACTATTATCTACAGGTTCATTTTCTTTTGATGCTACAACTTTTGAATATTGGAGCATGCTGTTAAATGGCGGAAAATTAGTTCTGTGTGATGAAAGTACATTATTATCACCTCATGATTTAACAAAAATAATCAAAGAGGAATCGATCAACATAATGTGGTTTACAGTTGGATTATTAAATCAAATAGTAGATGATAATATAGAATTGTTCGAAGGATTACAAACGATATTAGCTGGAGGAGATAAACTGTCTTTTGCGCATATTACTAAACTAAAACGTTATTACCCACATTTAGAAATAATAAACGGATATGGGCCAACTGAAAATACCACTTTTTCTTTGACTCATAAAATAGAAACTTTAAACGACACCAATATTCCTATTGGAAAACCTATAACCAATAGCAGTGTATATATATTGGATAAAAATAACAATCTGGTTCCAAAAGGAGTAATGGGTGAAGTTTGTTTAGGAGGTACGGGATTATCTAGAGGATATCTTAATCAGCCAAAACTAACTCGTGAAAAATTTGTATCACACCCTTTTAAACAAAACCAACGTTTGTATAAAACCGGAGATTTAGGAAGATGGTTAAAAGATGGTACAGTAGAATTTTTAGGTAGAAAAGACAACCAAATAAAACTGCGTGGTTACAGAATAGAATTGGGAGAAATTGAAAGTATATTATCTCAACACGAATCTGTAAACTCTTCATTGGTTATGGTTCATGAGGACAACGAAAATGAAAAAGTACTGGTCGCTTACATTACTGTAAATACTCCCTTAAATGTTTCAAACTTAAAACAATGGTTATCTGAGCGTTTACCGTATTATATGGTTCCTAATTATCTAGAAGTTTTAGATATTTTTCCATTAAATGTAAACGGAAAAGTAGACAGAGCAAAATTGCCTTTGCCACAGTCAATGACTTTTGATGTAAGAGAATCTTATAAAGAACCTTCTACAGAACTTGAAAAATCTTTAGCCAAACTATGGCAAGAAGTTCTAGGCGTTTCTAAAATTGGTTTAGAGGATAACTTTTTTGACATAGGAGGTCATAGTTTAAAGGCAACTAAATTAATCAGCAAAATTCACAAGGAATTTCAGGTAAAACTTAAGCTAAAAGATTTATTTGTGAATGCAAGTCTGCAATCTCAATGCAAATTAATAGCTGAAGGACAGCATTCGGGTTATAATAAAATTCCAGTATTGGCGAAACAAAATGGCTATCCATTATCACTTATGCAACGCCGTTTGTGGATATTAAGCCAGCATCAAGCAGCAAATATTGCCTATAATATGTCTGGTGCCTATGTCTTTGAAGGAGAACTAGATGTTACTGTTTTAGAAGAAGCATTTGCACAATTGATTAAACGCCATGAAATCCTTCGAACAAGCTTTAAAGAAAATAGTAACAGAGAAATATTGCAGTATGTTATCGAACCTGAAAACAGTTCTTTTGTAATAAAAAACACTGATTTAAGAGGAGCAGAGAAATCAATCCTTGATCAATATTTGTCAGAAGATTTAATGGCTCCATTCGATTTATCATCAGGTAAGTTATTAAGAGCTAGTATATATAGAATATCTGAAAATCGTTGGGTTTTTAGCAATGTAATTCATCATATCATTAGTGACGGCTGGTCTTTAGGTATCATGGTAGAAGAACTACTGTATCTGTACAATACACTTGTGAATGAAGAACCTGTAGTACTGTCTCCGCTTAACGTTCATTACAAAGATTATTCGTCATGGCAGCTTAAAGAATTAGGAGAATCAGGGTTAGAATTTCATAAAGAATATTGGATGAATCAATTCAAGGGAAATCTCCCTGTTTTAGATTTATCTAGAGGAAAACAACGTCCAATTACAAAAACATATAATGGTGGTGTTTATAAAAAAACATTCTCTAATGAATTAACTAATAAATTATTAGAATTTCTTAAAACAGAAGAAGCTACTCTGTTTATGGGATTGTTAAGTGCCGTTAATGTGTTATTTTATCAGTATACGAATCAGGAAGATATTACAATTGGAAGTCCTATTGCTGGAAGAGATCACACCGATTTAGAAAATCAAATTGGATTTTATGTGAATACGCTGGCATTAAGAACCCGTTTTTCAAAAGAAGATAATTTTAAAGATGTTTTATCTAAAGTAAAAGAAGTCGTTTTAGGCGCTCACGAACACCAGTTGTATCCTTTTGATGAATTAGTTTCATCTTTAAATATTCCTAGAGATATGAGCCGTAATCCGTTATTTGATGTACAAGTTATTGTTCAAAATAACCAAGATGCTGCTAACAAGGAGTTAAAAAACTTATCTGTAACTCCATACGGAGGCGAATTACCTCATTCTAGCGTATTTGATCTGGTATTTAATTTTGTTGAATCTCAAAGTGGTTTATCGACAAGTATTATATACAACAGCGATGTATTTGATTTGGAAAGAATCGAGCAATTTGCAAACCATCTAGAACATTTATTGAATGCTTTGCTGCACGAAACTAATCAGCCAATACAGGAAGTAAAATGGTTACTTGAAGAAGAAAAACAACTTTTGTTGAATTTCAATTCAAAACAAATTGACTATGATCATTCTAAAACGGTTTTAGATATGGTAAATGAACAGGTAAACAAAAATCCTGAAGCAATAGCAATAGCGTTTGAAGGAATTGAATTAAGCTACCTTCAATTACATGAACGCTCTAATCAATTGGCACATTTTTTACTTGAAAATTATGATATAAAACCTAATGATTTTGTTGGAATAATGATGGACCGATCAGAATTGATGTTCATTGGGATTTTGGGAATTTTAAAAGCAGGAGCTGCCTATGTGCCTATCGATCCTGATTATCCGGTTTCTCGAAAAGAATTCATTTTAAAAGACACCAACGTAAAAGTATTGCTTACTCAATCTGATTATATTTTTGATTTATCATATTATCAGGGAGAAATATTTGCAATGGATTTACAGTTGGATAGCTTAACAAATCACGTCACAAATCCAGAAATAACTGTTTTACCAAATCATTTAGCTTATATTATTTATACTTCTGGCTCTACAGGAAATCCAAAGGGAGTTATGGTCACTCATGCCAATTTGCAGCATTCTTTAGCACCAAGAAATGAAGTATATGTTCCCATAAAATGTTTCTTGCTATTGTCATCTTTCGCTTTTGATAGTTCGGTAGCAGGAATATTTAGCACCTTAACAAACGGAGGAAAATTAGCAATTACAACTAACGCCAATATTGCCGATATAAACTTTATTTCCAATTATATTGTTTATCAAAAAGTAAGTCATTTATTAACGGTTCCTTCTTATTATAAATTCCTTTTAGCGGCTTTACAAAACAAAGAAACAGTTTTGGAAGAAGTTACTGTGGCTGGAGAAACTTGTCCAATAAGTTTAATCGAAGATCATTTTAAAAGTAAAATTGGTCAGGCTGGATGTCAATTATTTAATGAATATGGTCCTACAGAATGCTCTGTTTGGAGTAGTGTTCATAAGTATGAAGAAGGAAAACCTGTAACAGCGACTATTGGAAAACCTATTGCCAATACACATATTTATATTTTAAACGATAAAGAAGATTTAGTTCCCGTTGGTGTAATTGGCGAATTGCATATTGGAGGTAACGGAGTTACTAAAGGATATTTAAATAACCCAGAATTAACACAACAAAAATTTATAAAAGATCCGTTTCTTAAAACAGGTCTTATGTATAAAACTGGAGATTTAGGAAGATGGAATTCAGAAGGAGAAATTGAATTTCTTGGAAGAAAAGACAATCAAGTAAAAGTAAGGGGATATCGTATAGAACTAGGCGAAGTGCAGTATGCTATCGAACAATCAGGTTTTGTAACATCTGCTGTGGTTTTAACAAAAGAAAACAAATCAGGTGATAATGAATTATATGCTTATCTGCAAGCAAACGAATCTTTAAATATTTCAGATCTAAAACATTACTTAAAAGATTTACTGCCAGCTTACGCAGTACCTTCTCATTTCATTACCCTAAATAGTTTTCCGGTAACACCAAACGGAAAAATTGATACTAAAGCTTTATTAGAAATTGGAGATTCTGAAATTAGAAACGAAGAAGAATATGCAGCTCCAGAAACTCAAGAACAAATTGCTTTAGTAAATATTTGGCGAAATGTTCTTGAAAAAGAAAAAATAGGTATTAATGACCGATTTTTTGATTTAGGAGGTGACTCAATTAAAGTATTAAAAATCGTTAATGGTATTTATAATGACATGAACCTTGATGTAAGTATTTCAGATATCTATACCCATGATACCATTTTAAAACTATCAAATTTTATTGCGAGCAATAAGAACTCATTCGATAGCAAAAAAGAAGAAGTTATTGAAGCCAAAAAGCACATCATAGAATATATTGAAGCTATAAAAAAGAATGTTTTTGAATCTTTAGATCAAGATAAATCTGAAGCAATCGAGGATGTTTATCCAATGAGTGACATTCAAAAAGGAATGGTTTACGAATCCTTATTGTATGAAGGAACGAGTATTTATCACGATCAAATCATTAATCAAAGACAATTCATCAATTTTGATATTTCGGTTTTTAGAAAGGCAATGCAGTTAATGGTAAACAAGCACGAAATTTTAAGAACAAGTTTTAATATGCAGGATTATGAGCAAGAAGTTCAAATAGTGCATAAAAATGTTGAAGTTCCTGTTTTCTATGAAGATTTATCTCATTTAGGTTCTATAAAAGAAAAAGAACAGATTATAGCCTCATTTCTTCAATCAGAACTAGGAAATCCTTTTGATGTAACGCATGCACCATTGTTTAGAATGGCAGCATTTAATATTGGTAACGATACTATTGTTTTTGTTTCTCAATGTCATCATGCGATTATTGACGGCTGGAGTGATTCTATGCTTTTAACAGAATTAAATAACTTATATCTAGCTCTTTTAGAAGATGATACTTTTAAACCCGAAAAAATAAAGGCCGGTTACAAAGATTATGTTATCGAACATGAGATTGATAAAAAAGACGCCGAAATCAAGTCGTATTGGAAAGAAGAATTACAAGATTCAAGTAAACTGAACATCTTTACCAATACACCTATAAGCAGTGTTTTTGGAAATGTATTATTTGAAAATGAAGTAAACGAATTAAAACATCTTGCTGCAAATCTTGGCGTGACTGTAAAAGAGATTTCATTAAGTGCTTATTTGTATATGCTGAGTATCTTAAATTCAGATCCGGATGTTGTAACAGGTTTAGTGACTAACAATAGACCAAGCTGCGAAGATGGAGATAAAATTTTAGGATGTTTTTTAAATACCATTCCACTTCGTTTTACGATTAATTATGAGTTAACCATAAAAGATTTTATTGCAGAAGTTCAGAATAAATTAATTTCTTTAAAAAAATATGAAAGACTTAGTTTATTACAAATAGCAAGTCTGTCTGATAATTTACAAAGTAATGAAAATCCATTTTTTGATGTTTATTTTAACTATGTTGATTTTTATAGCTATGATAAAATTAAAAGCGAAATAAAAGAAAGCAGCAGTTCGGATAAAGAAGAGGCTGTTTCGCTCATTGGTGCCAATAAAACAAATACATTTTTAGATTTTAATGTAAACACAACTGGCGATCTTTATCAAGCAAGCCTTACTCTGACTAAAAAACTAAAATCAGGATTGACAGTGGAACAAGTAAATGACCTGTTTTTTTCAATATTAAGATCATTTATTGCTTCTCCAAATCAGTTACTCAAATCGGTTGATTATTTAAGCGCAAAAGAAAAACATACTTTGCTTCATGAATTTAATGACACCAAACACGAATTTCCTTCAGAAACAACTTTGGCTGATTTATTTGCACAACAAGTAAAAAATGTTCCTAATGAAATTGCATTGGTATTTCAACAAAAAGAATTAACATTTTCTGAACTGAATGAAAAATCAAATCAATTAGCACATTACCTGAAATCTAACTATACTTTGGGCAGTAATGATTTGATAGCGGTAGCACTGCCAAGAAGCGAGTGGATGATTATGGCAATTTTAGCTATACATAAAATTGGAGGAGCTTATGTGCCAATAGACCCTAAACACCCTCAAGATCGTATTGATTACATTCTTCAGGACAGTTCGAGTGCATTAATTATAGATTTAAAAGTCCTTGAAGAATTTCAATTTGTAGCAGAAAAGTATTCAAAAGAAAACCTAACATTAATTAATAAACCTACAGACATTGCCTATGTATTGTATACTTCGGGTTCTACAGGAAATCCTAAAGGATGTATATTGGAACATAGAGGAGTTGTAAATAGAATACAATGGATGTGGGAAGCATTTGATTATACGAATCAAGATATTATTTTACAGAAAACAACATTCACTTTTGATGTTTCTGTCTGGGAAATCTTCATGCCTTTATGCTGGGGAACTAAAATGGTATTATGTTCGGATGAGGATGTTAGTATTCCTCAAAATATTGAAACATTAATAAAAAAACATAAAGTTACCTGCCTGCATTTTGTACCAAGCATGTTAGATGTTTTCATAGACAATTTGTTTGATGATTTGTATGATTTCAAAAATCTTGAAAGTTTAAGATTGGTTATTACCAGTGGCGAAGCTCTTCAGCTAAACACTACCAAAAAATGGTATGAAAAGCTAGAAACTCCAATTCAAAATTTATACGGACCAACAGAAGCTTCTATTGACGTTACCTATTACACAACGTCGAAGCAAGATACGGTTATCCCAATTGGTAAACCGGTTTGGAATACCGCTATTTACGTTCTAGATGCAAATAATAACCTTGTTCCTATTGGATGCTCAGGAGAAATTTATTTAGCTGGAGCAGGACTTGCAAGAGGATATCTAAACCGTCCAGAATTAACAGAAGAAAAATTTGTAGCAAATCCTTTTGTTCAGGGAGAAAAAATGTATAAAACGGGAGATATAGGAAAATGGACTTCCGATGGTAATATTATTTATGCAGGAAGAAATGACAATCAGCTTAAAATTAGAGGTTTTAGAATTGAATTAGGCGAAATTGAAGAATGTTTACTTGAAATTGATACGATAGATTCTGCAGCTGTTTTAGCTAAAAAATCTTCATTAAACGAATTAGATCTAGTAGCGTATGTAGTAAGCAATGAGGAATTGGATATAAAAGAAATTAAAAACGCTTTAAAGAAAAAACTTCCTGAATATATGGTTCCTAATTATTTTGTTAAGATTGAAACATTGCCGCTTACGTTAAATGGTAAACTAGACAGAAAAAAATTATTAGGGATCTCTACCGAATCAGAAGCATTGTCTATTGAAATTGTAAAACCTGAAAATAATTTAGAAGAAAATATCCTTCAGATATGGAAAGAAATTCTTTCGAAAGATGAAATAAGTGTTACAGCCAACTTTTTTGAAATAGGGGGGCATAGTTTACGAGCCATTAAACTGCAGTCAATGCTAAAAAGAAAACTTGGTTTAAATTTCTCGATAAAAGATATCTATAACAGGCCAACCATAAAAAGACTGGCTTCGGAAGAAAAATCAAATTCTTTACTCATAGACTTACAGCTTAATAACCGTAAAAATACCATCTATTTCATTCCACCATTAACGGGTAGTTCAATATTATATCATCCTTTGGCTAAAGTTTTGAGCAACGAATTTGATTCAGTCGGATTCCAATACAAGGGCTTAGAAAACGGTGAAGAATTTAGTCTATCAGTTGAAGAAATGGCAAAATGTTTTGGAGATGAGATTAAAAACCGTCATAAAGACGAACCTTTTATAGTTCTAGGTTATTCGATGGGAGCAGCTGTTGCATTTGAGATAGTAAAAGAGCTCGAAAAACATTACAGCAATATAAATCTAGTTTTGGTTGACCGTCCAACTGTTATAGAAGCAGAACAAATAGAGTTGCAAAACATGGATTTTCAGGCCAATTGGTTGCTTGTAGAATATAAAAAGGTAATAAAGCTGGATGAAGAACAAGAGAAACGTACTCTGGCTTTTCTAAAAAACAATTTAGAGCTCAATAATTTGTACCAATTAAAAGGGAAAATTGAAAGCAATATCTATGTTTTTGAAGCTGCTGACAATGAATTCTCAGGGAATATGCATGAATGGCAAAATTACACCAATGGAGATTTTAAACATCATTACTTATTAGGTACGCATTGGGATGCAGTTTCTGAACAAAATTTTGAAAGCTACCGCGAATTTTTTAAAAGTATTTACGAAAAAACGAGTATAGAAACAATTTAGTAACAAACCAAATTTTAAAATAAATTATAAAACAATGGAAAGTCAAGAGAAGTACTATTTTAAACCGAACGTTATTATTGGGCCATTAGTAGACAAATGGTATGCATGGACACATTTAATTTCGCCTGCAACGGCAGCAATGAACATTGTCGAAAGACATTTAAAAATAATGAACTCCTATATTCAAGCACCTATGATTCATGAAGCAGCTGTTAAAAATCCTAAAATGCTTGGTGGTCCTTTTATGGATTATGAAACAAGAAGAGTAGAGGAAGTAAAAGAATTAAAAGCCGAAATTCTCGAAAAACAAGCAAATGCAATAGAATTATGTGCTGCAATAAAAGAGTTGGATCAAATGCTTAAAAACAAAGCAAAAGGTGCTTCTCTAGAACCATTATACAAAGAAGTTCCAGAAATATTAAAAGGTTATGTTGAATTGGTTTATGATTTGAACAATCATCCATCATATCGTTTTTTCGAATCATTATTATACAGCAGTCCTTTTTATTCTAAACAGTCTCAATCTATTTCTTTATGGGAAACTTTAAATGATGAACGTCCATTTTGTTTAAGTACGCCACAATTAGAAGATCCAAAGGTACTGCAATTAGATATTCCGTTTGATCATAAAGGAATCGATACTTTAAGTAGAATGAAAAGAAATCCAGGATCTATAGAAGATGTTGCAGAAGAATTAGGTGTTAGAGATGACCAAATGGAATTGTTCAAAACCTTTTTTACAAAAAAAGAGCACCCAACTTATAAAAAATATACAGGAGACAAAGCCAGAATGCGTTATCTGGGTCATGCCTGTATTTTAATTGAAACTAAGGATGTAAGTATTCTTGTAGATCCTTTAATCAGTTATTATGGTTATGAATCTTCAGTAGAACACTTCTCAGATATTGACTTGCCAGATACGATTGATTATGTTTTAATTACTCATAATCATCAGGATCATATTGTATTAGAAACACTTTTACCTCTTAGACATAAAATTAAAAACATAATCGTTCCAGTAACAACAAGTGGAGCTCTTCAAGATCCGAGTATTAAACTAGCTTTTGAAAGTATTGGATTTAAAAATGTTATCGAAATAGATGAATTGGAGGAAATCAAATTTGAAAACTGTACTATTACAGGACTTCCATTTACTGGAGAACATAGTGACCTTAACATTAGGGCAAAATCTTGTTATCATGTAGCCATAAATGAGTTAAGCTTTTTATTTGTAGCAGATTCACGTGTAATGGAGCCTAGATTGTATGAGCATATTCACCGTGTTAAAGGAGACGTTGATGTATTATTTTTAGGAATGGAATGTGCCGGGGCTCCTTTAAGCTGGCTTTATGGCTGTTTAATGACTGAAAATATTAACAGAGAAGATGACCAATCGAGACGTTTGGCTGGTTGTGACAGCGATAGAGGCTTATCATTGGTTGATATTTTTAATCCAAAAGAAGCTTATGTCTATGCAATGGGAATGGAGCCTTGGCTTGAATTCATAAGCAGTATCAAATATACAGAAGAGTCTCTAGCAATTATCGAATCAAATAGACTGATAAACAATTGTACAGAAAATGGAATTATCGCAGAAAGACTATTTGGAGAAAAAGAATTGCTGTATGATTATGAATTAAAAAGTGAATTAGTAGGCAATTAATTTTATAAACGGCCAATAAATTAATTGATGTAAAACCTTGTTTTAGTTTATTAAAACAAGGTTTTTACTAACCAATAATATAAATATTGACATGAAAAAAAAGCAACTATTCTTATTGCATTTCGCTGGAGGAAGTATTTATTCTTTTGAATTCTTAAAATCTAATTTTATAGATTTTGAAATGATACCAATTGAACTTCCTGGAAGAGGAAAAAGAGTGAAAGAAAAATTAATAACGACTTATAAAGAAGCTATTCATGATATTTTTCCTCAAATAAAAGAGAAACTTAATGGTGAACCATTTATTATTTATGGACATAGCTTAGGTTCTTCTTTAGGATTAGGAGTAACTGATTTATTAGAAAAAGATAATACACCGCCACAATGTCTTATCGTAAGCGGAAACGCTGGACCTGGAATTCTGGCAAGTACCAAAAGATCGGATTTAGAAAGAACAGATTTTATTGCAATGCTTAACGAATTAGGAGGATTACCTGTAGAATTATTGCAAAGTGATGAATTATTGGATTTTGTTATACCAATACTGAGAGCAGATTTTAAAATTGTGGAAGAAAATCTTTTTGCAGAAAACATTCTTATTAACACTCCAATAATTGCAGTAATGGGAAATCTAGAAAAGTATGTAGATCAAATTAATAATTGGAAAAAACACACAACTTCTGAATTTAAATCATATGTACTAAAAGGACATCATTTTTTTATACACAATAATGTAGATAGACTAATTGAAATTTTTGAAACAGGTTTTAATGAATATTCCAGTGTTAAATAACCTATTATTTATATTTAAAACGTTAGTATATAACCAGTAATAGCTACCGTTTAAAAAATATTTGCTGTTAAACGTGATTTTTTTTTGTAAGAATGTTTGTAGGTACGAAAAAAAACGTACCTTTGATAAAACAAAATCTAATAAGTCATGGAAAGTAAAGATAATGAGCTAACTAAATCAGAAATAGAAATCCTGAGCATTCTTTGGAAATACGGTGAATCGAGTGTGCGTTTTGTAAATGATAAATTAAATGAAGAACGACCTGTTAAATACACAACAACACTAAAACTAATGCAGATTATGAATGGCAAAGGGATTTTGTCTAGAGATAAAAGTAATATGCAGCATGTATATCATGTAGTAGAAAATCAAGAAGAAACTAAAACCTTTTTATTGGAAAAATTCTTAAATAGAATATTTGACGGTTCTGTAGAAAATTTAATGGTTCAGCTTTTGGGAAGCAAAAAAACTTCAAAAGAAGAATTATCAAAAATTAAGGATTTATTAGATAAAATGGAATAAACTTAAATAGTGAAAAATGGAAGTCTTTTATAAAACAATACTCGACATATTTATCAGCTCCTTTGTCTTTGGAATTTTGTTAGCTGTTGCAGCTTTTATTTTTATGCGTTTTACTTCCAGCTATAAAGCACAGTTGAGGTATAATGTATTAGTATTTATGTTATTTGTTTTTGTTGGAGTAATTCTGTTTTTCGGAATTAGTCATATAAGTAATGCTTACGAAGAAATCAATAATAATCGACATGTTCTTTTACCCGATTTGCCTCAAAATGCAGAAAATTTAAATGCGAAATCCATACCAATTTCAAAATTATTCTTGTCTTTAGAGAATTTATATGTAAGAATATATGATTTTGCTTTAGAAATAACTTTAATATGGTGTTTTATATTTAGTTACAAAATGGTCAAATTATTTTGGGGAGTTAGAAACATCAAAAAAATAATTCTTAAAAATAAAGTTGAATTAGATGTAGATTGGAATGAAAAAATCTCACAGTTTTGCAGCAAAATAGGAATAAGAAAGAACATCAAAGTGTATCTATCATCAGCTGTCAATTCACCTGTTGTTTTGGGGTTTTTCAAACCCATAGTTTTAGTACCAATACAACTGACAACAGGATTATCTTCAGATCAGCTAGAAGTAGTAATTTATCATGAATTGATGCATATAAAGAGATATGATTCTATTATAAATTTGATTCAAAGCTTTTTAGAAGCCATCTTTTTTTTCAACCTGCCATTTATCTGGTTCTCTAACCTAATTAAGATTGAAAGAGAAAAATGCTGTGACGATGCAGTATTAGAAATTACACACAACAAAAAAGATTATGTAAATGCACTATATTTTTGCGCAACAATAGATGTCGAAAATCCACAATTATCATTAGGTTTTGCTGGAAAACGTGAAATATTATTAGAAAGAGTAGAAAGGATTTTATTAGAAGATCAAAATGATATTAATAAAACGAATCTAACAAAACTTCATCTCTTCGGAATAGTACTTTTTGTTATGCTAATAAGCGTATTTAGCCAGTTAAAAATTCGTAATTCATTTCATTTTTGGAATGCAATTTCAACAAATGAAACGGCTAAAAGCGTAAATGATAATGACTACTACACGATTACAGGAATTACTGCAGATAATATGTCTGAAAAAGAGGGAAAAAAAATTGTATCGACATTAAATTTAATAATTGATGAGATGATTTCTCAAAAATTGATTGTGGCCAATGATAAAAAACTATCATTTCTATTAGATCAAAATCAATTAAATATTAATGGAAACATTCAATCAACAGAGATTTTTAATAAATACCGAAGCAAATACATCCTTAAAAGTGACTGGCGTATTTGCTATAATTTTAAAGTAAAAAAATAGGAGTTTCACAGAATAATAATAATATTCTAAAACAATACATAATGAAAAAGACTAAAGCTTTAATTGCCGCTTGCCTGATTTTTTTCTCGGGTGTGTGCATGGCTCAAAATAATCAAAAAGAAAAAGCAGAAAATCAATTGACTATTACAGGAATTACTGGAAAATCTATAAAAGGTTCTCCTGATGAAAAGACTATTACAAAACTAATTAATGATATAAGCAATCAAATTATAAAAGAAAAGCTAACCACTAAAAACAGCAGTGATTTATCGTATATGCTTAATAGTAAAGAGTTTATTATAAATGGAGCTTTACAAACTGAAGAAGTTCATTTGAGATATAAAAATCAATATATCAAAAACCATACAGACTGGAATATTTGTAAAAACTATAAAGCAAAATAGCCCAAATTTTTATCCTGTACTAAAACTTCTTTTTTTAGTATACTTCCCAATTATAGCGCTTGATAATAGTTCTTTCAAAGCCTAATTTATATCCTTTAAATTTTATTAACCTGATAGATTCTGAGTTTGCTTCATTGCATTCTCACAGGGATTTTATTAAATATTTTAAAATAATGAAATATAATTATATGCCTATAAATTATATCACTTTATTATGCCTGCTTATTTTTCTATGCAATCCAATATATGGACAAAATTCGAACGCATCAATTTCAGGAAAAGTTATTGATGTTGAGAATAAAGAGCCAGTTATTTTCGCAACAGTACTTTTGTTGAATGATAAACAGGAAACATTAATAAAAAGTGAACTATCTCAAGATAAAGGAGATTTTAATTTTAAAAACTTAAAAAGTGGTACATATAAAATTAAAATTGTCCATGACGACTATAATACTTTCAAGACAGAAAATATTACGATAAAAGAAGACGAACAAAAAGTATTGTCACCTCTAGATGTACATAAATCAATAAAAAAAGAAAGTCTAAACGAAGTAATTGTATATAAAAAGAAAAAGTTAATCGAAAGCAAGATCGACCGAACTATTTTGAACGTAGATGCTTTAGAATCAAATACCGGAATAACGGCTTTAGAATTATTAAAAAAAGCTCCTGGAACAAGTATTAGTGATCAAGGTGTCGTAAGCCTTAACGGAAAGGCAAATGCAACTATTTTCATCGATGACCGTCCAACCTATTTGTCAGGAGCTCAGCTTGAAAGTTTTTTAAGCGGATTATCTTCAGATAACATCGATAAAATTGAAATAATGACTAATCCGCCTGCAAAATATGAAGCAGCTGGAAATGGAGGAGTGATCAATATTAAACTTAAAAAGAGTAAAAAAGAAGGAGAAAACGGAAACGTAGTTTTTGGAGTAAGACAACATAAATTTACAGAGTACAACACTACTTTTAGTTTAAACAAGAAAAAAGAGAGTTATAATATATATTTGAATGGAAATCTAGCCTATAAAAAGCGTTTTCAAGATCTTTATATCAATAGAGATTATACCGATACGGGTAGTTCTAGCAGACAAGAAACGAATAATGTTGGTGATGGCATTTTGACTAATCTTAAGTTTGGTGCTGACATTAATCTCTCAAAAAATACAGTTCTAGGAATTTCTACAAATGGTTTAATTTGGAACGGAAACGATGCTGATGATAGTCGAAATAATATTTATAATGCAGCACACACCAATGATTCAATTATAAAAACTGTTGGTGATTCAGACAATAAATTCATTAACAGTGGGATAAATTTAAATGTCAATCATAAACTTAATGAAAAAAGTGACCTTAGTGCCAATTTAGATTACTTGCTATACGATTCAGATCCTTATCAGAAATATAAAAATTCGATCATTTTTCCGGATGCAAGCAAAAATTATTCGGATATGTTGATAGGAGGAGCAAAATCTAATGTGAATATCTATGCAGGTAAAGTTGATTATTCTAATCAGCTGACTAAAAAAACAAGTTTTCAAACAGGATTTAAACATAGTTATATAAAAACAGATAACGAAAGTATATATTTTGATATCGTTAATGACATAACGACTCCAAATCTTAATCAGAATAATAAGTTTTTATACAAAGAAAATATTACAGCATTGTATGCTAGTTCAAGTACAACTTTAGAAAGGCTTTCGATACAGTTAGGACTAAGGTATGAAAGTGTAAAACTCGAAGGTGATCAATTAGGTAACGAAATAAAACCTAGAACGAAGAATAAGACCAGTTATGATAATTTTTTTCCAACGTTATATCTATCTTATAAATTAGATTCATTAGCAAATAATACTATAGGAATCAATTATGGAAAAAGAATTGACAGACCCTTTTATCAAGATCTTAATCCAGTTGTGATTCAGGTCGATAAGATGACATTTTACAAAGGAAATCCTTATTTGAAACCTTCTATTACTAATTCAATAGAAGCTTCATACGGACACAAAAGTCTCTTAAATGTTAGCTTGGCATATAGTAAAATCGATGATCAGATTCAGGAAACAATAGAAATTATAGACAATATATATTACAGTATACCTGGAAATATAGGAAAAACGCAAGTCACAAATTTTAGTATTAATTCATCTTTTAATATATTCAGCTGGTTAACTTTTAGCGGAAACGCTCAACTGTCTTATACAGATACAAAAAGCAATTTCTTTGATGCCAAATTACACAGTTATGGATATAATTTCAGGATTGATCCAGTTTTACAAATAAAATTGAAAAACGATTATAATGTTGAACTCTTTGGCCGATATGTAGGTAAAGCATATGTGGCACAATTTATAACAGATCCGTATTGGTTTCTGGATATAACGCTAAGTAAAAAACTTTCAAGCAGAAGTTCACTTAAAGTAGTTTATACAGATATTTTTAGAACATACATTAATAAAGGGGTAATCAACAATCTTGTCAATACAACAGCTGATTACAAAACTTTGACAAATTCGAGACAGCTTAGAGTATCGTTTACTTATAATTTTGGAGATAAAATCTCTAAGCAAGAAAAAGAAAACACCAGTATAGATAACGAAAAAAGCAGAATTAAGTAACCCAAAACGCTTTATTTCTTAACCATCAACAACATTAATTTTTTTCAAATTTAAAAATGGAAATTCATTTTCTATAGAAAAATCCGAATCTCCATTTTTAGATAAGAAATTCCTATTCCTTAAAATTTTACAAACCACAAAAAAACTTTAAGATGTTTAAAATATCATTTAAAAATGTACTTTTTCTGGCTGCATACGCATTGCCAAATACAATTCTTAGCTTCGGAATAGTCTACATCATAAATAATAACTTATCTGGTAATAAGTCATTTATGCAAGACTATACAGGAATGGTATTTTTTGCCATTGTAATTTATACCTATTTGTTAAATATTATTTTTCAGAAAGAGCTAAATGAATTTGCATTTAAAATGCTGTATGATAATGAAAAATTAATCTTTTCAAAAATTTTGCAAGCATCACTCATAAAACTAGAAAATTTAGGATCTCAACGTTTTTTTACTGTGGTCGAAGATCTAAGGGTATTTGGTCTTTTACCTTATACAATAACACATACCGTTAATTCTGTTTTAATGCTGGTGCTTTGTTTGATTTATATGTTTACGATTTCGCTTACTTCGGCCCTTATTGTTGTAGTATTAATTATTGCGGTTGCTGCATGCTATTTGTTTGTAATAAAATCCATGTCTAAAAAAGTCGTTAGCCTAAGAGAATACAATGATGATTACTATAAATATGTTGATGATGTAATGAAAGGATTTAAAAAATTAAAATTGAGTTTCTTTAGAACTGAAAACTTGATGAATAAATTTTTAATTCCCAACAGAGATCAGGCGGGAGAATTAGATTTTAAAATTAGTTACACCTTTCTTTCTATTAATCTTATTAGTCAATATGGCTTATATGCAATTATAGCTACGATTTTATTTTTATTACCTGGTTGGGGATTATTAGATCAGTCAGATGTAATTTCTTATGTTGTAATCGTTTTATTCATTTCAGGTCCTATAAATAACTTAATTAATCTACAGCAAACGTATACTCGTTTTATTGTTGCTCATAAAAGAATTAAAGAATTTTTAAAAGATTTTGAAGTAAACGAAGAAACAAAACCAAAACTTGAAATAAGCAATGCACCTTTTAAAAATATAGAATTCAAAGACATACATTTTTCATATACCAACAATCTGAATGATACTGCTTTTGCCTTAGGACCCATAAATTTAACCATAAATGAAGGAGAAACAATCTTTATAGTAGGAGGAAATGGTTCTGGAAAAAGTACCTTTATAAACACCTTCACAGGATTATATACTCCGTCAAAAGGAGAAATACTCTTAAACGGAAAAGAAATCCAATCTAGCCAGGAAAATCAAAATTTAATAGCAGCGGTATTTACAGATGATCATATATTCTCTCATAATTATGAAGAATATACGGTAGAGAATAATCCAGAATATAAGGAACTATTGGAAATGATGAAACTAGATAAAGTGATTACTAATGATAAAGAAAGCTCTGCCAGAAGAAAATTTTCTAAAGGACAAAGTAAAAGAATGTCTTTAATCTTTGCTTTAATGGAGAAAAAACCAATTTTGATTTTAGATGAATGGGCAGCAGATCAAGATCCATATTTCAGAAAATTTTTCTATGAAGAACTTATCCCAAAATTAAAAGCTGAAGGCAAAACGATTATAGCAGTAACACACGATGATGCCTATTTTCATCTAGCAGATAGAATTATAAAATTCAACTACGGTAAAATCGATTCTGAGGTAAAAGTTGATAAAACAAAAGAATATAATAAAGAATTATTCTGGGCGTAAAGCAGTGTTTTAAACTTTCTAATTAAAAAACTATTTCTTTTAACTCATTACAACTAAGCGATATTACTTTATTGCTTAGTTGTTTCTATGTAAAAAATATTTTAAAATGAAACTTACACTTCCTCAACAAGACGTTTATTTTGAACAGCTATTATATCCTAATGAGCCCATATATAATATAGGCGCTAAAATTAAAATTGAAGGCACAATTAATACAGATGTATTTAAAAAGGCCTATCATGAACTTATAAAACAACATGATGCTTACAGAACAATAATTGCTGCAGAAGAAGAAAATGTAACCGTAAGAATACTTGAAGAACATCAGTCAGAATTGGGTTTTATTGATTTTTCTCAATCTGAAGAACCTTTTGAAATGGCATATTCTTATATGCAAGAAGAATTTACAAAACCTTTTGATGTATTAGGAGAAAATCTTCTGCATGTTTTTACTCTCGTGAAAGTTCAGGAAAATTACCATTACTTATTTTCTGTTTATCATCATATTATAACTGATGGCTGGGGTACGTCGTTAATGTTTCAGAGATTGGTTCAGAATTACAATGAGATCCTCGAATATGGAGAAATTAAAACAGCCTATCATTTTAGTTATAAAGATTTTATAGAAGATGATGCTGCTTATCAGGAATCTCAATCCTATCATGAGGATAAAGAATATTGGGTCAAAAAATTTCAATCTTTGCCTGAAAACTTATTTGAGAAAATTAATGACAATATTCAAACCAATACAAGCGATCGTAAAGAACTAATTCTTAAAAGAGAAATTTACAATCAACTGAATATATTGGCCGTAACTTTAAAATGTTCCGTTTTTAATATCATTCTAGGTACTTTGTACACCTATTTTGGAAGAAAGCACCAAAATAATGACTTCGCAATAGGTTTGCCTGTTTTAAATAGAAGTAAATCAAGTTACAAAAAAACAGTTGGTCTTTTTATGGGAATTTCGCCTTTAAGGATTCCAATAGACTTTAACGCTACTTTTAAAGATTTACTTGTTGAAATAAAAAACACATTAAGAAACGATTACCGTCATCAGAGATTTCCTTTAGGGAAATTAATTCAGGAACTTCAAATTTTTAGTGAGAAAGAAAGACTATTCAATATTACACTTTCTTATGAAAAACAAAATTATTCTAATGATTTCCATGGCACACAAACTCAAGTAATTCCATTAACACATAAATCGGAACGTGTTGCTTTGGCAATTTACATTAGGGAATTTAATGAGCAGGAAGATGTAAAAATTGATTTCGATTATAATTTAAATTATTTTAATAACGAACAAATTACACAAGTTGTTCAGCATTTTGAAAATTTAATTCATGCTATTTTAGATTCTCCTGATCAAACAATAAAAGAATTACAATATCTAGGAGAAGAAGAGAAACAATTGGTTTTGAAAACATTTAATGATACAAAAGTTCAATACCAAAAAGAGAAAACATTTATTGATTTATTTCAGGAACAAGTTGAAAAATTTCATTTAAAAGAAGCCTTAAAAGATAATTATAAAACGTATTCCTATTCTCAACTCAATACATTATCGAACCAAATAGCCGAATATTTAATAACGACTTATGGATACGACAAATCTCCGATTGCTGTTTTATTAGGACGTTCAGCCAATATTGTAATTGTTTTATTAGGAATATTAAAATCTGGAAGATCGTATATTCCGTTAGATCCAGCATTCCCAGAAGACAGATTAAATTACATTATAGACAATAGCCAGATTAAAATACTTATAAACGAAAAAGATTATACGTTAAATACCAGCGGTGATATTGAAATAATATCTTTCGAAACTATTTTAGAAAAAATAAATGGATTTACAGGAAATTTTTCTTCAATAACTTCTTCAAATGATACTGCCTATATTATTTACACATCAGGATCAACAGGAAATCCAAAAGGTGTTGAAATTGGCCATCAATCATTGCTCAATTTTTTGACAAGTATCCAGAAAGAACCAGGAGTTCAATCAAGTGACATATTTTTTTCGGTAACCACTTATTCTTTTGATATTTCAATTTTAGAATTTTTTGTACCACTACTATCTGGAGCTACTTTATACGTTGCAAATCAAGAAATTTTATCAGATCCAAATACCATTATCCAAAAAATAGGAGAGGTACAGCCTACCATAATTCAGGCGACGCCAAGTTTTTATCAAATGTTATTTAACGCAGAGTGGCTTGGAGATAAACAATTAAAAATACTTTGCGGAGGAGATTTATTGAGCGAAGCGTTAGCCGAAAAATTAATCCAGAATAATTTAGAAGTTTGGAATATGTACGGACCAACAGAAACTACAATTTGGTCCAGTGCAAAAAAACTAGAGCATTCAAAGGAAGCGTCAAACATTGGAAAACCAATAAACAATACGCAATTCTACATACTAGATTCATTTTTTGCCCCAAAACCAATAGGAACTTCTGGAGTAATATATATAGCTGGCGACGGATTAGCAAAAGGATATTATAGAAATGATACCTTAACTCATGAAAAATTTATCCAGAATCCATTTAATCCAGCTTCTTTGTTATACGAAACTGGAGACGTTGGCAAATGGAATACAAAAGGCGAAATCGAATTTTTAGGAAGAAATGATAATCAAGTTAAAATTAGAGGATATCGAATTGAACTTGGAGACATAGAAGCTCATTTAAATCAGATTTTTGGAATTAGAGAATCAGTTGTTATTGCCAAAAAAGGAAATCAACAAGAAGCTTTTTTAGTTGCTTATATTTTAAAAGACGGGCAAGAAATTGATACAAATGAAATTACCACGGCTTTAAAAGTGAATCTTCCACATTATATGATTCCGAATGTGATTATTCCTTTAAACGAGTTTCCGCTTACACCCAATCAAAAAATTGATAGAAAGAATTTAATGCAGAGAGCCATTGAAGAAGATAAAATGGAGGATGATTTTAAAGCTCCGAATTCTAATTTAGAAAAAACACTTTCGCAATATTGGAAAGAAGTTTTGAATACGAACTTAGAGATAAGCATAAATGATAACTTTTTTGCTCTTGGCGGACATTCATTAAATGCAGTAAGATTAGCGGGATTAATAACCAAAAATCTAATGTTTAATGTGACTTTAAAAACCATTTTTGATTATCCAACGATCGAATTAATGGCTCATAATTTAGAAACCTTAAAACCTAACAATGAAATAAGTATTCCTATAACGTCATTAAAAACAGATTTTAATATAACGCCTTCTCAGAAAGAACTATGGATTGCTTGTCAAGATTTTCAAAAATCAATTGCTTACAATATGGTAGCCGTTTTTGAAATTAATGGCATTGTTTCTCCAGACAGAATTAATAATTCCATATCTCAATTGATTATTGAAAATGAAATACTTAGAACTAATTTTATAGAAAGAAAAGGCGAAGTTTTTCAAAAAATAAATGACCAACAAGCTGTTGCTTTTAAAGTAACTGAAATAGGGACTAAAAAAGAAAATGCAGATCAAATTATTCAAGAATATATAGAAACCCCTTTTGATTTAGAACATGATTTGCTTTTAAAAATGATGCTTGTACATACAAGCGAAAACACCTCAATATTAGTATTTTGTACTCATCATATTATTATTGATGGTGTTTCTTTAGAATTTATAACCAAAGAATTTATCCAAAAATACAATCAATCTGATTCTGTAAATAAAAAACAAAGTATTCAATTTAAAGATTATGCAGTTTGGTTAACTTCTAATAGCGATAATACTGAAAGTCTAGATTTTTGGGAAGAATATTTGAAAGGATATGTTCAGAAAGAAATTATAAATAAAGATTTTAATCTTGTCGAAAAATCACAAAATGGAGCTCATTTTTATGATGAGTTTACAAGTAAAGAAACAAAAGCGTTGAAACAATTCGCACAGCAACAAAAAAGTACACCTCATAATGTCGTTATTTCAGTTTTGAATATCCTTTTTCATAAAATCAATGATCTCAATGATATTGTTATAGGAACTGTCAATTCAGGAAGAAACTTAGCAGATATATCCACCATGATAGGAATGTTTGTAAAAACGCTTCCTCTTCGTGTTCAGTTGAACGAAAGCACGGAGTTTTTATCTCTATTAAGACAGGTTCAAAAAAACATGCTTTTAATGGATAAATATCAGGATTATCCATCAAAACTCAAAAAAGAGATTTTATTTGATCTTTTAGTTACGTATCAAAACCCAGATTTTTCATTTCAAAATGCTATAAAATTGGACAATATGGAATTGAAATATGTACCTGCTGATACAAATTACAGCAGACTGCCTTTATTGTTTAATTTTTTTGAAAGTAACAAAAGATTAAAATTGGATGTTTCTTACAACAGCAATAAGTTCGAAGAAATTACTATAGTTTTTTTAGTGACAACTTTTAAAAAATTGTTATTTCAAATAATAGAAAAACCTTCTATTACATTATCTGAAATAGTGTATCCTTTTGCTGTCAGCGATAAGATGGAGGAAATTGATTTTGACTTTAATTTCTAACTATCAAGCAACGTTTTGTTCTACGATTTAAAACTTAACCTTAAAAAAGCATCTTTTGATTTACATTTATTATTCTTACCTATCAGAGGAAAATCATGAAAGTTTATTGAAAAATGATTTACCTCAATTTCCTGTCGATTATCAAGAAAAAATTAATCGATTTCAAAGGTGGCAAGACGCTCAATCATCTCTTTTGGGGCGAATATTACTGTTTAAGGCAATTGAAGAAAACTATAAGCAGAAACCAGAACACAAAGAAATTATGCAAACCTTGTACAATAAGCCTTATTTTCAAGATAATTCAGTTCTTTTTAATATTTCACATTCAGGAGAAATTGTGGTTTGTGCATTAAGCAATGAACATGAAATTGGAATTGATGTTGAAATCATGACAAACATTGAAACAGATGATTTTAAATATCAAATGACCGAAAAAGAGTGGGATAAGATTCTTATATCTACTAATAAAAAAGAAGCTTTTTTTGACTATTGGACTCAAAAAGAAGCTGTGTTAAAGGCTCAAGGTCATGGATTGATAATTCCCTTAAAATCATTTGAAGTTTTAGACAATACAACTAAAATCAATGAAGAAAAATATTATTTAACCGAAATAAAAATAGATAAAAATTACAAATGCCACTTATCGTTAAAAACTGACATTAGTGAAATTTATCTAAAAAAAATCATGCTATAAGAACCAATAACCTTAAATCAAAATGAAAAAAATAATCACACTGTTTTTATTCCTATCGATGTCACCAACTTGTTTGTTTGCTCAAACGAATTCATTTAAATTAGAAAAAAGAACCACTTTCTTTCCTGAAGACAAAAAGCTTGATCAGGAAAATATAGAGTGGATGTATTTAATTGTTCCTGAAAATTGGGATAACCCAAAAGGAAAAACCATCAAGATTGCTGTAGCTGTTTTAAAAAATACTTCTGGAAATAAAGATACAAATCCAATTGTATATATCGATGGAGGACCGGGATCTGGAGGTATTACAGGAATATGGGGATGGTTGAATCATCCGTTAAGAAAAAATAGTGACATTATTCTCTTTGATGTAAGGGGAACGGGTAATTCCCAGCCAAAATTTTGTCCAGATTTAGGGAAAAAATTCTTAGAAATATTAGCAAAAAATCAAAATAGTACACAAGATGAACAGCAAAAAACAATTGCTTCTATCGCTTGTAAACAAGATTTGTTAAGCAGAGGAATTGATATAAATGCCTATAACAGTAAATCAATTGTAAAAGATATAAGTGCTCTAAAAAAAGCCTTGCAATATGACAAGTGGAATGTTTATGGAATTTCATATGGTACATATACTGCTCAAATTTATGCTAATGATTTTCCTCAGGATATTAAATCACTAATTCTAGATTCTTCAATTTCAGATATTTCTCAATATTACAATTATAATACTCAGAATTACATGAACAGTCTTAAAAAAGTTTTTACCGCTTGCGAAAATGATCCTAATTGTAATAAACAGTATCCAAATTTAGAGAACACGTATTATGAGACAATTGCTAAATTAGATAAAAATCCTATCACCGTTAAAGTCGACAGTAATATTGTTCCTAATGGAAAGTTTAGTTATAATGCGGAAGATTTTAAAATTGCGATTCAGCAATCATTATATCAAAAAAGATTGATAGAAGTGATTCCTTTATTAATAACTGAATTTAACAAAGGAAATAAAAATACTCTAAGTTCTTTAGTAGCAGCGTTTTCAGGAGCTTTGGGTTTAGATTATGGCCAATATTATTGCGTAAGCTGTAATGAAGCTGTATCAAATAATTCTATTTCTGAATTTAATAAAAATTCGCTTAATTATAAAAAATTAAAAGGAGGACTTTCTTTTTACAAATCAGATTTTGTAGTATGTGATAAATGGAATGTAGGTACAACTAAACAATCAGGCATAAATGATTTATTTAATCTATCGAAATTAACAGCTCCAGTTTTAGTATTTGCAGGAGCTTTTGATCCTATAACCCCAGCTTCAAATGGAAAAGCAACGAAAGAGAAATTTAAAAATGCTTATTTAGTTAATGCCCCAATTTCCGGACATACACCAGGTTTTTCAAAATTGGGAATTCAAATCTCAGAGGAGTTTGTTAAGAATCCATATCAAAGACCAGATACAAAAGAGTTAGAAACAGATAATAAAGTGCATTTTGTTACAGATGTAAATATTAATGCTGGTGTTTCGAGTTTGGCCAATAGCTTAAACAAATTTGATATGCTCTTTTTTGCACCTTTTTTTATAGCATTAATGATATTATTAATTTCAGTTTTTGTTTTTAGTTATGATTTAATTGTAAAAAGAAAAAATAAAGAACAAAATAAACTTTTAAAGTATTTGATTGTAGTAACTTCCATACTTAGTTTTTTTACTGTTATTGGATTAATCCAAGCTATAAACAGCACATCGCAAGGGAATTTTTATATACTCGCTTTTGGTATATCCAATCAATTTAATTATTTATTTATAATTCAGTGGTTTTTCGTTGCATTTACGATAATTTCCCTGCTTTATTTTATACTTAAAATAAAAACCATTCCAAATACAAGCATTAATGCAACTATTATATTTTCTTTATTGCTTGTGGGAATCTATTTTGAGTATTGGGGATTTTTGCTTTAGAGTAAGAAGAATATGTTTATATAAACAAACAAAAAAAATACTGATGCCTATTCAAATTTTAAAAACTTGAATAGGCATCAGTATTTTTACTTCTTTTATGTTCGATTATTTGTTAGGTGCCACATCTCCACGGCGTATGGGCACATGGATAGCTTTGTATTGTGAAGCAAATTTTCCTTTTTCGGATGCTTCTTTGGCGGTAAAAAAGTTTTCTAAAGCGATAGCAACCTGAAAAGAGAAATCAGTTGAATATACATTTGGATTCATAGAAGTGCCACAGTCTATGTTTTGAAACCATTTCATCCACTCATCGCTGCCACCACCCACAGGAGGAGTTTTACCACCGTCTGGAGCTGCATTTGGCGGAACTAATGAAGTTACAGCCGGATACTGAGCTGCATTATGACATGACATACATGATACAGTGTTCAAATCTGCAGGTCCGTCTAATCGACCATTCCATCCAAGGTGCTGAGGTGGAAGATTTGGACTTTCGAAAATCACGGTTTCTTTAAGGTCTTTATTTACTTCTGTCTTGATTGGCGGATATGGAGATGTTTTGTTTATTCTATTTTCTGGATCATTACCCCATGTAAGTCCAACAGGTACCAGATTCATTAATTTGTTTTTATTGTTCAATTTACCATTGTAACAAAACGTTCCAAATACCCATCCGGTTCCCTCTGGATTGCTTGCGCTTCTATCTGCTCTTGGGTCTCGTATCGAAATATCCATTTGTAAAAGATGCACATCAGCTACAGCTCTTTTGTCTGATTTCCAGAAATTTTCAGTGATGTAGGCTTTCCACGTTAATGGATTTACCAGATAATCTACAAAATCAGTTCCTTTTGGTGCGTCAGTAAAAAGTAGTTTTACAAACACAGTTCCTGTTGGAAATCCGCCATCATCGTATCGTTTATCCAATACTTTAATATTCGGATTTTGTGGATCTTTCCACATTTTGCCCATAGCATAACCAGCTTTGTCATTGATTAAAGTAATGGCATAAACGGAATAATCTCCCTCAACACCTTTAAGTCCTGGCCCTAGTTGATAAGGTCCTAGAGGAGCTTCTTTAATAAGACCATGAAAACCTTCCGTACCTCCGTTTGGCGGATAAGCATTTGGTCCTTCAACACTTGGGTGCAGCCACGGAATATGATACCAGTCGCGAACTTTATTTTTGTATGGATTCCACTCTTCTGTGTTTCCTTCAAAACCATAATCGCGAACAGCTTCTATATATTTTAAAGGTTCTTTTTTGAAATCAATATCAAGAAATTTGGGCATTTCTTTAGGTATTTCGGTTGGGAAATCTGTTTTGAGACGAAATATCGGCTGATCCGAATATTTTTCTCGGTATTCCTGCGGACTTACCATATAACCGAAATCGGGAAAGCCGTTTTCTTCATAATTTTGTTGTTCTAATACAGCTAAGGCTTTGCTCTTTTTTGCTGTAGGTTGTTCTTCAGTTTTTTGATTGCAGGAAGCAAACAAGGCGGAAATTGCTATTATCAGCAATGGTTTAAATTGTTTCATAACATCTAGAAATTTGTTTTTGGTTTAATTATTCTACTAGGTTTTTTTCAGTTATTTCACAGGCTCTGCGTACTTCTTGTACGGTAGCTGGGGCGTCTAAGCGAAAAAGAGGTGAAAGGTTTCGCTCTTTTCTCGAAGCACGGATGGCATCTTTTATGGCAAAGAAGACACTGTTCGCCAGAACTAGAGGAGGTTCGCCAACTTCTTTTGCAGAAAATATTTGGTTCGGATCTTCAGGAATGCTTTTTACCGAATCTTCATCTCTAGGAAAAAGAAACGTATTCATTTCCAGTGGAATAGTGGTTACAGCAGGAATTTTATAGCGCCAGGTATTGGTTGAATTTAAGCGTCCTATATTTGGTCCCTCCGTTTCTGATACTAGTTTTTCAGTTAAAAGATAGCCGATACCTTGAACAAAAGCACCTTCAATTTGTCCGATGTCTATAGCAGGATTCATACTCCATCCCATATCATAAATAATGTCAGAGCTGATGATTTTTACTTCTCCAGTAAGAATATCCACTTCGGTAACAGAGCACGCTACCGAATAGGTAAAACCGACAAATGAATCAACCCCGCCGCCCAGATGTGCATTTTTAATACGTTCTATACCGGGGATATTAGGCTGGTCTGCTTCTGTTTTAAATGTCATAGCGGGAATTTGTACTTCACCGCCTTTTATTTTCGTATTAAAAGAAGCAATCAGATTAACACGCTGGGATGCTGCTAAATTGACAAGCTGCTGCCAGATCATGATTTCATTTCCGCTGCTGTTTTTAACTCTTTTAGCCCAGCCTTTATTTTCGCCTGCACCGTAGTTCCAAAAATCTATGTTTTTATTTTTACACCATTCTTCTCCGTTTTCCTTCAGCATTTGGTAACCAAATTCCATAAGTCTTGCTCGCATGTCTTCACAGGTTTGTTTTACGGCTTCACAAGAATATGGAGTTCCGGTAGAACCTCCTGTACTGGTAGGGTTTGGGGTTACGCTTGTATTGACATTATCAATAAAAATCATTTCCATCGGAATTCCTAAAACATAGGCAGCGACTTGTTGTGCCTGAGTTACTAAACCCTGCCCAATTTCAACGCCTCCTTGATGGATTATTACCGTTCCGTCACTTGAGTTTACCACCACAATAGCGGCTGATTGTTCTAACGCAAGTAAGTTGTATCCTGAACCATATTTTACAGGAATCATAGAAATTCCTCTTTTAACCCATTTGTTGTCTTTGTTGAAATTTTGAACTTCTTCGTATTTGGATTCAAAATTTGAAACTTTCTTTGCGTAAGCCCATACTTGTTTCATATAGCAATAAGTAAGCGCCTGCCCAAACGGAGTCACATCACCACGGTCGTAAAGATTTTTTTCACGTAAATCTTCTGGTCTCATATCGATGGAAACTGCTGCATCGTCTATTGCATTTTCAACAATATTCTTTCCTTGTACATCTCCAAAAGCACGCATTGCAGTGCTGGGAGCAGTATTGGTACGGCAGACATCGATTTGGCTTTCAAAATTTTGAATCTTATAAGCATTATCGGTACGAAGCTGTACACAGTTAGAAACAATGAATGAACAGTCATAAAAGGCACCGCCATCGCCCCACATTTTTAGTTGAAAACCGTGAAGTATTCCCTTGTTTTCTGGTTTATATTGTCCTGTATCAACAGCAATTTCATATTCACCATAATAAGCATGACGTTTTCCTATCATGGCGGTATCTTCATCACGCGGAATTACTAATCGAACAGGAGTTTTGGTCGCTTTTGCCGCTACTGCAGTTGGTCCGGCAACAAAACGGGTTTGTTCGGTTTTTCCCCCAAATCCGCCTCCAACAGGTGGAACCTTTACTTCAATTTGATGATGGTACATTCCTAATGATAAGGCAACTGTATCGTGCATTGCTGCAGGACTTTGAACTGAGGGCTGTACTTTCATACGTCCTTCATCAATTGGAGTTACAATACAGGCTTGTGGTTCCATATAAAAATGTGCTTGTCCGCCACAAAGCTGTGAAGCAGTAACAACGGTGCAGGGAATATTGTCGACATTTTCTTTTCGAGCCGTTATTTCTTCTTCTCGGATGAGTGTTTTAGGCGCCGTTGGCTGATGTTTTTTTACCCAGTCAAATTGACTTCCGGGGCGGGTTATTTTCCAAATATGAGAGGCAAAAGAAGCGGAGACAGGTGCATCTGGAAAAATACTTCCTTTTTTAATAGCATCTAATAAATCTATAATAGGTTCGCTCCATTCTCCCGTCCACGGAGTTCCTGGTTTGGTGTATTGTACGCATTTTTCAGAAACATATGCCGCAATTTTGATGGCTTCCTGTTCATTTGAAGCCAATATCATAGCAATAGATTGGCCTACATAACTTACTAATTGTTCTGCAAAAAGCGGCTGGTCATTTCCCATTCCTTGGTAATTACGACCTCCGTTTTTAATATTTTCGTAAGTGATGATATCTGTAAAAGCGGGAAATTTATCTTTTAAATGTGCTCGTAATTCTGCAATTGTCCCATTCTTTTCATAGACAGCAAACGAATAATTCATAAGCGCTCTCTGACTTTGCACAAATGCTCCATTTAAAGTAAGCGGGGGCACTGGAAGTTCGTGCGTGTAATGAGTTTGTCCTGATGTTTGGTACATCGCTGTGACTTTGATATAAGGCTGTGCAACAGGCGCTTTATAATCTTGGGGTTTGTAATTTTGGATCCCATCACTCACAGGCCAATTTCCCCATTTATTATCTGCAATTGAAAGAAGGTTTTTAGGAATTGAAATCCCTTTAACTGTTAGAGCATTTACAACTGATTTGTAAAAAAATGAAACGGCTAATTGTGTGCGGTATTCTAAAGTAAAACCTTCATTTGGAACTTCTTTCATGCGTTCTTCCTGTTTAAGAAGTTCATTATAGACTTCTTTTGACAGAATTTTTAAGAGCGTATCGATATTTTTTAATGTTACCTTTTCATTTTTCATTGCTTTTTCAGTCTCTACTGCTCTCCACGGATACTGAGCAATACCACCAAATGTAATTATTGCCGATTTTACGATGGATTCATCGTTTATATTAAAATTAGTAGTAGCATTGACAATACTGTGAGCGTTTACTTCACGAAGTGCGACTTTTTGTGCAAATACAATATCATTGCTGTCTCGTAAAGAAACTTCATACGATTTTAGAACAATATTATCGGCCAGTTTCGGATCCATTTTGACTGCTTCAACAAGTTCTTGGGCTGTTTGTATGTATTCTTTGAATTGGCCATTTTTTTCTAATAAGAGATAAGTAATTTTTGCTTCTACCGCAAATAAAACCGTAAAAAGATCAGATGGAAAAGGTTCTCCCGTATGTATGGGAATGTGTTTTAATACCAACATCGTATTACCTCCAATTGTGGCGGCATTACGAACGATACGGCCGGCAGTTCTGCGTGCCATATAATCTAATGCTTCTAAAGTAGTAATATCAGATTTTGATGTTTTTTTAGTGTTGTGTTTGGCTTTGTCAATACCTTCAGAAAGTAATTTTATTAAATCAGTATAGGTACAGCTGGCTGAAAATTCAAGATGTCCATTTGTTATTTCGTTCTTGATATTGAGTTCTTTAATAAAACGAATGTCAACATAAAATGTGGTGTCCAAATATTCATTTTTGTAAATTCCATAAGAAGTGTTAGCATGAACCAGACGGATATTTTCGTTATTTTTTAGAATTTCAGCTAATTCCGATAATGTAGCAGGAGTTGCCCATCGATTAGTAGAAACTCCAGAAGCTGGCTGTTGAGCTTCAATAGGAAACGGAATTTCTAGATTGCCAGGAAGCTGAGCTTTACTGACAGGATCTAATTTGCAATCCATTTTCTTTATTTCATCAGTTTTACTCCAGTCAGAAGCAAAAGTTTTCATTCCCGTAAGTATGGAGCGATAACCAGTACAACGACATAAATTTCCATCAAATGCCTGTTCTATTTCTTTTTTAGTTGCTTTTGGGTTATTGTGTATAAATTCAGACATGTTCATTACAAATCCTACACTGCAGTAACCGCACTGGCTTCCATTGTTTAATGCCAATTGATAGGCCACGGGATTTATACCTGAATGTGTTTCTTCGGATGGAAATTCAGCGATTTCTTCTACGATTTTTACTTCAGCAACAGAAGTTCCGCTTTGAGTACTTTTGGCAATAGCTTCTTGAACAGCAATACGTTTGTTTTCGGCTTCTTTTTTGGCTTCATCAAGTACTGGAGAGTCGTCTTCGTCAAGCGTAACATTAGTACGTGTCGAACTGGATTTTTGCACTAAATGTTTAGGATCGGGTTTACGAGCGGCACCAGTTCCTTCGATAGTGGTTACCGAAAGTCCGCCTATTGCACAAACGGGTCTAAGGCAAGAGTTTATCGCTAAATGATTGGCTTTTTGTTCTTTATCATCCCATTCAGATAAAATAACCGTACAACCGCCGCAGCCTCCTTGTCCGCAGGGTTTTTTGGGTCCGCAAAGACCAACATTTGGAGATCTTAAATAATCAATTAATAGCAAATCTGGTGAAGGATTTTCTATGGTGGTAGGTTTTCCATTTAGAAAAAAATGTACAGTATTTTTCATAGCAATAGATTTGGTTTTTATTCTTTTGTTTTTTGAAAGTGAATAGAATTGAAAAACTTGTAATACTGAAATAGCTATTTATGGGCTTATAGTTTAATTATTTATATCACTGTTTTTTTGATTGAGATTTTAAATAATTAATTGGTAAGGGATATAGAAACTAAGATGTAATTAATCTGTTTTTTATTCAGAAGTATTATATCTAAACTTATTTAATACCGTTGCTTTATTGAACCAGCATTGCTGGATTCCGTAAATATTTGATTGTTAAATAATAACAAATATAATATGGTGTTTTAAATGGAAACCAAGTACTAATACCTGTTTTAAGAATAACTCTAATAAAAAATATGTTCCTGAGCGTATGGGAAGTAATTAGAAATTACATTTGTTCAAACTCAAATAAAAACTATATATACATCACATAAACTATCTTTTTTTCTATAATTTTCCTCGTGATATTTCTTTAATTAATCGTTTTAATTTTTAAGAATTAGGCTGCTTATTAAATAAACACTACCTTTCCATTGAATTTAATAAATAGCAGTACGGTGGAGTCATTAGATATTACAGATTATAAGTATACATTTTTAAAAACGGGTGGTGATTTAGGTAGACTTATTAATGATTTCAAATGGCACAATACAACTCTTGGATCTATTGAATTTTGGAGCGAAAATCTTTGTTCTTCGCTAAGTATTCTGCTAGGTTCTTCTGTTCCTTCATTTTTGGTATGGAGCGATGAACATTATTTTTTTTACAATGATTCTTTTCGTCCTTTCTTAAAAAATTTCGTTGTTGATTCTGATATTTTAGGCAGCCCTGTAAATGAGGTGCTGCACTCAGAATGGAAAACGGCTGCTTCTACATTGAATACTATGGCAGCTAGTCAAATAGCGAAATATGAAGACAATATTACCACATCACTCATTCAAAATGCTATTGTAAAAGATGTCTATTTAACTCTTAGTTACAGGGCGGTATTTGATAAAAAAGGAGCCACAAAAGGTTTTTTTGTAACCTGCATCGAAAGTTCTGCAGCTATACCGGCACTTATACAATCCAGCAGCGCTAGATCACAGCTAAACAGTGTATTAATGCAGTCTAATGCTGGAATCGCACAGGCGAATATAGAAGGCCGTATTATTGAAGTTAATGAACGCTACTGCCAGATGCTTGGTTATAGCCGTGAAGAGATTCTAAAAATGAATTTAGGAGAACTTACACATCCTGATGATTTAGAACAAAATAAGATTTTACTGCAAGACTGTATTGTGAATGGGAATGATTTTTTGATGACAAAACGGTATGTGTGTAAAAACGGAAATGAAATCTGGGTCAATAATAGTGTTTCTCTCGTTATTGATTCTGAAAATAGAAAATATTTAACGGCAATTGCCATTGATATTACAGAGCAGAAAGAAAAAGAAAAAAAACTGATTGCCAGTGAAAATCGCTTTAAAAGCCTCGTGGGCAAAGCACCTGTTGGGACTGCTTTATTTCGAGGCAGAGAATTTTATCTAGATCTTGCCAATGATGTAATGCTTGGTTACTGGAAAAAAGACAATGCTATAATTGGAAAGAAAATAACAGACGTTCTTTCCGATATTACCAATAATGAGTTTTTTGAACGTTTAACACAGGTGTATGTTTCAGGTTCCGTTTACAAAGCTTCTGGTGCTTTAATTGTAAATAAAAAAACAGGCGAAAAGAATTATTTTGATTATTCCCTAACACCGCTTTTTGATGAAAATAATGCTGTTTATGCCATTCTTCATATTTGTTCAGATGTTACCATAAGTGTTAAAGCGCAAAATCAGATTGCAGAAAATCATAATCAGCTCGCCTCTATATTTGAGCAGTCTCCTGTTGGTATTGCTACTTTAACTGTTACTGAAGAGCTTGTTTTTCAAAGTGCAAATGCTTTTTATTGTGAGCTTGTAGGACGCGAAAAGAAAGAAATAATAGGAAAACCACTGCTCGAAGCCCTTCCCGAAATAAAAGGACAGGGATTTGATGGGCTTTTAAGAGAGGTTATAAATTCTGGTAAAGCTTATGTGGCCAATGAAGTCGAAGTCGAACTCTTCCGAAATGGAAAACTTGAATATGTTTATGTAGACTTAACCTATCAGCTGCATCATAATCTGGAAGGTCAGCCTAATATTGTTTTGGTAATTGCTACAGATGTAACCAATCAAGTGCTAAGCCGTCGAAAAGTAGAGGAAAGTGAAGCGAAGATGCAGAGCATTATTGCAGCAGCTCCAGCAGGTATTGGGTTGTTTGTAGGACGTGATTTGATCATTGAAAATCCAAATCAGACTTTTATTGACATTGTGGGTAAAGGACCAAACATTGTGGGACTTCCATTAAGAGAAGCAATGCCGGAACTGATTACAGAAGGGCAGGCTTATTTGAAAATTTTAGATGATATTTTTGAAACAGGAATTCCATTTATTTCTCCAGCATCATTAGTAAAAATAAATCAGAATGGGGTTTTAAATAATAATTACTATAATATCTCGTATACGCCGATTTATAATAATGAAGGGGAAATTTATGCTATATTGGACATCGCAATTGATGTAACAGCTCAAGTAAAAGCACAGCAAGAAAAAGAAGAAAGTGAGGCTCATCTTGAATTATTACGAGATACAGTTCCAGCCATGATATTCTATTTAGATAAAGAAATGCGTTACTGTTCTTATAATTCTGTTTTTATGGATTGGTTTTCAGTTGGTAAACAAGAAGCAATTGGTAAAACAGTACGAGAATTCATTGGAGAAGCAGCGTATGCTAAAACTCTTCCGCATTTGACTATAGCCTATGGCGGAGAGCAGGAACGATACGAAATGTTTGCTCCTTCCAGAATGGGCGTTGATCGCTGGCTCAGCATAGTGTATACTCCTCACAAAAATGCACAGGGAGAAGTAATTGGACTCATTGTTCATGCAACAGATATTACACAAAGTAAACAAACAGAAATTGCGCTTAGAGAAAGTGAATCGAAACTTTTAACGGTTATCGAAGCTGCTCCAGTGTCCATTTGTCTTTTTGTGGGAGAAGATCTACGTATCGAAAATCCGAATCATCCTTTTATTGCAAATGTTAATAAAGGGAACTCTATACAAGGAATGTCAATTCGAGATGTATTTACAGACGCTCATTCAAAGGAATTAATTAATGATGTAGAAAGAGTATATCGAACTGGAGAAAACTTTAATGCAGACGGAATTCCTGGTATTCATTTTAAAGATAACCAGCCTACATATTATAATTTAAGTCTCACACCGTTATTGGATGATGCTGATAATGTGTATGCTGTTCTTTATGTAAGTTCTGATGTTACCAAAGAAATTACATCAATTAAGAAAATAGAACAAGCAGAAGAAGCCCTGCGTGCAGCAGTAGAAATTGCCGAAATGGGTACTTGGTCTATTGATGTCGCTACAGGTGTAACCACTGTTTCATCACGTCATGCTGAAATATTTGGATTTAAAAACACTACCATGCCAGTTGAAGAAGCAAGATCGGTAATTAAAGAATCTGATCTTGAAAGAGTTGCTCAGGCTTTGGCTGCTGCAAAGAACAAAGAAACAGGAGGAAAATACGAATCAGAATATAAAATTATTAATGGGATTACCGGACAGGAACGTATTATACATTCTGTGGGGCAGACGTATTTCAATGAAGAAGGTAAACCACTCGTAATTAGCGGCACTGCTAAAGATATTACGCTTCAAAGAGAAATGCAGTTAGCATTAGAAAATGAAGTAAAGTTAAGAACCAGCGAACTGGCAAGTGTACTCTATAAACTAAAAGAAACAAATAAAGAACTAGAACAGTCTAATTACGCACTGAAACACTCAAACGAAGAACTTGCTCAATTTGCCTATGTAGCAAGTCATGATTTGCAGGAACCATTGCGTAAAATCAGGTTTTTTGCCGATATGCTGGAAAATGGAAGCTCATCACTCAATTCTGTAGAAATAATTAAAAAGATAGGAACTTCTGCAGAACGTATGAGACAGCTTATAGGTGATTTGCTAACTTTTTCACGTTTGATTCAGCCAGAAAAAATATATCAGCCAGTAGACTTAAATGCTGTAATTGGAAATATATGGATTGACTTTGAACTTATGATTAAGGAGAAAAATGCGTCAATTAAAATTAAGGAATTGCCAGTTGTACAAGCTTCTGGTTTACAAATGAATCAATTGTTTTACAATTTGGTTAGTAATTCTCTTAAGTTTACAAATCCAGAAGTTACTCCAGAAATTACAATTAGTTCATCAATAGTAAGTCCCGAATTTGTTTCTGATTTTACCAACAGTCCGCTCCAGCCGTTTAATTTTCATCATATAATTTTTAAAGATAATGGAATTGGTTTCGAGAAAAGTTTTGAAAATCAGATTTTTGAAATTTTTAAACGCCTCCATCCGCAAAATATTTATCCAGGATCTGGAATTGGTCTGGCATTATGCCGAAGAATTGTTATGAATCATCAAGGAGTTTTACATGCAGAATCCGAACCAGATAAAGGCAGTTCGTTTCATGTTTTTCTGCCAGTTATGATCTAAATTTATTTTTCATTATGCTGCATGATTTCGATTGTTTTCTTTAGGTGTAATGCATTAAAAGCGGCATATCCTTTTTCATCATTATCGAAAAATATAAAAACATCTTTGGTTTCTAACCATTTTATACATTGATCTGCCCATTCTTTTAAAGTTTCATCAGAATAACTTCCTTGATATTTAACAGAAGTAGGACCATGCAGGCGGACATAAACAAAATCAGCGGTAACTTTTATAGGTGAAATGTGACCGGCTAATTCATAAATACAAAATGCACAATTGTATTTTTCTAAAAGCTGATACACTTCGGGCAGATACCAGCTCGAATTGCGAAATTCAAATACATATCGGTTTTTGGGAGAAAGAGCCATTAAAAAATCTTCGAGAAGTCTTAAATCGACTTTTAGAGATGGAGGAAGCTGAAATAAAACAGCACCTAGTTTTTTCTCTAAAAATTTAACTTTCTCCATGAAAATCAGCATACTATCTTCTGGATCATGAAGTTTTTTCATATGTGTAATAAAACGGTTTGCTTTTATCACGTACACAAAATCTTCAGGTACTTGACTTTCCCAATTTTGAAATGTTGCATCTGATGGCATTCCGTAAAAAGTATTATTAATTTCCACAGAATTGAAGTTATCGATGTAATAAGAAAATTGATCTTTTACTTTTACGTTTTCAGGATAAAATGTATTACGCCAATGTTTGTAAGCCCATCCAGAAGTTCCTATATGTATAAAGTGATTTTTCATGATATTCAAATTATATCCTGAAATTAAAAAATATCAAGTCGAAAATTTTACAAATCAATTTGATATCATTATAGGATTGTCACTAGTTAAAATAATTTAAAAACCCGTTTGAAGATTCTTCAAGCGGGTTTCTTTTTATCTGTTTCGATTAGGATCTGTACCAGATTCATCGTGTTCATTAAAATCTTTCCGATTCAGATCTTCATCGGTGTTGTAACTTTCCTCTTCATCGAGTTCATCATTATCATCATCATCAAATTCTTCATCGAATGCGTCACCTCCCGGATTTTCATTATCGATTGTAGGATTGTTGATTTCATTTTGATCAAAGTCATTGCCGTAATCAGGCTCTGCATTATCACTTATGGAATGATCTGAAGGCGGTGCATCGATGTCAATATCATCATATTGGTGATCGTCTTCATATCGTGTTTCGTCATCTTGAAAATATTGGTCTTCCGGACTGTAATTTTCTCTGTTATCTAAATTCATATCTTTATTTTTTAGTTGTTCCTTTTTTAGAATCAGAAGTTTTTGTGGTACTTTTTTTAGTGCTTTTTTTATCAGTTTCTTTAGTACTTTCAGAACCTTTTGCAGCATTTGAAGTTTTCATAATAATAGTTTTTAAGTTGTTATGGGGTAAAAGTAAGTCGCTCTTCTATTTAAAATTTATACTACATACTTACTGTAATTACATAATTTACAGCTTGTTGTTTTTATAGTATTTCCTTTTTTCCTGTTTCTACCCAATTTAAAGCTTGTTGAAATGCGTCTTTTTTAAAACCCTTAAACTCGCCTGGAACGAAATAACTGAAACTATTCGTAAATGAAATTGCTTTTTCAGAATCAGTTACGATCGCAGCACGATTCCATTTTCCAAGATTTTTTAAACCTAGCAAAGCATCTTCCATCCAGGCTGCAGCAGTAAAATTTTTAATTTCGGTATCGATTAAAAACAGAAAATTTATTTCATTGATTTTTTCTGCAAGTTTTGTTACCTCAGGTACGAGAACATTTTTATAATCGTCGGCTGTTACTTCTCCAACAGCTCTAAAAGCGGCAGTATTCGCCGGAGCATCAATTATCTGTATCATAAGTATTCATTTTTCTATTCTTAATAAAGTTAGAGAGACTTCTACAAAAGATTTTATAAATCAATAATCCTTTTTTATAGAATATCTATCTCATAAGCAAATGGTTATGAGTGATTATTTTGTAAATATCAATTCCAATTTTGTAAGAATGAATGGAATTAGGAATCTAAATTTGGAACAGTTTAATTATTTAAAAAAAATACTATTATGAAAACTACAGAAACTAAAAAAACAAGTACAAAAAAGGCTCCTGCAAAACAAGCTTCTTCAAAACAAACTTCTGCCAAACAAACACAAAAGGGACAAACTGTAAAAGCTAAATCCGATGCCGCAGAAGGTTTAAGAGAATTATTTATAGATTCTTTAAAAGATATTTACTGGGCTGAAAAAGCATTAACGAAAGCACTTCCAAAAATGGCTAAAAATGCAACTTCAGAAAATCTAATCACTGCTATTAACGAGCACTTAACGGTTACTGAAGGTCAAGTAGAAAGACTAGAGCAAGTTTTTGAAATTTTAGGAGAAAAAGCAGCAGCAAAAAAATGCGATGCTATGGAAGGTCTTATAAAAGAAGGCGAAAGTATTATGGAAGAAACACAGCAAGGACCAGTGCGTGATGCAGGAATTATTAGTGCTTCGCAAAAAATTGAACATTATGAAATTGCTTCTTACGGAACGCTTGCCGCATTTGCTTTAACTTTAGAGGAAGAAGAAGCTGCAGCTTTATTACAGCAAACTTTAGAAGAAGAAAAAGAAGCTGATACTATTTTAACGGAAGCGGCTTACAACACTATCAATTTTGATGCATCTGAAGAAGATCAGCAAGATGAAGAATAATTTGTTAGCTTTCTTTAAAGTAAAAAACCTGTAATCATTCATTTTGATTACAGGTTTTTTATTTAAGTCAATAAATCAAATGCTTTAAATTATTTGGCAAAGAATTTAATAATAGATTTCATTTGATTTACTGTCGTTTCCCAAGAAGTAGTATCTAATACTTTTCTATAATCTGATTCAAGATTTTTTAAATCTTTATTAGCTAAATCCTGAATTGCTTTTGCAAATTCGTCTGCTGTTTCAATTAAGGTGATACAATTATTACAATTACGTGCTATATCGACGATTTTTGTAGAAATGATGGGTTTTCTTGCGGCCATATATTCTAAAGTTTTGGCAGGATTGATGTATTTTGTTGTATCATTTAGTACAAAAGGCATCATTGCAATATCAAAAGCTTTTAAATAATGAGGGAGCTCGTCATAACATTTGGCACCTAAGTAATAAATGTTTGAAGCTTGCGGCAAAGTCGATTCTTCAATTTTTCGTACAGGACCAATCATAACAAACGAAACATCAGGAAGTTTCTGAGCGGTCTGTTTTAAAAGATTCAAATCGAGTCTGTCATCAATGGTTCCATAAAATCCTGCAATAGGAGAAGGGATGTCACCAATATCAGCAGGAATAGAAATGTTCTGCAGTGCTTTTGAAAAATGACGTTCGTCTACAGAGCTTGGAAAATAATGTACATTATTATGAATTTGTTTTTTCAATTCGTATAATGATTCGCCGTTAGTAAACACAATATCAGCATTTGCCATTAAATATTTTTCCTGATCAATTAACTGTTTGTCTGCATTTTTTACTGTAGAAAGTTCGTTCATACAATCGTATACAATTGTATCAAATTGGAATGATTCTAATAACGGACAAAAAGCTGGATCATAAAACCATCCCATTGGAATATGTGTGTTTTTAATGTATAAAGGCAGAATTTCTGCTATAGATTCTATGCTGCCAACATTCGGTTTCAGCACATGAAGTCTTTCTTTTATAACCGTTAAATTCCCCGCTTTTTTAATTTTGCTATTATATGAAGGTTCTTCAATGTAAAGAATTTTCATAGTTTCGGCCATACGATTTACAATGTGCTGCGGACGTTGATAAACGCATTGCCATTCGATATTACTGAAAACAATCATGTCATATTGCTGCGCTTGATCTCCTAATAAAGCCGTTTCTACATGAGGATTTATTTTTACTGTTAAATTGCTGTCCATAATTCGATTTAATATGTTAGTTAGTGAATTGTAATGAATATAAATAAAAGGCAAATGTAGTTTTGATTTCAGCTGGATTCTTACAAATTAAATCGTTATAGTTCTATAATTTTCATTTTAAAATATTGATTTGAAGGTACAAACAGTTGTAAAAATTATAACGTTGAACCAAAATAGTGTAACTATTACTAGTTTAATAGTATGAATTTTGACTAGTTAATTTTTTAAATCAAATCACAATGAATACTAATGTTTATAATCGTAATCAGGAACCTGTTTTGACATCTATTTTAGGAAATCAAATGTATTTTTCTGAAAATGACGAAAGAGAAAAAGGTGAGACAGAAAGACATCCGGCTCAAAAGCCCAATACAGGAGATTGGGGAGACGAAAGCGATTTTGAAGAAACAGATCGCGAAGAAAATCTGGGCAATGACAATAGCGGAGGTGCAGGAAGCACAGGAAGTGAATCGACTAACAGTTAAAAATAAAAAGAGCGGTAATTTTTACCGCTTTTTTTATTTACTATTAGGCATGAACCAAAACCGAATCCATAAATTTTCCTGTTATTATAGTTCCTTCATCGTCTTCCCATTGGGTAATAATATTTTCTATAAGTTCAGGTTCAAAACCAATTACTTTCATAACCGGTCCACCAAATTCCTGTTTCACATTCTGACCTTTTTTAAATTTCGTTTCCATAATTGTTTTGATTTATACTACAAATTTCTAAAAAAGACATTTCATGTGTCTTATATTTTTCATATCAGAATTTATAGATTTTAAATTGAAATTGGTCTTAAGAGTGATTAATTGTGCATATCGTGCTTCTTAAGACCCTTTTGGTTCCATTTGAATTTATGGCAATCCTATAATTATGAGATCCTTATAGTATAAAAAACTATTCATTTTCTTTCTAAAATTTGCAACGAAACATAGGTTAAGTGTTTCATAAACAAATTGTTAATTAAAATTAATTGTTATGAAAAATTTATTTTTAATGGGATGTATGTTTTTGTGCTTCAGTTATATGTCGGCACAGGAGACAAATCCGCAGAAGAAAAAGTCTTCTACTAAAACGGATACTGTTCATCATAAACAGAACAAACAATATCCATCAACACGGAAGACTGATACAATCAATAAACAACGTACAGATAAAAAGAAAGGAACTCAAAAGCCAGTCGACAAGACTACAGTTCCACAACGAAAAGACACTATTAGTGGCACACGACCATAAATATGTGATATTTTTTCAATTTACTGTTATGATGAAGGCCTATCGACAGATAGGTCTTTGTTTTTAGTTTTGGATTTAAATTACAAAATAAGTTCTATATTCTGTAAGAATTATGGTTAATGATGTAATCATAACTTTTTTGTTTATAGTTACTTAGTACAAATTAATTTTAAAGAGTATTATTATGAAAGCAGCTGTTATTCATGGACCCGGCTCAATTAAATACGACACAGTCGATGATCCAATTTTAAAAGAAAAAGATGATATAGTTTTGAGAGTAACTTCTACAGCCATCTGTGGCTCTGATTTACATATTTATTCAGGAGGACTTCCACAGCCACGGCCAATGGTTTTAGGCCACGAGTTTATGGGAATCGTGGAAGAAACAGGTCCGTCAGTTACACACTTAAAGCGTGGTGATCGAGTGGTAGTTCCGTTTCCAATTGCGTGCGGAAATTGTTTTTTCTGTAATCATGATTCACCAGGAAACTGCGAACACAGTAATCCAGAACATTATGGCCCAGAAGGAGGTATTGTAACTCAAAAAGGAGGAGCATTATTTGGTTATACAGATTTATATGGCGGTTACGATGGCGGTCAGGCACAATACGTTAGAGTTCCTTATGCCAATTATGGGCCGCGAGTAGTGCCGGAAGATTTATCAGATGAACAGGTGCTTTTCCTGACTGATATTTTCCCAACAGGATACACTGGTGTTGACTGGGGAGAAATAAAAGGCGGTGAAACAGTTGCTATTTTTGGGTCAGGTCCTGTTGGTATTATGGCTGCTAAAAGTGCTTGGCTTAGAGGCGCTGGATTAGTGATTATTGTAGACACATTGCAATACCGTCTGGATAAAGCAAAAGCAACTACAGATGCCATTACTTTGCTTTGGGAAGACGGACCAAAAGATGTCATTGAGCAAATTCGCGCTATGACCAACGGACGTGGAGCTGATGTCTGCATTGATGCCGTTGGTTTCGAACCAGACCGCAATATAACCGATCGAATTAAAGCTACCATTAATTTTGAAAAAGGTTCTATAAAAGTATTAGAAGCGTGTATGAGCGCTGTAAGACGTAACGGAATAGTATCAGTATTAGGTGTTTATCCTGTTAATTATGATAATTTCCCTCTAGGACAGTTTTTTGACAAAGGAATCATTTTAAAAGGAGGTCAGGCACCTGCACACAAACACATAGACAAACTTTTGGATTATGTTATTCAAGGAAAAGTAAAATTGGATGATATAATTACCCACAGACTTCCATTATCTGAAATTTCGCATGCTTATGATATTTTCAAGAAAAGGGAAGACGGCTGTGTTAAAGTGGTTTTAGATCCTTGGAGATAATTTAAAAAAAGGTGAAGTTATATTTTTAACTCCACCTTTTTTTAGCCTATAATAAAAAACGCCTTCCCATTACTAGGAAGGCGTTTTCTGCAAAAAAATAAATACAAGAAACAGCATCGTTTTTTTTATATTATTCTTGGTTAGATTCCAAATACACTTTAAGATTCGAAATATCATCTTTAACCAGCTTTTCAAAATATGGGTTTAAAAGTTTCGCCGCACTTTCTCCTGCAATTCCAAGAGGTGCATGGTACGAGATAGTTACGTCTATTTCGGTTGCTTTTCCTTTTGGTTTAAAAACAACTTTCCCAGCATTTTTAATGGTAGATTCTTCAATTGAATTCCAACTCAAAAGTTTATCTTTTTCATCTTTGATAATCTCGGCATTCCAAGATATTTTTCCAATTCCTCCAGGACCTTTTGCTGTCCATTCCGAAATAGTAGAATTAATAGGTGTAACCGAGTCAAGATGATTCATGAACTTTGGCAGGTTTTCAAGATTTCTCCAGAAGGCATATACTTCGCTTACAGGTTTATTAATAACACTGTTTATTCTAATATTTACATTAGACGCTTTATCGTGCATTAAATGTCCAGCTGCATCGTATACAGGACAATATCCAGAAATACCACGTAAAAGCATTGCTCCGCCGGCACCTGCCTGTGTAATATTTTTTTGTTCTTTCGATAATGCATTGTATAGAAGATATGCACCGCTGGTTACCATTAAAATTCTTTCTAGTTTTGATACATTATTTTTTAATAATGGTTTTGAGTTTTTAGTCAATGTGGTAGTGTTCATAGCTATTTGTTTTAAAATATGGTTTGTGAAATATGATGTTTTTATGTGTTTACATTATGATAGATATTTAGCTAAAGAATCTGCCATGGCTGCAGCATCTTCGGTATAATTTTTAGCATAATATTGTTTTAACTGTGATTTTGTTTTTTTAGAGTCTTTGCTGTGTCCTTCCCAAATAACCCCTAGAGAAGTATATGGTGGAACTACAACACCTACACACGAAAAGAAATTGGCAATGTTTCCTGTAATATGTTCTACACCATCTGAATCTCCTGTAACAATTACGCCTCCTAGTTTTCCATCAAGCGGAGAATCTTTTCCAGAATTTATAATGTCATAAACCTCATCCAGACGCTCAATACAGCGCTGTAATTCAGAAGAATGATTGTTCCACCAAATAGGAGTCGCAAATAGAAGAATATCAGCTTCTAAAATTTTTTCATAAATCTGCGGCCAGTCGTCCTCAATATCCAGATGAGTATAACTGCCCGGAAGAATTTGATGGTCAACAAGTTTAATCACTTCAAATTCTATGTTCTTTTTAGAAAGAAAATCTCCAAAAAATTCAACAAGTATTTCAGTATTCGATAATCCTTTGTTTTTTAATGTGCCTAATAAAATAACTGCTTTCATAATTATTTTTGTTTAACTTAGAATAAATCTAAAAGTTTAGGTAGTGTATTGATTTTTAGTTTCTAACAAATTTCTAACTCGCTTTTGACTTTTATTTACAGGATTAAACATTTGATTTATAGATTTTGCATTAAAGGCTTTGTCTGCAGTTTCTGTAAATGCTTTTAAAAATTATATAACCATGCTTTGTAAGAGTGTTTTATTTTTGAGGTATAATTCCAAAGCTTATTTTAAACAATGCAGACAATTAAAGAAGTAAAAAAAGAACAAAGCGCAGTACACCTGCTTCCGTGGGTCACAGCAACGGCAATGTTTATACAATCATTAGATGGTACAATTCTTAATACTTCACTGCCATCGATCGCAAAAGACATGGGATATACGCCAACAGAAATGCATTCGGTTATTGTAACCTATACTTTGACACTGGCTATGTTTATTCCGCTTTCAGGCTGGCTGGCAGATAAGTTTGGAACCAGAACGATGTTTATGATTGCTGTATTCTTATTTATCATGGGATCACTATTTTGTGCCCTTTCGGTAGATTTACAATCTTTTAATATGTCGCGAGTTGTTCAGGCAGTTGGAGCTTCGATGATGGTGCCTATCGCGAGGCTTGCCATTTTGTATCAATATCCTAAAAGCGAACTGCTTAAAACCATGAATTTTATAACCGTGTTTGGATTATTAGGAATGGTTGCAGGACCTAGTTTAGGAGGTTTTCTTTCTGATAATCTAAGCTGGCATTGGATTTTTCTGGTAAATGTTCCTATAGGAATCATTGGAATTTCGATGGCTTATCGAATTATGCCTAATTTTAAGCACGCCGTAGGAAGGTTCGATTTTCGAGGATTGGTTTATTTTAGTCTGGCTTTGATATTCATTACCATGGTTTTAGAACTTATTGGAAACGGCAGAACCCACATGCTGGTTATTTTGGGATTATTGTTTTTATCGGGACTGCTTTCTTTATTTTATTACATTCACTATAAAAGAACCGAAAAACCCATAATTGATCTTCGTTTACTCAACATCAGAACTTTAAAAATAGGATTAAAAGGAAGTTTGATAACCCGATTAGGAATAGGCGGACTTCCGTTATTGCTGCCTCTTATGCTTCAAACCAGTTTTGGTTATTCGGCTTCTGTTTCTGGATTGCTGCTGCTGCCATCGGCTTTGTCAAATGTTGCCGTAAAACCGTTTATGGTAAACATTATAAAATTCTTTGGTTACAGAACCGTATTAATAAGCAACACCATTCTGTTGGGAATTATATTAATTATTCTTGGTTTTGTGACTAGAGAAACACCTCTTGGGTATTATATTCTGCTGATGATTTTCTACGGAGTTTTCACTTCAATACAAATGTCTGCCATGAATACGATCACACTTTCAGATTTAGATCAGGATACGGCCAGCGGCGGAAATACCATGCTCGTTATCATGCAGCAGCTTTCGGTAAGTTTTGGCGTTTCTGTAGCCAGTTTGGCTCTTTCTTTATTTCAATCAGGGATTTTTGAATTAAATACAGTAAAAGCGTTTCAATATACATTTATTACACTGGCTGTTTTTACAATTCTATCTAGTTTTACTTTTTCCAAATTAAGCAAAACAGATGGTGCAGGATATATGTAAAAAATATTCTTAGATTTTATTTGGCTTGCTGACATATTTATTTCCTTTTACGAAAAACCGCCAAGGCAGGAGTGCATGATCATCGGCATAATCAACGCCAACACGCGGTACACTGGCAATTTGATTATCGTCGTAGCGAATTCCGTGATCTTCAATCCAGATTTCATCGAGGTCTAATTCTTTTTTATTAAAAGTACTGTCAATTCCTAAAGCTTTAGCTGCAGAACCAGGTCCAGAGGAAATACGAGCATTAGAAGCGCTTAAACCACGCCTTTTTTCTATAGCATCTATTCCGGCAAAAGGCTCAACTGCCCGAATTAAAACGGCATGCGGCTCATCTTCAGAAGCGGTGACCACATTAAATAAATAATGAATGCCATAACACAAATACACATACGATACACCACCGTGATTATAAAGCGTTTCCGTTCTGTTAGTGCGCCTTCCGCCGTAGGCATGCGAAGCTTTGTCGACAACGCCCATATAAGCTTCAGTTTCAACAATAATTCCGGCAGTTATTTCTCCATTTATTTGAGTATAAAGTACTTTACCAAGAAGATCTTTAGAAAGAAAAAGAACATCATGGCTTTGGTAATAGGAAAAGGGCAGTTTTGAAGGCTTGCTTTGAAGATTTTTCATTAGATAAAGTCGGGAGAATTTAGAAGATTGCAAATACTTGTTATGGTAAATGTACTCTTCATATGGTACAACTTCAAAATAGTCTGTGACATTTAACATTCGTTACGGACTTAACTATGAATTGAAATTTTACAAATTATCAGATTAAATCCTATAAAGAAAAAGAAAAGATAGATTGTATTTTCATAGTGAGGCAGAAATCTATTTTAAATCTATACCGCAACATCATGATAATCAGTATTACTCTTCGTATTTTAAAATCACTTTCTCTTATATTTTTCTTTTCCGTGTTTGCTGTAAGTTGTACCACATGGAAATTGGGCAATTCTGGACAGAAGAAAATTTCCAGCAAAACCTATGTTATTATTGGCGCGTCAAGCGGAATGGGGCGCGGTGTAGCAGAACAACTTGGAAAATACAAAGCCAATGTCGTCATCGCTGCACGAAGAACAGATCTTTTAGAAGAAGTGGCTGACATAATACGCAAATCAGGCGGAAGAGTCGTAGTCGTAACTGCAGATATGAGTAAACCCGAAGATTTGCTAAGAGTAAGAGAGGCAGCCCTAAAAGAATATTCCAAAATAGACGTTTGGATAAACATGGCTGGAGTAACCGCAATAGGACGTTTTTGGGAAGTTCCAATTGAAGATCAAATGCGGGTGATAGATGTTAATTTAAAAGGATTTTTCTATGCCAGCAGAACAGCAGTCGATCAATTTAGAAAACAAGGAAATGGCGTGCTGATTAACGTAGCCTCGGTTATGGGTGAAATTCCGCTTGCTTATCAAAGCGGATATTCAGCAACCAAGGCGGGTATACGAAGCTTAGACCTGGCTCTTTGCCAAGAACTTCGTCTTAACGGATATGATAAAATAAAAGTAGTGACAATTGAGCCTTGGGCAGTTGATACGCCAATCTGGAAACACGCGGCCAATTACACAGGTGTAGAACCCAAAATGGCTATGATGGATGATCCTGAAAAAATCGTGAATGCTATTTTAAGAAAATCATTAAGACCTAAAAAAATAGTCCCAGTGGGATGGAAGGCACAAGTTTTGTCATTTAGTGCCAATGTATTTCCAAGATTTTCTGAACGACTTGGAGGTAATATGGTTCAGAAATACATGATTGAAACAGGACCAGAAACGCCAAATACGCAAGGTTCAATCTACGAACCCATTCCAGAAGGACGCGGTATTGACGATGGTGCCAAAGAAAGAATGAAAGAATATAAAAAGAATAAAAACAAATAAAGCATTCTGCCTTAATCAAAACCGTTATAAGCATCAAATTTATCGGTGGCTGTCTGAAGAATAGCTTCCTTTTGATATACAGTATTATAAAGCTGTTTTTTCTGTTTTGCAAATGCAATAAGTTCATCGCTAGCCTTTTTGCGTTCATTGTCCTTTAGCGTTACCAGAAGTTCTCGTTGTGCAATTTCCTTGCGGTCGAAGGTATGCAGTGTTTTCAAAGCTTCGTAATATTCAATTGTGGCAGTTTTTAGCGGTTCACTTTCGGGAATGTCATTAGTGGGAAGCTTCTTAAGGTCATTAATCAGGTTATCAAACTCTTTGGCCTGTTGATCTACAGCAGCTAATGCATCTTTGTAATTATTATCGATCACATATTGCATCTTTTTTTCTCCCCAGCTGTCTTTCCCAAGAACAATTTGAAACAATCTGCGTTCCGATTGGGAAAGAGATTTCTTAAAATCGATTGCTCTTGATGATTCACATGAACTCATCATTACCAGTAGAAAAAATGGAATAAAAACACTAAACTTCATCATTACAGCTTTTAAGGGTTTTAAATTACAACAAAAAAATAATCAAATTATTATCAAAAGCAATGTAATCAGATAATCTATTGCTTATATTTTTTTCTTTTCTAAATTTGAGGTCTATACATTTGTGGAAACATTTAACTCCTTAAAACCTAATTTGTGAAAAATAATCAAGATACTGCACAAGAAACACAGCTAAAACGTGGACTCACTAACCGACACATTCAGTTAATCGCCTTAGGCGGATCTATAGGAACAGGCCTTTTCCTTGGTATTGGTCCAGCCGCTGTATTAGCAGGACCATCTGTTATTTTAGGATATGCCATTGCCGGAATTATCGCTTTTTTTATCATGAGACAATTGGGCGAAATGGTGGTCGAAGAACCTGTTTCAGGAAGTTTCAGTTATTTTGCTTATAAATATTGCGGTTCGTTTGCCGGTTTTGCCTCAGGTTGGAATTATTGGATTTTGTATATTCTAGTTAGTATGGCCGAACTAACAGCCATTGGCGTTTATGTACAATTTTGGTGGCCTGAAATTCCGCTTTGGGCATCTAGTTTGTTTTTCTTCCTGGTTATTAATGCTTTGAATTTTGCTTCTGTAAAAGTATACGGAGAGACCGAATTTTGGTTTTCGATTATAAAGGTCGTTGCAATTATTGCCATGATTCTTTTTGGAACTTATTTATTGGTAAGTGGAACAGGAGGAGAGCACGCCACAATTCATAATTTATATAATGACGGAGGTTTCTTTCCAAAAGGTTTTTTTGAGAAAACGGCAAAAGGAGATTTTCAAGGATTATTGTCTGCAATGGCGTTGATTATGTTTTCTTTTGGTGGATTAGAACTTATTGGAATCACTGCTGCCGAAGCCGAAAACCCAGAAAAAAACATTCCAAAAGCAACCAATCAGGTTATTTATAGAATCCTGATATTTTATGTAGGTGCATTGGTCATTTTATTTGCGTTGTCGCCGTGGAGACAAATTACAACAGACAGCAGTCCGTTTGTAATGGTTTTTCAAAACCTAAACGGAATGGAATTTACATTATTTGGACAAAAAATCTTTTTTACAAAGCTTATTGCCAATGTGCTTAATTTAATTGTTTTAACAGCCGCTTTATCGGTTTATAATAGCAGTGTTTACAGCAATTCGCGAATGTTATTTGGTTTAGCAGATCAAGGAAGTGCGCCTGGTTTTTTAAAGAAACTAAACAAACATTCAGTGCCGGTCAATGCCATTTTAATTTCTTCTTGTTTTGCGGCTATTTGTATTTTAATAAACAAAGTAATTCCAGAAGAAGCTTTTGGTATTTTAATGTCTTTAGTAGTGTCTTGCTTGGTGATTAACTGGGTTATGATTTCGTATACACATTTAAAATTCAGACAAACGAAAGACAAGGAAAACACCAAAACCAAGTTTGCTTCTATATTTTATCCCGTAAGCAATTACATTTGTTTCGCCTTTTTATTGGGTATTTTAGCCATAATGTGGATGACGAATATGAAAATATCGGTAGAATTAATCCCGATTTGGCTGGGGATTCTTTTTGTGTTTTATAAGGTTTTTAAAAAGAAAGGATAGGTACGTTTAAAAAAATATACTCCAAAAGTATTTAGCCGAAAAATTTCGCAAATCTCTAAACATTTGCGAAGCGTTTTTAATGTAAGACTTCGCACAGCGAATTGCAAATTCGAGTGATCAGGATTTCATGAGCTGATTTAATAATTTAATTTTTATACTTAAAATCTAATTAAACTCAAAAATGGAAATTGTATTTATTATTCTTGTAATTTTTCTATTATTTTATGTCCCAAAATATTTTAGGAAACGTAAATAAAAAAGGCATTTTCTTTCTTAATCTGTTAAGATATACTTTGTGAGTACGGATTACAAATCTGCGAGATCGGTTGCTTATAATTTTAGAGAACCTCTATCCTTTATTAAGTTTTTAAATAAACTGTATTTAAAAAGATAGTATTGTAAACTTTTTTTCTTCTTCTATTTTTTTTATTTTTTTATAAAGATTGGTTTCCATAAAATATCTTGATTCATAAGCTAATGAAAACTCTTTTTCTAATTGATCTGCAGGAATAGCTTTAGAGTTTAAATTTGAAATGTGTTGTCGTAAGGATATCGAAATTATGTTCATCATATCATGTCCATTACATAATTGATTTAAGTCAACTTCTTTTTTGAACGTATTTAACCTTTCTAAAATTTGCTCTTTCTTAATTTCAACTTTGACTTTTCCATTGCAGAAATTTAAAATTGCATCAACTAACTTATCATCACCTTTGTATTTTAGATCGCTGGCAGAAATGAAAACATTATAGTCAATAGTTTTTCCATCAGGATTTGCAGGTTTAAATGTTAAACCAAAATTATCTATTTTATTTAGCCACTTAAGATAACCAATGTTTTTTGATATATCAAAGTAATAATCTTTTAACTCAGAAAAATTGTTATTAAATAATTTTTCTAATTTATTCTCTTGGTAATAATTAGATAGTATAGTTTCAAAAGTAGGAGAGTTGATAAAAGAAATTTCCATATCATGATAATCAGTCATTAAAACATCTTCGATTTCAATTTCTTCATCTAGAATTCTAAAATCAGAATCAATAATACCAATTACATTATTAAAATTTCTCCTTTTTAATTCATTAACTACATCAATAACATTCAAATTTCCAAAGGCAATTTCAATACTAGAATTGTCATTATCTATAAACTTTTTAAAAAGCTTAAAATCAGTTTTGCCTTCAACGATTAAATAGTTAAGATCTAACCCTTTTAACATAATAGAATTCGCTATTCTTTCTGGAGTAATATATTCTGTCATTAATTAATACCTTTTAATTTAACAGTTAAGTCCCAATTATTATTTATTATGTCTGGAGAATGTGTTGCTATAATGGCTGTGAAATTTGTAAGTTTTATAACATCCCTTAAATCATTAATAAAATGATTTTGCCATGATATATGTAATGAAATTTCAGGTTCGTCAATAAGTAATAATGAGTTAGGTTCAGTATTAAAAAGTAATTGATAAAATAAAACTAATTCGTGCTGTTCACCTGAAGATAATCCTGATAGAGGTATGTTCTTTTCTGTGATTGTAGAAGTAAAGACAAATCCAACTTTTTTATCTATAGATATTGTTTTGTATAGAAAACGTTTGTTTATTAAGTCAATAAACAATTCTAATTTTGAAGCTAAATCAGAATAAATTTCTAATTTTTGATTACTATCATCTAGATAAATTTGAAGAACATCTTTTAATAATTCTTTATTACCCGCTCGTTGTGTATTTATAGCATTATTAATTGGTTGTAAATCTTCTTCTTCAGTATCTAATAAACCTACTTTATTTAAAACTTCTCTTCTTTTATTAAGGTTAGATAATCCTATTTCAATTTCGTGATCACTTATTTTTTTTGTTTTGGTTATTTCGTGAATAACTCGGTTGGGATAACTTCTATCTAATTTAGAAGCTAAATCAGTAGCTGCTACTGTTCTATTTTTTATAGCTTCTACCAATTCTTTTGAGTAACGAGATACAGATGAATGATATTCGGATTCTCCACCTGCCTTTGTTTTTACTAACAGTCTTTGAGTTTCTATAAATTTAGTATTTGTATAATCTACTTTATCAATTAGCCATTTTGGTAGACCAGATTTAATACCAAATTTTTTCTGAAATTGTTTTGGAATGTTTTCGGCATAAAATTCTAAAAGAGTTTCAGTAGACATAGTTATTCCCCTACTCTCATCAAACCATCTATTTGCTCCTAATCTATCAATATAAGAAGGTAGATACGGTCTTATACTGAATTCTAAATCAAAATCATTTATATAAAACTTCGTTGCATCAATATAAGATAAATCTCCTCCATAATACTTTGGATGTTTAATGTTTAATCCATTTTTAAGCTGGAATTTTTCTAAATTGAAAGTGTATTTTTCTGAATTCTTTATATCTTTTACTTTATGAGAAAAATTTAGAATTTCGGAATGGTCGTTATTTAGTCCCTTTGTTATAGTAATAATTGATTCATCATCGAAATGTAATATAAATTTTGTAAAATGATAAGAATTTAATTCAAAAAAGTCTTTGTTGAAAAATGCTTGTATCATTTTTAGAACCACTGTTTTACCCAATCCATTCTCGCCAAGAATTAATGTTATAGATTCCTCTTTTAAAGAAATACTATGATTAAAGACTTCATATAGTCCTTCTACCTCAACTTTAGTTATCATTTTGTAATTTTTTAAATTTTAAAAGTACCTAGTTGCAAAATACTAATAGGCTCAAATGTAAATATTTTTAATTAGTAAAGGACTAGGTAGATTTACCTGATTTCTCTTTTATAATACATAAAAAAAAGAGACCTCTAAAATCTCTTTTTTACTTTAATATATTTTTAAAAGTAATTTATTTCCCAATCAACTTCTCAAGCCTAACCATCATTTCCTCTTTCTCCTTCAACATCCTTTCATACAAAGCAATCTTTTCTTCATGCAGTTTTAAAACCTCTTGTACAGGATTAAATGTTGGTTGGATATTAATTGCCGAAGCTCCTTCTTTAAAATCTGAAAAAGTATTAGAAATAATATTTATCGCTTGTTCTTCATCAAAATTCTGAAAAGCTTCCACAGGAATTTTCAATATGGCTGAGATTTGTTTCAGTATACTATCTTCAATCACGTCTTTTTGCTCCAGCATCGAAATTTTCTTTTGGTTCCAGTCTTCGCCCAGATCATAAGCCAATGCTTCCTGCTTGATGTTAAGCATTTCTCTAAAACGTTTTACGTTTCTTCCCTGATGTATTTTCTGTTCCATAATGAATATCAATTTTCTAAAAGCTCAAAGATAAAGCCGTGTAGTTAAAAATCCTGAGTTTCAAAGATAGGAAAATATACTATAAAACCGCATCTAATTTTGTAAGATAATATATCTGTTTTTTGAATAGATTATTCTTTCGAAAGAATCGAATTTCGCTGGAATATTTAAATCTACATACCATGAAAAAGAATAAAATATCCTTCGAAAAAGGTTTTTGGGCAGGATATGAAGCGGGAAATCCATTTAAAGCAATTATTACCTTTTTTGACTTTGCACATCTTCATTACTATAAACAAAATTTAACCGAAGCGGTAATCTTCTGCTACAAAACAGAAATCTACAATCAGAACAATCCATCGGATATTTTTGTTTTATATACCGCTTACAGCTTTTTTATTAAAGTATGTTACTGCCTTCAAAAGAAAAGCAAAAAATGGAAAGTAGCAGCATCTTTACGTTCCGAAACCGTTTTTCATTTTTCTTCGCTAACAAAAGAAGAATACGAAAATCCTTTTATAGTTTTTCAAAAAGCATTCGCCGAAAAAACACTCGAAGATTTTGAATTATTTCTTTATCAAATGCTCGAACTGTCATTGTCGCCACACGCAGGAGATCCTTATTTTGATTTAACGACGCCTTATATTCATTTTATCAGAATGCTCGATGCAGCAGAATTAATCAGAGAAAGAGGCGTCGAGAAAATCAAGAAAGAGAATCAGATTACTTGTGTTACAGAATAATATATTTTTAATTTTATCTGTTTTGAACTGGCAGATAAATGCATATGGTTGTGCCTTTTAAAGGTTCGCTTACGGCTCTCACAAATCCTTTATGACGGGCAACAATTTTGCTGGCTATAGTTAATCCCAATCCGCTTCCGTAATGTTTTTCATTGCCGTGCAATCTGTAAAAAGGTTCGAATATTAACTTTTCATATTCTTTGGTAAAACCGCTTCCATTATCGCTAACCGTTAGTTTTACATATTTTGAATCAGAATGTGCCTCGATATTCTTAAGCTCTTCTGGTAAAGCCTCTTGCGAACTTATTTTAATGAGCGGGACTATTTCTTTCTGCGCATATTTGATAGAATTGGTTATTATGTGATGAAACAGTTTGTGTATGTAGGAGGGAACCACAGAAAGGACTGGCAGTAAATCGATATGAATATCTGCTCTGTGTTCCGTAATTATGGTTTTCAGTTCATGAACGGTTTTTTTAACCAAAACGTTTAAATCTGTATTTTTGAATGGTTTGTCAGTACAATTAATTTGCGAATATTCTATTAAATCTTCCATAAGCTGATTAAGATTAACCGCAGAATTTAAAAGACGTTTCAAATGATGTCTGCCAGATTCCGAAAGTGTTTTTTCAGTATCCAAAACCTTTTTTCCAAACATATATATTTTGTTTACAGGCTCGAGCAAACTATTGCTGGCCGCACGTGTAAAGTATTCTAACTGCTTTTTGTTATTGGTAATTTCTTCACTTTTATTTTTTATAGCTTCTTTGCTTTTTTCTAGTTCTGTAATGTCTTCCAATGCAATAAGAATCATTCTGTCAGGAACAGAATTTTGTATTTTTGAGGCATTTAAAATCATTATTTTCTGGGTATCATCATCTATATTAAATACTATTTTAAAATTCTGGATGGTTTCCTGACTCGATAATTTTTTTAAAACGGCTTCTTTAAATTCAGGAATGTTCCAATGAGAATTTCCTAACTCAAAAATAGAAAGACCTTCCGTTTCTTCTGGACTGGTGGTAAAGAAGCTATAGAAAGACGGATTAGCACTGCTCACTACTGCATTTTTATCTATAATAAGCATTGGCTCGCGCATTGTATTTACTACAGATTCATATAAATTACGGATTAAAGAAAGCTCTTTGCTGCGGTCCTGAAGTTCGTCGTTAACGCAGGCAAGTTCTTCATTACTCGACTGAAGTTCTTCTTTAAAATGGATAAGTTCTTCACTGCTTAATTTTATTTCGTTTGAATGATGCACTAATTTTTCAGTAATGGTGTGTATGTCTTTTTTAAATTCATTGTTTTCACTTTGTTCCGAAGAAAATAAAGGCATTTTGCGAAAAATAATTAGAGACAAATCTGAGTATGAAGGAAGATAAACAACTTCGAAGGAAGCCAGGAACTTTTGTTTCTTTGAAGCGGTATTTGTGCCTAAGACATTTTTCTTTTTATTTCGAGATTTTAGAATGGCATTTTTTAATTCAAAAGCCCATTCATCGCTTACCATATTTAAAATATTAAAACTTGGTTTTCCAGATGCTTGCTGTAAAAAAGCACTTGTATCGCCATGAAAATGAACTATTTCCATTTCACTGTTTATCAGCACAGCAGATGGAGAATAGTGTTGAAGGATATCGGTTGCAATTTTTTCATAATTAATTTCAGCTATTTCGGTTTCTGAAATACTTGTATCGGCAGTATGAATAGGTTTTGTAATAGGAAAGGAGGATTTTATATTGGGTTTTGCATCGTTTCTTCTGCCGTATATTTTTTCTTGCTCTTCTACTGCTTTAAATAATGAGGGAACTTGATCTGCTGTTTCAGATTCTCCTAGAAAAAGAAACCCTTTGTTACGAAGAGAGTAATGAAACGAAGCTAAGATTTGAGTTTGTAAATCAGCATCAAAATAGTGCAGAACGTTGCGGCACGCTATTAAATCAATTTTGGAAAAAGGAGCATCTTTAGTAAGGTCATGAACAGCAAAAACACACATATCACGAATAATTTTATTGACATGATAACCGTTGTCTTTTTTGGTAAAATATTTTTCAAGTACTGCTTCGTTTATGTTTTTAACATCTTGTATGTTGTAAATTCCGGAACGGGCTTTTGAAATGCAATGTTCAGACAAATCTGAAGCAAAAATTTGAACGTGAATGTGAAGATTTTTAGTTTGTTCTAAATATTGATGCAGGCTGATGGCAAGCGAATAAGCTTCTTCGCCAGTAGAACACCCAGCCGACCAAATTCTTATTTTTTCTTGATTTTGATTTTCAATTAGAGAGGGAAAAACACTTTCTGAAAGTTTTTCAAAACATGGGGCATCTCTAAAAAAATAACTTACCGAAATAAGCAGATCGTTAAACAAAGCAGTTTGTTCGGAAGTATTGTCTTTTAATATGGTAAGATAGGCCGCTAGGGTTTCTTTTTTGGTAATTACCATTCGTTTAGCAATCCTTCGCCTTAAAATGTCGGGTCTGTAATAATGAAAATTGGTGCCTGTATGCAAATGAATAGTTTCAATTATTTCATAGAGAGATTGAGTTTCTTCGATTGTAACAGTTTCGTCATTTTCTTCGTAAACAGGATGGGAAAGATAACTCTTTTGTATCTGGTTTAATTGAGAAGCAATAGAATGATAAGGAACAAAATAATCGATAAACTCTTCTGTGTTTTTATTTTGAATAAGTCCTTTTTTATGTACAGCTGCCAAAGCTGTTCCGCCAAGTTCCTTGACTTTTTTAAGCCCCGCAAAACTGTCCAATGATACAGCAGAAATAAGAACTGCAATGGTGTGACTTTTATATATATGAGCAATCGACTCATAAAACAGATCAAGACAGTTGTGGTTTATACTGCTTCTATTTTTAGGTTTTAGCTTTAAAATGCCATCTTCGGCTATCAAAAAATTATTTTCGGGAATAATAAAAATGTGATTAGGCTGAAGATTAATTTCATTTACAATTTCAACCACTGGTATTTTGGTGAGAGTCGAAAGAATTTCTTTTAAATTTTCTGTTTTGGGATAATCTAAAGTTTCAAAAATTAGATATGCCATGCCGGAATCTGGTGCTAAATCTGAAATTATATTTTTCAATATTTCAATTTCTGATCCTTTTGTGCCTATTCCAACAACTGAAAAATGATTGTGTAAAGTTTCTTCATTGTGAGTTTCTATATTTTCTTTTACTATGGTAAGCATTTGATGTTGATTTTATTAATATACAAGTGAAAATGTTTTCTTCGCAAAATTGAACGAGCGAAGAGGGCAATATTTTAGAAAACAGTTATTTCATTGGAAATAAGTGTTTACAAAAAATTGCATTCAATAAAATGTAACTTGTATATTTTGGTCATGCATCAAAATGCAGGAAAACTATTTGCAGAAAATACAGCTGCAAATAGATGCTGTAAACCAGCCCATAACAACGTATAAAAAATACAGGCATTAATGTTAAATTTATGATGGCAAATGCATCTAAATCTTATAAATCTTACCGATTACTTTCTATAGTAGGCAGGTCTAAATTGACCTGTTATTCAATTAGGGTGTCTTTGGATAATTTCAAAAGTAGAATTATTGCGGGCTTATGTTTTACATTATTTTGATTTAAAACTTCATAATTTACATTTTGGGCTATATTCTCTTCTTGAAAACCTGCGATGAAGTGCTGTATTTTCTAGTTTTTATCTTTTTGTTTAGTCTCTATCGCCAAACCAATAACCTATTGTTAAATGATGAAATAGCGTAAAATTATTCTTAGAAAAATTGTAAATTGCTTTCACTTATAGATATTGATTCACCAGTCTATCTGATTTCACCAAATATTAAATCATTCATCAGTCTTCCGATTGTATGGTATGTTATACTATTTGAGGACTGATTAATATAAAAATAAACAGTCCCCCCAAATGAAACAGAAAAAAGAAAATAATCAAGAAAAAAAATTAAAATCTGAAAAAACCGACTTTTGGAAAGCCAGAAGCGAACTGGCAATGAGTATTAATAATGCAAGTATTGACGGAATGATCGCCCTTGATACCGATTTTAAAATCATCAGTTGTAATACAGTTATCGAAACATGGACAGGTTTTTTGCGTGATGATATAATCGACAAACCTTTTTTCAGCGTATTTTCAGAAGCCAATAAAACAGTTTTTAATACTGCTTTCGAGAATGTTTTGGAAGGAAGAAAGTTTTTTCTGCCCCCTGAAGATTTCTACTTAAAAGGATATTTTGAGACACATGTAGTTCCTCTTCAAAATTGTTCTGGAGAAATAAATGGCATTTTACAGATTATTCATGATGTATCCCACAGAGTTAAAGCCGAAGATCAGCTGAGAGAACTGAATGACCAATTGCTTCTAAAGTATACAGAGTTACAGTATGCTAATGAAGAAATGGCAACATTTGCCAAAATCGCTGCTCATGATTTGATGGAACCTGTTCGAAAAATCTACATGTTTGCTGAACAGATAAAAAAGAATGAAGCCGTAAATTTATCCGACAGCGGCAAAGGAAATGTCAGACGAATGCAGACTAGTCTTCAGCGTTTAGGACTCCTTATGGATGATATTGTTAGTTTCCTTACACTGAGCACTTCCAAGAAAGAAATGCAGCATGTTGATCTTAATACGATTCTGTCAAAAGTGCTTGATGGCTTACGTCATGAAATAAAAGCAGCAGGTTTATTACTTAACGTAGGAACACTTCCAGTTATAAAAGGACATTCGAATGCATTAGAGCAGATTTTCAGACAGTTGATATCGAATGTTATTAAATTTATCCGAAAAGATGTCGTTCCTGAACTTTTAATTACCTGCGAGAAAGTTTTGGGAAAAGAAATTTCTTTTAAAGAAGCTCGTCCTAATGAAAGCTATTATTGTATTGCGTTTAAAGATAATGGGATTGGATTTGAATCCAGATTTAGCGAGCGTATTTTTGAGTTGTTCCAGCAGCTTCATCCGCATGGTGCCTACAAAGGAAGTGGAAAAGGATTGGCGATCGCTCTTAAAGCTGCCCGGCTGCATAAAGGATTTATAAAGGCCGATAGTGAACCTGGTCAGGGAAGTACTTTTTACTGTTACCTTTCTCAATAACTGCATAAAATGACAAATAAAAAAAAAGTAATATTAACAGAAGATGATTCGGCTATTCAAGATGCCATTAAGATGATTTTGCAAAGCGCAGGTTATGCAGTAACGGTATTTTCAAATGGAGATAATCTGGTAAAAGGTAATTATGATATTCCAGATTTATTTATTCTAGACAAACAATTATCAGGCGTAGACGGATTAGACGTCTGCAGTTTAATAAAAAGTAAGCCTGATACTGCAAAAGTTCCTATCATAATAATATCGGCAAGTCCACAAGTAGCACCTGCAGCTTTTAAAGCAGGAGCAAATGCTTTTTTAGAAAAACCTTTTAAAAGACGCGAAATGCTGGAACTCGTTAATGGTCTTATTACATAATTATGAAGAAACATAAATCGTTACATGAGACGAACATCAATCCTAAAACAGATCGTCTTAGTACAGAAAAACAGTTACAGCTTTTACAAACTATCATCGATAATTCGCTTGATATTATTCAGGTATTTCAATCGGTTAGAGATCAAAATAATAAAATAGTAGATTTTATCTGGATTATGAATAACAAAGGAGGCGTAGCCCAAAACGGTGACGTTATTGGCTCTTCATTACTGTCTAAAAATCCAGGTGT
>Ga0308166_1000192_pt1 | contig 112996 bp, 101 predicted proteins | sample PhyCR2_2_FD_202137 | JGI IMG/M metagenome (GOLD analysis project Ga0308166, IMG submission 202137) | Phyllosphere microbial communities from UC Gill Tract Community Farm, Albany, California, United States - DLSLCC.R2 | ecosystem: Host-associated > Plants > Phyllosphere > Unclassified | place...
TATTTACAAATTTGGCCAGCAGCTCTGATCCGAACTTAGGATCTGGCAGAATTTTACGCTGACCAATGACGCGACGACGTGGCATGGAAATACTCCGTTGTTAATTCAGGATTGTCCAAAACTCTACGAGTTTATTTTGACATTAAGGTTAAAACGTTTGGCCTTACTTAACGGAGAACCATTAAGCCTTTGGCTTCTTCACGCCGTACTTGGAGCGAGCCTGCTTACGGTCTTTAACACCTGAGCAGTCCAGCGCGCCACGAACGGTGTGGTAACGCACACCTGGCAAGTCTTTAACACGACCGCCACGGATCAGGATCACTGAGTGCTCCTGCAGGTTATGACCTTCACCGCCGATGTAGGAGGTAACTTCAAAACCGTTGGTTAAACGAACACGGCAAACTTTACGCAGTGCGGAGTTCGGTTTTTTAGGGGTAGTAGTGTATACACGAGTACATACACCACGTTTCTGCGGGCAGGCTTCCAGCGCAGGTACGTTGCTCTTTGCAACTTTACGTACGCGTGGTTTGCGAACCAGCTGGTTAACTGTTGCCATTAAATAGCTCCTGGATTTAGCTTTTGCTTCGTAAACACGTAATAAATCGCCTCGCGGAATCACGAGGCCGCGGAATTTTAGGGCTGAGCTTAAAAAGAGTCAAGAAATAACCAGGATTACCGCAATTACCAGGTCATTTGCTGAGGGTTTTTGACCACCAATGCAACGAAGTCAGTATAGTCTACCGCCGTCACGCTGGTTGAAATTTGACCAAAAAGCCCGCGGGCGTCAAGATCTTCTTTCAAAGCAAAGAGAGATATGGGGGCATTCAGCAACACTTCAAGTGCAGGGCTGCCCTCCAGCGCGGCGAGCACGCCATCCTGTAGCAGCAAGACATCATCGCCGGGGGCAAACAGGCGGACCATCGCAGAGAGGTCACAGCGGAACGGCGAAGTCATCAACGTGTGCAGCATAGTTTCCTCAGAAAACGATCACTCGATCGTACTCGGCGAGCCTGGCCCGCAAAGCTTCCGGTGCCAGCACCTCAGCAGGCAGAACCCGCGCTGCATCGCTGGCAATACCGCGCGCCTTCAGCGCCGCCTCGCAAAGATAGCAGCGTTCTACGTCATACAGCGGCAGTACACCAAACGTCGCGATGTAGTTACGCGCCAGGATCCGATCGGGCTGCTGCCCCTCAGTGAGCTGTAACACGCCGTCGCTAACAAAAAATAACGCAATGTCTTCGCTCAGCGCGGACGTCGCCAGCACTGCATCCAGTCCTTCACGACCGGCGCTGGACCCATGTGGAGCCTGGGTAAACATGAAGGCAATTCGATTCATTAAAACTGCACCATCCTGTCACAGCACAGCGCGGCTTCAGCCAGCGCCCCCAGCCCGGAGAGCTGAAAGCCCTCAGCCAGATTCGCCGCCGCCAGGCCAAGGTTATCTGCTTCAAGACTATCGGTAATCCCACGCCGCAGCGCCGCCGCGACGCAGATATTCAGCGCAACGCCGTGCTGCTGCTGCAGCTGCTGCCAGGCACGGGTCAAATCAAATTCATCGCTGGCCGGGGAGTTAAGCAGGCTGGCATTAAGCACACCTTCGCGGTAGAAAAACACGCTTTCAAGCTGATGTCCCTGCTCGAGCAACGCTCGGGCAAACAGCCAAGCGCTACTCGCCTGCTGCGTGCCATAGGCCGGGCCGGTGACCATCAGCGTAAAGCGCATTACTTGTCCTGTCCGTGAAAGTCACCGTTTTTAAACTGGCGGATATAGAGATAGACGGTGTGCTTAGAGATATTCAGCCGTTCGGCTACCTGGTTAATAGCGTCCTTAATATCAAAAATCCCTTTCTCATAAAGGTTCAACACGATCTGGCGATTCTTGGCGTTATTCGACACGTTACGATCGGCGCTAACTTCTTCAATAGTAAACTCAAGCGTCTGCATCACCAGATCTTCTACCGAGGAGGCAAAGTTTACCGACGAGGCCACTTCCTGAATTTCAGGCGGCATAAACGTTGCCATAACCTGTGAGAAAGGCATATCCAGATTCATATTGATGCAAAGCAGACCGACAACCCGCTGATTGCCATTGCGGATAGCGATGGTGACTGACTTCATCAGCACACCGCTTTTTGCGCGGGTAAAATACGCCTTGGAGACATTGCTATCGGCATCGGTCATATCGTGCAGCATACGCAGCGCCAGATCGGTAATCGGCGATCCGATTTTACGGCCGGTATGTTCACCGTTAGCAATCCTCACCGCCGAACATTTTAAATCTTCCAGCGAGTGCAGTACGATTTCACAATGCGATCCAATCAACATCGCCAAACCGTCTACTACGGCTTCATAAGATTTTAAAATATCGAAATCTGCGGCCACAAACGGATGCTGCTCCAGCAGTTCCGAATCTGCTACATCGGCAGGAAAAAATGAACTAGACATTAACGACACCACCCTTTGACAAGAGCCTGTCACACGGCGCAAGGGCAGACTCATTCTTAATTAAACGCGCGCTGTTTAGTCTAGCAAATATCAGAAAGGTGTGTCCCGACCTTTGTCGTGAAATGGCTTATCTGAGCAAATAAGCTGGGGAAACAGCGAGTAAGAAATGAAAAAACCGCCACTCAAGCGTGGCGGTCGGCAGGCATTAGTTCTGCTTTGCAGCACCTTCAGCAGGCGCGGCGGCGGCATCGGCTTTCGGTGCTGGTTTGATATCCAGCAGCTCAACGTCAAATACCAGCGTAGAGTTAGCCGGAATACCCGGAACGCCGTTTTTGCCGTAGGCCAGGGCCGGTGGGATCACCAGCGTAATTTTACCGCCTTTCTTAATCTGCTTCAGACCTTCGGTCCAGCCCGGGATCACGCCGTCCAGACGGAATGACAGAGGCTCACCACGGGTGTAAGAGTTATCGAACTCCGTTCCGTCGATCAGCGTACCTTTATAATTCACAACTACGGTATCGCTGTCTTTAGGCGCATCGCCTGAACCCGCTTTTTCTACTTTGTACAGCAGGCCGGTTGAGGTTTTCTTCACGCCCTTCTCTTTCGCGAACTTAGCAGCGTAAGCGTCACCCTTGGTGGCGTTTTCCTGCGCATCTTTTTCCATCTTCGCCTGAGCAGCACCTTTCACACGGCCTTCAAAGGATTGCAGAGTCTGTTCGATCTCTTTATCAGAGAGCTTACTCTTACCGGCAAACGCATCCTGAACACCCGCAATCAGCTGTGACTTATCCAGTGCGATACCCAGCTTCTCCTGTTCCTTCAGGGAATTTTCCATGTAGCGACCCAGCGAAGCACCCAGCGCGTAAGCAGACTGCTGGTCGTCATTTTTGAACGCAGCATTTTTAGGTGCAGATTCCGCTGCTTTGGCAGGAGCGGCATCTGCAGCCATGGCCAGAGGAGCATTCAATGCGACGGCCATAGTGGTGGCTAACAATGTAACTTTAAGCAGTGATTTCATCCATTTCTCCAAAACCGAAGCGTCTCACCTCGGGAATTGTTTGCAGACCTTCGGCCTGTACTATAACTGGGCGCGGGAAAACAAAATACTCCCGCCTGAAAGATAGAAGTTAACATCCGACACTGTACGCAGCGGAAAGTTTCACAACACTGGATGGCACCCGCGGGTTCACTTTTCAACCCCCCTGCGCCAATTAACACCGTTTTACCTATTTTAGCCTCTCTTTTGCCGTTAGAATCGGACAATTCACCGGTTTGAACGAACGGTAAGTAGTAACAAGAGGAAATAAAATGCAACAAACACTGCTGGAGCAGCGGCTTGAGGCGCTGGAAAGTAAACTGGCGTTTCAGGAACACACTATCGAAGAGCTGAATCAGACCGTGGTACAGCATGAGCTGGCCATGGGACGTCTGCGGGAGCAAATGCGTCTGCTGACCGACAAGCTTAAGGCTGCCGCACCTTCGATGATCGCGTCACAGTCGGAAGAAACACCGCCTCCGCACTATTGATCGTCTTTCGCCTCACCGACCAGCACGGTGTTTGCAGAATGCAGTCATCCGTGGGGTGAATATGGCCTGACGTTTCTCTTCATCGCCGAAATTCAGCTAAAAAAAAGCCGCCATCTCAGAAAGATAGCGGCCATACAGCTTTAAACTGCCCAGTACTTAGTGGTTGCAGCCGCAGCCACCGTTGCCGCCGCAGCCGCCGTTACCATGGTCGTGATCGTGGTCATGGTGGTGATCGTGCTCACCGTGAACGTGGCCGTGGGCCAGCTCTTCTTCGGTTGCTTCACGAATGGCGATAACTTCAACGTTGAAGCTCAGGTTCTGACCGGCCAGCATATGGTTACCATCAACCACAACGTGCTCGTCTTCCACTTCAGTGATTTCAACCGGAACCGGACCCTGATCGGTCTCAGCCATAAAGCGCATGCCAACCTGCAACTCATCAACGCCCATAAAGACGTCTTTTGGTACGCGCTGCACCAGGTTGTCGTCGTACTGACCGTAGGCATCGTTAGATTCGATGTTCACATCAAACTTGTCGCCAACTTCACGGTTTTCCAGCGCCTTCTCCAGTCCGGAGATCAGGGAGCCATGACCGTGCAGGTAGTCCAGCGGTGCGCTCACCGGAGACTCATCAACCAACACACCGTCTTCTGTACGTACCTGGTATGCCAGGCTGACCACAAGGTCTTTTGCTACTTTCATGATTACTCCTAACCGTTGAGAGCGTTGAGCTCATAGCTTCGCTGGCTATCATTACCAACGTCATGGACTCTAAGTGGTGCCGATTGTATCGAATTTCAATGCGGCTGTACGCTACAGCGTAAAAAAAGCTGTGCGGCTACGCTACTCCGGGTGAAAAATGCCGATCACCTGTTCGTTGGTTCGCACCTTATCGCGAGCCTGTTTATCCGCTTCGCGCATCTGATGTCCGCAGGTAACGCACTCAACAACATCAACATTATTCTCCCGCCACAGGGCAAGCGTATCTTTGGCCTGGCAGCTGGGGCAGGTCGCCCCGGCAATAAAACGTTTACGCATAATAGTCCCTCTACTCGTTACCGTCCCAGCCATCAAACTGACGTTTTTCATGACGCATCTCGGTCTGGAAGATATCCTCAAGCTCGCGTCGCGCCTCTTTGACTCTGGAAATCTGCTGGCTATCGGTGTGATTTGGCATCAGTTCGCGCAGCATACGCATATCCAGACGGCGGAAATGCTGCTGAGCGCGAAACGCCTGATGCGGGTGCATCCCCAGCGTCATCAGTGCCTTGCGACCCAGCTCCAGCGCGCTGCTGAAGGTTTCACGCGAAAACTGCATCACCCCGGCCTGAAGCAGTTCATGGGCCTCAACGCGGCCTCGTGCGCGGGCCAGGATTTGCAGGTGTGGAAAATGCTGCTGGCACAGATGAACGATCTTCATCGAATCCTCCGGACCGTTGCAGGTTATCACGATCGACTGCGCCGTTTCTGCCCCCGCCGCCCGTAATAATTCGAGCTCGGTCGCATCGCCGTAATAAACTTTATACCCGTATTTCCGCATCAGGCTGACCGCACTGATGTCGCGCTCCAACACGGTGATACGTTTCTGATTCGCCATCAGCAGACGCCCAACGACCTGACCAAAGCGGCCAAAGCCAACAACAATCACCTGTGGTTTATCATCTTCGACATAGGGCTTTTCGTCCGTCTCATCGCTGTCGTTGAAACGCCGCGCCAAAATGCGATCCACGCCCTGCATCAGTAGTGGCGTAGTCATCATAGACAGTGTGACAGTGACCAGCAGTAATGGCATCTGGTCGCCGCTAAACAATTTCGCTGACGCCGCCGCAGAGAACAGAACAAAGGCGAACTCTCCCCCCTGACTGAGCACCCCGCCAAACTGCAAACGTTCATCGCTGTTCAGACCATAAATGCGTGCCAGCGCGTAGAGTACTCCGGCTTTAACCGCGACCAGTGCCACCACGCCGATAAGGATTTCAATAAAGTGGGTGTAAAGTACACCAAGATTGAGCGCCATCCCGACTGAAATAAAGAACAGCCCCAGCAGCAGTCCTTTAAACGGATCGATAGACACTTCCAGCTCGTGGCGATATTCGCTCTCTGCCAGAAGAATACCGGCTATAAACGTGCCCAGCGCCATCGACAGCCCCAGCGCATCCATAAACAGCGCGGAGCCCAGAACCAGAAGCAACGACGCCGCAGTAAAGACTTCACGCACGCCGGAGGCGGCAATAAGGCGCAGAATAGGCCGCAGCAGATAGCGACCGCCGATCAGCATGCCGGCAAAGGCCAGCACCTTTAAGCCGATTGTCTGCCAGTCGGTATGGCCACTGTCATTACCTGCCAGCAGCGGCACCAGCGCCAGCGCCGGGATAACGGCAAGATCCTGGAACAGCAGCACGGAAAAACCCAGCTGGCCGGATTCATTGCGATTCATTCCCTTGTCGCGCATCAGCTGAAGCGCCATCGCCGTTGACGACATCGCCAGTCCGATGCCACCGACGATGGCGGCCTGCCATGAAAAGTCTGTCAGATAAAGCAGCACACCCAGAATAGCGGCACTAAAGATCACCTGCGCTGCACCCACGCCAAATATAGATCGGCGCAGCTGCCAAAGTTTTGAAGGGTTGAGTTCAAGACCGATGATGAACATCAGGAACACCACGCCCAGTTCGGAGAAGTGCAGAATTTCATCAACGTCGCTGATAAATCCTAATCCCCAGGGGCCAATGGCAATACCGGCGAGCAAATAGCCCAAAACGGCGCCAATACCTAATCGTGCCGCAATGGGCACCGCAATGACGGCAGCAAACAGGAAGACTACGCCTGCCGTCAGGAGAGTTTCACCTTCCATCTATACACCCCCATAAGGCAATGGATTTGCCAGCCAGTCGTAATAGGCATTGGCATATTTCTTCATTTCTTCCGGCGACTGACGGCGCGCCCAGTAAACAATCATTGGCGTCATCCAGTGCATACGGCACATCTGCGCGGTCAGTTCGAAAGGACGCATAATATCTGTCATCGAATAACGATTGAGCCCCTCCTGCTGATAGGCGGCCTCCGGTTCTCCGGTCGTTATCACGCTGCGCCAGTATTTTCCTTCCAGCATATTCCCACCCGGCCCGCTGGCAAAACCACGGGACAGCACGCGATCCAGCCACTCTTTAAGTAGCGCCGGGCAGCTGTAGGTATAAAGGGGATGTTGAAAAACAATCACCTGATGATCGCGCAGCAGCTGCTGCTCATGATGGATATCGATAAAAAAGTCTGGATAGTGTGCGTATAAGTCGTGGACCGTTACGTGTTCCAGATTACGAGCCGGCTGTAGCAAAACACGATTAGCGATCGAATCTTGAGACTCCGGATGGGCATACAACAGCAGAACTTTAGGCGGCTGCGACATCATTCCCCTCCAAATCGTCGTCACGGCGGGGGATTTCCGCTACCATGCACGACGCAACGGAATTGTTGATTCCGATAAACTGATTATGATGGCTTAATTTAACATATTCTGAACATACGGCGCTTATGATTGTATTCTCCTCGTTACAAATTCGTCGCGGTGTCCGCGTACTGCTGGATAACGCCACGGCAACGATCAACCCCGGCCAGAAAGTGGGCCTGGTGGGTAAAAACGGCTGTGGCAAATCCACCCTGCTGGCACTGCTTAAGAACGAGATAAGTGCCGATGCCGGCAGTTTTAGCTATCCGGGCAACTGGTCGCTGGCCTGGGTAAACCAGGAAACCCCGGCGCTGGATGTTCCCGCTGTTGAGTATGTTATAGACGGTGACCGCGAATTTCGTCAGCTTGAGTCCGAATTAGCGCACGCTAACGAAATTAATGATGGCCATGCGATTGCCACACTGCACGGCAAGCTGGATACCATTCAGGCGTGGACAATACAGTCCCGGGCCGCCAGCCTGCTTAGCGGTTTGGGCTTTAGCCAGGAGCAGCTACAGCGCCCGGTAAGCGATTTTTCCGGCGGCTGGCGTATGCGCCTCAACCTTGCCCAGGCGCTGATCTGCCGTTCAGACCTGCTGCTGCTTGATGAACCGACTAACCACCTCGATCTCGACGCAGTAATCTGGCTGGAGCGCTGGCTGAAAAGCTACAGCGGTACGCTGATCCTGATCTCCCACGACCGCGACTTCCTCGATCCGGTGGTGGATAAGATCCTGCACATCGAGCAGCAGACCATCTACGAGTACACCGGCAACTACAGCTCATTCGAAATCCAGCGTGCCACCAAGCTGGCGCAGCAGCAGTCAATGTTTGAGCATCAGCAGCAGAAAGTGGCCCACCTGCAAAGCTTTATCGACCGCTTTAAAGCCAAAGCCAGCAAAGCGAAGCAGGCGCAAAGCCGTATCAAAATGCTGGAACGCATGGAGCTGATCGCCCCTGCGCACGTGGATAATCCGTTTACCTTCAGCTTCCGTGAGCCGGAAAGCCTGCCCAATCCGCTGCTGAAAATGGAAAAAGTCAGCGCCGGCTACGGCGACAGAAAAATTCTTAACTCCATCAAGCTTAACCTGGTTCCCGGCTCCCGCATCGGTCTGCTGGGCCGCAACGGTGCCGGTAAATCGACGCTGATAAAATTGCTGGCCGGTGAGCTGGCCCCGTTGCAGGGGGATATCGGCCTGGCCAAAGGCATCAAGCTTGGCTACTTCGCTCAGCATCAGCTGGAATTCTTACGCGCGGATGAATCACCGTTGCAGCACCTGGTTCGTCTGGCACCTAAAGTGCTTGAACAGCAGCTGCGTGACTACCTCGGTGGCTTTGGCTTCCAGGGAGATAAGGTTAGCGAAGAGACTAAACGCTTCTCCGGCGGGGAGAAAGCCCGGCTGGTACTGGCACTGATCGTCTGGCAGCGCCCTAACCTGCTGCTGCTTGACGAACCGACTAACCATCTCGATCTGGATATGCGTCAGGCACTGACCGAAGCGCTAATCGACTTTGAGGGCGCGCTGGTGGTGGTATCGCACGACCGTCACCTGCTGCGCTCGACCACCGACGATTTGTACCTGGTACACGGTGGTAAAGTTGAAGCCTTTGAGGGTGACCTGGAAGATTATCAGCAGTGGCTAAGCGATCTGCAAAAGCAGGCGGCGGCAGAGGCGGCACCAAAAGCGGAGGGGACTAACAGCGCCCAGGCGCGTAAAGATCAGAAGCGCCGCGAAGCCGAACTGCGTACCCAAACCCAGCCGCTGCGTAAGCAGATCGAGAAGCTGGAAAAGCAGATGGAGAAACATAATGCTCAGCTGATCGATGCGGAGGCGAAGCTGTCGGACAGCGCAATTTACGAACAAAATCGTAAAGCCGATCTCACCGCCGCGCTACAGCAGCAGGCGGCGGCAAAATCCGCGCTGGAAGAGAGTGAGATGGAATGGCTGGACGTGCAGGAGCAGCTGGAAACAATGCTCAATTCTTAACGGCGCAGCCCGGCCAGACTGAAGAAAACTCTCAGTTTTGCCGGGCCGGTTTTCGGCAAGGGCGGTCCTTGATCCGCCCACCCGTCGCGTTATTCCATCCTCAATCCCGGTAAAACGGTTTATCCCCAACGATCGTCGCCCGGTGCATAATGCGTCGCTGCGGCAGGTAGTCCGCATTGGCGTAGTGCTGAGTCACGCGGTTGTCCCAGATTGCCACGTCATTTTCCTGCCAGCGCCAGCGCACCTGGTATTCGGGCTTGGTAATATGGGCAAACAGAAAGCGCAGCAGCGCCTCGCTCTCCTTTTCCTTTATCCCGACAATCCGCGTGGTAAAACCTTCGTTAACGAACAGCGCCTTTTTACCGCTGACCGGATGAGTACGGACAACCGGATGCAGCAGCGGTGGGTTCTTTTCAACCGCCGTCTGCCAGCGCTGATGCTCCTCTTCGCTACCGCGATACTTGTACTCCTGGAAGGATTTCCTGAAATCATGCTCAGCCAGCAGGCCGCTCAGCAGCTGCTGTAGCGGCTCTGATAATCCCTCCCAAGCCGCAATCCCGCTGGCCCACAGGGTATCTCCGCCGGTTTCCGGCAGCAGCTTCGCCGCGAGGATCGCACCCGCTGGCGGAGTCTCGATAAAGGTTACGTCGGTATGCCAGTTATCGTTATCCGGCGGATTATCATTGTGCGTATCGAGCACAATAATCTCCTCAACGCCGGGCGCATGTGGATACACCGGATGAATATGCAGATCGCCAAAGCGGGCGGCCAGCGCACGCTGCTGCTGCGGGGTAACCGGCTGATCGCGCAGGAACAGCACCTGATAACGGATCAGCGCATGATAAAGCTGTTCAAACTGTCCATCGCTCAGCGGCAGACTCAGATTCAGATTGCTAACCTGGGCACCGATGTAAGGTCCCAGCGGTTCTACTTTAATGCGCTCATTCATGATTGTGTTCCATGCCACGGCGTTAATCGACGCTGTAAGGCTCGTAGCCCCAGCTCCAGGGTAAATGCGATCAGGGCGATGACGCCAATACCGGCCAGCACCACGTCAGTGGCGAGGAATTCTCCCGCCGACTGCACCATAAATCCGAGTCCGCGGGTGGCGGCAATCAGTTCGGCAGCTACCAGCGTTGACCAGCCTACGCCCAGACCAATACGCAGGCCGGTAAGAATTTCAGGCAATGCGCCGGGCAGGACAACAAACCACAGCACCTGCCAGCGGCTGGCGCCCAGTGAGCGGGCGGCGCGCAGCCGGACCTGCTGTGCGCTTTTCACCCCGGCAAGGGCCGACATCGCCACCGGCGCAAAGATCGCCAGATAAATCAGCAGAACTTTCGACGTTTCACCAATACCGAACCAGATCACCATCAGCGGCAGGTAGGCCAGCGGCGGTACCGGACGGTACAGCTCAATAAGCGGATCGAGGATGCCGCGTACCGTCTCGTTCAGCCCCATAAAAATGCCCACCGGTACGCCAATCACCACGGCGGCCAGCAGTGCCACCAGAATACGCGTCAGGCTGGCCCCCAGATGCTGCCACAGGGTGGCATCCATAAATCCGGTTGGGCCGGCAATCATCAGCAGCTTTTGCAGTACCTGCTGCGGTGGCGGCAGGAACAGCGGAGCCACCAGCTGTAGGGCCGTCACCGCCCACCAGATCGCCAGTACCACCAGCAGCGTGATACTGCTCAGCGTCAGCTGGCGCGAAAACGGCCAGCGCAGGCGCGGGCCGCGCACCGTGCTTTTCTCACTAATCATTGAACTCATACCAGCACCTCGCGCTGATGGAATACCCGGCTAAGGACGTACTCGCGGCGTTCAATAAACGCCGGATCGGATTTAATGGCCCGGCAGGGTTCACCGGCGGCATAGCGACGGCCAAAATCCAGCGACAGGCGTTCGACAATGCGGCCGGGACCGGGCGACAGCAGCACCAGCTCGCTGGCCAGAAACACCGCCTCTTCAATATCGTGAGTAATCAACAGGATCTGTTTACCGCTATCCCGCCAGAGGGTCAGCAGTAGCTCCTGCATCTGCTCGCGGGTAAAAGCATCCAGCGCACCAAAAGGCTCATCGAGCAACAGCAGCCGGGGATCGGCGGCCAGCGCGCGGGCGATACCCACCCGCTGACGCATCCCGCCCGACAGCTGCCAGATATAGCGCTTTTCCGCCCCTTCCAGCCCGACCTTCTTCAGCATTCGCCGGGCGATTTCATGGCGCTCATCTTTTTTCACCCCGGAGAGTTGCAGACCAAACGCAACGTTATCCAGCACGTTACGCCAGGGCAATAGCCCTTCGTTCTGGAACACCACGCCACGGTCGGCGCCGGGGCCGGTGACCGGCTTGCCGTCGAGCGTGATGCTGCCGCTCTCTGCCGGAACAAACCCGGCAATCAGGTTCAGCAGTGTGGTTTTACCGCAGCCGGATGGCCCGAGTACTACCAGCAGTTCCCCGCTGTCGATAGACAGATTAATATCCTTGAGCGCCAGCTGTTGCTGGTAGCGGGCGCTGAGATGAGAGACGGACAGCATCGGTATTCCCTCGCTTACTGAGTCAGAGGTTTAACAAAGCGATCGGTAACAAAGCTGCTGTAATCGCCGGCCACCTGCGGTACTTTGCCCTGCTCTTTCAGGAAATTCGCCGTATCCACAATCGCCTTGTTCACCGGACCGTTAAGTTCGGCAACCTGCTGCTGTGCGGTCAGGTAGGTGTTCCCCTTTACCAGCACCGGGACATCTTCCGGCGGCACGCCGCTCAGACGGGACAGCTTGCTCAGGTTATCCCCCTTCTTAAGCCAGGCATCCGGGTTATCGATATACTCTTTCTGTGGTGCCAGCGCGCTGCGAGCGAAGGCGGTTACCACTTCAGGATGCTTCTCCGCAAAGTCCTTGCGCACGACCCACACATCCAGCGTTGGCGCACCCCATTGACCCACCTGAGATGAGTCGGTCAGCACTTTGCCGTCTTTTTCCAGCTGGTTCACCGCCGGTGACCAGACGTAGGCCCCGTCGATATCCCCGCGCTGCCAGGCGGCAATAATCGCCGGAGGCTGAAGATTAATAATCTGCACCTGATCCGGCTTGATGCCCCAGTGCTTGAGGGAGGCCAGCAGGCTGTAGTGGGTAGTGGAGATAAACGGCACCGCGATGCGCTTGCCGATTAAATCTTTCGGATCCTTAATGCTGTTCTTGACCACCAGCGCCTCAGAGTTGCCCAGCTGGGATGCCAGCAGGAAAACTTCAATCGGTACGCCCTGGCTTGCCGCCACCGCCAGCGGGCTGGAGCCGAGGTTACCAATCTGCACATCCCCGGAGGCCAGCGCTCTGACCACGCTGGCACCGCTGTCAAATTTGCGCCAGTCAACCTTCGCCCCGCTCTCTTTGGCGAAGGTCCCGTCAGCCTGGGCAACCTTTGCAGGTTCTGCCGATGTCTGATAGGCGACGGTAACCTCTACTGCCTGTGCATTGAGTGCTGCCAGCGCCAGTGCCGCTGCCAGAATTGAAACTGTGAATTTAGCTGCCATAGCCCGCTCCGAAAATTATTGTTATGGGTGAACACCTCCTTTGTAACCGGGCGCGACTATCGCAATAAAGTAATTAAAAATTCTTTTTTATATTAAAACCTACTTAGTATTTTTTACGCATAGCCTTGCCGGAAAAAACAAATACCGGCGATGTTAAGGACTTTTCAGATTCATGCGGGTTTACATCGGCTATTTTGCCGAGCTGAGTTTCCTGTTACCTTTAGCCAGCCTGATGATTACACGCGTTTAAATTAAGGATAATATCGTGTCAGAAACCCAACTCTCTCCTGAACTCATTAATTACAACCCCGCCGAAAAACCCCTAACCGAAGCCGAGCAAAGGCAGGTTTCCGCCCTCGTTGGGCAAATTAATATCAGCGATCCGATGATGGCCATTTCCTATGGCGCCAGCACGATGGCGGGCATTTCGCGCTTTGCTGAAACGCTTATGAGCGAAGTCCGTGCTAAGGATGCGGGAGAAGTGGGACAGCAAATTACCGATCTGTTGCAGAAGGTGAAAGGGATCGATCCCGGGGCGTTCGGACAGTCGAAAAGCTGGCTGGCCTCCCTTCCTCTGCTGGGAAAAATGTTTAATCAGGTTGAACGTACGCTGTTGGAGTATCAGACCCTGACGCAGCAGGTCGATACGCTGACGAAGAAGCTGGACCAGGCACAAATAGGGCTGCTGCGAAATATTGCCACCCTGGAGCAGCTGTTCGAACGCAACCGTGATTTCTTCCAGCAGGTCAGCCTGCACATTCTTGCCGGAAAACAGAAACTCGAAGAAATCGAGAACGGTGAACTGGTTGAGGCAAGGGCTACCGCGCAGAGAACCGGCGATGCGATGGATGCCCAAAACGTCCGCGATCTGCTGGAGGCCATCCAGCGTTTCGAACGCCGACTGCACGATCTGCTGATGACGCGCACCATTGCACTTCAGACCGCTCCCCAGATCCGCCTGATGCAAAGCAACAGCCAGTCGCTGGCGGAGAAGATCCAAAGCAGCATTCTTACCACCATTCCCATCTGGAAGAGCCAGATGGTGCTGGCGATTTCACTGCATACCCAGCGCAAGGCTGCACGGTTACAGAAAGAGGTGTCAGACACGACCAACCAGATGATCAGGCGTAACGCGGAGTTGTTACAGACCGGCAGCGTGGAAACGGCAAAAGAGGTGGAGCGTTCAGTCGTGGATATCGAAACGCTGCGTGATGTGCAGTCGCGCCTGCTTAGCACTCTGGAAGAGACGCTAACCCTGGCTTCCGATGCGCGCAGCCGCCGTCTGGAGGTCGAACAGGAGCTGGTTGGCATGGAGCAGCAGATGAAACAGCGGCTGGTAGAAATCGCCCAAATAAAAGCGCCGGAAGATCGGGTAAGGGCGGTGTAGCGGATGAAGCCGGACCACGCAAGCCGATCCTGGGCTGTAGACAAACGCATTTATCAACACGATAACGCGTTCAGCCGTGCGTATAAACGCTCAATACTCTTTAAGGTATTGATTCAGTTTATACTGCTCTATTTCGCCTCACTCTTTGTCGCAAACGCCAGTATCTACAACTTTTCAGCGGAGTATACCCGGCAGCTCACATTAAATGCTGAACTTCAGGTATCCGCCGTGGGTGTGGCCTGGTTCAGTATGGTCTTCCTGCTGCATCTGTATATTTATTGTCGTCGTTGTTTCTACTACTCTCTTCCGCCGGGCCTGCTGTGGCTGGGGCTGGGCGATCTGCTCGCACTCCCCTACTGGATGGCCCTTTTTGGCTATCTGACCGTGCTTTTTACCCGCACGAAGTCATACGCCACGCTGCTCTTTCTCCTGATTTTATGGGCTACCGTAAATTATCTGGAAATCTATACCGCTGCCTGGCACCCTGGCTATGTCGTCATTTTTCTTACGTTACTGATGATAACCGTGATTCTGGATAAAACGGTTTTCTTCAAACGCCCGGAAAAACTGGCCATCGCCGTGGACATCAGCGCCAACGCATTTCCGGTCAGAAAAAAAGGCGAGTCGCCCGCGGCCAGCGATCCTGCGACGGGCACTGCAAATGTTCGCCCGCCTGCGGACGCTCCGGCGCAGCAGGATGAGCCGCCGTTACCGAAAGCGCAGGGCCCGTTTGCCGCCTATCGGGATGAACTCTTCCACTTACAGCAGCTGCCTCCGCTACCGGCAGAGATGCAGAGGGAGCTGGAGGGCGTTATCCGCTATACCGAACGTATTCTGGAGTGCATGGAGGAGGATGAGAACGATGTCCAACCCGGCAGCGCATTCCTGGAACGCTATCTGCCGCAGGTCGCCAATGTGGTTAAACGCGGTCTGGCGCTGTCAGGACAGCTCAGTCTGCACGGCAGAACGGATGAGATTGAACAGCAGAGTGTACGGGCACTCCAGGCGCTGCACTCCGCCTTTGCCCAGCAGCATATGTATCTGCTGGAAAACGATACCCTGGCGTTTGAAACAGACCTTACCGTGTTAAATAGCCTGCTAAGAAGCGACGGATTTCGGCAGTAGGGTGCAATACGCCGCACCCTTTTTTATTAATGCCAAATCAGCAGCACGCAGGCCGCCGTCAGCAGTCCCATAAACACGTTGAAAATCGTCCAGGCCCTGCGGCTGCGCAGCACACGCCCAATCAGCGTGCCGAAGCCCGTCCAGATAATTCCGGAGAGCAGGTTTACAATGGCCACCCCCACGCTAATGGCGATAACGGAGTGCAGATACGCAGCACCGGACAGGCTGAAACTGGCCACCGCGCCCAGCACCATCAGCCAGGCCTTCGGATTGACCAGCTGTAAAAGCCCGCCCTGCCAGAACGGCATCGGGGTCGGCGGCGCGCCATCGGTTTCCAGCTTCTCATACTTCGCGCTGCCGATTTTCCACGCCAGCCACAGCAGATAGAGGCTACCGGCGATCTTCATCAACAGATGCACAGAGGGATAAAGCAGGAGCAGTCCACCGACGCCGAACGCCACCATCAGCAGCATAACCTGCATACCGAGCATGATGCCGATCAGCAGCGCCAGGCTGCGTAAGAAACCAAAGTTGGCACCGGAGGCGGTGAGTAACATATTATTAGGACCGGGCGTGATTGCGGCGACCCAGAGAAAACCCAGCATAGACAGAAACAGACTCAGTTCCATAGAACGGGTGCTCCCCACCCCTTTAAAATAGACAACCCGACGAAGCTAACAGCGAGTTATGGATCCTACAAGCTCTTATCCAATGATTTTCAGCCACCTGGACGATAAATCTTTCCGGCCTCTGCCGGGAGCCAGCAACCCACATCTGCAAACGCTGTTACCGCGCCTGGTACGTCGGCGTATTACCCTGCGCCCGCACTGGCAGCGTCTCACCCTGCCGGACAGCGACTTTATTGACCTGGCCTGGAGCGAAGATCCGGCGCAGGCACGGCACAAGCCGCGCGTGGTCCTGTTTCACGGTCTGGAGGGCAGCTTTAGCAGCCCCTATGCACACGGTCTGTTGCAGGCCTGGCAAGCGCGCGGCTGGCTGGGCGTGGTTATGCACTTCCGCGGCTGTAGCGGTGAACCTAACCGCCTCAACCGTATCTACCACTCCGGGGAAACCGGCGACGCCAGCTATTTTCTGCGCTGGCTGCGCGACGAATGGGGCCAGGTGCCAACGGCCGCCGTGGGGGTCTCTCTCGGCGGCAATATGCTGGCCTGCCTGATGGGGCAGCAGGGGGATAACTGCCTGCTGGATGCCGGAGTGACGGTTTCCGCGCCGCTGATGCTGGAACCCTGTAGCCTGCGCCTGGAGCAGGGCTTTTCCCGCATTTACCAGCGCTATCTGCTTAACTTGTTAAAGCAGAATGCGGAACGCAAGCTGCGTGCCTGGCCCGGTACGCTGCCGGTGGATCTTGCGCAGCTGAAGGCGATGAGGAAACTGCGCGAATTTGATGATGCCATCACCGCCAGAGCGCACGGATTTACTGACGCCAGCGACTACTACCGCCGCTGTAGCGCATTGCCGCTGCTGTCCGGCGTCACCAGGCCGCTGCTGATAATTCACGCTCAGGACGATCCCTTTATGACCGCTGAGGTGATCCCCGATCCGGCGCTGCTGCCACCGAATATTGAGTATCAGCTGACCCGCTACGGTGGACACGTTGGTTTTGTAGGCGGTACGCTGCGCCGGCCGCAGATGTGGCTGGAACAGCGCATTCCGCAATGGCTAACAACCTGGCTGGAGCCACGATGATTATTCCCTGGAAAGAACTCGACCCCGATACTCTCAATAACCTTATTGAAGCCTTTGTCCTGCGGGAAGGCACCGACTACGGTGAACAGGAGCGTTCGCTGGAACAAAAGGTGGAAGACGTTCGCCGCCAGCTGGCCAGCGGCGAAGCCCTGCTGGTGTGGTCCGAACTGCATGAAACCGTCAATATTATGCAGCGGGGACAGTTCAACGGCTGACACTGATTTTTCTGAGGACTGCGCGACAGGGATGACTTTTAGCCGTTAAACATGTTACCAATAATTCGTCCGTCCGACCTTATCTCAGGGAGTTGTTCACCATGTCAGCCAAATACCCGGTTATCGCCGTCACCGGATCCAGCGGTGCAGGAACCACGACCACCAGCCTCGCCTTCAGAAAAATTTTCCAGCAGCTTAATCTGCGGGCGGCGGAGGTTGAGGGTGACAGCTTCCATCGCTTTACCCGCCCTGAGATGGATATGGCGATCCGCAAAGCGCGGGATATGGGTAAACACATCAGCTACTTCGGCCCGGAGGCCAACGACTTCGGGCTGCTAATGCAGACGTTTAAGGAATATGGTCGCACCGGCAAAGGCAAGTCGCGCAAGTATCTGCATACCTATGATGAGGCCGTTCCCTGGAATCAGGTGCCGGGCACGTTCACGCCCTGGCAACCGCTGCCCGAACCCACCGACGTTCTGTTCTATGAGGGACTACACGGCGGCGTGGTGACCCCGCAGCATAACGTGGCAGAACACGTTGATCTGCTGGTGGGAGTCGTGCCAATCGTTAACATCGAATGGATCCAAAAACTGGTGCGCGACACCAGCGAACGCGGCCACTCGCGAGAGGCGGTGATGGACTCCGTGGTACGATCGATGGAGGATTACATCAGCTATCTTACCCCACAGTTCTCCCGCACCCACCTCAACTTCCAGCGCGTGCCGACCGTCGACACCTCTAATCCCTTCGCCGCGCGCGGGATCCCGTCGCTGGATGAAAGCTTCGTGGTGATCCACTTCCAGGGGCTGGAAGATATCGATTTCCCCTATCTGCTGAACATGATCCAGGGATCGTTTATCTCCCATATCAAAACCCTGGTAGTGCCCGGCGGCAAAATGGGCCTGGCAATGGAGCTGATTATGGGACCGCTGGTCAAACGCCTGATGGAAGGTAAAAAGATCGGCTGATCACCGGCCATTCTAATGCGGCATCAGCTGCTGGCGGATAAAACCAGGATGCAGACGGACGCCAATCGGCAGCACAGATTAAAGCAACACCCCTGCTTTAAGCGTCGATAAGTCAATAAAATCGCGCAGAATTAACCACTGTGAAAGCAGCTTATGGTAACAAAAACCGCAATGACTGGTTTTTCACACTATGCTGAAGCGAGACAACAGAAGACAGTCAGGTAAAGCTGTGCTACAAACTGTGCTGTATTATTTTGCTGGCATTGCAATACATGGTGAAAACGGGACAACGGCACGCGCCTGGCGCAACCTGTGGCTCGTTTGATTTTCCTATGGATGGCCTGACAGGGAATTCCGTCCCTGTATACCCTAAATATTTCAAAAAGCAGTTAACATTTCTGCAACCTGAGTGATAAAAGGGTATATTTAGGCACGATTAAAATAGAGGATAACAGCGAATGGTTCTCGGCAAACCGCAAACAGACCCGACACTCGAATGGTTCCTGTCACACTGCCATATTCACAAATATCCATCCAAAAGCACGCTGATCCATCAGGGTGAAAAGGCAGAAACCCTCTACTACATCGTCAAAGGCGCAGTAGCGGTGCTGATCAAGGATGAAGAAGGCAAAGAGATGATTCTTTCCTACCTCAACCAGGGCGACTTCATTGGTGAACTGGGCCTCTTTGAAGAGGGTCAGGAGCGCAGCGCGTGGGTTCGCGCCAAGAGTGCCTGTGAAGTGGCCGAAATATCCTATAAAAAATTCCGCCAGTTGATTCAGGTTAATCCTGACATTCTGATGCGTCTTTCTTCGCAGATGGCACGTCGCCTGCAGGTCACCTCTGAAAAAGTCGGTAACCTTGCTTTCCTTGACGTGACCGGTCGCATTGCGCAGACCTTATTAAATCTGGCGAAGCAGCCTGATGCCATGACTCACCCGGATGGCATGCAGATAAAAATTACCCGTCAGGAGATCGGCCAGATCGTTGGCTGCTCCCGTGAGACCGTTGGCCGTATTTTAAAAATGCTGGAAGATCAGAATCTGATCTCCGCACACGGTAAAACCATCGTGGTTTACGGTACGCGCTAAGCGGTTCTGGCTCCAACGGCGCGGCGGGATCGCCGCGCCTTTTTTATTGGGTACGGGGCATGTGGCGGAGAATCATCTATCACCCTGAAGTCAATTACGCTCTACGGCAAACGCTGGTGCTGTGCCTTCCGATTGCGTGCGGCTGGATACTCGGTGATTTAAGACAAGGGTTACTCTTCTCGCTGGTTCCTGCCTGCTGCAACAACGCCGGACTTGATACTCCCCATAAACGCTTTTTTAAACGCCTGATCGTTGGCGGCTGTCTGTTTGCCTTTTGTAGCTTCCTGATGCTCTATGCAGGGCAGGAAGGCGTACCGCTACCGGTGATCCTCCTGGTGATGGCCATGCTGCTGGGCGTGACCGCTGAAATCAGCCCGCTGCACGGCCGGCTGATGCCCGCCTCACTGATTGCCGCTATTTTCACCCTCAGTCTGGCCGGCAGAATGCCCATCTGGCAGCCGCCGCTGCTCTATATCCTCGGCACCATCTGGTACGGATTATTTAACTGGCTGTGGTTCCGACTGTGGAAAGAGCAGCCGATGCGCGAAACGCTCAGCCTGAACTGGCCGACTACTGTGAGGCTAAATACACGCTGCTGACCAGGCTGACCGATCCTGAAACGGCCCTGCCACCGCTGCTGGCCCGCCAGCAAAAAGCCATCGATCTGATTAATATCTGCTATCAGCAAATGTATATGCTGTCTGCCAGCCAGGACGCCCACTATCAGCGGCTGACGCGGGCTTTTCAGGTCGCCCTCGACCTTCAGGAGCATATCGCCGTCAGCCTCCATCAGCCGGAGGAAGTTCAGAAACTGGTGGAGCAAAGCCACGCCGAGGCGGTGATCCGCTGGAACGCGCAAACCATTGCCGCCCGGCTGCGCGTGCTGGCGGATGATATTCTCTATCACCGCTACCCTGAACGCTTCGTCATGGATAAACAGCTCCAGGCGCTGGAAAAGATTTCCCGTCAGCATAAAGACAATCCGGTGGGGCAATTTTGCTATTACCACTTCAGCCGTATCGCCCGCGTGCTGCGCACCCAGCGCCCGCTGTATCGTCGCGATCTGCTCGCCGATCGTCAGCGCCGTCTGCCGCTAATCCCGGCGCTGAAGAGCTATCTGTCGCTGAAATCCCCCGCCCTGCGCACCGCCGCCCGCTATGCGGTGATGCTCACATTCGCCAGTTCTCTGGCACTCTTTTTCAATCTGCCCAAGCCCTACTGGGTGCTGATGACGGTGATGTTTGTCAGTCTGAGCGGATACGGCGCAACCCGGGTGCGCATTCAGCACAGGGCGCTGGGCACGCTGGCCGGTCTGGTCATTGCGGCGGCAACCCTGCGTTTTCACGCCCCGGAATCCATCATGCTGCTGGTGATGCTGGCGATCACTCTGATCAGCTATCTGTTCATCCGCAAATTTTACGGGTGGGCAACCATCGGCTTTACCGTGACCACCGTATATACGCTTCAGCTACTGTCCCTGAACGGCGCACAGCTGCTGGTGCCCCGCCTGATGGATACGGTGCTGGGCTGCCTGATTGCTTTCGGCGGCATGATCTGGCTCTGGCCCCAGTGGCAAAGTGGCCTGCTGCGGCAGAATGCGCACGATGCGCTGGAGGCGTATCAGGAAGCGTTGCAAATGCTGCTCGGCCAGGAGCAGGACCCGGCAAAGCTGGCCTGGCAGAGGATGCGGGTAAACCAGGCGCACAATACCCTGTTTAACTCCCTGCATCAGGCGATGCAGGAGCCAAACTTTAACGTCAGCTACCTGAAAGATATGCAGCTGTGGGTGACCCACAGCCAGTTTATTGTGGAACACATTAACGCCATGACGATTCTGGCGCGCGAACACACCATGCTCACGAACTCACTGGCAGAACGCTATCTGCAATCCTGTGAAATCGCGCTTCAGCGCTGTCAGCAGCGGCTGGAGTATGACGGCCCCAGCGCGGATAACAACGTGCTGGAAGCACCGGAAGATTTTCACCAGGGGCCGGTCACCATCCTTGAACGCCATGTTAAGCGCATCCTGGGCCATCTCAGCGTGATGCACACCATCTCGTCCCTGATCTGGAGCCAGCGTCCGCATCACGGCCGCTGGCTCTCCCGTCGACTCAGAAAAACTGCTTAGCCCAGGACTTTTTCAACGGCCGCCGCAAAACGCTTCATGCCCTCGGCAATATCCGCCGGTTCAATAACCAGCGACGGGGCGAAGCGCATGACGTCCGTACCGGCCACCAGCACCATCACGCCCTCTGCCGCCGCAGCGTTCAGAATATCGCGCGCTTTACCGGCGTGCTGCGGCTTCAGCGCCGCACCGATTAGCAGCCCCATGCCGCGAATATCGCTGAACAGATCCCATTTCGCATCCAGCGCCTGTAGCGCCTCAACAAACAGCTGGCGGCGTACCGCTACGCCATTCAGAACGTCCGGCGTATTGATAATATCCAGCGCGGCTTCGGCGACGGCACAGGCCAGCGGGTTACCGCCGTAGGTGGTTCCATGAACGCCCGGAGCCATGACGGAGGCAATCTTATTCGTGGTCAGCATGGCGCTGACCGGGAAACCGCCGCCCAGCGCTTTAGCCGTGGTGATGATATCCGGCTTCACGCCGTAATGTTCATAGGCAAACAGCTTGCCGCTGCGCCCCATTCCGCTCTGCACTTCATCCAGCACCAGCAGCGCATTATGCTGGTCACACAGCTGGCGAAGTCCCTGAAGAAACTCAGGCGTCGCGGGCATCACGCCGCCCTCACCCTGAACAGGCTCAACCACGATGGCACAGGTGTGATCGTCAATCACCGCCTTTACCGCGGCCAGATCGTTAAACGGCACATGGATAATATCGGCAGGTTTCGGGCCAAAGCCATCGGAATACTTTGGCTGTCCGCCTACGGAAACAGTAAACAGGGTGCGACCGTGGAACGCGTTATGGAAGGCGATGATCTTGCTTTTGAACGGGCTGTGCCGCTGGGTCGCGTAGTAGCGGGCCAGCTTAAACGCGGCTTCGTTCGCTTCCGCACCGGAGTTGGCAAAAAATACACGGTCAGCAAACGTGGCTGCAATCAGCTTGCTGGCGAGGCGCAGGGCCGGTTCATTAGTAAAGACATTGCTGGTGTGCCACAGGGTCTCGCCCTGGGTTTTTAACGCCTCTACCAGTGCCGGATGGCAGTGGCCCAGTGCTGTCACCGCGATGCCGCCGGAAAAATCAATGTACTCTTTTCCCTGCTGGTCCCAAACGCGACTGCCTTTTCCCTTTACCGGGACAAACTGTGCGGGTGCATAAACAGGCAAAATCACTTCATCAAATGTTGCCCGCGTTACCGCTATTTTTTCCGCCGCCATTAAACCACCTCGCCATTTACGCTCTTATGGATGTGAAAATATAGTCATGAAATATGCATAAAAAATCAATGAAAGGCAAACGCTAATCAGCGGCGCAGGAAATTTTCCAGCAGCCGGTGTCCCTGCTCGCTGAGGATGCTCTCCGGGTGAAACTGTACCCCCTCCAGCGGCAGCGTACGGTGGCGAAACCCCATAATCTCGTCGGGCTGGCCGTCACGCAGCGTCCACGCCGTTTGCTCGAATATGTCCGGCAGGCTTTGCGCTTCAACGATTAGCGAATGGTAGCGGGTGACATTCAGCGGATGCTTTAGCCCGGAAAAAACGCCGGCATCATTGTGCTCAATGGCCGAGACTTTACCGTGCATCACCTGGCGGGCGCGTACCACGTTCGCTCCAAACGCCTGCGCAATGGTCTGATGTCCGAGGCAGACGCCCAGAATCGGCAGCTCTCCGGCAAAGCGTCGAACGGCGGCAAGCGAGATCCCCGCCTCGTCAGGCGTACAGGGACCGGGAGAGATAACCAGCTGCCGGGGGGAGAGGGCCGCAATGTCTGTAAGCGAGATCTCGTCGTTGCGACGAACGACGACGTCAGCGCCCAGTTCAGAAAAGTACTGGTAGAGATTCCACGTGAAGGAGTCGTAGTTATCGATAAGCAGCAGCATGGCGAAATTCGGTTCCGGTTGGCAATTTACGCCACCATTCTACGGATTTTACGCCGTTCCGCCGATCTCTTTAACTGCGCAACCTCTGGGCCAGCCCGATGGACGAACCCAGAGTCATGTTACCGGTTAGGGCAGCACTTTGGCGGAGAGGATCACCACCGGCGTGACCGGCACATTTTGATAAGGCCCGACATTTTGTGTTGGCATCTGGGCAATCTTATCAGCCACATCCATGCCTTTCACCACTTTACCAAACACGGCATAGCCAAAGTCACGCTGGCCATGGTCAAGGAACGCGTTGTCCGCGACGTTGATAAAGAACTGGCTGGTCGCACTGTCTTTTTCGGCAGTACGTGCCATAGAAATAGTGCCCCGCTTATTCAGCAGACCATTATCCGCTTCATTCTTAATCGGTGCTTTAGTTTGTTTCTGCTGCATTTCGCTGGTAAAACCACCGCCCTGCAGCATGAAGCCAGGAATGACCCGATGGAAAAGTGTGTTGTTATAGAAACCATCATTGACGTAATCAACAAAGTTTTTTACTGAAACAGGCGCTTTTTGATTATCTAGTTCCAGCTCAATGTTCCCTGCTGAGGTGGTCAGCAGAACATGTGTATCCCCTTTTGCGGCAAGGGCGGAAGCAGAAATAGATGACAGTGCGAGAACTGTCGCCACCGCGGTCAAAGTACGTTTCAACATGAAATATTCCTTACTGAGGGCAACTAGCCATAAATACAACGCTGATTGTAAATAGGCACTAACCATCGCGCCAGCGTTTTACCTTTATTTACGCAGAAACATCACCCTTATAAATGTTACTGAACGTAATTTCTAAGTGATTAAGATCACATCCTGAATGAAATATAATAAATATTATTTCATTCAATGTTCATGCCGATCACAAATTTGAGTAAACTTCTCCCGTCTATCTCAGGCTTACCGTCTGAGGATCTTCCCCATATACAGGTTTCCACAATGACAAATCGCGATCGAATCGGACTTACCTGGATCAGCTTCTTCTCCTATGCGTTGACCGGTGCGGTGGTTATCGTTACCGGTATGGTGCTGGAGAACATAGCGGAGTATTTCCAACTGCCCGTTGCGCAGATGAGCAATACATTCACGTTTCTTAATGCCGGGATACTGCTGGCCGTATTTCTTAACGCCTGGCTAATGGAAATTGTGCCGCTGAAGCGCCAACTGATGTTTGGCTTCGTGCTGATGCTTCTGGCCATACTGGGACTGATGAATACCCACAGCCTGACCGTATTCTCACTCTGTATGTTTGTACTTGGCGTGGTCAGCGGCATCACCATGTCGATCGGTACGTTCCTGATCACCCATCTGTACCAGGGACGCCAGCGCGGTTCACGCCTGCTGTTTACCGATTCATTCTTCAGTATGGCCGGGACTATCTTCCCCATCATCGCCGCGGCTCTGCTGGCGCGCGCACTGCCGTGGTACTGGGTATACGTCTGCATTGGCGTGATTTATCTGGCGATCTTTATCCTCGCGCTGATCTTTGAATTCCCGGTGCTGGGTAAAAAGGCCACCCACAGCGGTGAGCCGGTCAAAAAGGAAAAGTGGGGTATCGGCGTGGCGTTCCTGTCCGTTGCCGCACTCTGCTACATCCTTGGCCAGCTGGGTTTCATCGGCTGGGTGCCGCAGTACGCGACCAAAAGCATGGGAATGGATATCGGCCAGGCCGGTAGCCTGGTGGGTAACTTCTGGACCGCGTACATGGTAGGAATGTGGGCGTTTAGCGCCATTCTGCGCTTCTTCGACCCGCAGCGTATCCTCACGCTGCTGGCGCTGGTCGCTACCGCGCTGATGTACTGGTTTATCACCGCCACCGATGCGGCCATGCTGAAATGGATCATGCTGAGCCTTGGTTTCTTCTCCAGCGCGATCTACACCACCATCATCACCCTCGGGTCGCTACAGACTAAGGTTTCTTCTCCTAAACTGGTGAACTTTATTCTGACCTGTGGCACGGTGGGCACCATGCTGACCTTCGTCGTCACCGGCCCAATCGTTGAAAAAGGCGGCGCACACGCGGCGCTGGCTACCGCCAACGGGCTTTACGCCGTGGTGTTTGTGATGTGTCTGCTGCTTGGCTTTGTCAGCAAGCATAAGCAGAACGGCCATATGGCGTAATACGCGTAAACAGGGCCGGTGGTATTCCCACCGGCCCTGTCCGCTGATGTCTTGTTTGCCCCTCTCACTCAGCGTTTGAAATCCACCTGTTCACTGCGCTCAAGATGGATCGTACTCCGCGACGGCTGAGTCTCCGCAATCACCCTCCCCTGACGGATAGAGTAACGCACCGGAACCTGACGACGCAGCGCGTCAAATCCGCTTTCAGCAGGCAGAATAATCAGGTTTGCAGCATTGCCGATTTTAATGCCGTAATCATCAAGCTGTAGCGTGCGGGCGCTGTTAGTGGTGATCAGGTCGATACCGCTATCCAGCTGGTCATAGCCCATCAGCTGACAGACGTGCATCCCCATATGCAGAACCTGCAACATGCTGGCGGTGCCCAGCGGATACCAGGGATCGAAGACGTCGTCATGGCCAAAGCAAACGTTGATATCCGCTTCCAGCATCTCTTTAACCCGCGTAATGCCGCGCCGCTTCGGATAGGTGTCAAAACGGCCCTGTAGATGAATATTCACCAGCGGATTGGCGACAAAGTTAATACCCGATAGCTTCAGCAGCCGGAACAGCCGCGACGTGTAGGCACCGTTATAGGAGTGCATCGCAGTAGTGTGGCTGGCCGTTACCCGGTGCCCCATCTTTTCACGCAGCGCCAGAGCCGCCACGGTTTCAACAAAGCGCGACTGCTCATCATCAATTTCATCGCAGTGAACATCGACCAGCCGCTGATACTTTTGCGCCAGCGCAAACGCCTTGTGCAGCGACTCAACGCCATATTCGCGGGTAAACTCAAAATGCGGGATCGCCCCCACCGCGTCCGCTCCCAGCCGTAATGCCTCCTCCAGCAGCGCTTCGCCGTCCGGGAAGGAAAGAATGCCCTCCTGCGGGAATGCAACCAGCTGAATATCCACCCACGGGGCCATCTCCTGCTTCACTTCCAGCATGGCTTTCAGCGCGGTCAGCGTCGGATCGGACACGTCAATATGCGTACGTACGTGCTGGATGCCATTGGCAATCTGCCACTTCAGCGTCTGCCTGGCCCGCTGCTTAACATCCTCATGGCTCAGCAGCGCCTTGCGTTCTGCCCAGCGTTCAATGCCCTCAAACAGCGTGCCGGACTGGTTCCACGCCGGCTCACCGGCGGTTTGCGTGGTATCGAGATGAATATGAGGTTCAATAAACGGTGGAAGGGCCAGTCCACCCTCTGCATCCAGTGACTCCCCGGCGGGTGTCCCCTGCGGCTGTGGCGCAATCAGCGCAATTTTTCCCTGACGGATCTCAATTTGCCATAGCCCCGGGCGTCCCGGCAGGCGAACGTGATTAATCCACTGTAACTCTGACTGCATAACAACCTCCAAAGCAGAATGGGCCACTAAAACATAACACTATTTTATTGCGCTAGCGGAAAGCAGCAACGACCCGCGCGAGGCAAAAATCATAAAACCCATGATTTCATGCGGTTAGTCGAAAAGAGACAAATCCTGTCTCCTACCCACAAATGAGTATTTGCCGGGGGCCGTTGATACACATCAATAACCGCTGGCTACAGCGGGTTATCGTAGGGCCAATTAACTATTTGTGAGGCAAAGCATGAGTATCAAACTCGCTATTATTGGCAACGGTATGGTTGGCCACCGCCTGATCGAAGAACTCGTGGAAAAATCGCAGCCCGGCCAGTTTGAAATCACTGTCTTTTGCGAAGAACCCCGCGTGGCCTATGACCGGGTTCATCTCTCCGCCTATTTCTCTCACCATACGGCTGAAGAGCTGTCGCTGGTGCGTGAAGGATATTATGAAAAACACGGTATTAAGGTTCTGATTGGCGAACGCGCTATTCTGATTAATCGTGAAGAAAAGGTGATCCACGCCAACAGCGGCCGCCTGGTGCCTTACGACAAGCTGGTGCTGGCTACCGGTTCACGTCCCTGGATCCCGCCTATTCCGGGCGCTGAAGGGGCAGACTGCTTTGTTTACCGTACTATCGAAGATCTGAACGGCATTGAAGCCTGCGCCAGACGCAGCAAGCGTGGCGCGGTGGTAGGCGGTGGCCTGCTGGGTCTGGAAGCCGCCGGTGCGTTAAAAAATCTCGGTATTGAAACCCACGTTATCGAATTTGCCCCGGTGCTGATGGCCGAGCAGCTTGATCGGATGGGCGGGGAGCAGCTGCGGCGCAAAATCGAGAGTATCGGGGTACAGGTACACACCGGTAAAAATACCCGTCAGATCGTACACCATACTCCGCGCGGTAAAACCTTACAGTTTGCTGATGAAACGCAGCTGGACGTCGATTTTATCGTCTTCTCAACCGGTATCCGCCCGCAGGATGCGCTGGCAAAACAGTGCAGTCTGGCAACCGGTCCGCGCGGCGGCGTCTCCATCAATGACCACTGCCTGACCAGCGATGCGGATATCTATGCCATCGGTGAGTGCGCCAGCTGGCAGAATCACGTCTACGGACTGGTCGCACCGGGCTACAAAATGGCGCAAATCGCCGCCGATCACCTGCTGGGCGGTAACAGCCACTTCCAGGGTGCAGACATGAGCGCCAAGCTTAAGCTGCTGGGCGTGGACGTTGGCGGTATCGGCGATGCACACGGCCGTACGCCGGGCGCACGCAGCTACGTTTATCTGGATGAAAATAAAGAAGTCTACAAACGTCTGATCGTCAGCGCGGACAACAAAACGCTGCTCGGCGCGGTGCTGGTTGGCGACACCAGCGACTATGGCAACCTGCTTCAGCTGGCCCTGAATGCGATCGAGCTGCCCGCCAATCCCGATGCGCTGATCCTGCCGGAACACGCCGGTGCCAGGCCGTCTATCGGCGTAGAGTCGCTGCCGGACAGTGCGCAGATCTGCTCCTGCTTTGACGTCACCAAAGGCACCATTGTCCAGGCGGTACAGAATGGCTGTCACAGCGTGGCCGCGCTGAAGGCGGAAACCAAAGCCGGCACCGGCTGCGGCGGCTGTATTCCGCTGATCACTCAGGTGCTGAATGCCGAACTGAGCCGCCAGGGAATTGAGGTTAATCACCATCTCTGTGAACACTTCCACTGGTCGCGTCAGGAGCTGTACCATCTGATCCGCGTCAACAACATTAAAACCTTTAACCAGCTGTTGAAAAAATACGGTCAGGGATACGGCTGTGAAGTCTGTAAACCGACGGTGGGATCGCTGCTGGCCTCCTGTTGGAATGAGTACGTGCTTAAGCCGGAGCATACCCCGCTTCAGGACAGTAACGACCTGTTCCTCGGCAACATTCAGAAAGACGGCACCTACTCGGTGATCCCACGCTCGGCGGGCGGAGAAATCACGCCTGAGGGTCTGGTGGCCATCGGCAACGTGGCCCGTCAGTACAATCTGTACACCAAAATTACCGGCTCACAGCGTATCGGACTGTTTGGCGCGCAGCAGGACGATCTGCCCGCTATCTGGGAACAGCTGATTGCCGCAGGCTTTGAAACCGGCCACGCCTATGCCAAGGCGCTGCGTATGGCCAAAACCTGCGTTGGCAGCACCTGGTGCCGCTTCGGTGTTGGTGACAGCGTAGGCTTCGGCGTTGAGCTGGAGAACCACTACAAGGGTCTGCGTACCCCGCACAAAATGAAGTTTGGCGTCTCCGGCTGTACCCGCGAATGTGCTGAAGCCCAGGGCAAGGACGTGGGGATTATTGCTACCGAGAAGGGCTGGAACCTTTACGTCTGCGGCAACGGCGGCATGAAGCCACGCCACGGCGATCTGCTGGCTGCCGACCTCGACCGCGAAACGCTGATACGCTACCTGGACCGCTTTATGATGTTTTATATCCGCACCGCCGATAAACTTCAGCGCACGTCGGTATGGCTGGATAACCTGGAAGGCGGGATCGACTATCTGCGCAAAGTGGTCATCGAAGATAAGCTGGGCATCAATCAGCAGCTGGAGGAAGAAATTGCCCGGCTGCGTGCTCAGGTGGTCTGTGAGTGGACCGAGACGGTCAACGATGCGCAGCAGCGCGCCCGCTTTGCACACTTTGTTAACAGCAGCGTGCGCGATCCGCTGGTGCAGATGGTGCCGGAGCGCGATCAGCATCGTCCGGCAAAAGTGCAGGAACGTATTGAAATTATCCAACTGGAGGAGAACGTATGAGCCAGTGGCATGAGATTTGCCCGTTGACCAGTATTCTACCCGCCACCGGCGTCTGCGCGCTGGTAGGTAACAGGCAGATTGCTATTTTCCGTCCGGGTGAAGATGAACAGATTTTTGCGCTGAGCAACATCGATCCGTTTGCCCACGCCAGCGTGCTGTCGCGGGGGATCATTGCCGAACACCAGCAGGAGCTGTGGGTTGCCAGCCCGCTGAAAAAGCAGCGTTTTCGTCTGCACGACGGCTTCTGTATGGAAGATGAAAGCCACTCAATCCCAAGTTATCCCGCACGAATCAGCCACGGAATGGTCGAGGTCAGTCTCATTCCGCAGGCCTCCGCCGCCTGACCTCTCATTTGCTGGCCGTATTCCCCGTGAGTACGGCCTTTTTTGTCTGACTCTTTGGTGAGCCATTATGGATTTTCTTCCTCTGTTCTGTCAGCTTCGCGGCAGGCCGTGCCTGCTGGTCGGCGGCGGCGATGTCGCTGAACGTAAAGCCCACCTCCTGCTGGCCAGCGGCGCCCTTTTGCGGGTGTGTTCCCGCGAGTTTTCATCACAGTTCCAGCTCTGGCAGCAGCAGGGTCTGGCCACGCTGATTAACACCCCTTTTAGCCCGGAGCTACTTGACGACTGCTGGCTGGTGATTGCCGCCACCGACGACGAAGCGCTGAACCAGCGGGTCAGTCAAAGTGCGGAGGCGCGGCGGATCTTCTGTAACGTGGTGGATGCACCGCAAAATGCCAGCTGCATCATGCCCTCCATTATCGATCGCTCTCCGCTGATGATTGCTGTCTCCTCCGGCGGCAACGCACCGGTTATGGCGCGTATGCTGCGCGAAAAGCTGGAATCTATTCTCCCCCAGCACCTGGGGCGCCTGGCGGCCTGGGGCGGCGCACAGCGCCAGCGGGTGAAACAGCAGTTTACCGGCCTGGGGCAGCGGCGTCGTTTCTGGGAAAAGCTGTTTAACCATCAGCGGCTGGCGCAGGCGCTGGCAAACGATGATGAACGGCAGGTCGAGCAGCTGAGCGAACGGCTGTTTAATGAACCGCTTGAACAGCGTGGCGAGGTGGTGCTGGTGGGCGCGGGTCCGGGCGATGCCGGTCTGCTGACGCTTAAGGGACTCCAGCAGATCCAGCAGGCCGACGTGGTGGTCTACGATCGGCTGGTCTCCGACGAGGTACTGGCGCTGGCCCGCCGCGATGCGGAACGCATCTTCGTGGGTAAACGCGCCGGCCATCACTGCGTGCCGCAGCACGAAATTAATCAAATCCTGCTGCAACAGGCGCAGCGCGGTAAACGGGTGGTACGTCTGAAAGGGGGCGATCCGTTTATCTTTGGCCGGGGTGCCGAAGAGCTGGAGGCGCTACAGGGTGCGGATATTCCTTTCTCCGTGGTGCCCGGTATCACCGCCGCCTCAGGCTGCTCGGCCTACGGCGGCATTCCGCTGACCCACCGCGACTATGCGCAAAGCGTGCGGCTGGTGACCGGCCACCTGCAACAGAACAGCGAACTGGAGTGGCAGCATCTGGCCGCTGAACGGCAAACCCTGGTGTTTTATATGGGACTGGGGCAGGCGGCAGAAATCCGCCGACAGCTTATACAGCACGGCATGTCAGCACAGATGCCGATAGCACTGGTCGAAAACGGTACGTCAACGCGTCAGCGCGTGGTGACAGGATCGCTGGAGCAGCTGGCGGAACTGGCGCAGACGGTGGAAAGCCCGGCGCTGATTATTATCGGGGAAGTCGTGGCGCTGCGTGAACAGCTGAGCTGGTTCTGAGTATCGGGGAAGCCGTGGCGCTGCGTGAACCGATGAGCGGGTTCTGAGTATCGGGGAGCCGTGACGCTGAGTATCGGGGCGGAGTATTATCTCTCCGCCCCGCTGCACGCTAAGGCTGTGCGACGAAACCAACCGCGGCGTAAACCTTTTTCAGCGTTTCCTGCGCCTGAGCGCGGGCTTTCGCCGCGCCGTCACGCATAATCTGATCGAGGAATGCCTCGTCGTTACGGTAACGGTGATAGCGCTCCTGAAGCTCGGTCAGCATACCGGATACGGCGTCGGCAACGGCGCCTTTCAGGTGGCCATACATCTGACCGTCAAACTCCTGCTCCAGTTCAGTAACGGATTTACCGGTCACCCCGGCAAGGATATCCAGCAGGTTTGATACGCCCGGCTTATTTTTGATGTCGTAACGCACCACCGGTGGCTCATCGCCGTCGGTCATCGCCCGTTTAATTTTCTTCACTACCGACTTCGGATCTTCCAGCAGGCCAATCACGTTATTGCGGTTGTCATCGGACTTGGACATTTTTTTGGTCGGCTCCAGCAGCGACATGACTCGCGCACCGGACTTCGGAATAAACGGTTCAGGGACTTTAAAGATATCACCGTATAGCGCATTAAAGCGTGAGGCCACGTCGCGGCTCAGCTCCAGGTGCTGCTTCTGATCCTCACCCACCGGAACCTGGTTGGTTTGATACAGCAGAATATCCGCAGCCATCAGCACCGGGTAGTCAAACAGCCCGGCGTTGATGTTCTCTTCATAGCGCGCCGACTTGTCCTTGAACTGGGTCATCCGGCTTAGCTCACCAAAGTAGGTATAGCAGTTCAGGATCCAGCTCAGCTGCGTGTGCTCAGGCACATGCGACTGTACGAAAATAGTGCTTTTCTGCGGGTCGATACCGCAGGCGAGGTAAAGTGCCAGCGTATCCAGCGTAGCCTTACGCAGAGCGGCGGGATCCTGGCGTACGGTGATCGCATGCAGATCGACAATGCAGTAAATACAGTGAAAGTCATCCTGCATCCGTACCCACTGACGCAGCGCTCCCATATAGTTACCAATGGTCAGTTCACCTGAAGGCTGTGCGCCGCTAAATACAATGGGTTTGCTCATGTTTCCGTCCTGATAATTACAGCCCTAGCGTGGGCATTAAGTCGTTAAAGTGATCCAGCGTGATGTCTGGCTGACTGGTTGCCACCGGCTCACCGTAGTTGTAGCCATAACTCAAGCCGACACAGGGACATCCTGCCGCCTGTGCTGCCAGAATATCATTCCGGGAGTCACCCACAAACAATAACTCCCCGGGCAGCAGGCCAAACTTGCCCAGCACTAAAAATAACGGGGCCGGATGCGGTTTTTTCGCCGCCACGTCATCGCCGCCAATCACGAGAGTGAAGTACTGCGCAATACCGAGTGATTCCAGCAGCGGGGCAACAAATGGCGTGGGCTTGTTGGTGACAATCGCCATCGGCAGGTGATGAGAGGCCAGCATCGCCAGCGTCTCCTTCACGTTGGGGTAAAGCAGGCTACCGCCTTCTACGCTGTCGGCATAGTACCGATCGAACAGCGCCCGCGCCTCGCGCAGCGACTCTTCCCGCGGGGTGTCGCCCTGCGCCCAGGTCAGCGCACGCTCAATAAGAATGTCCGCACCGTTGCCGATCCAGGTCGCCACGCGTTCGATGCCGGCAGCCGGCAGACGTAGCGCGATTAATGTATTGTCTACCGCGCTGGCAAGCCCCGGTGCGCTGTCCACCAGGGTGCCATCAAGATCAAATGCCAGCGCGCGAATATCAGTGAAATGAGCCATGGCGAGATCTTTCCAGTTCGATACGCATATCATCAATAACTTTTTTGTAGTCGGGATGACCAAAGATCGCGGAGCCGGCAACAAACATATCGGCCCCGGCAGCGGCGATTTCGCCGATGTTATCCACTTTTACCCCGCCGTCGACTTCCAGGCGAATATCGTAACCGCTTTGATCAATCAGCTTACGTACCTGGCGCAGCTTGTTCAGCGTGCCGGGGATAAACGACTGACCACCGAAGCCCGGATTCACCGACATCAGCAGGATGACATCCAGTTTGTCCATAACATAGTCGAGAATGCTAAGCGGCGTGGCCGGATTCAGCACCAGACCGGCCTTACAGCCATGCTCTTTGATTAGCTGTAGCGTGCGGTCAACGTGCTCGGAAGCTTCAGGATGAAAGGTAATATAGCTGGCGCCGGCTTTGGCAAAATCGGGGATCAGACGGTCAACCGGTTTCGCCATCAGGTGGACATCGATCGGGGCCGTAACGCCGTAGTCACGCAGGGCCTTTAACACCATCGGCCCCATCGTAAGATTGGGAACGTAATGATTATCCATCACATCGAAGTGCACCACATCGCCACCGGCAGCCAGTGCCTTCGCCGTGTCTTCGCCCAAACGGGCAAAGTCTGCGGAAAGAATTGATGGGGCAATTAAAAACTGTTTCATCCGTTTCTCCCAGGCTTAACCCCGTTAGCCGTGTCTGCAACCGGTAAGGCAGCAGGTCGTACGGAACAGGGTCAGGTCATTGTTGTTCACCGGCCTGCGTACAGTGCCAGCAGTTCATTCACTTTACTCCGCGTATTACCGCTGCGGCTAATCGATCGACGCACCTTAATTTCATGCAATATCGCGCCCTGATACCAGTGTCGCGTCATCGGGGTATCATGGTTGGAAATCAATACCGTTATACTGCTGTCCAGCGACAGCGTGGAAGCCAGTTCAGCCAGATGCTGCTGCTCTCGCAGGCTGAAGCTGTTTGTATGATAGGCAGTAAACTTGGCCGTCGCGGACAAGGGCGCATAGGGGGGATCGCAATAGACCACTGCCCCCTTTGACGCTTTAGCCAGGGTAACGTCATACGATTCACAGACAAAGGTTGCGTTCTGCGCCCGCTCAGCAAACCAGTACAGCTCTGCTTCAGGGAAGTAGGGTTTGCGATAGCTGCCGAACGGCACGTTAAACTCACCGCTCAGATTATACCGACAAAGACCGTTGTAACAGTGACGGTTCAGGTACAAAAACAGCACTGCGCGACGATACGGATCCTGGCTGAGATTGAACTCCTGCCGGGAAGCGTAGTAAAAGTCCGGGTCATTCGTTTCCGGGGTGAACAGTTCGCGAGCATCGGCAACAAACGTATCAGTGAGTTCCTTGACGATATTGTAAAGGTTTATCAGATCGCTGTTGATATCAGCAAGGATATAGTTGGGATATTGGGTGTTCAGGAATACCGATCCGGCACCGACAAACGGTTCGATCAGGCAATCCCCCTCTGGCAGATGACGTCTGATATCATCAAGCAACAGGTATTTGCCGCCTGCCCATTTAAGAAAAGCGCGATTCTTTTTCATGCCGTCGTTAATTACTTTACTCATCAAGCTGTGGCTACACCGACAGCATATCTGCGCTTTAAAAGGTCTGCGTACAACGCACGCTCACACACTTTACGATAAGCCGGGTTGCCCCGGCACGGGATTACTTTCCGGATTCTTTCTTCACCTGGCTAACAGGTTTTACCCAAGGATTCTGAGCACGCACCTCGGCTGGCAGCGTAGCAACAGCGCGCTTAGCTTCAGCAGAAGTGTTGTAGGAGCCGCTAATCAGTACATACCACGGCTGACCGTTACGGGTAGTCTGGTAAACATGATAACCGCTGAGATTTTGCTTTCTGGCCCACGCGTTCAACGTGTCGGAACGCGAAGCGCTACTCAACTGTAGTGTATAATTTCCGCCCGGCTTGGCCGTACTGCCGACGGGCGCTCTGCCCGTCGCAGCAGCGTGGCCGCTGGCCGTACTGGCAGTCGAGGAAGGCTTGCTTTCCCTGACTGCTGGCGGTTTAGTGGCGGTCGGCTTATGCGTCACAGCCGGTTTACTCTGCTGGGCCGTAGTCGATGCAGGTGGTTTAGCGGCTGCACGGCTACCGGTTCCACCCACCGTTGCCTGTCCGGTAGGCAACGAAGAAGCGGAGCTGGCGGCCTGAGATGCCACATCAATCTGCCCCTGCTGGCTGCTCAGCGCATTATTCAGATCGCCCGGCAGCTCAACCCGCTGCTGGTTCTCCGGAGTCTGTAGCGGCTGGGCTTCCGTTGGTGTAGAGGAAATCTGCGGAGCGGTAAGTTCGCGAGGCGATGAGCTTTGCTCAGCGGAAGCGACCTGCTCAGAAGAATTATTTTGCCCGCTCATTGAAGAGGCACCAGAGAGATCGATGCTTTTGTCCCCGCCGGAACTGCCGGAGGCAGCCTGCGTTGACTGACCGCTTGAACTCTCGGGAGATTTCAGCGCCGAGCCAATCCCCAGCACCAACAGTAGCAGAACCAGAATGCCCACGCCCATCATCATATGCTGGCGTGAAACCGGTGGCACCTTCGGCAAAGAAGACGTCTTGCGCGACCTGGGCGGTCGGCGGTCACTGGTGTCAGGTTTCAACTCGTCTTCCGGTTTAAACTCGTCCATTTAGCCTCCTCCCATAGAGCGGTTACGCCAGTCATTTCCTTTGAAAGGCGATAACTTCAGAATAGCAGCCATCGGGCTGACCTGAAAATAACATTACGAATTAAGGCTTTTGGCAATCCCGAATAGATGCCAACACCATATCATGTGGCACCCCACTGCGCACTTCTGCTTTGCCAATGGCCAGCGGAAGTACCAGTCGCAGTTTACCGGCCAGCACTTTTTTATCGCGCATCATATGGGGCAGATAGTCCTCTGCTTCCATACTTTCCGGGCCATATACAGGCAAACCGGCGCGCTTCAGCAAAGCAATAATCCTGTCGGTATCCTCAGGATTAAACTGGCCGAGACGCTCGGCGTTACGTGCCGCCATCACCATACCGGCAGCAACAGCTTCACCGTGCAGCCAGTTACCGTAACCCATATGCGCTTCAATTGCGTGGCCATAAGTATGGCCCAGATTCAGCAGCGCGCGCAGACCGTGTTCATGCTCGTCTGCGGCAACCACTTCCGCTTTCAGCTCACAGCAGCGGCGGATGCAGTACGCCATTGCCGTACCGTCCAGCGCGAGTAATGCATCGATATTTTCTTCAAGCCAGCTAAAAAATTCGCCATCAAGAATGATGCCGTATTTTATCACTTCGGCCAGTCCGGAAGAGAGTTCGCGTGGGGGTAACGTACGAAGGCAGTCAAGATCGACGACCACAGAGGCGGGTTGGTAGAACGCCCCGATCATGTTTTTACCCAGTGGATGGTTAACGGCTGTTTTTCCCCCAACCGAAGAGTCAACCTGCGCAAGAAGCGTAGTCGGCACCTGAATAAAGCGTACGCCGCGCTGATAGCTGGCAGCGGCAAATCCGGTCAAATCACCAATAACGCCCCCCCCCAGTGCAACCAGGGTAGTATCACGTCCGTGGGACTTTTCCAGTAAAGCGGTGAAAACCTGGTCCATCACGGCCAGGGTTTTAAACTGCTCACCGTCAGGAAGGATCGCCTGATCAACCACCACGCCCGCGTCTTCAAGGCGTAGACGCAGGGCATCAAGATAGAGAGGGGCCAGTGTCTGGTTAGTCACCAGCATGGCCCGATCGCCCGCCTTTAGAGGCCAAAAAGAAGCCGAATCATTGAACAATCCGGCGGCGATAGTGATGGGGTAACTGCGTTCCCCAAGAGTTACGGTAATCCTCTCCATGACGCTATATCACCTTTTTGCTTTGCCCGCGGGCGAGCAGTTCAGAGCGCTGCTTAGCTCTTTTCCAACATATTGATAATTTGATTAGCCACCACTTTCGCACTTTGATCGTCGGTGCGAATGGTCACGTCAGCAATCTCTTCGTACATTGGATTGCGTTCGCCTGCTAATGCTTCGAGTACTTCACGCGGTGGAGAGTCAACCTGCAACAGTGGGCGCTTTTTGTCACGCTGAGTACGCGCCAGCTGCTTTTCAATGGTTGTCTCAAGGTACACCACTACGCCACGGGCTGAGAGACGATTGCGGGTTTCGCGAGACTTAACGGAACCGCCACCAGTCGCCAGTACAATGCCCTGCTTTTCAGTGAGTTCATTAATGATTTTTTCTTCGCGATCGCGGAAGCCTTCTTCGCCTTCGACGTCGAAAACCCAGCCCACATCCGCTCCGGTACGTCGCTCAATTTCTTGATCGGAATCGAAAAATTCCATATTGAGTTGCTGAGCTAACTGACGCCCAATAGTGCTTTTGCCGGCACCCATAGGCCCAACCAGAAAGATATTGCGTTTCTCTGCCATTTTTTCGGTATTACTAAGACAATTCGTTGATGATACCCCGCCTAAACCTGGCAGGACATGAACTGAAACCTCATGAGCGATAGTGCGAGAGTCAGACCAAAAATTATCTCAACACTGAAGGGGTTTTGGCAACCGATTAAATTTTCCTTGCTCATTGCACGCAGTATTCTGGCACGTTTCAGTCCGCTTCATTTATCAGCCGGATATGGTTGCATCGGCTACGCCGTTTGCGCGCGATAAAAAACGGTTAAAATACATTCGCTGCTGTGGGCCACTGACCCGTTATTCAAAATCGCTAAACCTTGTAAGCTAATTCCGTCCTTGCGTCAAACGCAACCGTAACCAATACCGGAAAAAACATCCAGGTATTGTTGATAAACCACTAAACGTATTAGTCGTCACGAATGAGCCGGGGTGTGATGAAGATCACTAACTCTCGTCTTTTCTGCTCCCGCATATCATGTCGAAAAAATCCGCCCAACAGCGGTATATCGGCCAGTAGCGGAACCCGGGTCTGCCCTGTGGCGCTCTGCTGCTGGAAAATACCGCCCAGCGCCAGCGTCTGCCCATCCCTGAGCGTAACCTGGGTGTCAATTTCCTGCTTATCAATGGTCAGCACTTCATTCTCGCCGCGCCCCAGGGTTCGCCCCGGCACGTTCTGACTGATGTGCAGTTTTAATAAAATACGGCCATTGCCCTGCACGACGGGCGTAACCTCCATACCCAGCATCGCTTCTTTAAATTCCATTGTCGTGGAACCGCTGTTTCCCGTCGCTACCGCGTAGGGGATCTCCGTACCCTGCTTGATACTGGCCGTCTGCTGATGGGAGGTAAACAGACGTGGACTGGCGATGATATCAGCCTGGTGCTCACGTTCAAGGGCGCTCAGCTCAAGGTCAAGCAAACGGCCATCCAACTTCGCCAAAGTGAAGCCCAGCGAACCCGCGGGTCTCGCCACGCCAAGATCTGCCCGCAGCTGGCTAACGCGTAAAGCTTCGGCTACCTGTTCTTCGCCGCTTAGTCCCCAGTTGACCCCCAGCTCACGCAGGCTCTCCTCGCTGATGGTGACAATCTGTGCCGACAGTTCAACCTGTTCCAGAGGAACGTCCATCTGTTGCAGCCAGCGGATGGTCTGCTCCAGCGCTTTGTGCGTATCGCGCAGCAGCAGCGCATTCGTGCGGGTATCTAGCGTAATGCTGCCGCGCTGCGTCATCAGCCTCGCCCGTTCATTTTGCAAACTGCCGTTGACTGCGGCAGCGTCTGCGTACTTGAACGTGAGCGTCCGCGTTTCCAGAGGGCTGCTCAGCTCAGCGGCCTCCCGTTCCGACTCTGCCCGTTTCTGCCTCTCCTGCTCCCTGCTCTCAGGGAACACCAGCATAACGTTACCGTCCTGCTCAATGCTCAGACGTGCCATTTTCTTTACCAGCGCCAGCGCCTGCTGCCAGGTCACGTCATCCAGCCTCAGGGTCAGCACCCCCTCCACCTCAGGAGCGACCATCAGATTCAGCCGCTGGTACTCGGCCAGCGCCTGGAGTATCTGCCCTATTGGAGCATTGTCAAAAGCCAGAGAGAGCGGAGCCGCTGCGCCGCTGCTTAGCGAATGAGTTATCAGCAGAATCAGCCCGATTTTCCTTAGCATTGTGCATTCCTTTTAGTACCAGATGTAGCTGGGAGTGACAGGCGCTGGCATCTGCCAGTGAAACACGCTGCAAGTCGATATATGTGACCTGCCATTCTGTGCCGGCCAGCCGATCGTTTACCCTGACCCGCTGCCGTTTTCCCGCAGCAAGAACCAGCCAGGCCTCATAGTGCCCCGTTCTGCCGATTATCCCCTGTAAGGTCAGGCCAGGGAGAGGCTTCGTCCCGGTAGAACAGTGTTCACCCTGCACCGATGAAAACGGATCGCGTCCCCATGCGCCAGCGGTCAACAGAATGAGCAGAAGGGCGCTAGCTCTCATCGCTTAGCTCCATCAGCAGCTGTAGTCGGGGGGCGTCCCCCTGTAGCGTCAATGCGGGGATCGTCATCGGACGCTGCCCCGCGACAAGATCGTTTAGCAGTTCAATAAACTGCTGCCAGCTAAGGCTAAGCATCAGTTCACCTCCGCGCTCTCCGGGCTGCCAGTGCTCAAGCTCTGCGCCGCGGGCGGTGAGCAGAGCGGGTATAAAGAAGGGTTTCTGCTTCTCTGACACCGCCGGCAGCGGCATGCGGTCAAGCTGCTGCTCCAGTAAAGACAGCGGCGGTAACGCCAGCAAAGGCTTTAGCCGTTGATGATAACGATCCGCCTGTTGCTGAATCTGCTGTCGCAGGCGCACAGACGTTTGCTGTACCGGCTGTAGCCACAGCTGCCAGAGCAGCACCAGCAGCAGCGATCCCAGGGCAGAAAAACCGAGCGCCTGCTGCCAACGCGCTGACGCCAGCCAGGCGATCGCCCACGGGTTATTCACGGTGCCGCCCATCTTCACCCAGCCGCAGATGCAGGTTAAAGCTGATGTTCCCCGACGCGTCGCGGCGAAGGGCGCCCAGCGTCGCGTCCTCAATACCGGGACTTCGCCGCAGCCGGCCCTGCACCTGATAAATCCCGGAGATGCTGCGGCTTAGGCCCTGTAGAACCAGGCCCTGCTGGTTTTTTTTCAGACTACGCAACCAGACGTCCGGCGGCAGTTCCGTTTCCAGCAAGCGAACGGTATCCGCCCATTGGATCAGCGCCTCACGCTGCTGCAAACGCCGACGCTGTGCCTGCTGCTGCCGTTCAAGCTGCTGATGCGCCGCAAGCGTGCGGTCATACAGAGCGGCCGCCTCCTTCTGCGCCGCAGGCCAGGCTTCGCGCATTTTTATCCGCTGCTGATTCAGCCCGTGCTGCCAGAAACCGATCAGCAGGCCAAAAGCCAACGACATCAGCAGCGCCAGTCCCAGTAGCCGCCATACCCGCCATCGCTGACGGAGCCTGCGCTGTCTCCAGGGCATCAGGTTAACGAACGCCATCAGCAATCCTTTGGGCGTAGCGCCAGCCCGACGGCAAGGGCAAAAGCGCCGCTGTACAGAGGCAGCGGCGGCTGAAAAAAACGTAAGGCGGCAAAAGGAGAGAGTGCGGTGGTTCCTTCAGGCAGCGTCTCCTGCTGTGCCGCGCTGTAGCAGACCCTTCCGGCGGGAGGCAGATGGCGTTGCCGCAGGGATAAAAAATCAGGCACGTCGCTTAGCGGGCACCAGCCCCATGAACGTTCACGATCCTGGGGCGCATACCATAACCAGTGATCGTTAAGGCGGTGAACCAGCGTCGTATCGGCATCGAACGCCAGAGTCCGCGCCAGAACGGAGAGCGCCGATGGGGTCAGATCCATCACCTGAGGGAGTAACTTCACCTTCTCCAGACACCCCAGCCAGCTTTGCAGCGCCTCACGGCGGGTTGCCGTCAGCGTCAGACGCTCCTCAGAACCGTCGGTCAACCGAAAATCCAGCGCAAGCGCGTCGGGTTCAATGGGGAAAAAGCGTTTAGCCGCCGCGCGAATGTAGTGACTGTGCGCCGGTTCCCGCAGGCGCATTGCCGGCAGGCTCAGCTGGCGCTGCATAACCAGCTGCGGAGGAAATCCCACCCGCAGATCGATACGCGACGGCAGACAGGCGCGCCAGCGCTGCAAAACGGCCGCGACAATGTCCGGGCGTTGCACCAGGCCATGACTTAACGTATCGTGCGGCAACGTATGCTGCCACCAGTGTCGCAGCTGCCAGCCGTTTCGACGGCGCTGGACAGCGAGGGCACACAGCTGCCCATTTTGTATATCTAACCCGACTTGCCATGTCTGAAAAGCCATTGACGAAATCTCCTTATCGTCAGTTACAAAAGGACGTATCCAAGGTACTGGCTTGCCTTTATACTACCGCGCGATTGTTTATAAACTGCCCAATCGACTCTTAATGGGAAATATCAGGTGAAGTTCGTAAAGTATTTATTAATCCTTGCAGTGTGTTGCATCTTGCTGGGAGCAGGCTCGATCTATGGTTTATACAAATACATAGAGCCGCAGCTACCCGACGTTGCCACGTTGAAAGACGTGCGTTTGCAGACCCCGATGCAGGTTTACAGCGCTGATAATGAGCTTATCGCGCAGTACGGTGAAAAACGCCGTATCCCTCTGACGCTGCAACAGATCCCGCCGCAGATGGTGAAGGCATTTATTGCGACTGAAGACAGCCGCTTCTATGAGCACCACGGTGTCGACCCCATTGGTATTTTCCGTGCGGCCAGCATCGCGCTGATGTCCGGTCATGCCTCGCAGGGTGCCAGTACCATTACCCAGCAGCTGGCGCGTAACTTTTTCCTCAGCCCGGAAAAAACGCTCATTCGTAAGCTGAAAGAGGTCTTTCTTGCCATTCGCATCGAACAGATGATGAGTAAAGATGAGATCCTTGAGCTTTATCTGAACAAGATCTACCTCGGCTACCGTGCCTACGGCGTGGGGGCTGCGGCTCAGGTTTATTTCGGGAAAAACGTGAATGAGCTGACGCTGAGCGAAATGGCGATGATTGCCGGTCTGCCTAAGGCACCGTCAACCTTTAACCCGCTCTACTCGCACGATCGCGCGGTGCAGCGCCGCAATACGGTACTGGCGCGTATGCTCGACCAGCACTACATCACCCAGCCGCAGTATGATGAAGCGCGCGATGCCCCGCTGATTGCGCACTATCACACGCCGGAAATTGCCTTTTCCGCCCCTTACCTGACCGAGATGGTGCGTCAGGAGATGGTCAAACGCTACGGTGAAAATGCCTACAACGACGGCTATAAGGTTTATACCACCGTCACCCGTAAGCTCCAGCTGGCGGCGCAAAAGTCGGTGCAGGACAATATCCTGGCCTACGACATGCGCCACGGCTATCGTGGCCCGGCTAACCTCCTGTGGAAAGCCGGTGAACAGGCTCAGACTCAGGAGGAGATCCTGAAAACGCTGAAGTCTCTGCCGGTCTACGGTCCGCTGTTCCCGGCGGTCGTTACCCAAAGCGGCAACGACGCAGCAACGGTAGTGATACGTGACGGCAGTACCGCGACGCTCGATCTAAACGCCGTGCGCTGGGCCCGTCCGTATAAGTCTGATACGGCGCAGGGTGCCACCCCGCGCAGCGTCAGTCAGGTTCTACAGCCGGGACAACAGATCTGGGTTCGCAAGACTGATGATGGCTGGATGCTGTCGCAGGTGCCTGATGTTAACTCTTCGTTAGTCTCACTCGATCCCCACGATGGCGCAGTACGCGCGCTGGTCGGCGGCTTCGATTTCACGCTAAGTAAATTTAACCGCGCCACCCAAGCCCTGCGCCAGGTCGGTTCGAACATCAAGCCGTTCCTCTACACGGCAGCCATGGATCGCGGTTTAACGCTGGCATCAATCCTTAACGATGTGCCCATCGCCCGCTGGGATGCCGGTGCAGGCGCAGACTGGCGGCCTAAAAACTCACCGAATACCTACGCAGGTCCGATTCGTCTGCGCCAGGGGCTGGGTGAGTCGAAGAACGTGGTAATGGTACGTGCCATGCGTGCCATGGGCGTCGACTATGCGGCGGAGTATCTGCAACGCTTTGGCTTCCCGGCGCAAAACATCGTTCACACCGAATCGCTGGCGCTGGGCTCCGCGTCATTCACCCCGCTACAGATGGTACGCGGCTACTCGGTGATGGCCAACGGCGGCTTCCTCGTCGATCCTTACTTCATCACCCGTATTGAGGATGAAGCGGGGAATATCGTGTTTGAGGAAAAACCGAAAATTGCCTGTCCGGAATGCAATCTGCCGGTGATCTATGGTGAAACGCAAAAATCAGTCGCGCTGAGCGAGGATAGCGTGGAAAACGTCGCGGTTTCTCAGGAAGAAAAAACCGATGCCGTTCCGCAGCCGCAGCTCGAACAGGTTCCACAGCAGCAGGGACAACAGAATGGTGAGCAGCAGTATGCTCCTCATGTGATTAACACGCCGCTGTCGTTCCTGATCAAGAGTGCGCTGAACTCCAACATCTTCGGTGAACCGGGCTGGATGGGCACCGGCTGGCGTGCCGGTCGCGATTTGAAACGTAACGATATTGGTGGCAAAACCGGCACAACCAATAGCTCGAAAGATGCGTGGTTCTCCGGCTACGGTCCTGACGTCGTGACAACGGTGTGGATTGGCTTTGACGATCATCGTCGCGATCTCGGCCGCACGACGGCATCGGGCGCCATTAAAGATCAGATTTCAGGCTATGAAGGCGGCGCGAAGAGCGCACAGCCGGCCTGGGATGACTTTATGAAGGTGGCGCTGGACGGGGTTCCGCCGCAGCCTCTGACGCCGCCGGAAGGTATCGTCTCCGTGACCATCGATCGCAGCACCGGCAAGCTGGCCAACGGCGGAGGGAATACCCGCCAGGAGTACTTTATCGATGGAACGCAGCCAACCGAGTATTCGGTGCATGATGTGGGAACAACGCTGATAGATAACGGCGAGAGCCACGAGCTGTTCTGATCGCAGTCACCGACGCTGACAGAAGTTGTCCGTTCGTAAAACGCCTGATGAGTTTCATCAGGCGTTTTTTATTTCGGGCTCAGACTACGGCCCTGGGTACAGGCCGGTCCCCTGCTCAGTAGCTTAAACGCCCCTGCCGGACCAGCCACTCTCTGACCAGAAACAGCGCGCTGACGTTACGCGCCTCGCGGAAATCGGGTTCTTCCAGCAGTGCCAGCATGTTGTCCAGCGGCCAGCGCAGCTGCGGCAGCGGCTCAGGCTCATCGCCTTCCAGTTTTTCCGGATACAGGCCCTCTGCAACCACAATATTCATCTTGCTGGAGAAGTAGGACGGCGCCATGGTGAGTTTACCCAGCGTTTCAAGCTGCTGTGCGCCAAACCCCGCCTCTTCTTTCAGTTCACGGTTTGCCGCCTCAAACGGAGTCTCGCCCGGATCAATTAATCCCTTGGGGAACCCCAGTTCGTAGCTCTCTAAGCCAACGGCGTACTCCTGGATAAGGATCAGGTGATTGTCGATAATCGGCACAATCATCACCGCTTCACGATCGGAGGGACGCATGCGCTCATAAACACGCCGGGCGCCGTTACTGAAGGCTAAATCCACGGCTTCAACGGTAAACAGCCGTGAACGCGCAACGGCTTCAACGCTCAGTATTTCAGGTTTTTGTAGTTGTCTGGTCATAATGGCCCCAGGAATAAGCCGAAGATAAGCGTCATCGCCCGTACATAGCCGGACATTGACTTGCGATGTTACCCATTGTGCGGGAGCCGCATCAGGAATCCAATCATCGCATGAATCATTTTGCTTTTTTATAACAAATCATTGTTAATATGAGGAAAATCTTTTAAGGAACATCAATCCCGCCCCTGGCAAATAGGATTATACCGATTCTTAATATCCTGATTGCCTGGTAAGATTTAGGTGGGAGAGGCATGTGATTGTTTTAATACTATGATTTTACACCAGAACCGCAACGGGAGCATTGTGGCCGCAATGATGGAAGCATGAGCACAATAGTGATTATATTGGCTGTAATGCTGGCCTGCTCAATCATTGCAGCGGGTTACATTTGGTATACCAGACGACAACGATCCGCGCTGGCGGAACCGCTATCCCGATTAAGTCCTGCACAGCGTAAGCTAAGCGATGAAGAGCGCACGGCAGTAGAACGCTATCTGGCCTCCCTCGCACGCAGCCGCGCTGCGACCCTGCCTACCGGCGCCAGCAGCACGCAGGAACAACTGGTTCTGACCTCTCAAAGCAACAACGTTTTTCCCGTTACCCGCGCCATTACGCGCTATGGGCTGTCTACCGATGAGCCGCATAAATGGCGCTACTATCTCGATGCGGTCGAAGTGCATTTGCCGCCGCAGTGGGAGCAGTACATCACTGATGAAAACTCCGTTGAGCTGATTAAAACCCAGACCATCCCGCTGGTTATCTCGCTTAATGGCCATACGCTGACCCACTACAGCTGGGACGCGCCGACGCTAACGCCTGCGCTGCGGGCCATAGGACAAAACGCGTCGATTCGAAAAGCGGAAAGTGAGCAAATTGAACTGCTCAGCGTACGAAAAGAGAGCCCCGAAGAGTACGCCCTGAGCCGCCCCGAAGGGACGCGTGAAGCCTTGATTATGGGTACGGCCCTGCTGCTGTTTTTCTTCAGCCTGGTCAGCCCTCTCCTGCTGATGCCCTGGCTGGTCACCGCGGGGATCACGATGATCCTGGTCAGCGGCTGGTTCCTCTACCGTAAACCTGCCGATCGCGATCTGCGTGAAATTCACTGTCTGCGCGGCGCACCGAAGCGCTGGGGTCTGTTTAGCGAGTCAAACCAGGGGCCGATCAGCAATATCTCTCTGGGCAATATCGACCTGATTTACCCTCCTCACTGGCAAAACTACGTCGTGCAGGATCTGGAGCGTACCACCGAGATTGATACTTACCTCAACCGCCACGTTGTGCGTCAGGGACGCTTCTTATCGTTGCAGGATGAGGTGCGAAACTTCCCTCTTCAGCGCTGGCGAAAGAACGTGATCCTTGCGGCCAGTTCGCTGCTGGTGCTGGCCCTGCTGATTACCTGGGTTCCGCTCAGTATGCCGTTAAAACTGAGTATGGCATGGATTAAAGGCACGGACAGCCTGGAGGTCACCCGCGTTACGGATCTGGAGAAAACGCCGCTGAACGTTGGCGATACACTTAAGGTTAAGGGTAACGGTATGTGCTCCATTCCGATGGCCTACCAGAGCAATAAGAACTACGCCTTTATGCCGTTTGACTGTTCGGCGCTGTACTGGAATAACGCGCCGCCGCTGCCCCTGCCGCAGTCGGATATTATTGACAGAGCTACGGCGCTGCTGGATACCACCAAACAGCAGCTGCATCCCCAGACCAGCATCGATCCCAAACTGAATCCGCAGCTTGCCACGGCCATCCAAAAGTCGGGGATGATTCTGCTGGATGACTTTTCAGATATCGTGCTAAAAACCCAGGATTTATGCAGCCAGAATCTGGACTGTGTCAGGCTGAAGAACGCGCTGGTTAATTTGGGTAACGCGAAAGACTGGACCACCCTCGTTCGCCGCGCAAACTCAGGCGCATTAAACGGGATGAACGTGCTGCTGCGCCCGGTTAGCGCCGAGGCGCTGGAAAATCTGGTGAACACTGCCACCTCCACGTTTTTCTATCGTGAAACACGCCGGGCGGCAGAAGCGTTGAACAGCCCGCCGCCGGGGGGCTTTTTGATTTACAGCGATGAAGGGCGCTCGCTGGTCAGCCATCCGGCGCCATCCATATCCCTGTTTGATTACAGTGCGCCCGATCAGTGGCCGGTGCTACAGCGCCTGGCCGGGCTACTGCTGCATACGCCGTTTACTGCCTCCGGCATCGTGACCAGTGTTTCCACCGATGCGAACGGCACCCGACACATTGCCCTGCACAGCGAGCCCAGCGCTCTCATGCTGTGGCGTTATCTTGGCACCAGCCTGCTGCTGCTGGTCTTACTGATCTCACTGACCGTGAACACGCTGCTGACGCTGCGGCGGATACACCGTAATCGCGTTCGTATGCAGGAAATTCAGCGCTACTATGACACCTGCTTTAACCCCTCTCTGAGCACCGTCCCTACCGTGCGGCCCATGTTCTGAGTACGCATTTGTGCTATTTTTAAAACAGATCTCCTCCGCCTTAAACTCCTAACCCCGGCAACTTGAAAGACGCTGGAACGGCCCATACATAGTGGGTAATCCCGACAGGAGCAGCGATGAAAGATAAACCGACAGAAGGGGTCCGGCTTGATAAATGGCTGTGGGCCGCGCGTTTTTATAAAACGCGTGCTGCGGCGCGTGAAATGATTGAGGGTGGCAAAGTCCACTACAACGGTCAGCGCAGCAAACCAAGCAAGCCGGTAGACGTTGGCGCCGAGCTGACTCTGCGGCAGGGAAACGATGAACGCACGGTCATTATTGAGGCCGTCAGCGATAAACGTGGACCGGCAACGGAAGCCCAACGGCTGTATACCGAGACGGCACAGAGCATTGAAAAGCGGGAAAAAGTGGCGCTGGCGCGCAAATTAAACGCGCTGAGCATGCCGCACCCTGACCGACGCCCGGATAAAAAAGAGCGCCGTGACCTGATGAAATTTAAAAATTCTGGCGATACGTGATCCGCCACAACGAGAGAAAAAATATGTCCCAGCAAGACCAAATGCACCGTTACCTGTTTGAAAACCACGCCGTGCGTGGCGAGCTGGTCACCGTATCGCAGACATGGCGCGAAATTACCGATGGCCACGACTATCCGCAGCCGGTAAAGCAGATCCTGGGCGAACTGCTGGTCGCTACCAGTCTGCTGACCGCTACGCTGAAGTTCGATGGCGATATCACCGTTCAGCTACAGGGCGATGGCCCGCTGAGCCTGGCGGTCATCAACGGAAACAATCGCCAGGAAATGCGCGGCGTAGCCCAGACCCAAGGGACTATCGCTGATGGCAGCAGCCTGAAGGAGATGGTGGGTAACGGCTATCTGGTGATCACCATTTCGCCGACGGTAGGTGAACGTTATCAGGGCGTAGTGGGTCTTGAAGGCGATACGCTGGCCGCCTGTCTGGAAGACTACTTCATGCGTTCTGAGCAGCTGCCAACCCGACTGTTTATCCGCACAGGGGAACATGCGGGCCAGGCGGGTGCCGCCGGGATCCTGTTACAGGTTCTGCCGGCGCAGGATGCGGAGCTTGATGACTTCCACCATCTGACCACGCTGACCGAAACCATCAAAACCGAAGAGCTGCTGAGTCTTCCGGCGAATGAGGTGCTGTGGCGCCTGTACCACGAGGAGGAAGTCACCGTTTACGATCCTCAGGCGGTGTGCTTTAAATGCTCGTGCTCCCGGGAACGCTGTGGCGAGGTACTGACCACGCTGCCCGAAGAGGAAGTGAACCAGATCCTGCTGGAAGACGGTAAAATTGATATGCACTGCGACTACTGTGGCAGCAATTATACCTATGATGCCGTCGATATTGCTGCATTCCGTAATGGTTCGGCCGGCGAAGCGGCGCAGGTACATTAAGAATTCATGCAGAATAATCGTTTCAGCTGATAAATAATCGATTCAGCCAATAATAGTTGAATTAATTTTTAAAGGAGTGACCTCGGTTACTCCTTTTTTATTGCCTGCTTTTTTATTAATCGTCACTCATCTCGACAATGTTCACATTCTCTTTCCCTACATGAAAAAAATATTCTATCCGCCGTTCGCATGAACGATACCATCCTCAGAATAATACGTTATTGCATTGAAATCAGTCGATTTTCCTCGGAAAATAATGATGGATTATGGCCATAGAATGGCGTATATCCCCACTAAACCGGTAACAAATCCATACTAAAAACTTATTTTTTGAGATTTTTTGGTGTTTTAAATGAAATTACTACAAGGACTTTTCAGTTAATTACGCTTCGTCTCTCATTTCTGCTTACCGACGCTTTTAATATGCACTGACAGGAGTAAACTTCGCGCGATCGTGAAATCCCCCCGCTCTCACGCCAGGAACTTGTGGGCTATCACAATGGTAATGAGAAATACTCTTATATTTTTTCAGTTCAGTATAAAACCGAACAAGGAGCAGTAATATGCGCGCTAACGACCTGCCCACGCTGGATCTCGTCGCTTATGGCATCACTGATACGGTTGAGGTGATTCATAACCCCGGTTATGACACTTTGTTTAAGGAAGAGATCCAACCCGGTTTAACCGGCTTTGAGCGCGGCACCGTCACAAAGTCAGGAGCAGTAGCCGTTGACACCGGTATCTTTACCGGTCGTTCACCTAAGGATAAATACCTGGTCCGTGACGACACCACGCGCGATACGCTGTGGTGGAGCGATGAGGGAAAAGGTAAGAACGACAACCATCCTCTTTCGCAAGAAACCTGGCAATCGCTAAAAAATCTCGTTACCCACCAGCTTTCAGGCAAACGTCTCTTCGTCGTTGATGCCTGGTGTGGGGCTAACCCGGATAGCCGCCTGAGCGTGCGTTTTATTACCGAAGTTGCCTGGCAAGCGCATTTCGTTAAAAACATGTTTATCCGCCCGGATGCAGAGAGCCTGGCAAATTTCACGCCTGACTTCGTGGTGATGAACGGCGCGAAATGCACCAATCCAGACTGGCAGGCTCAGGGACTTAACTCTGAAAACTTCGTTGCCTTTAACCTGACCGAAAAGATACAGCTGATCGGCGGGACCTGGTATGGCGGCGAAATGAAAAAAGGGCTGTTCGCTATCATGAACTACCTGCTGCCGCTTAAGGGCATAGCCTCTATGCACTGCTCGGCAAACGTGGGTGAGAAAGGCGACGTGGCGGTGTTCTTTGGCCTGTCAGGAACGGGGAAAACGACCCTGTCCACCGATCCACAGCGCAAGCTGATTGGCGATGATGAACACGGCTGGGATGATGATGGCGTCTTTAACTTTGAAGGCGGCTGCTACGCGAAAACCATTAAGCTGTCCGAGCAGGCCGAACCAGAAATCTATCACGCCATCCGCCGTGACGCGCTGCTGGAAAACGTGGTGGTCCGCGCCGATGGCTCGGTGGACTATGACGACGGCAGTAAGACGGAAAATACCCGCGTGTCTTATCCGATCTATCACATCGATAATATTGCCAAGCCGGTTTCTAAAGCGGGGCATGCGAAAAAGGTCATCTTCCTGACCGCCGACGCCTTTGGCGTTCTGCCCCCGGTATCCCGCCTGACGGCAGACCAGACGCAGTACCACTTCCTGTCTGGCTTTACCGCTAAGCTGGCCGGCACAGAACGCGGGGTAACTGAACCTACGCCCACGTTCTCGGCCTGCTTTGGCGCCGCCTTCCTTACGCTGCATCCTACTCAGTACGCTGAAGTGCTGGTGAAAAGAATGAAGGCTGCCGGTGCGCAGGCGTGGCTGGTGAATACCGGGTGGAACGGCAGCGGAAAACGTATTTCGTTGAAGGATACCCGGGCCATCATCAACGCCATCCTTAACGGTGACATTGATAAAGCGGATACGGTCACGCTGCCTGTTTTCAATCTGGAAATCCCGCTGTCGTTGCCGGGTGTGGACAGCGGTCTGCTCGACCCGCGTAACACCTACAGTAATGAAGCAGCGTGGGAGGTTAAGGCACAGGATCTGGCGCAGAGGTTTATCACTAACTTTGATAAGTTCACCGATACCAAAGCCGGTGAAGCGTTGGTGAAAGCCGGACCAAAGCTGTAAATACCATTAAGGGGGCTTAAGCCCCCTTCTAACCCGGTCGATTTACATTCTGCTACGCCCCGGCGTTAGTCGGCACAAGCGATGCGGGCAAAGGTAGCCACGCACGAACTAACAACCCACCTCTCTCACTTCTACTAATATCCAGCGATCCCTGGTGAGCATCAATAATGCGCTGAACGATAGCCAGTCCCAGTCCGGTGCCGCTGGTGCTGCGCGCACTATCGCCGCGAACAAACGGCTGGAATAAATACTTGAGCTGATCCGGTTCAATTCCCGGGCCATCATCTTCAACCTGGAACCAGGCGCGCTGAAGCTCCCGGCCGGAGCTGACCCTGATCCAACCATTGCCGTAGCGGGCAGCATTAACCACCAGATTCGCCACGGCGCGTTTGATCGACAGAGGATTGATATCAACCAGCAGTTCTTCCGGCATCACTGCGTTTTCAATTTCTCTTTCATAGCCGCTCTCAGCGGCGACCACTTCGCCCAGTACGCTGTTAAGATCGGCATACTCGAACTGCATTTCCTGGCCAGTGCGCAGATAATCGATAAACTGCTCGATGATCGCATTGCACTCCTCAATATCTTTATTAATCGACTCAGCCAGGTAGCCATCCTGTTCCGACATCATTTCTGTTGCCAGGCGGATGCGCGTTAGCGGCGTGCGCAGATCGTGGCTGACCCCTGCCATTAGCAGGGTGCGGTCATCGGCAAGTTGCTTAACCCCTGCCGCCATTTGGTTAAAGGCTCGGGTAACCGAACGTACTTCAGAAGCGCCGTACTCGCGCAGCGGCGGTGGGATAGCGCCCCGCCCCACCTGAATCGCCGCGTGTTCCAGCTCAACCAAGGGTCGGTTTTGTATACGAATAAATAGCCAGGCACCGCCAATCGCCAGCAGCATAATAGCCAGCGTATAGCGGAACAGGGGAGAGAAGTCGCCCTGGTGGATCTCTGTCAACGGCACACGTACCCAAATATCAGGAGACAACCAGGTTTTCAGCCAGACTACAGGTGAATTCTTATTCACCTCAACACGCACATCGGTCGGCCCACCCAACTGTTGTGCCATCTGCTGACTTAGAAACTCATAGTGCTGGGCCCAGCGTAATCCGCTCTCTTCCGCAGCCGCGTTGGTATAGAGAGAAATGCCCAGTTCGCGGTAAATCTCGCGACGAAATGCAGGAGGCACTTCTAGCTGTGTTCCATCCTCAAGCTGTAGCCGGTCCGTCATCAACATACGCACTTCGTAAGCCAGCACTTTATTAAACTGCTGTAGGCTCGGTAAAATGGCGAAGTTAAGCACGACCAGATAGGTCGTTACCAGGCTAACGAACAGCAGGGTAACGATCAGCAGCAGGGTGCGGGCAAATGAACTGCGAGGAGAGAAGCGAATTCGCCTCATGCTTTACTGCCGTCCGGGACAAATACGTAGCCTAACCCCCACACGGTCTGGATATAACGGGGATGGGCAGGATCTTCCTCAACCATACGGCGCAGACGAGAGATTTGAACATCAATAGAACGTTCCATGGCGCTGTACTCACGGCCACGGGCCAGGTTCATCAGCTTGTCACGCGACAGCGGTTCACGAGGATGGCTGACCAGCGCTTTCAGTACCGCAAACTCACCGCTGGTGAGCGGCATCGGTTCATCTTCGCGGAACATCTCACGCGTACCGAGGTTAAGCTTAAATTTACCGAAGGCGATCACCGCCTCTTCCTGCGAAGGTGCGCCCGGCAGCTCGTTAGCCTGACGGCGCAGCACGGCGCGAATACGGGCCAGCAGCTCACGCGGGTTAAACGGTTTAGGGATATAGTCGTCAGCGCCGATTTCCAGCCCTACAATGCGATCCACCTCTTCACCTTTTGCTGTCACCATAATGATCGGCATCGGGTTGCTTTGGCTACGCAGGCGGCGACAAATCGAGAGTCCGTCTTCGCCCGGTAACATCAGGTCCAGCACCATCAGGTGGAATGATTCACGCGTTAACAGACGATCCATCTGCTCGGCATTCGCCACGCTGCGCACCTGGAAACCCTGCTCGGTCAAATAACGCTCCAGCAGAGCACGCAAACGCATGTCATCATCTACCACCAGAATTTTGTAGTTCTCTTGCATTTCGATACTCCCAAAGGCGCTATTGCCTGAGCCGGTATTTTTAAAAAATAAGCCCGAATGTAACAGTCAATAATGGTTTATATTGTAGCTGAAATTGTTACAAAGCATATTAAACAGCAGCTTATCCTGTAAATACTTCTATAACCACGCTATCTGTCATATCCCACCCGCCGGTTGCATCTCTAAGCGATCTCATCACAAAATAGCATTTTCTCCGGCGACTCATGAGACAGCAATGAAAACCAAACTGATCACCCGTGGCGGCTACACCCTGCTGAAACAGGAGCTGGACTTCCTGTGGCGCGAAGAAAGGCCGGAAGTCACCAAAAAAGTGACCTGGGCGGCCAGCCTTGGCGATCGCAGCGAAAACGCCGACTATCAATACAACAAAAAGCGCCTGCGTGAAATCGATCGCCGGGTGCGCTATCTGACCAAGTGCCTGGAACAGCTGAGAATTGTTGACTATTCCCCGCAGCAGGATGGCAAAGTGTTCTTCGGAGCCTGGGTGGAAGTCGAAAACGATGCGGGAGACATCAAACGCTTCCGGATTGTAGGCTACGACGAAATTTTCGGCCGTAACGATTATATTTCCATTGACTCCCCTATGGCACGCGCACTGCTTAAAAAAGAAGTCGGCGATGCCGCTATTGTGCAGACCCCCGTGGGTGAAGCACAGTGGTATGTCAACGATATCAGTTATCTAGAAGAATCCTAATTATGCGGCAGTCGCCCTCTGCCGGTGCATTCGCGCGCGGCAGGATTGGCATTTTACAGCTGCAATCCGTATAACTATCCCCTATTTCCTAAGCCAAAAAGTATTCCAATGATGAAAGATTCACTGAACCGGATTATTGCAGATGAGCTGCGGGCAAGAGCAGAGCAGGTTGAGGCCGCCGTTCGCCTGCTGGACGAGGGTAACACCGTTCCCTTTATCGCCCGTTACCGTAAGGAAGTCACCGGTGGGCTGGACGACACCCAGCTGCGCCAGCTGGAGACACGCCTGGGCTACCTGCGTGAACTGGAAGAACGCCGACAGTCGATTCTGAAGTCTATCGCCGACCAGGGCAAACTGAGCGATGAGCTGGCCGCCGCCATCGGCGCTACACTGAGCAAGACCGAGCTTGAAGACCTCTATCTGCCCTATAAACCAAAGCGCCGCACTCGTGGGCAGATTGCGATTGAGGCCGGGCTGGAGCCGCTGGCCAATACACTGTGGCAGGACCCTTCGCAGGAGCCTGAGAAGCGGGCCGCAGAGTATGTCGATGCGGAGAAAGGCGTCGCGGATACTAAGGCCGCCCTTGATGGCGCACGCTATATCCTGATGGAGCGTTTTGCAGAAGACGCCTCGCTGCTGGCGAAAGTCCGTGACTATCTGTGGAAGAATGCGCACCTGGTTTCCCGCGTACTGGAAGGTAAAGAGGAAGAAGGCGCCAAGTTCCGCGACTACTTCGACCATCATGAAGCCCTGTCTACCGTTCCCTCACACCGTGCGCTTGCCATGTTTCGTGGACGCAACGAGGGCATCCTGCAACTGGCGTTAAACCCGGACCCGCAGTTTGATGAGCCACCGCGTGAAAGCCACGGAGAGCAGATCATCACCGACCACCTGAATCTTCGTCTGAACAATGCGCCTGCCGATGCCTGGCGAAAAGCCGTGGTCAGCTGGACCTGGCGCATCAAGGTGCTGCTGCACCTGGAAACCGAGCTGATGGGCACGGTGCGCGAACGCGCAGAAGATGAAGCGATCAACGTTTTTGCCCGCAACCTGCATGACCTGCTGATGGCAGCACCGGCCGGTATGCGCGCTACCATGGGTCTCGATCCGGGTTTACGTACCGGGGTGAAAGTGGCGATTGTTGATGCCACCGGCAAACTGGTCGCCACCGATACGATTTATCCGCATACGGGCCAGGTCGCCAAAGCTGCCGCCGCCGTCGCCGCGCTGTGCGCTAAACATCAGGTTGAGCTAACCGCTATCGGTAACGGCACCGCCTCGCGCGAGACGGAACGTTTCTATCTTGACGTCCAGCAGCAGTTCCCGCAGGTGAAAGGGCAGAAAGTGATTGTCAGCGAGGCGGGCGCCTCCGTTTACTCGGCGTCTGAGTTGGCCGCACTGGAGTTCCCGGACCTGGACGTGTCGATTCGTGGCGCGGTGTCCATTGCCCGCCGCCTCCAGGACCCGCTCTCTGAGCTGGTGAAGATTGACCCGAAATCGATCGGCGTTGGCCAGTACCAGCATGACGTCAGCCAAAGCCAGCTGGCTAAAAAACTGGATGCCGTGGTGGAAGACTGCGTGAACGGCGTCGGCGTGGATCTCAACACCGCCTCGGTGCCGCTGCTGACCCGCGTAGCGGGCCTGAGCAAGATGATTGCCCAGAACATTGTCAGCTGGCGCGATGAGAACGGCCGCTTCCGCAACCGCCAGCAGCTGCTGAAGGTCAGCCGCCTCGGACCTAAAGCGTTTGAACAGTGCGCCGGATTCCTGCGTATCAGCCAGGGCGATAACCCGCTGGATGCCTCTACGGTTCACCCGGAAGCCTATCCGGTAGTGGAACGTATTCTGGCCTCAACCGGGCAGCCGCTGAAAGAGCTGATGGGCAACCCGGCGGCGCTGCGTGATCTGAGAGCGGTCGATTTTACCGACGAGCGCTTCGGTGTCCCCACCGTCAGCGACATCATTAAAGAGCTGGAAAAACCGGGACGCGATCCGCGCCCTGAGTTCAAAACCGCACAGTTCGCCGACGGCATTGACACCATGAACGACCTGCTACCCGGCATGGTGCTGGAAGGATCGGTCACCAACGTGACAAACTTTGGTGCCTTTGTGGATATCGGGGTTCATCAGGATGGACTGGTGCATATCTCCTCACTGTCGGATAAGTTTGTTGACGATCCGCACAAAGTGGTGAAAGCCGGGGACATCGTCAAAGTAAAAGTGATGGAAGTCGATCTTCAGCGTAAGCGTATCGCGCTGACCATGCGCCTTGATGAACAGCCGGGGGAAACCGGTTCACGTCGCGGCGGTGGCAACCGCGGCAACGCCGCCAGCGTTCGCGATAACGCGCGTCCGGCGAAAGGCAGCAAACGCCCTGCCGCTCAACCGGCGGGTAACAGCGCAATGGGCGATGCGCTGGCCGCCGCTTTCGGTAAAAAACACTAGCCCTGTCCGGGCGGATCGGCCGATCCGCCCGGTAATGCCACAATCTGCTTGCCCTGTCTGGGACAACTTTGCGCAATATCAATATCAGCAATAATCACTCTCATTAAAATTCGCATTGTCTAATTATCACCCATCTTTCACCTGTATGGCGGGGAACGACGATGCAACTGACACCGAAACAGCGCTACCGAATCCTGCGTTACACCCCAGGATTGAACCCGGTTTTTCGTCAAAAACTGATGGCTATGGGGCTGCTGCCGGGCTCAACGTTCGAGCTTATCCGCGTGGCTCCACTCGGCGATCCGCTACAAATCAAAACGCCGCGTATTAATCTGATGCTGCGCAGGAAAGATCTCGCGCTGCTGATGCTGGAAACCGTTGATGAGGCCGATGCCGCCTGATGAAAACCTGTACCGTTGCGCTAACCGGTAACCCAAACGTGGGAAAAACGACCCTGTTCAACCAGCTCACCGGATCGCGGCAGCGCGTCGGAAACTGGGCAGGCGTAACCGTAGAACGCAAGGAGGGGGAATTTAGCAGCGCTGAATACCGGGTTACCCTCGTCGATTTACCCGGCACCTATTCGCTGACCACCCTGTCAGAACAGGCCTCGCTGGATGAACAAATCGCCTGTCACTACCTGCTTAGTGAAGAGGCCGCGCTGGTGATAAACGTCGTTGACGCCAGTAATCTCGCACGCAATCTCTATCTGACTTTACAGCTGATGGAGATGGGTAAGCCCTGTATCGTCGCGCTGAACATGCTGGACATTGCCGAGCGGCAGAATATAACTATCGACACCGATGCGCTCTCGCGGGCGCTCGGCTGCCCGGTTATCCCGCTTATCTCCACCCGCGGTCGCGGGATCGACGCACTCAAAAAAGCGATTGATGCCCATACCCGCACCGAGCCCGAACTCACGGTGGCGTATCCGCAGCCGCTGCGTGAAGCGGTGAACACGCTGGCCGCCGCGCTGCCCGGCACCACGCCGGAAAAACAGAGACGCTGGCTGGCGCTGCAAATGTTGGAAGGCGATGTCTGGAGCCAGCGGCAGGCGGGCGAAGCGGCCGGGCTGCTTGCCGGACTACAGCAGCAGGCGGGCGAAGACGCCGCCCAGACCATTGCCAGCAGCCGCTATCATAAAATCGATGATCTTTGCCACGCGGCAATACATCACGGCGAAACCGGAACCAGCTTCTCACAGCAGCTCGATCGTCTGGTGATGAACCGGTGGCTGGGGCTGCCGATATTTTTCCTTGTAATGTACATGATGTTCTTTCTGGCGATTAACCTCGGCGGTGCGCTACAGCCGCTGTTCGATCTGGGTTCCGCCGCCCTCTTTATTCAGGGAACGCAGTGGCTCGGTATCACCCTGCACTTTCCCACCTGGCTGACGCTGTTCCTGGCCCAGGGCATCGGCGGCGGGATTAACACCGTACTGCCGCTGGTCCCGCAGATCGGCATGATGTTTTTGTTCCTGTCGCTGTTGGAAGACTCCGGCTACATGGCGCGGGCCGCTTTTGTCATGGACCGTCTGATGCAGGCGCTGGGCCTGCCCGGAAAATCCTTCGTACCGCTGATCGTTGGCTTTGGCTGCAACGTTCCGTCGGTCATGGGCGCACGCACGCTGGATGCCCCGCGTGAGCGGCTGATGACCGTGCTGATGGCACCGTTTATCTCCTGCGGCGCTCGGCTGGCGATTTTCGCCGTCTTCGCCGCCGCTTTCTTTGGTCAGCACGGCGCGCTGGTGGTCTTCAGTCTTTATGTGCTGGGCATTGTGGTGGCCATTCTGACCGGTCTGGTGCTGAAGCATACGCTGATGCGCGGTGCCGCCAGCCCGTTTGTAATGGAACTTCCGGTATGGCACGTTCCGCATCTTAAAAGCCTGCTGCTGCAAAGCTGGCAGCGGCTGCGCGGCTTCGTCCTGCGTGCCGGGAAAGTGATTGTCCTGGTCAGTATGCTGATCGGGGCGCTCAACAGCTTCTCGTTAAGCGGAGCGCCGGTCAGCAATCTGAACGAATCCGCACTCGCCAGCGTCAGCCGCACGCTGACGCCGCTGCTTTCGCCCATCGGCGTTACCCGCGACAACTGGCAGGCCACCGTCGGACTGTTAACCGGCGCTATGGCGAAAGAGGTGGTGGTCGGTACGCTCAATACGCTGTACACCGCAGAGGCCATCAACCAGCAGCCGTTCGATGTGGCCCGGTTCAGTCTGACCGGTCAGCTGATGGAGGCGGTGAACGAAACCTGGCAGGGGGTAAAAGACGCCTTCAGCCTGTCGGTACTGTCTAATCCGATTGAGGCCAGTAAAGGCGATGCTGAAATGGCCGGTGGCGCAATGGGCACCATGCACAGTAAGTTTGTCAGCGATGCCGCCGCCTACAGCTACCTGATTTTTGTGCTGCTGTACGTTCCCTGCGTGTCGGTAATGGGCGCGATTGCCCGTGAAAGCAGCCATCGCTGGATGCTGTTCTCTATTTTCTGGGGGCTGGATCTGGCTTATTCGCTGGCCGCGCTGTTCTATCAGCTGTCGAGCTTTAATCAGCATCCCGGCAGCAGCACGCTGATTATTACCATTGTGGTGCTGGTGAATATGGTGGTGCTAACCCTGCTACGACGTATAAAGCTTAAACCGACCCTGATCCCGATTAAAAACGTGACCAGCGCCTGTCAGGGCTGTGAACAAAGTAAAAACTGCCACTAATTTTGGCGGACCGCGCGGCGATTGCAGTTGCGATTCTGGCACCAGAGGCTACAGTGAAAAACAACGCCTCAACTCTTTGTCCGCGGTGGTCCGTTAAGATCAAATGGATATCATCAATAGCTTAATCGATCGCATCTACGATGCTTCCTTCCCCCCCGCCGCGCGGCAGCGGCTGCATGTGTTGATCGAGCAATCGCGCAGTCGCATTCGCTATCGGCGCAAGGCGCACTGGGATGAACAGGATGTCGTACTGATCGCCTACGCCGACCAGTTTCGCGCGGGGCACGAACCCACGTTACGGACCTTCACCCGCTTCTATCAACAGCATTTGCAGTCAACGTTTAACCTGGTACACCTGCTGCCTTTTTTCCCGTGGTCCTCCGACGACGGTTTTTCCGTTATCGACTATCACCGGGTTGATGATTTCTACGGCAGCTGGCAGGACATTACCCGCCTGCACCAGCACACGCGCCTGATGTTTGATTTTGTCTGTAACCATATTTCCGCTGAAAGCCTCTGGTTCAAACACTTTCTGGCCCGGGATCCGGGCTGGGACAACTTTTTTATCAGCCTGCCGCCGTCGACCGATCTCAGTGCAGTAACGCGACCGCGCATCTCTCCCCTGCTCACCCCCTTTATTCTGGCCGATGGTGACACACGCTATATCTGGACAACCTTCAGCGCCGATCAGGTCGACCTTAACTTTGCCAATCCGGAAGTGCTGGTGCGCATGATGAGCGTACTGCTGGACTATCTGGAAAAGGGGGCGGACTACCTCCGTCTGGATGCCGTGGGTTATATGTGGAAAACACCCGGCACCTCCTGCATTCACCTGGAAAAAACGCATCTGCTGGTGAAGCTGATGCGGGCCATTGCTGACTACGTGGCGCCAGGCGCCGTCGTGCTGACCGAAACCAACGTTCCGCACAAGGATAACATCAGCTATTTCGGTGACGGCACGGATGAAGCGCAGATGGTTTATCAGTTTTCCCTGCCACCGCTGGTGCTGCACGCCATCCACTACGGCTGCTCACGCACCCTGCGGCAGTGGGCGGCAACGCTGGACAGCAGCAGCGGCACCACTACCTACTTCAACTTTCTTGCCTCACACGATGGCATTGGTCTGAACCCGCTGCGCGGCATACTGCCGGAAGCGGAGATCGTCTCGCTGGTGCGCGACCTGGCAAAGGAAGGTGCCCTGATCTCCTGGAAAAATAATCCTGACGGCACCACCAGCCCCTATGAAATCAACGTGACCTACATGGACGCGCTGAACAAGCAGGACGACGACGACGCCATCCGTCTGCGCCGATTTATGCTGGCCCATGCGCTGCTGCTGGCATTCCCTGGCGTCCCGGCGATCTATATTCAGAGTCTGCTTGGCGCGCGCAACGATGAGGAAGGCGTTCGAGCGGCGGGCTACAGCCGGGCGATAAATCGCCAAAAGTACAGCCTGGCGGAGATTAACCGCACGCTCGGCGACGCCTCTTCTCTGCACCACAACGTGTTTAACGCGCTGCGTGCGCTGATCCAGGTCCGTCAACGGCAGCCGGCTTTTCATCCCGACAACCCGCTACGCATTATCGACAGCGATAACGCGCTGCTGGTGCTTACGCGTGAAGCACGCAACCCAGGGGATACCCTGCTCTGCATTTACAATCTGGGTGAAAAAACCGCGGGCTACACTCTGCCGGAGGGCGGGACATACTGCGATGTGCTTAACGAAAACGAGGCGATCAAAGCGGGGCCGCTTGAACTGGCCCCGTGGGGTTATTGCTGGCTACGAGCGGAGTCATCCCGAGGTATAAAATCAGATTATTTATAAACCTCGGCGGCGGCTACGGTACGGCCGCGCTCGTCGGCAGCGATAATGACATAATATTTACCGCCTTTTTCATCCGCCTTTTTTGACAGATCGGCTTTTGCATCCATGGGTGCGTTAGTCGTCGTCGTGGTAATTGTGCCAATCAGCTCTAAATTCATATCCTGAGCCTGCTGACGACTAATCAGCTCAGCGGCCGAAGCACTGAAAACAAACGTAGCGGTAAAAAACAGTGTGATGATAGAGATAATACGTTTCACGATATGTCCTCTCCATAGGTTATCGATTCCGGATGTCTCTGACAGGCTGTAGGAACGCCTCCTGCCTTTTCCATTATTAACCGGATCTAAAAAACTACCAATCATATAAGCCACAATCTTATGTGCAAAAGTGGCTATTTAGCACTTCCCTGCTCAGCGCGGCAGACGCCTCACCCGGCCCAAAATAGCCAGAGCACGGCACAGTTAGCCGTGCCGATCCGTAAAATCAATAACCTGCTGACAGAAAATATCCGGGTGGGAGATAAACGGAGCATGTGCGGACTTCTCAATAATCCGGCTGGTACTTTGTGGCCACAGGGTATCCAGCAGCGCAGCAACTTTACGCGGAACTAAACCGTCAAGCGCCCCATATACACGCAGCATTGGCCGTTGCAGTTCTACCATCTGCTGGCGTAAATCCACGCGGTGCAGAATATCCAGTCCGGCGTTCAATACATCAACCGACGGCACCGGTTGGCTGAGGACCACGCTTTTAAGTGTGCGGGCATCCTGGCGGGCAGTTTCGGTGCCCAGCGTTTGCAGGGCGAGGAAGCGCTCAACCGTGCGCTGAAAATCTGCGCTCAGCTGATGCTGAAAACCCGTCAGCGTTTCTGGCCGGATGCCGGGCCAGTCATCAGCTGCGCTAAAGCGCGGCGAGGAGGCCACCGAGATCAGCGCAGCGACCCGTTCCGGGTGACTGAGGGCCAGTTGGCTGGCCACCAGCCCACCCAGCGACCAGCCAAGCCATACCGCCCTGTCCGGCGCCTGCGGCAGCAGCGCTGCCACCATCTCATCCAGCGTCATCGCCGGACAGCCCTGGCTGCGGCCATAGCCGGGCAGATCCACCAGGTGCAGACAAAAATGCGCGCTGAGTCGTTCGCTGATGCAATGCCATACGCCGGCATTCAATCCCCAACCGTGCAGCAGCACAAGATGACGATCGCCCTCACCAATTGTCTGCCAGTAAAGCTGCTTCATAGGTTATGGTCCTGTTTTTACATCCGCGAGGTTATCATGCTATCAATGCCTGCCCTCTGTTGGCTATGTCTGATGCCACTTAATCTGGCGCGGCACGGGGCGTGCAGCGTCTGCCTGCGCCACCTGATGCAGCAGCGGCCGGACTGCCCGCGCTGCGGGTTGACCAGCGGTAGAACTGGCGAGGTCTGTAGGCGGTGCCTGAAAAAATCACCGCCGTGGCAGCATCTGATTACCGTCACGCGCTGGCAGCCGCCGATGAAACAGCTGGTTAACCGGCTAAAGTTTTATCGCACCACCGCACTGGCGGTGATGCTGGCGCGCCTGATTTTGTTAAGGTGGTTAGCTGAACATCGCCGCGGCGGTCTGAGGCGTCCTGATTTATTACTGAGCGTGCCGCTGCATTCTTACAGAGCGTGGCGGCGCGGCTATAATCAGTTAGACGACATGGCGCAGCAGCTGGCGCACTGGACGCGCTGTCGCTATCTCCCGCAGGGGCTTGTCCGCATCCGCGCCGGGAAAGTACAGCATCGTCTGGGTGCGCTGGCACGCCGCAGAAATCTGCGCGGGGCGTTTCGGGTGAGGGCTGATGTTCGTGGCCGTCATGTCGCACTGCTGGATGATGTGGTCACCACCGGCAGTACTGTGGCCGAAATCAGCCGTATGCTGCTGGCCGCCGGCGCTGCCAGCATACAGATTTGGTGCCTGTGCCGAACCTTGTAGCGGGTCGGCGATGGGCGTATTATAACCAGTGAATTTTGTTAACCGTTGAGCAATCGCCATGATCGTTATTACTGACTCTGCACAAGAGCACTTTGCAAAACTGCTGTCAAAGCAGGAAGATGGCACCCAGATTCGCGTATTCGTTATTAACCCGGGTACGCCCACCGCCGAGTGCGGCGTTTCCTACTGCCCACCTGATGCAGTAGAAGCGACAGATACCGAACTGAAGTTCGAAAAACTGTCGGCATTCGTTGATGAACTTAGCGCGCCGTATCTGGAAGATGCAGAAATCGACTTCGTTACCGACAATCTGGGTTCCCAGCTAACGCTGAAAGCGCCTAACGCTAAAATGCGCAAGGTCAGCGACGATGCCCCGCTGGTTGAGCGTGTCGAGTATCTGCTTCAGGCGCAGATCAACCCGCAGCTGGCCAGCCACGGCGGTAAAGTATCGCTGATGGAAATCACCGATGAAGGCTTTGCTATCCTGCAATTTGGCGGTGGCTGCAACGGTTGTTCTATGGTTGACGTTACGCTGAAAGAAGGCATTGAAAAAGAGATGCTGCAAGCCTTCCCTGAGCTAAAAGGCGTGCGCGATCTGACTGAACACCAGCGTGGTGAACACTCCTTCTACTAACGCATTTCTCTATCGCGTTATCGGGTGGCCTTCTGGTCGCCCGTTTTGTTTGCGCGTTCTGCGCCACCTCTGAAAACATTCCCGGTTTTTCAATGCGTTTAAACAGTAAGAGCTTTCTGTGGGCTATCCACTGGATTTTTCAGCTTACACGTGTACACTGAAATTTCTTTTTATTACCCGGGTTTCAACATTGCGTATGAAAAATATAAGAGTAGTGATTACGGGAATGGGGCTTACTGGCCCACTGGGAAATGGCGTAATCGGAAGCTGGCAACGGCTGATCGCTGGAAAATCTGGGGTCACCCTGCTTCCTGAAGAGGCCTATGGCGATACCGCCATCCGCGTGGGGGGGCTGGTTCCTGACGTGGATCGGGACCCCGAGTTTGGGCTTGATCTTGATACGCTGATCCCACCTAAAGACCAGCGTAAGTCCGACCGTTTCATCCATCTGGCACTGGCCGCCGCTGAAGAAGCGGTTAATCAGGCCGGTCTGCGTAGTCTGAGCGAAGCCGCACGCCTGCGGGTCGCCACCATTATTGCCACCGGCATCGGCGGCTTTCACGCAATAGGCAACGCGGTAAAAACCGTCTCGGAAAAGGGCAGCCGCCGTCTGTCGCCTTTCACTATTCCCTCGTTTATAGCCAATCTTGCCGCGTCGCAGGTGGCAATTAAATATGGCTTTAAGGGCATGCTCGGTACGCCGGTTTCTGCCTGTGCCGCCAGCATTCAGAGCATTGGCGACGGCGTACGCGCCATCCGCTGCAACGAAGCTGATGTTGCCGTTGTCGGCGGCAGCGAGTCCTGTATCAATCCGGTTTCGCTGGGTGGATTCCAGGCCGCGCGGGCGCTCTCAACCGCATGGAACAGCCATCCGGAGCAGGCCTCACGGCCTTTTGACACCGGCCGCGACGGTTTCGTGATGGGAGAAGGGGCCGGCATTTTGGTGCTGGAAGAGCTGGAGCACGCCCGTCAGCGTGGTGCGAACATCCTGGCGGAAGTGACCGGCTACGGCACCACCTCCGATGCCTACCACATTACCGCCGGGCCGGAAGACGGCGAAGGGGCCGCCAGAGCGATGCAGATCGCGCTCGATCAGGCGAAAATAACGGGCAGCGATATCGACTACGTTAACGCTCACTCCACCTCCACCCCGGTTGGGGATCTGGCGGAGATATACGCCCTGCGCAAGGTGCTGGGCGACGGTGCAAAAACCGCAATCTCCTCCACCAAGTCCGCCACCGGCCACCTGCTGGGAGCCGCCGGCGCAGTCGGTTCCATCTTCTCTCTGATGGCAATCCGGCAGCAGATAGCGCCGCCGTCGCTGAATATCGGGCAGTTGGACGAGGCCGCAAAAGCGCTGAACGTTATACAGAATAAAGCGCAGCCGATGGCAATCCGCACTGCGCTGGTTAACGGCTTCGGTTTTGGTGGGGTTAACGCCTCGATCATTTTTAAAGCTTTCGCAGACTGAGTGATTCAGCCTCCGCCTTTTCACCGGCGGAGGCTGAAATCCGTCAGCGCGGTTCTCCCGCCTTCCTCCGCCGGTCAATATCCTTAAGCAGGCGGTTCACTTTTTCATCAGCGAACATGGCCTCCAGGCTGGCACTCAGCTTGCGCCGCCAGTTTGGGTATTGATCGGTGGTGCCGGGAATATTGACCGGCCTGGCCATATCCAGCCAGTCCTCAGGCTGAAGTCCCAGCAGCGCGCAGCTGCTGTCGGCAATAAAGCGGTGCATTCCCCGATTGAGAGTGGCGTCCATCTCCCGATCCTCCGCCCGCTTTGCGTAGCGCTTCGGCACACAGCCTGAGCGGTGCAGTGCATCAAGCAGCGCCTGCTTTTGCCGGCGGCGGTGCTTCACCAGTTCGCTCAGAATCACCTTATCGGGATACACCCCCAGTTTTTCTCCCAGCGTCAGGTCGCCCAGGGTCCAGAATCCGCGCAGCGTCGGCAGATCGTGAGTGGTGGCGCTGGCCATCGCCTGCCGCGGCCAGTCGGAGGGGGAACGGTAGCTCTCGTCCTCCCGCTGCTCGAAATAGAGCACCTTCCACGAGTAGATGCCGAAGTCCCGCAGCTTACCCACGATCTCAGCCGGAACGGTACCGAGATCTTCCCCGATCACCATACAGCGGTGGCGCTGGCTTTCCAGCGCCAGAATAGCCATCAGATCGTCAACGGGATAGGAGACGTAGGCGCCATAATCAGCCGTTTCACCATAGGGGATCCACCACAACCGCAGCAGCGACATCACATGATCGATACGTAATGCCCCGCAGCTGGCCATATTGGCGCGCAGCAGATCGATAAACGGCTGATAGCCTCGCGCCGCCATCACATGCGGATCGAGCGGCGGCAGACCCCAGTTTTGTCCCTGCGGCCCAAGAATATCCGGCGGTGCCCCCACCGAGGCCTGCAAACAGTAAAGTTCACGATCGCACCAGGTTTCCGCCCCTCCTTCCGCCACGCCCACCGCCAGATCGCGATACAGGCCTACCGGCATGCCCAGCCGTTGGCTAATCTGCCAACATGCATCGAACTGACGATTTGCCAGCCACTGTAGCCACAGCCAGAAATTCACCTCGTCCTGATGCTGCCGACAGAACTGCCGCACGGCCTCACTGTTGCCGTCCTGCCATGTTTCCGGCCAGGCGGGCCATCCCCAGCGGCCTTTATCCTCTTTCAGCATTGCGGCGTGCAGCGCATCGTAGGCCGCCTGGTTATGCAGGCTCTCTCCGCCGCCGGTCACAAACTGCCCGAACGCCTGCCGCGCCTCATCGTTGGGATGACGCTGGCAAAAACAGGCCCAGGCATGGCGCAGCCCGCTGATTTTAAGCGCCCCGACCCGGCCATAGTCCACCCACTCCGCATCACGCGCCGCCGCCAGGCTTTGCTGCGTGTCAGGCTGCTGCCACCAGCGCTGCGCCTCTTCGCTTTGCCGAAAGTCCGGCACCGCCGCCACATCGATATAAAGCACGTTGAGCCAGCGGCGGGAGGAAGGGCTGTAGGGGCTGGCATTTTCAGGCTGTGACGGATAGAGCGCATGGATCGGATTGAGGCCAATAAAGGCCCCCCCGCGCTGCGCCAGCTCAGCAACCATCCGCTGTAGATCGCCAAAGTCCCCCATCCCCCAGTTCTGCTCAGAGCGCAGGGTATACAGCTGAACGCAGGCCCCCCACAGTTTCTCCCCCTGCTTCAGCGCAGGGGATTCATAGCAGCGTTTCGGCGCAACAATAATCCGGCAGGCCCACTGTTTCTGCCCCTCGATCAGCCGCAGCTGGTGATAGCCTTCAGGCAGCCGTGCCGGGAGCAGCAGCATATCGCCCCCCGTCACCTCGCCATTAAATGTCCTGCCTTTTTCCGTCACTAAATGCCACTGATACTGCCCGCTGCCGCCGATACTCAGCTGCTGCTGACGCTGATACAGCAGCACCTTACAAGGCGGCAGCGGGGCCGACGTGGGCTTCGGCAGGGTATGCATCGCTGCCAGCAGCTTTTCTCGCGTTGCAAGGCTAATCGCCTCCGGCTTCCCTCTGGCGTTGATATACTCCGCCGCAATACCTGCCATCGCAGCGGCCTGTTCAAACTGCTTATATGCCATGGGCCATCCTTAGCGTTTTGCCTGCCAGATACGCTGCTGGTAGTCGCGAATGGAGCGATCGGAGCTGAACTTACCGCAGCGCGCCGTATTCAGAATGGCCGCCCGGGTCCAGGCTTCCCGATCGCGATACAGCGCCTCAACCTGCTGCTGGGCTTCGCAGTAGCTGGCAAAGTCCGCCAGCACCAGCCACGGATCGCCCCCCTTGCCCAGGCTGTGCAGCATCTTGTCGAAGGCGTGTTTGTCGCCGCCGCTGAAAAACCCTTTCTCCAGCTCTTTCAGCAGCCCGTCGAGATGCTTGTCCTTTTTACGCAGCTTCAGCGGATCGTATCCTCCGGCCTTCAGCGCCTTTACCTCATCCACGCTGTTACCGAAGATAAAGATATTCTCCTCACCCACCTGTTCGGCAATCTCGACGTTGGCGCCGTCCATCGTACCGACGGTCAGCGCCCCATTAAGCGCCAGCTTCATATTGCCGGTGCCGGAGGCCTCATAGCCCGCCGTAGAAATCTGCTCGGAGAGATCCGCCGCCGGGATCATCAGCTCCGCCGCGGTGATGCGGTAGTCAGGAATAAACACCACCTTCAGTCTGTCGCCAACCAGCGGATCGTTGTTGATCTTCTCGGCCACCTTGTTAATGGCATAAATGATATTTTTCGCCAGGTAATAGCCCGGCGCGGCCTTGGCGCCAAACAGGAATACCCGGGGAACGCTGTCCAGCTCGGGGTTTTCACGCAGGCGCTTATAGCAGGAGAGAATGTGCAGCAGCCCAAGGTGCTGACGCTTATACTCATGCAGGCGTTTAATTTGGATATCGAACAATGCATCCGGGCTGACAACGATCCCGGTACGCTGTTCGATATATTCCGCCAGTTTCACCTTATTCTGCTGCTTAATCTGACGATAGCGGCTGCGGAATGCCTTATCGTCCGCCAGTGCCTCCAGTCCGCGCAGCGCGTCAAGGTTGTTCGCCCACTCCACCTTCAAGGTGTCGTCGAGCAGTGCAGCAAGCCCGGGATTACACTGCTTAAGCCAGCGGCGCGGCGTAATTCCGTTGGTGACATTATGGAATTTCTCCGGCCACAGCTGGTGATACTCCGGGAACAGATCCTTCACCACCAGATCGGAGTGCAGGGCCGCCACGCCGTTCACCGCAAAGCCGCTGACCACGCAGAGGTTAGCCATACGCACCTGCTTGTCATACACCACCGCCAGCTTCTCCCAGACTTTTTCATCTCCGGGCCACTGTTTTTCCACCAACTTTTTGAAGCGGCGGTCGATCTCTTTAATCAGCGTGAAGTGGCGCGGCAGCAGGCTGCGCACCAGTCGTTCATCCCAGCGCTCCAGCGCCTCCGGCATCAGCGTATGGTTGGTATAAGCGAAGGTATTGCTGGTGATCGCCCAGGCATCATCCCAGCTGAGCTGATGCTCATCGATCAGCACACGCAGCATTTCAGGAATAGCGATGGTGGGATGGGTGTCGTTTAACTGGATCACTTCATAGTCCGGCAGCGCGTGCAGCGGCCGCCCGGCCAGATGGTGACGGCGCAGAATATCCGCGACTGAACAGGCGCACTGGAAGTACTGCTGCATCAGGCGCAGGCGTTTACCCTCCTGATGATTATCATTCGGATAGAGGACCTTAGTCAGCTTCGCCGCATCAATGCCCTGCTGCTCGGCCTGAAGAAACTTACCGTCGTTGAACAGCGTTAAATCGAACGGATGGGCGTGGGTCGCCTGCCACAGACGCAGCGGCTGAACGACGCCGTTGCGGTAGCCGGTCACCGGCAGATCCCAGGCCTCGCCGCGCAGGGTAAACGCGGGCTGCCAGAGAGGTTGACCGGCCTCTCCCTTGACCACTTTCCCGCCGATGCCCACGTTGACATCCAGCGCCGTATTATGGCGGAACCACGGATAACGATCGCGGTGCCAGTCGTCCGGTGACTCCTTTTGCTGACCGTCGTCAAACGACTGCCGGAACAGTCCGTACTGATAGTTAAGGCCATAGCCGGTGGCCGACTGCCCCACCGTGGCCATCGAATCCAGATAGCAGGCGGCAAGCCTGCCCAGTCCGCCGTTACCCAGCGCCGGATCCACCTCCTCCTCCAGCAGCTCACTCAGGTCACGCTGATGCTCCGCCAGAACCGCTTTAACCTCATCAAACCAGCCCAGGTTAAGCAGATTATTCCCGGTCAGACGGCCGATCAGAAATTCCATAGATATATAGTTAACGTGCCGCTGCTTTTTGCCCGGCCGTGACGGGGGCTGTGCCGCCAGTAGCTCGGCCAGCGCACCGCTAACGGCCTGCCACCACTGATGCGCGTTCATCTCCGCGGCTGAGGCATACCCCCGATGCTGCCACTGACGCGTCAGCGCCGCGTTGAAGCGTGCCTTATTGAATTTCTGTTGCGACATAACATCCCTCTCAAAAGATAGAACACGGGTTAAAATGTGATCGCCAGCACCTTACAGTTAAGACGCCAATGCGAAAAAAAGCTCACCGCATGATGCGATGAGCGAATAAAAAAACAAAAATAACAATCAGAGGGTACAACTTGCCGGATCTGTTACCCGGATAAAATGCACGACTGGCGATGCAGGGAACGGCTGCACGCTGGAATTCGGGAGAGGGGGATCGCAAAAATAACCGTGCGATTAAATTTCACTTTAAGCAATTTAATTAATCACACCAGACGGGCAAGCAGTAAGAAAATGATCGTGAAATGTGATGCAGTGCAACTAACCGCTAACGGCGCTTCTGCCGCGTACGGTGGGAAGTGAGGGGGAATCAGACGGGGCGGTCCGGCCAGCAGACGGCCCCGGCGGAAGGGTCAGCACAGCTCCAGATGAACCTCATGCTTTTCGATAGTTTTCATAATTTCCGGCGGTGGCGCCTCATCGGTGAACAGATAGTCAATCAGGCCCATGTTGCCCAGATTCACCATCGCATTACGACCAAACTTAGAGTGATCCGCCACCAGCATCACGCAGCGCGAGTTTTCAATGATCGCCCGCTTGGTGCGCACCTCGTGATAGTCGAAGTCCAGCAGGGAGCCATCCATATCAATCCCGCTGATGCCAAGAATGCCGTAGTCCAGACGGAACTGGGAAATATAGTCGAGCGTCGCCTCCCCCATAATGCCGCCGTCGCGGGTGCGGACTTCTCCCCCGGCGAGGATCAGGCGAAAATCGGGTTTAGCCATCAGCAGTACGGCAACGTTAAGGTTGTTGGTGACGATGCGCAGATTACTGTGGTTCATCAGCGCGTGCGCGACCGCCTCCGGCGTCGTACCGATATCAATAAACAGCGATGCACCATCGGGGATCTGGCTGGCAACGCGCTGGGCGATGCGCGCTTTTTCGTCCGACCACATCATTTTACGGTCCTGCCAGGCGGAGTTCTCCGAGCTGGACGGCAGGGCGGCACCGCCGTGATGCCGCTGAATTTTGTTCTGCTCAGCCAGATCGTTTAAATCACGCCGAATAGTCTGCGGACTGACCTCAAAATGTTCCACCAACTCTTCAGTACTGACATATCCCTGGCGACGCACCAGTTCGATAATGGCGTCATGACGCTGTGTCTGCTTCAAAGAAATTCCCCTGTTATCGTTTTACCTGGCGGGTATCCACAAATGCCATTGCCAGCCCGACCAGCAGACCGGTGAGATGGCTTGGCAGGCCGGTGTTTGAACCAAAGACTCCCATCGCTTCAAGCACTATCCACAGTACAAAGACGCCCATCATACCGCTGCCGGTATTTAATCCGCTGCGCTCGTCGCGCATCGAGTAGAGCCAGGTGTAAGCGACCAGCGCATGAGCCACGCCCGACAGACCGCCAAACCAGAAGCCGTTAAACTTCGACTGGGCAAATCCGCACAGCAGCGCAGAAACCACCATGATGGTGAAAAGTTTGCCGCTGCCGAGCTGTTTTTCAACTCTGCCGCCGAAATAAATCCACCACAGCAGATTCATCAGGAAGGCGACCAGCGAGAAATTGATCAGGATATGGCTAACCCAGCGCCATGCCTGGAAATATTGCGTACTGTCCTTTGGCCAGCCCAGCCAGGCAATCGCCTGAACATAGCCGCCCAGCGCAACCAGCAGATAGACCGCAATCGACGCCACGCTGACGGCAATTGTCACCGGGCCGGCCATCTCTTTAACCCTTTCCATAAACGGCGGGCCGGGCGGACGGGTGTATTTAATCCCGCTGTCGGTGTTTTCAGTGACCCAGCTGGCCGCCTGATAGCGCGGGTGGTTGGGATCGCGGATAAACTGATTAAGTTCGTTTTCGACCATGCTGAATTTCGATTCATCATCCAGCCACAGCGTGTAGTCGCCTTCCTGCTCAATACGCAGCGTGACGCCGCGCGTTGCCATATAGTCAACAAACGCCTGTGCCAGCCGCAGATGGGTAAAATGGGTGATGCGCATAGATAGTGGCCGTTTCCCTGTGGATTAAAACGCGTGCGGCAGTATACCCCTTCAGCCCCTGTCTTGCAGGTGCGTTGGGGCAACGCCTTAACTTCGCTCAGCTGGCTCCGGTTTCAACCTGCTGCGGGAAGGCGGCATGCCAGGCATCAAAACCCCCGTCGATGCTGTAGGCCGCGGCAAAGCCCTGGTTTAACAGATACTGGGCGGCTCCCTTACTGCTGTTACCGTGGTAGCACATCACCAGCACCGTGCTGCTGAGTTCGGCGGCGCTGATAAAAGCGGGCAGTGAGTCGTTCGTCAGATGGAAAGCGCCCGTGGCGTGGCCGGCGAAAAAGCTTTGCGGATCGCGGATATCAACCAACAACGCCTGACCGTCAGCCAGTTTCTGCTGCGCGTCTTGTACGTTGATACACTCAAATTGTTCCATGGTGAATTCTCGTCAAATGTGACCAAATAAATCCTATTGTAGCCTGAAGCTGGCAGACTTTATCCATGGATACTTTATGTAAATGTTGTATTTCTTAGCGCTAATTATGTTACCTGCATCACGCATAATTGTTTTTATCTGGTTAACGCTAGCATCGATGTTGGTTTGCGATTAGTATAATGCTCGAAAACGAACATTACTGGACGATTCCGAACATCGGAGGAGATGACGTGGAAACCAAAGACCTGATCGTAATCGGCGGCGGCATTAACGGCGCGGGAATTGCGGCCGATGCCGCCGGACGTGGGCTGTCGGTGCTGATGCTTGAGGCACAGGACCTGGCCTGCGCGACCTCTTCCGCCAGTTCAAAACTGATCCACGGTGGCCTGCGCTACCTTGAACACTATGAATTCCGCCTGGTCAGCGAAGCGCTGGCCGAACGCGAAGTGCTGTTGAAAATGGCACCGCATATTGCTTTCCCGATGCGCTTCCGCCTGCCGCACCGTCCGCACCTGCGTCCGGCCTGGATGATCCGTATTGGTCTGTTTATGTACGATCACCTGGGTAAACGCACCAGTCTGCCGGGCAGTAAAGGATTGCGTTTTGGTACAGACTCGGTTCTTAATTCTGAAATCGTGCGCGGTTTCGAATATTCTGACTGCTGGGTGGATGATGCGCGCCTTGTCGTGCTGAATGCGCAGGAAATTGAAAAGCGCGGTGGCGAAGTACGCACCCGCACCCGGGTGACCAAAGCCTGGCGTGAGAACGGTCTGTGGACCGTTGAAGCAGAAGATATCGACAGCGGAAAAATCCACACCTGGCAGGCAAAAGGCCTGGTGAATGCGGCCGGTCCGTGGGTTAAACAGCTGTTTGATGACGGTCTGAAGCTGAAATCACCGTACGGTATCCGCCTGATCAAAGGCAGCCATATCGTGGTTCCACGCGTACATACCCAGAAGCAGGCTTATATTCTGCAAAATGAAGATCACCGCATCGTGTTCGTCATTCCGTGGATGGATGAGTTCTCCATCATCGGTACGACCGACGTGGAATATCAGGGCGATCCGAAAGACGTTAAGATCGACGATAAAGAGATCGACTACCTGCTGAAGGTGTATAACAACCACTTTAAGAAAACGCTGGCGAAAGACGATATCGTCTGGACCTACTCAGGCGTTCGTCCCCTGTGCGATGATGAATCCGACTCCCCGCAGGCGATTACCCGCGACTACACGCTGGACGTTCACGACGACCAGGGCCAGGCTCCGCTGCTGTCGGTGTTTGGCGGCAAGCTGACTACCTATCGTAAGCTGGCCGAGCACGCGATGGAGAAGCTGAGCAAATACTATCCGGGCATCGGTGCCGCATGGACCAAAACCTGCGTACTGCCGGGCGGTGATTTTGCCGGAACCCGCGACGACTATGCCGCCAGCCTGCGTCGTCGCTATGCGTTTATTACCGAAGAGATGGCCCGCCACTATGCCCGTACCTACGGCAGCAGCTGTGAGCTGTTCCTGAAAGATGCCGCTGGCCTGGACGATCTGGGTGAGCTGTTTGGCCACCATTTCTACGAAGCCGAGCTGCGTTATCTGGTGCAGAAAGAGTGGGTGCGCACGAAAGAAGATGCGCTCTGGCGTCGTACCAAAGAAGGGATGTGGCTCAACGAGCAGCAGCAGGCTCGCGTTGGTGAATGGCTGGAGCAGCACGCCAAGCCAGTTCTGTCGCTGGCCTCCTGATGGCATAAAGGCGACCTGCGGTCGCCTTTACTGTTGTCTCTACACCGTATTGCGAATCATCCTGTCAAAAGCGGCCCTGCGGCCGCTTTTTTCATTTACAGACGAATAGGCTTCACGCCCCAAATCTCATCCGCGTACTCCTGAATCGTACGGTCCGAGGAGAAATACCCCATACCGGCAATATTGAGCAGCGCCCGGCGGGTCCACTCATTTTTGTTGCGATAAAGCTTATCCACCTTGTCCTGCGTATCAACATAGCTGCGGTAGTCGGCCAGCAGCTGATAGTGGTCGCCGAGGTTGACCAGCGAGTCAAAAATATTACGGTAGCGGCCAGGCTCCTGCGGGCTGAATACGCCGGTAGCAATCTGCGTCAGCACCTGATGCAGCTCATCATCCTGCTCGTAGTATTTGTGTGAGCTGTAACCCTCTTTGCGCAGCGCGTCCACCTGCGGCGTGGTATTACCGAAGATAAACATATTCTCTTCACCAACGTGCTGCCGCATTTCGACGTTCGCCCCGTCCAGCGTACCAATAGTTAACGCACCGTTCAGCGCAAACTTCATGTTACTGGTGCCCGATGCTTCCGTGCCCGCCAGCGAGATCTGTTCCGAAAGATCGGCGGCAGGAATAATGATCTGCGCCAGGCTAACGCCGTAGTTAGGAATAAACACCACCTTCAGCTTATTCTTCACCTGCGGATCGCTGTTGATCACCTTCGCTACGTCGTTGATCAGATGAATAATATGCTTGGCCACATGGTAAGCAGAGGCGGCTTTCCCGGCAAAGATATTGACCCGAGGTACCCAGTCCGCATCCGGATCGGCCTTGATACGGTTATAGCGGGTAATGACGTGCAGCACGTTCAGCAGCTGGCGTTTGTACTCATGAATACGTTTGATCTGCACATCGAACATCGCGTGGGGATCGACAACGATATCCAGATTTTGCGCGATATAGATCGCCAGGCGTTTTTTGTTTTCCAGCTTAGCATCACTGATTTTCGCCATAAAATTAGGGTAATCAATATGCTGCTTAAGTTCCTCAAGCTGACTGAGCTGCGTACGCCAGGTACGGCCAATGGTATCGTCCAGCACGTGTGAGAGCGACGGGTTTGCCAGCGCCAGCCAGCGGCGTGGGGTAACGCCGTTCGTCTTATTGCAGAAACGGCCGGGGAACAGTCGGGCAAAATCGGCGAACAGCGACTGTACCATCAGATTCGAGTGCAGTTCAGACACGCCGTTCACTTTATGGCTGACCACCACCGCGAGCCAGGCCATCCGCACACGACGACCGTTGTTCTCATCAATAATCGAGATGCGTGACAGCAGCTCCCAATCCTCCGGGAACTGATCCTGAACCGTTTTCAGGAAATAGTCGTTGATATCAAAGATGATTTGCAGATGACGCGGCAAAATTTTACCGATCATATCCACCGGCCACGTTTCCAGCGCTTCCTGCATCAGCGTATGGTTGGTGTAAGAGAACACCTGACAGGCGACGCTAAAGGCGTCGTCCCAGCTGAATTTATGCTCATCAATCAGCAGACGCATCAGTTCGGGAATGGCCAGCACCGGATGGGTATCGTTCAGGTGGATAGCAATTTTGTCGGCCAGATTGTCGTAGGTCTGATGCATGGCAAAATGGCGGTAGAGAATATCCTGCACGGTAGAGGAAACCAGGAAGTACTCCTGCCGCAGGCGCAGTTCACGGCCTGAGTAGGTGGAGTCATCGGGATAGAGCACGCGCGACACGTTCTCAGAGTGGTTTTTATCCTCCACCGCCGCGAAGTAATCGCCCTGGTTGAATTTACCCAGGTTGATCTCGTTACTGGCCTGTGCGCCCCACAAACGCAGGGTGTTGGTGGCATCGGTATCAAAGCCGGGGATAATCTGATCGTAGGCCATCGCCAGCACTTCTTCCGTTTCCACCCAGCGGGCGCGGCTGCCCTCCTGCTGAATACGGCCGCCGAAGCGAACCTTATAACGGGTGCTGAAACGCTGGAACTCCCACGGGTTGCCGTACTCCAGCCAGTAGTCCGGTGACTCAGCCTGCTGACCATCGACGATGTTTTGTTTAAACATGCCGTAGTCGTAGCGAATGCCATAGCCCCGACCCGGCAGGCCCAGCGTGGCCAGCGAATCCAGGAAACAGGCGGCCAGGCGACCCAGCCCCCCGTTACCTAAACCGGGATCGTTCTCTTCTTCAATCAGTTCATCAAGGTCGAAACCCATCTCTTCCAGCGCGGCCTTCGCGTCGTCATAAATCCCCATCGCTAACAGGGCATTCGACAGCGTACGTCCCACCAGAAATTCCATCGACAGGTAGTAAACCTGCCGAACATCCTGCGACAGCTGGGCACGATTCGAGCGCAGCCAACGCTCCACCATCCGGTCGCGTACCGCCAGCAGCGTGGCGTTCAGCCACTCATGTTTATTGGCAATAGAAGGATCTTTACCAATGGTAAACATCAACTTATATGCAATAGAGTTTTTAAGCGCATCGACGGTGAGCGTCGGCGATGCATAGGTGAAAGGTGCGTTCATAACAGTTTTCCCATCGTCAATTACAACAAACGTTGATAGAGATCGCGGTAAGCCACAGCCGCCACCTGCCAGCTAAAATCCATCCCCATAGCCTGACGCTGAACATAACGCCATAGCGAAGGACGGGACCAGAGGACGAAAGCACGTCTAATTGCACGCAGCAGCGACCAGGCGTTGCTGTCTTCAAATACAAAACCGCTGGCGATGCCGTCGGCAAGATTTTCCAGCGAGCTGTCATTGACGGTATCCGCCAGGCCGCCGGTACGTCGCACCAGCGGCAGAGTGCCGTATTTCAAACCATAAAGCTGGGTTAACCCGCACGGCTCAAAACGGCTCGGCACCATAATCACATCCGCACCGCCCATAATTCGGTGGGAGAACGCTTCGTGATAGCCGATCTGCACACCGACCTGGCCCGGATACTCGGCGGCGGCGGCAAGGAAGCCCTGCTGAAGCACCGCATCCCCGGCGCCCAGAAGTACCAGCTGCCCGCCCTGCTCCAACAGCCCCGGAAGTGCCTCCAGCACCAGATCCAGCCCCTTCTGCCGGGTTAAACGGCTGACGACCGCAAAAATCGGTGCCTTCTCGTCAATTTTCAGCCCCATGGCGATCTGTAGCTGCCGTTTATTCTCTACTTTGGCGTCCAGAACATCACGGTTGTAACGCGCAGTCAGCAGCAGATCATGCTCCGGGTCCCAGATAGCAGGATCGACGCCATTGAGGATGCCGCTGAGCCGCCCCTCCATCTGACGCTGTTTCAGCAGCTCCTCCATCCCATAGCCAAACTCGGGCAGAGTGATCTCCTGTGCATAGGTAGGACTGACCGCCGTAATATGATCGGCATAGAACAGCCCGGCCTTGAGATAGGAGATCTGACCATAGAACTCCAGCCCGTACATGTTGAAAAACGATCGCGGCAGCTGGATCTGATCCAGGTGATGCGCATTAAACAACCCCTGGTACGCCAGGTTATGTACGGTAAATACCGACTTCGCCGGACGCCCTCGCGCAGCCAGATACGCGCAGGCCAGGCCTGCATGCCAGTCATGAGCGTGAACCACGTCCGGACGCCAGAAGGTGTCCAGACCGCAGGCCATTTCACAGCCCATCCAGCCCAGCAGCGCAAAGCGCAGATAGTTATCGGTATAGGCATACTGTGACTCGTCGTGATACGGGCTTCCCGGTCTGTCGTACAGCCCGGGTGCATCAATCAGGTAGATCCCTACCCCATTAAAGTGTCCAAACAGCAGCTCAACATAGCCTGCAAAAGTTTGCAGTTTCGCCACCACCACGGTGTCAGCGATCCCGTTTTTCAAATCGGGAAACGCCGGGAGTAGCACACGGGTGTCCGTCCCTGCCGCAATTTGCGCCGCCGGTAATGCCCCAACAACATCAGCAAGCCCGCCGGTTTTCAGCAGCGGGAAAATTTCTGAACAGACATGTAAAACCTGCATTATCGGCTCCTTTACTGTGCCGGAACGTGATGCAATCAAGTCATCACGTTTTACCGCTTAGCTAAGCCAGCCCAGCTTCGCCAGCATGGTCCTTGTGACCAAAACAATCCCCTCTTCCGATCGGTGGAAACGCCGGGCGTCATCATCCGGGTTCTCGCCGATCACCGTTCCTTCTGGCAGCACGCAGGCACGGTCTATTACACAGCGACGCAGACGGCAGGAACGTCCTACCTCCACATCCGGCAGCAGCACCGACGACTCAATATTGCAGAAGGAGTTAATACGAACGCGGGAGAACAGCACCGAGTTCACAACCACAGAGCCGGAAATGATGCAGCCTCCCGACACCAGTGAATTCATCGTCATACCATGACTGCCCGAGCGGTCCTGGACAAATTTAGCGGGAGGCAGCGGCTCCATATGCGTGCGGATGGGCCAGCTGCTGTCGTACATATCCAGCTCCGGCATCACCGAAGCCAGATCGAGATTGGCCTTCCAGTAAGCTTCCAGCGTACCCACGTCGCGCCAGTAGGGTTCGCTTGATTCCCCGCTTTGTACGCAGGAGAGGCTGAACGAGTGGGCCAGCGCTTCACCGTTCGCCACGATCTTCGGCAGCAGATCCTTACCAAAGTCGTGTTCAGACTGCGGCAGCACCTGATCGGCTTCCAGCATGCTGTACAGGTACTCCGCATCAAAAATATAGATCCCCATGCTGGCCAGCGCCCGACTGTCATCACCGGGCATCGCGGGTGGGTCCGCCGGTTTTTCCAGGAACTCCACCACGCGGTTATTGTCATCAACCTTCATGACGCCAAACGAGCTGGCCTCTTCCAGCGGCACCGGCAGACAGGCAATCGTACAGCGCGCATCGTTCTCAACGTGATCGATCAGCATGCGCGAGTAGTCCATCTTGTAGATATGGTCACCCGCCAGGATCACGATGTACTTCGCCCGATAGCGCCGGATGATATCGAGGTTCTGGGTGACCGCATCGGCCGTGCCGCGATACCAGTGGTCGGTAGACAGCCGCTGCTGCGCCGGCAGCAGGTCAACAAACTCATTCATCTCTTCGTTCAGGAACGACCAGCCGCGCTGAATATGCTGCACCAGCGTATGCGACTGATACTGCGTGATCACCGCTATCCGGCGAATACCCGAGTTCAGACAGTTAGAGAGCGCAAAATCGATAATGCGAAATTTTCCGCCGAAGTGAACCGCCGGTTTAGCGCGCTTAGCGGTGAGATCCCGCAGTCGCGTACCGCGCCCGCCGGCGAGGATCAGGGCTACAGTCTGCGTCGGCAATTGTCTTGCCAGCATCAGGGAATCGTTCTTTTCAAACTTGGCCATGTCTGACTCCTGTTATGATTTTTCCTGGAACACACACACACCGTGCGCTGCGCCATGCCAGACGGTTAACTGAATCGGGTTATCCTCCCCGGCAAAGGGCGGAATGGCATGCCATTTCCCTTGAGGTAACACCAGATCGCCCACTTCTTCGGTAGCGTTAAGCACGATGAGCCAGTGCTGTGAAAGACGTATTTGCAGACGACGTACCCCCTCCTGCCACTCACTGGCGCTAAGGGGCTGCCCCTGTTGATTCAGCCATTCAACATTTCCATCACCCTCCTGCCACCAGCTATCGGTCTGTAGCGCCGGAATACGGCGGCGAAGATGGATCAGCGCCGCCGTGAAGGAGAATAAACCGCTGTCGTGATGCTGCCAGTCGAGCCAGGTCAGCGGATTATCCTGGCAATAGGCGTTGTTGTTTCCATGCTGGCTGTGACCGTGCTCATCCCCCGCCAACAGCATAGGCGTGCCTTGGGACAGCAGCAGCGTAGTCAACAGGGCGTGTACGCTGCGGCGGCGATGTTCCGTCACCAGCAGCGGCGCGTTCAGCCCTTCAACGCCGTGGTTATGGCTGAAATTGCTGTCGCTGCCATCGCGGTTATCTTCACCGTTGGCTTCATTGTGCTTGTGGTTAAAGCTGACCAGATCGCGCAGTGTAAAACCGTCGTGCGCGGTGACCAGGTTGATACTGCTGGACGGGGGGCGTCCATCGTGCTGAAACAGATCGCTGGATGCGGCAAATCGCCGGGCAAAATCGCCGTTGGACAGATCGCTCTGTAGCCAGTAGCGGCGGGCCGTATCGCGGAAGCGATCGTTCCATTCGGCGAAAGGCCAGGGGAAATTACCCACCTGATACCCCCCCGGCCCGATGTCCCAGGGTTCTGCAATCATCTTGCACGCTGAGAGCAGCGGATCGGCGGCAATCGCCTGAAACAGCGGCGCGTCACGTCGGTAGTCCGGCGTACGTCCCAGCACCGGGGCCAAATCAAAGCGGAAGCCGTCAACGTGGCACACCTCAACCCAGTAGCGCAGGCAGTCCAGCACCCAAGCCATCACCTGCGGATGGCTCAGATTCTGCGTATTCCCACAGCCGGTCCAGTTCTGATATTCCCCCTGCTCCGTCAGCCAGTAGTAGCTCGAATTATCAATACCGCGCATCGACAGCGTCGGGCCGGTCTCCTCCAGCTCAGCTGTGTGGTTGAACACCACGTCCAGAATGACCTCAATTCCCGCCTTGTGCAGCGCTTTAACCGCCTGCTGGAACTCCGCGCGCGCGTCAGGCCCACTGGCGTAGCGGGTGTCCACCGCATAGCATGCCACCGGGTTATAGCCCCAGTAGTTGGTCAGCCCCATGCGCAGCAGACGCGGTTCGCTGGCAAAAAAGGCCACCGGCAGCAGCTCAAGGCTGGTAATGCCAAGCCGCTGAAAATAATCAATCATCACCGGATGGCCCAGCGCGGCGTAGGTGCCACGAATATCCGCAGGCAGCTCCGGATGCAGCAGAGTCAGACCGCGAACGTGCGCCTCATAGATGACCGTACTGCCCCACGGCACGCGCGGCGCGACATCATCTTCCCAGTCAAAATCATCGGCCAGCACCACGCACTTTGGCGCAATGCTGCCGCTGTTCTCTCCGTCGGGCGTATGCTCACCGCCCTGATAGCGCGGATCGTCGGCGACCTCGCCAACCACCTGATGCGCACAGGGGTCGATCAGCAGTTTCGCCGGGTTAAACCGCATGCCCTGCTCCGGCGCCCAGGGGCCGTGTACCCGATAACCGTAGCGCTGTCCCGGATGGATTGCGGGCAGATAGCCGTGCCAGATATCCCCGGTACGGGCGGGTAAATCGATGCGTTTTTCCCGGCCATCAGCATCAAACAGGCACAGCTCCACGCGTTCCGCATGCTGCGAAAACAGCGTAAAGTTGACCCCTTTACCGTCAAAACTGGCGCCGGCCGGCTGCGGATGACCCGTTCGTATTGGCACCATCACACCTCCCGAACCAGCCACACCGTTGAAAGCGGCGGCAGCGTCAGACTCAGGGAGTGGCTGCGGTTATGGCTGCCCCACTCATCGGTATCAATCGGACCCAGATTTCCCAGGTTACTGCCGTGGTAGTATCCGGAGTCGGTATTCAAAACTTCGCGCCAGCGCCCGGCCTGCGGAACACCAAAGCGGTAATCGTGGCGCGGCACCGGGGTAAAGTTACTGGCAACGATCAGCTCGTTACCGTCGCGATCGCGGCGCAGGAACACAAATACCGAGTTCTCAAAGTCATCCACTACCAGCCACTCAAATCCTTCCGGCTCAAAGTCGAGCTGGTGCAGCGGCGTGTGTTCACGGTAGGTATGATTCAGATCGCGGACCAGCCGCTGAACGCCGTTGTGCCAGCCGTCATCCCCTTCCAGCAGATGCCAGTCGAGGCTGCTGTCGTGATTCCACTCACGGCCCTGCGCAAACTCATTGCCCATAAACAGCAGCTTCTTACCGGGGAAGCCAAACATCCAGCCGTAATAGGCCCGCAGGTTGGCAAATTTCTGCCACGGATCGCCCGGCATACGGTCAAGAATGGAGCGCTTCCCGTGTACCACCTCATCATGCGACAGCGGCAGGACGAAGTTCTCGGTGTAGTTGTACAGCATACCGAAGGTCATCAGATCATGATGATGACGGCGGTAGATCGGGTCCATCTTCATATAGTCGAGGGTGTCGTGCATCCAGCCCAGGTTCCACTTAAACCAGAACCCCAGCCCGCCCGTTTCCTGCGGACGCGAAACACCGTTGAAGTCCGTGGACTCCTCGGCTACGGTGATCGCGCCCGGCGCGGCGTGGCCCAGCGTGCGGTTGGTGTAGCGCAGGAAGGAGATAGCCTCAAGATTTTCCCGCCCGCCGAAGTGGTTGGGCACCCACTGCCCTTCTGCGCGGCTGTAGTCGCGGTGAATCATCGACGCCACCGCGTCCACGCGCAGGCCGTCAATGCCAAAACGCTCGATCCAGTAAAGCGCATTGCCCGCCAGGTAATTACTCACTTCGCGGCGGCCAAAGTTATAAATCAGCGTATTCCAGTCCTGGTGATAGCCTTCGCGCGGATCGTTATGCTCATACAGCTCGGTGCCGTCGAAGGTAGACAGGCCAAATTCATCGGAAGGAAAATGCCCCGGAACCCAGTCAAGCAGAACGTTCAAACCGGCCCTGTGCGCGGCGGCGATAAACGCACGGAACTCGTCGCGGGTGCCAAAGCGTCGGGTCGGCGCGTAAAGTCCCAGCGGCTGATATCCCCAGCTGCCGTCAAAGGGATGCTCGTTGATCGGCATCAGCTCCAGATGGGTAAAGCCCATCTCTTTGGCGTAGGGGATCAGCTGTTCTTCCAACTCTTTATAGCTTAGCCAGAAACCGTTATCGGTGTGGCGTCGCCAGGAACCGAGGTGAACCTCGTAAATAGAAATCGGCGCGTCAAAGCCGTTGGCACGCTGACGCTCGGGAGATAGGGTGGTCTTTTCCGGCAGGCCGCAGATCATTGATGCCGTCTGCGGACGCATCTGCGCTTCGAAAGCATAAGGGTCCGCCTTCAGACGCAGATTGCCGTGCGCATCAACCATCTCAAATTTATACAGCTGACCGGGCCTGGCTCCCGGAACGAACAGCTCCCACACGCCCAGCTCACGACGGAAACGCATGGGGTGGCGTCGGCCGTCCCAGAAGTTAAACTCCCCTACCACAGAAACGCGCTGGGCATTCGGCGCCCAGACTGCGAAGCGCGTGCCGATCACGCCGTCAATCACATCGGCGTGCGCCCCCATTCGTTCATAGGGCCGCAGGTGCGTGCCTTCCGCCAGCAGCCAGCTGTCCATTTCAGGCAGCAGCGGACCAAAGCGATAGGCATCATCAATTAAATTTTGCTGGCCGTGCCAGGTTACCGCCAGCTGATAGCGAAACGGGTTCTTTCGCCGGGGGACGACGGCCTGGAAGAATCCGCGCCCGTCCAGACACTCCAGCCGCACGCATTTCCGTCCGGTATTGGTTTCAATCACCCAGACCTCGCTGGCATCCGGCAACAGCGCACGGACCACCAGCCCGTTAGCAGTTTGATGCATCCCCAGCAGGGAAAAGGGATCTGCTAAATGACCAGAGAGTAAAGCATTAATCACACGACGATCCGCAAGCTCTGACATGACTTTCTTCCCGTGATAGACGGCAGACGATGGCTGCGACGTTTAAGTAACGTACAGGACATGTTCTGCTCTTCATTGAGCTCAATAGCACGCGCGCAGTGGAGGTGACCATCCGCTGGAAAAACCGCCGCCGCATGCAATAACGACTATCTGTAAGCGAACATTATTTGCTGTTTGAACAGTGACTCTGTTAAGCATAGCCAGGTGACAACAATAGCCGGGTACGAAAGCGTAAATATATTTCTTTCACATCAAACTGAACTGCTGTTAAGGCGTAAGGCAGGAAGGTCAGAAGCTTCTTAATAGCCAGCCGGGCGATCCCCGTATCAGGCGGAAGTACTCAAAAAGGATGGAACAGAAGTCCATAAAAAAACGTGTGAAATACGGGTTAAGGCAGTAAGAACAACTGACGCAAAATATAACAAATTGACATTCCCCTGCCGCAAACGGCAGGGGAAACGGGATCACGCTATCAGCCAACCAGCAGACGCAGCATACGGCGCAGCGGCTCGGCCGCGCCCCACAGCAGCTGATCGCCGACGGTAAAGGCCGACAGGTACTCCGGCCCCATATTCAGCTTACGCAAACGACCAACCGGGGTCTTCAGCGTACCGGTCACCGCCGCAGGCGTCAGCTCACGCATGGTGATGTCGCGGTCGTTCGGCACCACGTTGACCCACTCGTTATGGGCGGCCAGCAGCTGAGAAACCTCGTCCAGCGGCACATCTTTCTTCAGCTTCAGCGTAAACGCCTGGCTATGGCAGCGCAGTGCGCCAACGCGAACGCACAGGCCGTCAACCGGAATGGTGCTGGCGGTGCGCAGGATTTTGTTTGTCTCGGCCTGGCCTTTCCACTCTTCACGGCTCTGGCCGTTATCCAGCTGTTTGTCGATCCACGGGATCAGGCTGCCCGCCAGCGGTACACCAAAGTTATCGGTTGGCAGCGTGCCGCTGCGGGACAGCTCCGTCACCTTACGTTCGATATCCAGAATGGCAGAGGCCGGATTTTGCAGCTCTTTCGCCACATGGTCATGCAGCATGCCCATCTGGGCCAGCAGTTCACGCATGTGACGCGCGCCGCCGCCTGAGGCCGCCTGATAGGTGGCAACCGAGGCCCACTCAACCAGATTGTTGGCAAACAGACCGCCCAGCGACATCAGCATCAGGCTGACGGTACAGTTGCCGCCGACGAAGGTTTTAATCCCGTTATTCAGGCCATCGTGGATCACCTGATGGTTAACCGGATCAAGGATAATAATCGCATCGTCCTTCATGCGCAGCGTGGAAGCGGCATCGATCCAGTAACCCTGCCAGCCAGCGGCGCGCAGTTTTGGAAAGACTTCGCTGGTGTAATCCCCACCCTGACAGGTGATGATGATATCCAGCGCGCTCAGCGCATCGATATCAAACGCATCCTGCAACGTGCCGGCAGACTGTCCGCCGAACGTTGGCGCGGCCTGGCCGTGCTGGGAAGTGGAGAAAAACACCGGGCGTACGACGTCAAAGTCACGCTCTTCAATCATACGCTGCATCAGCACGGAACCTACCATGCCACGCCAACCGACAAGTCCTACAGTTTTCATATCTACCTTTACCTCGGGCCGGACGAATAACAACGCCCGTAATTCAGTTAAATTCACCGGAATACACTCTGTCCAAATCTACAAGTTGCAGCAAAAGTGGCAAGTGAATTAAATCGATAGAAGGAATTTTTTTAGCAGAAGGGCTAATAATCTACGTCAAACGATGAAATTCAGGAGAAATAATAAAAACAGTTAGCGGGTCGGTAACCGGCTGACCAACAAACCGTATTGCGGAACTCTTTTCTCACCGGGCGCAGATGCCAGCGGCTGACGCTGACATCCGGCCAGATTATATGCTTTGGGCGCTTTAACGATTAATTACGACAGCAGCTCAAAGGCAATGATCCCGGTGGCTGCCCCTACGGTGCCGAGGATGGTTTCCATCAGCGTCCAGGTTTTCAGCGTCTCGGCCTCGGTTGCGCCGGTAAAGCGACCAAACAGCCAAAAACCGGCATCGTTAACGTGGCTGAGAATAATCGAACCACCGCCGATACAGACAGAGAGCGCGGCCAGCTGAGCGCCGGAGTAGTGCAGCGGTTCAATCACCGGCATGATCAGCCCCACGGTGGTCAGGCAGGCCACAATAGCGGAACCCTGAATCACACGCACGGCACCGGCCAGCACGAAGCAGGCCAGCGCAACCGGCAGACCGGCCCCGGTCAGCGCATTGCCCAAAGCCGGCCCCACGCCGGAATCCACCAGCACCTGTTTAAACACGCCACCGGCCCCGATGACCAGCAGAATTATGCCCGCGGGCTGGAGCGCAGCACTACAAATCTGCATGACACGCTCTTTATCCATTCCCTGCCGGTAGGCCAGACCATAAATTGCCACCAGGCAGGCCAGCAGAATGGCGGTAAACGGATGGCCGATAAATTCCAGCCACTCGTACAGACGCGAGCCTGGCTCGGTGAAACGTGCGCCGATGGTTTTCAGCCCCACCAGCACCAGCGGGAACAGGATCAGCGAGAGGCTGAAGCCAAATGACGGCATCTTGTCTTCATCAAACTGGGGACTGTCGTCCTCCTCCAGCGGGGCAAACTGCACATGTCGGCTGATAAGGCGGCCGAACAGTGGACCGGCGATCAGCATTCCCGGGATCGCGGCACACAGCCCCAGCAGGATCATCCAGCCGAAGTCAGCGTGCATTTGCGATGCCAGCAGCATGGGGGCAGGTCCGGGCAGCAGAAACGCCGCCGCGGCCGCAACCCCGGCAAACAGCGGGATAACCAGCTTCACCAGATTGTCCCCGGTGCGGCGGGCAACGGCGAAGGCAATGCTGATCAGCAGCACCACCGCCACCTCAAAGAACAGCGGCAGCGCGCAGATCAGCCCGGCAATCCCCATCGCGTAATGAGCGCGGCTTTCACCAAACGTCTTCAGCATACGAATGGCAATCCGATCGACCGCGCCGGTTTCATGCAGGATCTTGCCGAACATGGCACCAAGGGCCACCACAATCGCCAAAAATCCGAGGGTGCCGCCCATGCCCTTCTCCATGGTCTCGGCGATTTTATCCAGCGGCATGCCGGAGAACATACCGGCGCCAATCGATACCAGCATCAGCGCAACAAACGCATGCATCCGTGCCTTCATCACTAAAAAAAGCAGCAGTAATACCGAACCTGCTGCGGTTAAAACCAGTGTTGCAGTACTCATTACACCCTACTTATTTCTTCATCACACCATCAATGGCATTGAGCGTCTCAGCAACCACTTCATCAAGCGTTTGATTAATATTAACAGCCAGCACATCACTCTCATCACTGCCCGGCTCTTCCAGCGTTGCCAGCTGGGTAACCAGCATCTGCGGCTTGAAGAAGTGGCCTTTGCGCGCGCGCAGGCGGGATTCGATAGTTTCCGCATCGCCTTTCAGGTAGACGAAGGAGAGGTTCTTATTGCCTTTGCGTAACCTGTCGCGATAGGTTTTTTTCAGCGCAGAACAGACGATCAGCGACACCTCATTGGTCCGCTGCATGGCAAACGCCGCATCGTTGATTGCCTGTAGCCACGGCCAGCGGTCGTCATCGTTGAGCGGATGCCCCGCCGACATCTTTTCAATGTTGGCACGCGGATGCAGAAAATCACCGTCGAGAAAGGCGGCTTTCAGTTCGTGCGCCACCGCGTTAGCAACGGCGGATTTACCGCTGCCCGAAACACCCATCAGTACAAATACGTGATTGGCCGGGGAAGATGGATTCATTTTTCAGTGCTCCGTCAGAGTCGTCATGATGTTAACAGGTGTTTTGTTATCGGTAACATTGTCTGGGTGAAGGTTAACGATGGCAACACCTGCGGCGGGAAAAGCTGGTAAATGTGAAGAACATCATAAAAACGGCAGAATCAGAGCGGCGAGGGCACAAACGGTTAACGGACGCGGGAGCGTCCGTCAGGTCAGATACTTTCACCGGCGAAGAGGGTAAAGCCCACGTCACACGGCGTGCTTTCAACGGATTCCCCGCGAATACGCGCCAGCAGCATCGTAGCGGCTTCATGCCCCATACGCTCACGCGGCGTCTGCACCGTAGCCAGCTGCGGCGTGGTCATCAGGGTGATATCGTGGCCGTGAAAACCGGCAATCGCCATCTGCTGCGGCACCTTCAGCCCCTGTCGCTGGCACTCAAACATCGCGCCCACCGCCAGGTCATCGTTGGTACAGAACAGGCTGTCGGTGAGCGGATAGCGCTGCTGCGCCTCCCGCAGCAGAATCGCCCCGGCGGAAAACGACGAGGCCGCTTCCATCATGACGCTTTTTGGCTCCAGTCCGGCCTCGCGCATCGCGGCCGCATAGCCCTGCTCCTTTTGCAGCGTACGCTCGTCCAGCCGTGCGCCCAGGTAAACCGTATGCCGGTGCCCTTTCTGCAAAATAGCCTGAGTCATCTGGCGGGCGGCCTCAACGTTATCGAATCCCACCGCCATATCCAGGCACGGCGAGACGCTGTCCATCATCTCAATTACCGGGATACCCGCGGTTTCAATCATCCGCAGGCTGGCCGCAGTATGGGTGCGCTCGGTCAGGATCAGGCCATCGATATTCCAGCCCAGCAGGGATCGCAGCTGTAGCTCTTCTTTTTCCGGACTGTAGCCAAAATGCCCCAGCAGCGTCTGGTAGCCCGCCGCGTCGGTCACGGTTTCAATGCCGCGCAGCACATCCGCAAATACCTGGTTGGTCAGCGAAGGCAGTAAAACACCGATAGCCCGGCTAGTGGCGTTAGAGAGCATATCCGGCGCACGGTTGGGGATATAGCCCAGCTCGTCGAGGGCGGCAGCAATCTTACCCTGCAATGCGGCAGACACCTGGCTGGGATTTCGCAGATAGCGGCTGACGGTCATTTTAGTGATGCCGATGCGATCGGCAACATCCTGAAGTACCGGTCTTTTCTTCTTCATTTGGCTTCAACGGGTAAGGTCGGAATGCGGCTGAGTGTATCAAAAATGCGGTACAAAAGAGAAAGGGTGCGGTTTCCCGCACCCAAACTGTGACGAAGGTATCCTGCTGCGGCTTAGACCGGCGGCAGATCGAACAGCAGGACTTCAGCGTCACCGCTGGCGGCGATCGTCAGGGATTTCTCATCCCAAATAGCAAATCCGTCGCTGGTCGTGGCCGCTTCACCGTTAACGGTAACATCACCTTTTACCACCTGGATCCAGACGCGGCGGCCTTCAGCAACGTCCACGCTATCCTGTTCGCCCGCCTTAAAGACCCAGCGGGACAGCGTCATATCCTGAAACACCTTCAGTGAACCGTCGCGGGCATCCGGCGACAGCACCAGCTGGCGTCCCTGAACATCGGCGAAACGGCGCTGCGCATAGCGTGGTTCGATGCCGGTTTTTTCAGGAATAATCCAGATCTGATACAGATGCAGCGGCACTTCTTTGCTGGCGTTATATTCAGAATGACGGACGCCCGTACCGGCACTCATAATCTGGAACTCGCCCGCGGGGATCTGCTCTTTATTGCCCATGCTGTCCTGATGCTCTACGGTGCCGGACAGCACGTAGGTCAGAATTTCCATGTCTTTATGCGGATGCGTGCCAAACCCCTGACCGCCATCAATTACATCTTCGTTAATCACCCGCAGCGCCGAGAACCCCATAAAGTTCGCGTCGTAGTAGTTAGCAAAAGAGAAAGTATGGTAGCTGTCCAGCCAGCCATGATTAGCGTGACCGCGGTCCTGTGCTTTGCGTAAGTAGATCATATTCAGTTCTCCTCAATGTTTTAACGTAGTGTGCGCCGTAAGCCACTGCGTTGATAGCGGAGAAAATTGTCTTCTCTGTTCAAAAAATTCGACAAAATTGGGGCAGCTTTATCAGTGGCGTTGCGATAGCCACATGGAACGGCTGAAAACAGATGCACCGCTGCCGACAACGGCAGTTGTTATGGCACCAGCCAACGAGAAGAAACAGAAGCAGCCGGTACACAGGGGCACGGCGGGGAGAACGGCGGTCAATCGCAGGCAAAAAAAAAGCCAGCACCCGAGCTGGCTAAGAAACACTGGAAGCAATGTGAGCAATGTCGTGCCTTCTCAGCCAGTAGCAGTAGCTCTGCTGAAAACGCATAGCAATAATAATCATTATCATTCGCACTTGTAAAGATCTTTCCTGATTATTTTTCGCTTGATTTGTCAATTAAAAACCCTGATTTTAAAGAGGATTTTGACAAACAAGGAGAGTGAAAGTGAGCAACATTACTATCCGCCACGCCGAGCCTGACGATGCGGCGGCGCTGTATCAGATGTACGGCCAGCCGGAAACCCACCGCGATACGCTTCAGCTCCCCTATCCCTCACTGCAAAAATGGCGGGAGCGGCTGAACAATACCCCCGAGGGTCAGCAGACGCTGGTTGCCTGCATTGACGGACAGATCGTCGGCCAGTGTTTTGTCGCCATCAACTCGCCGGTGCGCCGCAGCCATACGGCCTGGTTTGGTATTGCCGTGGACGCCCGGCACCGGGGTAAAGGCGTGGCGAAGGCGATGATGGCGGCGATTATCGACCTTTGTGATAACTGGCTGGGAGTTGATCGTATCGAGCTGACCGTGTTTGCCGATAACGAGGCCGCCATTGCGCTGTATCAGAAGTTTGGTTTTGTTACCGAAGGCCGCGGCGTTCGCTATGCGATGCGCAACGGCGTTCAGGTCGATGCGCTGTTTATGGCGCGTCTGAAGAACTGAACGCCCGCGGTGACGTTCAGAGATTAAACGGCGTCACCACGTTCACCCGCGAAAACGCCCCCTCTTCTGTCTCCGGGGGCAAAAAACCGTGGAAGCGCAGGATCGCCTGCATTGCCGTGCGGGCGTCGGCCCGCAGATCGTGGTCGATAACCGCATCCAGCTGACGTGCCGCCAGCAGCTGCCGGTTCTCCTCGTCCAGATCGTGCGCGATAAAGGCCGTAAGATGTCGCTCCCCGTCGGCGAACGCCCGGGCTATCGCCCGATTACCGCCGCCCACGCTGTAAACTGCGCCGATCGCCGGGTCCTGCGCCAGCGCCTCACTCATCCGCGCATAGGTCAGGCTGTCCACGCCGTAGCCCTCGCTGATGCGTACCACCCGATGCTGCGGTGCCAGCCGACGCAGCCCTTCACTAAATCCCGTTACCCGCTCCTCTTCTCCGCGAAATCCGCTGCTGCTCAGCACCACCGCCACCGATCTCGGCTGCGGCCCCAGCCAGCGTGAAAGCAAATACGCCGCGGTCTGTCCCGCGCTGTCGTTATCCATCCCGACGTAACGAACACGCGCGCTTTCAGGCAGATCGGTGACCAGCGTGACCACCGGCACCCGCTGGCGCAGCAGCGCGTCTACGGTGTCGTTAAGCTGCGCCTCATCGCTGGCTTTGAGGATCACGCCGTAGCTGTCGCTGCCGCAGCGCAGCAAAAGCTGCTGTAGCGCCCTGCCATCAATCTGCTCAAAGACATGAAATCGCAGCATCAGCCGGAACGGTGCCAGGCTACCCAGCTGGCTGAGCAGCGCCGCGCTGACCAGCGAACTGAAGCGCTCCGGCGTATGCAGCACCACATCAGTCGTCAGCGTCCTGCCGCTGGCCAGGTTCACCCGCTGCTGAAGCTCCAGATCGCGGATTGCCGCCGCAATGCGTCTGTCGGTTTGCGGATGCACGCTGCCGCGTTTGTGCAGCGCCCTGTCCACGGTGGCTTTACTGACGCCGGACTGGGCGGCGATTTGCTTAAGGGAGAATTTCATAATTTGAGGTTTTTTTGAGGTCATCCGCGCGTGTTGTTAAAAAAATGTAAGTGGTAATGTGGCTTTGAGCAAGGGTTTACCCTCTGTCTCCCCTACAAAACAGGTAAAGGTGTTCAATCATGACCTCTGACTTTAAGAATCAGTTTCAGGACAAGGTTTACGTGGTTACCGGCGGCACCCAGGGCCTGGGCGCCGCGGTTTCCGAACTGCTGGCAGAGCGCGGAGCTCGCGGTCTGATCGTGTGCGGTCGAAACCAGAAAGCGGGCGCGGCGCAGGTCGATAAGCTGCGCGCGCTGGGCTGCGATGCCGCGTTCGTGACGGCGGATATCAGCGATCCGGCGGCCTGTGAGCAGGTCATTGCCGCCGCCGCCAGCCGCTTTGGTGTGCTTCACGGCCTGGTGAACTGTGCCGGGATGTCCGATCGCGGCAGCATCCTCACCACTACACCGGCGCTGTTTGACGCGATTTTTGCGGTTAACGTACGCGCGCCGTTCTTTTTGATGCAGGCGGCGATTGCACTGATGGTCGCCGGCGGCACCGAAGGCAGCATCGTCAATATTATCACCATGACCTCCCACGGCGGTCAGAGCTTCCTTACCCCCTATGCTGCCTCCAAAGGGGCGCTGGTTACGCTGACCAAAAACGTCGCCTTCAGCGCCATGCGCAACCGGATCCGCGTCAACGGTCTGAACATCGGCTGGATGGACACGCCGCATGAAGATGAAATTCAGAAGCAGTATCACCAGGCTGGCGATGACTGGCTGGAAAAAGCCGAACGTGAACAGCCCTTTGGTCGCCTGCTAAAGCCCCGGGAAGTGGCGCGCGGCGTGGCTTTTTTACTCTCTGAAGAATCCGGGATGATGACCGGTGCGATCATTGATTTTGACCAGAACGTGGTGGGCTGCGGCGATGACGGCGCAGCGAAACCACAGCAGCCACTGACTCTGTGAGGACAACCAATGAAAACTCTCTACCTGAATGAAAACCAGCTGGTCGTTGATGATTTTGCCGCCGTCTGTCGTCAGACGCTGCATAAGGAAGAGTATCCGCTGGCCCACAGCGCTGAACTGAACGTCCTGATTTATAAAGCAGAGTCGCTAATAAGCGCCGTTCATGATGACCGTCGGGCGGTTCTGAGTGAACTGCACCGCGCGCTCTCATCCGGCCCCGGCGTGTTTGTGGTTAAGGGGTTATATGAAAATCTGACCACGCTGGAAAGCAGCAGCCGGGTGTTTGAACAGATCCTGAAGGATGAAGCGGTAGCGGGCAGAGTCGGCGATCACTTTGCGGCGGCGGGCAGCAACGGCCGTATCTGGAATGCGCTGCAAAAGGTTGCGGAGCGGGATGCAGATGCATTTATCGACTATTACGCCAATCCGCTGCTGGCGATTATCTGTGAAAGCTGGGTAGGGCCGGGCTATGAGATCACCGCCCAGGTTAACCAGGTTCGTCCCGGCGGCAAGGCGCAGCAGCCTCACCGCGACTATCATCTTGGTTTCCAGAGCAATGCCGTGGTGGAGGCGTTTTCGCTGCCGCTGCAAATTCTGTCGCAGTACCTGACGTTGCAGGGTGCGATTGCGCATAGCGATATGCCGATTGAGTCCGGCCCGACGCAGCTGCTGCCGTGGTCACAGCAGTATGAGGGCGGTTATCTGGCGTGGCGTAATCCGCAGTTTATTGAGTATTTCCAGCAGCACGCGATTCAGCTTCCGCTCCAAAAAGGCGACGGCCTGTTCTTCAATCCGGCGCTATTCCATGCGGCGGGCAACAACGTTACCCGGGACCGGGTGCGGACCGCTAACCTGCTCCAGGTGTCATCCAGCTTTGGCAAAACGATGGAGAAGGTTAATCATATCAAGGTATTGCAGAATATTTACCCAGCTCTACTGCGCCGACAGCTGCCGGAGGAGAAGCTGCATGCTGTGATTGCGGCGTCTGCGGAGGGCTATTCATTCCCAACCAATCTGGATACCGATCCGCCGCTGGGTGGGATGGTGCCGCAAACTCAGCAGTCTCTGCTGTTACAGGCGCTGAAGGAGAGATGGGCGCCGGTGCGTTTCAATCAGCAGTTGGCGGAGCATATGCAAAAGCGTCAGGCGTAGGAAGCGATGGGGCTGAATTGCTGGGGGGCTGTGTCGCGGTGGGTGTTGGCTTCCGGCTTATCGGTACGGGCGGGGGGCGGGGACGCGCCGTGAATACTTCCCTGTAGGCTCGACGGGCGCATCCCTGCGCCCGACGGTCCCCGCCCCCCGCCCGTACCGATTGCCCTATTCCATTTGTATCGCTGCCCAATCTTTTTTCGCTCTATCGGGGAGGGATTCACGGCGGCCCGGCGTTCTGCCGGTAACGCTCACCCCCGGCACCAAACTCACCGCCCTTTCAAAACAGCGGCACCGCAGCCAAAGGGAGAGCGCTACCGGACAGGTTAGCCGGGTGTCTGCCGCAGGGATGCGGCAGCCAAGCCTCCAGGGAAGGATTCACGGCGACCCGGCGTTCTGCCGGTAACGCTCACCCCGGGCACCGAACGCGCAACCTCAGTAACCCGCCGTCAAATCATCCACGGTACGCGGATCGGAGGCACCGTAACGCATGCCGTCCGGGCCGAGCATAATACTCTGCGTACTGCCCATCGCCGGCATCACCTTCACATTCTGCCCCTTCTCGCTCAGCAGCTTCAGCGTATCCGGGCTGAACCCCTTCTCCACGCGCAGCTGATCCGGCAACCACTGGTGATGGAAGCGCGGCGCATTGGTCGCCTCTGCCACGTTCATGCCAAAATCGATGCTGTTTACCACCATTTGCAGCACGGTAGTGATAATACGACTTCCGCCCGGGCTGCCGGTTACCAGCCAGGTTTTACCGTCTTTCACCACAATCGTTGGTGACATCGATGACAGCGGACGCTTATAGGGCTGCACTGCGTTTGCCTCACCGCCCACCAGACCGTAAACATTCGGGGTGCCGGGCTTGGCAGAGAAATCATCCATCTGATTGTTCATCAGAATACCGCTGTCGCCCGCCACAATGCCGCTACCAAAATTGGTATTCAGGGTATAGGTGACCGCCACCGCGTTACCGTCTTTATCCACCACCGAGAAATGCGTGGTCTGATCGCTCTCGTACGGTGCCAGCTTGCCCGGTTTAATCTCCGCCGACGGACGCGCCTTCGCCAGATCGATATGCGACGCCAGCGACTGCGCATAGGCCTTGCTGGTCAGCGCCTGGGTCGGCACCTTCACAAACTCCGGGTCGCCAAGATACTCAGAACGATCGGCGTAGGCGTACTTCTCCGCTTCAGCCATCACCTGAATAGCGTCGGCGCTGCCAAAGCCCATCTTCGCCAGGTCGAAGTTTTCCAGAATATTCAGAATTTGCACGATGTGGATCCCGCCGGAGGACGGCGGCGGCATTGAAAATACCTCATAGCCGCGATAGCTGCCGCTGACCGGCTTACGCTCAATCGCACGGTAGTTCGCCAGGTCCGCTTTCCCTATCAGCCCGCCGTGCTGCTCCATTTCAGCCGCAATCTGGTCGGCTATCTCGCCTTTGTAGAAAGCATCCGGCCCCTGACGGGCAATCAGCTCCAGGCTGCGGGCCAGATTGCGCTGCACCAGCTTCTCCCCCTTCTGCCACGGCGTGCCGTCCGACTTAAAGAAGATCGCCTTACTGTTCGGGTGAGCAAGCAGCACTTCTTTACCGTATACGCCAAGATCGTCGGCCAGCGCATCGTTTACCACGATGCCTTTACGCGCCAGATCAAGCGCGGGCTGGATAAGGGTACTCAGCGGCAGCGTGCCGTATTTTTGATTTGCCAGCGAGAACCCCGCCACCGTGCCGGGCACTCCGGAGGCCAGATGCGAGGTAAGGGATTTTTTACTGTCGGCGTTCCCCTGCGCGTCCAGGAACATATCGCGGCTGGCGCGGACCGGGGCCACCTCACGGAAATCAATCGCCGTGGTAGTGCCGGATGCCGAACGTATCAGCATAAATCCCCCGCCGCCCAGGTTTCCCGCCTGCGGATGCGTGACCGCCAGCGCATACCCCACTGCAACCGCCGCATCCACCGCATTCCCGCCCTGCTCAAGAATTTTTACCCCAACATCCGTCGCGATGGCGTCTACCGAGGCCACCATACCGTGCGCCGCCTTCACCGGATGGAACGTGTCTGCCCCAACGCCGTAGGAAACGGGTGCCGCGGACGGCGCTGCAACGGTGGGAGCCGCAGGCGCTGGCGATTCAGTGGCAGTCGCCGCGCCTGCTCCCTGCCAGACCAGCATCCCGGCTAACAGCGACCACGACAGGTAACGCATCTTGCCTTTTGTTATCATTATTAAATCCCTTATGTTTTTTAACGTTATATTTACAATTCATAAATATGCACAAAAATGACAGAAAGCCGAATTTTGCAGAAATAAGGTGGACTCCTGGAGTCACAGGGCGAGGGTTGGCCTAGAATAAAGGGAGTAACACGGAGGAGTGACGATGAAAATGAAATGGTTAGTGGTCCTTGCCGCCCTGCTGCCGCTGAGCGGTATCGCGAACACCTTAAATAACGGCAGCAACCCAAACGGTCTGAATAACCGGAACGAGAATCCCAGCACGCAGCGGATGCAGGATCAAATGCGGAGCCAGCAGTCGCAGCAAAAGATGAAGCTACAGCAGGATCAGCAGCGCCAGCAGCAGGATTTGCAGCGTAGGATCCAGGAACAGCAGAACAGCGCCTCGCAGCGCACTCTGAACAGCCAGCCGGGTCAGAATAGCGGGACTACGCCGTCAAACTGAATCGGTGCAGCGATGACTTCTGTGCCGCAGAGTCATCACGCTCCGGGCGACCCGATACAGGGCCGCCCGGTTTTTTACTGACTCTCTGTGCCCCGCTGAGAGGCAGAATAGCGAAAGCCCGCTTAGCGAAAATCCGGCCCGATGGTATCAATACGGTCGGTGCAGATTGCATCCACGCCCCACTGTAGCAGCCGGTGCGCCAGCTCGGGATCGTTCACGGTATAGACCAGAATACGCAGCCCGGCCCGCTTCAGCTCTGCCGTGCGGCGTTCGTCCAGCAGCTTATGGTTAAGATGGATAGAAATACATCCCAGCGCCTGGGTCAACGCCGGCCAGTTCTCGTCCCACTCATCCAGCAGCAGCCCACGCGGTAGCTCCGGTACGGCCTGCTTTGCCGCCGCCAGCGCTTCGTATGAGAATGACGAAAGCAGCGGCGCCACCTGGTCCTGCCACAGATCGCGGGCGGCCAGCGCGACGATCTGCCCGGTTTTCACCTCCAGCCCGCTGGTCGGCTTAATCTCGATGTTCGCCATCAGCCGATGCTGGCGGCAGCGATCGGCAACCTGTGACAGTAGCGGCAGGCGCTCACCGTCGAAAGCTTTGCCAAACCAGCCGCCGGCATCCAGCTGCACCAGCTGAGACCAGGTTAACGACCCGGCGACGCCCCAGCCGCTGCTGGTGCGGTCGAGAGTATCGTCATGCAGCAGAAAAACTTCATTATCCTGCGACAGCTTGGCATCAAATTCGATCATCCGGTGGCCCAGCCGCGCACCGACATCGATAGCGGCAAGGGTATTTTCCGGGGCCAGTTTACCGCCGCCGCGATGCGCGACGATCGGCGGATAAGGCCAGGCATGACTCATCATTCTATCCGTTGTCCATTGTTATCAAAAAAGTGGAGCGACCGCGGCGGCAGTTGCAGCCACAGCGTACTGCCGGCGGCGGGCCGCATCGCGTGCGACAGGCGAACCACCAGCTTGTTGTTACCCCATCTGCCGTGAGCAAGATTATCGGCCCCCAGCATTTCCAGCGTATCGACCACCAGCGGCACCCCGTCCCCCTCGCTGGAAGACAGCTCAATATGCTCCGGACGGATGCCCAGCGTCAACGGCTGCGCCGCCCGGTTCGGCCTGGCGACGCTCAGCGGCAGAGCAAAACCGTCGCTCAGATTGAAACGCGTGCCGTCGGCGTTGATCTGCCCGTCCAGCAGGTTCATCGCCGGTGCGCCGATAAAGCTGGCAACAAAGCGCGTTGCCGGGCGCTCATAAATCTCAACCGGCGTGCCCAGCTGTTCCAGCACGCCTTTATTCATCACCATCACCCGCTGCGCCAGCGTCATGGCCTCAACCTGATCGTGCGTCACGTACAGGCTGGTAGTTTGCAGGCGGCGATGCAGCTGCTGAAGCTCCAGCCGCATCTGCACGCGCAGCCGGGCGTCCAGATTCGACAGCGGTTCGTCAAACAGAAATACCGCCGGTTCGCGAACAATCGCGCGGCCCATCGCCACACGCTGCCGCTGCCCGCCGGAAAGCTCACGCGGGCGGCGCTTCAGCAGCGCCTCCAGCTCCAGGCTGCGCGCCGCCTCCAGCACCCGCTGGCGCACCTGCTCTTTACCCATCCCGCGGATCTTCAGCCCCCAGGCCATATTCTCTTCCACGCTCATGTGCGGATAGAGCGCATAGTTCTGAAACACCATCGCAATGCCGCGATCTTTCGGTTCCTCTTCGGTCACCCGCCGCGCATCGATATAAATATCGCCGCTGCTCACCCGTTCCAGTCCGGCAACCATACGCAGCAGGGTGGATTTTCCACAGCCGGAAGGCCCCACGATCACCATAAATTCGCCGTCGCGAATGGTGACATCCAGCGGCTGAATGATTGGATTTTTACCGTCGTACGATTTCGTTACTGCCTGAAGTTTTACACCTGCCATGACTTATTTCTCACTTTCAACCAGACCGCGCACGAAGGCACGCTGCATAACTAAGACAATCACCACCGGAGGGATCAGGGTTAACAGCATTGCCGCCATCACTTCATTCCACTGCGTCGGCGATCCGCTGGTGGAGATCATGCTTTTTATTCCCGCCACCGCCGTGCTCATCGAGGCATCGTTAACGATCAGCAGCGGCCACAGATACTGGTTCCAGCCGTAGATAAAGGTGATAACGAACAGCGCTGCCAGGTTGGTTTTAGACAGCGGCAGCACGATATCGCGGAAGAAGCGCATCGGGCTGGCGCCGTCGATACGTGCGGCCTCCATCAGCTCATCCGGCATCGACATAAAGAACTGGCGGAACAGGAAGGTGGCGGTGGCCGAGGCCATCAGCGGCAGCGTCAAACCGCTGTAGCTGTCGAGCATATTCAGATCGGCAATCACCTGTACCGTCGGGAAAATACGTACCTCAACCGGCAGCATCAGAGTAATAAAGATCATCCAGAAGAACAGGCTGCGCAGCGGAAAGCGGAACCACACCAGCGCAAACGCCGAGAGGATAGAGACGCTGATTTTGCCGACGGTGATCGCCAGCGCCATAAACAGACTGTTGAACAGCATCAGGCTGAACGCCGGGCCGCTGCCGTTAACGCCCTTAACCCAAATATTGCTGACGTTTTCCCACAGATGTGTACCGGGGATCAGCGTCATCGGCACCTGATACACCGCATCGTTATCCAGCGTGGCGGCGACAAAAGCCACGTACAGCGGGAACAGGATGGTCAGAATGCCGAGGATCAGCAGGGTATGGCTGAAAATATCCAGCCCGCGACGATTTTCAATCATTGGTAGCGCACCTTACGCTCAACAAAGCGGAACTGAACCACCGTCAGCACAATCACCAACAGCATCAGGATCACCGACTGCGCGGCGGACGAGGAGAGATCCAGACCGGCAAAGCCCTCACGGTAAATTTTATAAATCAGCGTGGTGGTTGACTGTACCGGGCCGCCGCCGGTCGCGGCGTCGATCACCGGGAAGGTATCGAAGAAGGCATACACCAGGTTGACCACCAGCAGGAAAAAGCTTACCGGCGCAATGAGCGGCAGGGACAGGGCGAAGAAGCGCCGCACCGGGCCGGCACCGTCGATAGCCGCCGCCTCAACCAGCGATTTTGGCACCGACTGTAATGCGGCAAAGAAGAACAGGAAGTTGTAGCTCATCTGCTGCCAGATAGACGCCAGTACGATCAGAAACATCGCCTGGCCGCTGTTCTGCGCATAGTTCCAGCCGTAGCCCCACTGGTTCAACAGATGGCTGAACAGGCCCAGCCCGGGATTGAACAGAAACATCCACAGCACCGCGGCCACTACCGGTGCGACCGCATAGGGCAGCAGCAGCAGTGTCTGATAGGTACGCTTCAGGCGGATAACATAGTCCGCCAGCGCCGCCAGCAGCAGCGACAGGCTCATGCCGAAGAAGGTGACCAGCCCGCTGAATTTCATCGTGGTCCAGAATGATTCAAGGTACAGGCTATCGCTAAACAGGCGTCTGAAGTTTTCCAGACCGACGAAGGTGCTGGAGATGCCAAACGGATCGATACTTTGCAACGAGTACCAGAGTGCTTCTCCGGCTGGCCAGATAAAGAAAATGGCGGTGATCGCCAGCTGCGGCAGCAGCAGCAGATACGGCAAAGCCCGATTACGAAAGACGGGACGGGGTTGTGACATAACGGATTATCTCGTGCAGAACGTGGTTGGCCTGGCAGGAAAAACACCGGTCGGCCATCACGACCGATCCGGTGTTCTGCCGCTGCGGACAGCGGCCGATCTGCGCGGTAGGCAGTCGGCGGCTGTCTCTGCAACAGCTTATTTGGTCTGCTGCTCGAAGCGGCGCAGCAGTTCGTTACCCCGCTTCACGGCGTTATCGAGCGCGGCCTGCGGTGCCTGCTTACCGGTCCATACCCCTTCCAGCTCTTCATCCACGATGGTCCGGATCTGCGGCATATTGCCAAGGCGCATCCCTTTGGTAAACGGCAGCGGATCCTTGTTCAGCATCTGGCGCGTCGCGATATCCGCACCCGGGTTTTTGTCGTAAAAGCCCTGCTTTTTACTCAGCTCGTAGGCGGCGGTGGTGATTGGCAGATAGCCGGTTTTCTGGTGCCATTCGGCAGCGATTTCCGGTTCTGCGAGGAACTGCATAAACTCAGCGACGCCCTTGTAGGTATCCGCATCTTTGCCCTTCATCACCCACAGGCTGGCCCCGCCGATGATGGCGTTCTGCGGCGCGTTCGGCACGGTTTCATCGTACGGCATCATGCCCACGCCGAAGTCGAACTTCGCATACTTACGAATATCGGCCAGCGATCCGGACGAGGCGGTGGTGATGGCACAGTCGCCGTTGTAGAACTTGGACGTTGATTCGTCCTTACGGCCAAAGTAGGTGAAATCGCCTTTCTTGTTCATATCTTCAAGCATCTGGATATGACGCACCTGCACCGGCTGGTTAAACTCCAGCACCGCGTCAGTACCGTCAAAACCGTTATTTTTACTGGCCACCGGCAGGCCGTGCCAGGCGCTGAAGTTTTCAATCTGGATCCAGCCCTGCCAGCCGCTGGCGTAACCGCAGGTCATGCCCGCTTTACGCAGCGCTTCGGTATCCTTCGCCAGCTCCTGCCAGGTTCTCGGCGGCTGGTCCGGGTTCAGCCCGGCTTTCTTAAACGCGTCTTTATTGTAATACAGCACCGGCGTGGAGCTGTTAAACGGCTGGGAGATCAGCTGGCCGTTGGCATCGCTGTAGTAGCCTGCGACCGCCGGAACGAACTGCTGCGGATCCATCTCTATACCGGCGGTTTCAAACACCTCACTCACCGGAACAATGGCTTTTGACGACATCATGGTCGCCGTACCCACTTCATAAACCTGGAGAATAGCGGGGGCTTTACCGGTACGCACCGCGGCAATGCCTGCCGCCAGGCTCTGCTCGTAGTTGCCTTTGTAGGTTGGCACAATTTTGTAGTCAGGATGCGCCTGGTTAAAGCGTTCAGCCAGTGAGTTAACCTCAACGCCCAGCTCACCTTCCATCGAATGCCAGAAGGGAATTTCGGTGACGGCCAGCGCGTTGCCGCTTAAGGTCAGTCCCAGAACCACACTCAGTGCGGTATGGCGAAATGCGAAAGATGACATATCTGTTTCCTGTGCCGGTTTTTAAGATGCGCGGATCCGCGCATTGCGTCAGTCGGCAAGTAACATGCCACGGCTAAATGACAGATTAATAATGGTGAGATGACGGAAGTGTGACGGAGCAATGACGAAAAAGGGATTCTGCGACGGCTGAGCGGCTTACGGTGCGGTCTTACAAAATGGGATGAAAGAGACGTAAATCAGCGAAATAAGGCATGTTTAAAAGCACGATCGCGGCAAAATGGGGCAGCCTGACGGCTGCCCGCAGCGTGTTAACCGCCGAGATAGGCGCTTCTTACCGCTTCGTTAGCCAACAGCGCATCACCGGTATCTTCCAGCACAACGTGACCGTTTTCGAGCACGTAGCCACGGTCCGCCAGCTTCAGCGCCTGGTTAGCATTCTGCTCAACGAGGAAGATAGTCATCCCTTCCCTGCGCAGCTGCTCAATGGTGTCGAAGATTTGCTGAATGATAATCGGCGCAAGGCCCAGCGACGGCTCATCCAGCAGCAGCAGGCGCGGCTGGCTCATCAGCGCACGGCCAATCGCCAGCATCTGCTGCTCACCGCCGGACATGGTACCGGCACGCTGCACCCGGCGCTCCCACAGGCGGGGGAACAGCTCGTATACGCGTTTGATACGTTCCTGGTACTGCTGACGCTCGGCGAAGAAGCCGCCCATCGCCAGGTTCTCTTCCACCGTCATGCGGGAGAAAACGCGACGTCCCTCCGGCACAATGGCGATCGCTTCACGCATGATGCGCGCGGTCTGCCAGTCGGTGATCTCTTTACCGTCGAAAATCACCGAACCCTGCGAGGCGCGCGGCTCGCCGCACAGAGTGCCGAGAATAGTGGTTTTACCCGCACCGTTCGCACCAATCAGGGTGACAATTTCCCCCTGATTAATGTGCAGGCTGACGTTGTGCAGCGCCTGGATTTTACCGTAGTGCGTGCTGACGTTGTTCAGGGAGAGCATTGGCTGGCTCATCTTATGCCTCCCCAAGGTAGGCGCGGATTACATCCGGGTTATTACGGATCTGTTCCGGCGTTCCGTTGGCCAGCGGCGTGCCCTGGTTCACCACGTAAATTCGGTCTGAAATACCCATTACCAGTTTCATATCGTGTTCTATCAGCAGGACCGAGACGTTGTGCTCACCGCGCAGTTCGGCGATCAGCTCATCCAGCTCGTGCGTTTCTTTCGGGTTTAGGCCCGCGGCCGGCTCATCCAGCATCAGGATTTCCGGGCGCGTCACCATACAGCGGGCGATCTCCAGACGGCGCTGCTGACCGTAGGCGAGGTTACCCGCCTGACGGTTGGCAAGCTCCAGCAGCCCAACGCGCTTCAGCCAGGTCGCGGCGCGATCCAGCGCCTCGCTTTCCGCACGGCGAAAGGCAGGCGTTTTCAATAGGCCGGAGAACAGGCCGCTCTTGAGGTGTTGATGCTGGGCAACCAGCAGATTTTCAATCACCGTCATTTCGCGGAACAGACGAACGTGCTGGAAGGTGCGCACCACGCCCATGCGGGCAATCTGCTGCCCCGGCAGACCGGCCAGCTGTTTGTCGCCCAGCATAATCGATCCGCCGGTCGGCTTATAAAAACCGGTCAGGCAGTTAAACACCGTGGTTTTACCGGCCCCGTTCGGGCCAATCAGCGATACAATCTCACGCGGACGCAGCTCCAGCTCAACGTTGTTGACCGCCAGCAGACCGCCAAAGCGCATCATCAGGCCGTTGACTGCTAACAATGGCTTCATGCCTGCTCTCCTTTTTCCGCACTTTTCAACTTCAGGTGCGGCCGCTTCATCGGCAGCAGCCCCTGCGGACGCCAGATCATCATCAGCACCATCAATCCACCGAGCACCAGCATGCTGTACTCGTTGAGGTCACGCATCATCTCGCGGGAAACCACCAGCAGGATAGCGGCGAGGATAACGGCAAACTGTGAGCCCATCCCACCGAGTACCACAATCGCCAGCACGAAGGCGGATTCGGCGAAGGTAAAGGATTCCGGGCTGACAAAGCCCTGACGAGCGGCAAACAGACAGCCGGCGAATCCGGCAAAAGCCGCACTGATGGTAAAAGCGGTCAGCTTGATACGCGTCGGGCTGAGGCCCAGTGAACGGCAGGCGATCTCATCCTCACGCAGCGCTTCCCATGCCCGACCCAGCGGCATACGCAGCAGACGGTTAATCACGAACAGCGTGATCACCACCAGCAGCAGCGCCACCAAATACAGGAAAATAATACGGTCGCCCGGATCATACTTCATCCCGAAGAATTCATGGAAGGTGCCCCAGCCGCCGTCGCGCACGCTGCGGCTAAACTCCAGACCAAAGAAGGTGGGTTTCGGGATCTGACTGATCCCGTTCGGACCGCCGGTCAGTTCGGTGTTGTTGAGCAGCAGGATACGCACGATCTCACCGAAGCCGAGGGTCACAATCGCCAGATAGTCGCCGCGAAGCCGCAGCACCGGGAAGCCGAGCAGCAGACCAAACGCTGCCGCCACCATACCGGCCAGCGGCAGCGACTGCCAGAAGCCCAGGCCGTAATAGTGGTTCAGCAGCGCAAAGGTATAGGCACCGATAGCGTAAAAGCCGCCGTAGCCCAGCACCAGCAGGCCGGAAAGCCCGACCACCACGTTAAGACCCAGGCCCAGCATCACGTAGATCAGCGTCAGGGTAGCAATATCCACCGTACCGCGGGAGACGATAAACGGCCACGCCGCCGCCGCGACAATCAGCGCCAGCAGAAACAGCTTCTGTTTGGGGGTCGAGCCATCAATCCCCGGCAGGACCAGCGACGGGCCGGAGACCTTTTTCAGCGTACTCTGCACCATCGGGCGCAGCAGCTGGAAGATAAACACCACGCCGCAGCCAACCGCAATCCAGTCCCAGCGGACGCGACCGGCGTTATTCACTACCAGCTGCGTACCGTCCAGATTCAGACGCATGCCCATAAAAAACGCGGCCAGCACCAGCAGCATCAGTGCGGAAACGAACGCATTCAGCAGGTTAAGATTTTTCATACTTTCTCAACCTCCGGGCGGCCCAGAATACCGGTTGGCATCACCAGCAGCACGACGATCAGCAGCGCGAAGGAGACGACATCTTTGTATTCCGTGCTCAGATAAGCAGAGGTGAGCGCTTCGGCAATGCCGAGGATCAGCCCGCCCAGCATGGCACCCGGAATACTGCCGATCCCGCCCAGTACCGCGGCGGTGAACGCTTTCATCCCGGCCATAAAGCCGATGTAGGGGTTGATCACGCCGTAGAACTGGCCCAGCAGCACACCGGCCACCGCCGCCATCGCTGCGCCGATCACGAAGGTCAGCGAGATCACCCGGTCGGTGTTAATACCGAGCAGGCTGGCCATTTTCAGATCTTCAGCACAGGCGCGGCAGGCGCGGCCCATACGGGAATAGCGAATAAACAGCGTCAGTGCCAGCATAGCGAGGAAGGTTACGCCCCAAATGACCATCTGCATGGTCGAGACGGTTGCGGCAAAGCCGTTACTCTCACCCAGCGTCCACTGTCCGGTGACCAGGCTTGGCAGCGCGAGATCGCGCGAGCCCTGGGTCAGGCTGACGTAGTTTTGCAGGAATATTGACATCCCGATGGCGGAAATCAGCGCAATCAGGCGCTTGGATGAACGCACCGGTCTGTAGGCCACGCGCTCGATGCTCCAGCCGTAGCAGCTGGCGATCACCACCGCCACCACAAAGCCGCAGCCAATCAGCAGCCAGCTGGCATCAATGCCCATCATCATCAGGGCAGCAATCACGATAAACGAGACATAGCTGCCGATCATATACACTTCACCGTGGGCGAAGTTAATCATGCCGATGATGCCGTACACCATGGTGTAGCCGATGGCGATCAGCGCATAGGTGCTGCCCAACGTCACGCCGTTGAACAACTGTTGGATGAAATAGAGAAACTGCTCGGACATACCTGAATACCTTACGAATCCTTCTGCGCTGGCAGGGCTGAAGGATGGATACAACAAAGGGCCGGGCAAGCCCGACCCCTACTGGGGAGCAACGTCACTCCGCAGGGGCCGGTGCATCCGGCCCGCTGACGGGGTTATTTAACCGCCGAGGACGATCCATCGGCATGCCACTGGAAGACGCCGAACTCGAAGCCTTTCAGATCGCCTTTATCGTCCCAGCTGAGGTCACCCATCACGGTTGGAACCGCAGGGCCGGCTTTCAGGCTCTTAACGATCTCTTCAGGCTCTTCGCTTTTGCTGCGCTCCATACCGGCTGCCAGCGACTGCAACGCGGCATAGGTTGTCCAGACGAACGGACCGGTTGGATCCTGCTTTTTAGCTTTCAGCGCATCAACGATTGGCTGGTTTGCCGGCACCTGGTCGTAGCGCTTAGGCAGGGTAACCAGCATGCCTTCAGATGCGGCACCGGCGATGTTGGACAGAGACGAGTTGCCCACGCCCTCCGGACCCATAAACTGTGTTTTCAGGCCGGCAGCGCGTGCCTGACGCAGGATCTGCCCCATTTCCGGGTAGTAGCCGCCAAAGTAGACGAAGTCTACGTTCTCTTTCTTCAGGCGCGCGACCAGGGTAGAGAAGTCTTTATCACCGGCGGTGACCCCTTCAAACATCACCACGTTTCCGCCGGATTTTTTCAGGCTGTCCTGCACGGAGCGCGCCAGGCCTTCACCGTACTGCTGTTTGTCGTGAACCACGGCAATGCGCTGCGGTTTAATTTCATTCAGGATATATTTCGCTGCGGTTGGGCCCTGGTCAGAGTCCAGGCCGGTCGTGCGCATCACCAGCTTGTAGCCGCGGCTGGTCAGATCCGGTGCCGTCGCCGCCGGGGTAATCATCAGCACGCCTTCGTCTTCATAGATATCGGAAGCAGGCTGAGTAGAAGAAGAGCACAGGTGGCCGATAACCAGGCTGATACCGTCGTTAATCACCTTGTTGGCTACCGCAACGGCCTGTTTCGGATCGCAGGCATCATCGTATTCCACGCCAACCAGCTTGTTGCCGTTGACGCCGCCTTTGGCGTTGATGTCAGCAATCGCCTGCTTAGCACCGGTAAACTCCATATCACCATACTGGGCAACCGGACCGGACATCGCACCCACGATAGCCACTTTGATGTCTTTTGCTACGGCTGCATGGCTCATTGCCAAAGCAACGCAGCCGGCCAGGAACGCACTACCTTTACTGATTTTCATCCGAACTACCCCATCTGTTGTGATGTTATCTATTTATTGCCGTCACCTTCGCCTAACCGCTTTACAAAGAATGAGTTAGGTTAACTTGCAGCACTTTTTTGGTATAAGGTGTTAAATTTCAGGTTATTAAACAGGAATATTCTGCTGTAAATCAACTGACATATTCAGTAAATCGCGGATGGTGCAGGATATTTAACTGGCATTAACGATCACCTTTCAACCAACAATCCAGCTATTTATGCCAGACAATCTCGGATGGATAATCGTTTAATCGGCAAACTGTTTTAAACATAAACAGATCGACTCGTTTTTGTGCAGAAAAACTTACACGCTATCGCGCGGCCAACTTCGCTACAATATGCCTTTCATATCGACGGGTTATAATAATGAAACTCACTATCATTCGGTTGCAACGGCTTTCCGCTCAGGATATCAGCGATCTGCAAAAAATCTGGCCGCAGGAGGATATTGCCGCGCTGGAGCAAACGCTGGACGACGATCACAGGCTGTACGCCGCACGGTTCAACGACCGGCTGCTGGCCGCGGTGCGAATGGTGGTTAAAGAAGAGACGGGTACGCTGTCACAGCTAACGGTGCGGGAAGTCACCCGCAGACGCGGCGTGGGGCAATATTTGCTTGAGGATACGCTGGCGCAAAATCCGCATATCACCCGCTGGTCGGTGACGCTTGACGGCAGCGAGGCGGCCGGGGTTATCGCCGCCTTTATGCAGGCGGCAGGGTTTGAGGCGCAGCCCGACGGACGGGGCTACATCAGCCAGCAGATTAAATAGAAAACGGCCAGGATCAGCAGCACGCAAAGCACCATGTGGCGCACTCTCGCGGCAATGATTATCCCCAGCAGCGCGCCGTACAGATAAGGATTACTGGCCATCTCACGCACTTCGCCCTGATCCAGCAGGATAATAGGCCCACAGATCGCGGTCAGCAGGCAAGGAGCCGAGTATTTTAACGCTTCGCGTACGACGCCGGGGAGCCGGACCGGAACGGCCGGCTCCAGGAAAACGTAGCGGTTGAAGAAGACGATCGCCGCCAGGTTGAACAGCAGTATCCAGCTCATTACACTTCCCTCCTGATACGGGCAACCGTTACCGCACAACACATACCGCCTGCCCCGGCTATCGCGATTGCGCCTTCGATGTGATACAGACTGAGCACCATCGACAGCAGCAGTGAAGCCATCGCGCCGCTCAGTACGCTGATATTTTTAATCATCGGCACCACGAGGGTGATAAACGTCGCGACAATCGAAAAATCCAGGTGATAACGTTCCAGATCGGGCACCGAAGAGGCCATCGCAATCCCCAGCAGACTGCACAGCGCCCAGCTGAGGTAAAAGGTTATCCCGGCACCGATCAGAAAACCCGGCGTCCGTTTTTCGCGCGGCTGCGCGCAGCTCAGCGCGAACAGCTCATCAGTGAGCAGAAAGCCTATCGGCAGGCGATAACGGGCCTGGAGCAGTGACACGGTTTCGCGCATCGTTAAGCCATAAAGAAAGTGCTGGGCGGTAATGAAGAAAACCGAAATGATGATGGTGGCGACACTGGCACCGGAAATCAGCATCCCGAGAGTGACCAGCTGCGCTGCACCGGCAAAAATAACGGTAGACATGGCAATACTCTGCGGCAGCGTCAGGCCTGCCTGAACCGCCATCGATCCGGCCAGGATCCCCCAGGGGACCACCGACAGGCAAAGCGGCAGCATGCCGCTGGCTCCGCGCCAGAAACCGCGCCACGGCGAATTTGTCTGCGGGTCCGCGGCGGAAGTCATGGGACTATTCATCTGTTTGCTCCTGAGTAAATTGAGCAGCAGTGTGATGAACGACGGCGGATAAGGATTGAATGAAATTGCCGGGGATCAGGCTTGGCGGAGTCGCTTCAGCGCCTGCACATATTCACCGGGGGTAACGCCGATAGAATTTTTAAAATGGCGGGTAAAGTGGCTCTGGTCGGAAAAGCCGCACAGCGTGGAAACCTGGGCTATTGCCTCACCCGACTTCAGCCGCGTCTGCGCCTTTCTTAGCCGGGCCTGGACCAGCCAGGCGTGCGGCGTCATCCCAATGCTTTTCTTGAACTGACGCAGAAAATGCCACGGACTCAGCCCGGCAATTTCCGCCAGCTGCTGTAGGGACCAGTTCTGCTCCGGGCAGCTGGCCATCAGTTCCTGCACCGGCAGCACCGCGCGGCAGGCGTCGGCCAGATCGGCGGGCACCACGCGCGTGCGGCTGTAGCGCATCACCAGGCGGGAAAAAGCGGTCAGCAGCAAAGACTCTTTCAGCAGGCTGTTGCCCTGTTCCGGCAGCAGCGAAAACACCAGCCGCAGCTGGGCGGACAGCCCCGGATCGTGCAGTACCGCGTCGGGGAACCACGGCACCGGACCGGGTTCACTGCCCGCAGACAGTCGGGAGAAAAGCTCGGGCTGAGGATAAATCGCGCGGTAGGACCAGCCCTCCGCCACTTCTGAACAGCCGGTGTGTACCTCGTCGGCGTTAACCAGGATGATATCGCCGCTCGGCGCAACGTGATCGCCACCCGAGCGCCAGAAGCGCTGCGCTCCGGTTTCAATCACCCCCACGCAAAAGGTTTCATGGACGTGGCGGGGGAAACGACGGTGGCGATAGCTGGCATCCAGCATGCTCATTCCGTTAAACTCCTCCAGGCAAAACAACGTCGCCCGTTCCTGAAGTCTGTCCACTGTTCCCACTTCCCCTCCCGGTTTAGAACGAAATTGCTGTACGGTGGTTGGCAAAACGTCATTTTATGCCTGCACCGGCGAAAATGTCTGCGCTTCTTGCAGAAACTCACGGCCCGGAAAACAAAAAACCGCCCCGTAAGGCGGTTTAATCATCAGGACGGATATCCATCCATCCCAGCGTTATCTCAGGCTTCAATCGCCATACGCAGTTTCTTCATGGCGTTTTTTTCCAGCTGACGCACGCGCTCTGCGGAAACGCCGTAGCGATCGGCCAGCTCCTGCAACGTGGTTTTATTCTCATCGTCCAGCCAGCGCGCACGAATAATATGCTGGCTACGCTCATCCAGCCCTTTCATCGCGTCGGAAAGTTTATCAGCAGCGTGATCTTCCCAGTTGTCTTCCTCAATGCCGTTAGCAAAGTCAGAAGATTTATCCTGCAAATAGAGCATCGGCGCCATTGAACGGCCTTCGCCTTCATCATCCGGCGTAGGATCAAAGGTCATATCCTGCGCGGCCATGCGCGATTCCATTTCGCGAACGTCCTTACTGCTGACGCCCAGCTCGCGGGCAACCATTTCGACCTCATCCTGATTGAACCAGCCTAAACGCTGCTTGGTTTTACGCAGGTTGAAGAACAGCTTACGCTGGGCCTTGGTGGTCGCGACTTTCACAATACGCCAGTTACGCAGCACGTATTCGTGAATTTCCGCTTTGATCCAGTGTACGGCGAAAGAGACCAGACGCACGCCCACTTCAGGGTTAAAACGGCGCACGGCTTTCATCAGGCCGATATTACCTTCCTGAATCAGGTCTGCCTGCGGCAGGCCGTAACCGGAATAGTTACGAGCAACATGAACAACAAAGCGCAGGTGAGACAGGATCAGCGTTTTGGCTGCTTCCAGATCGCCCTGGTAATGCAGCCGTTCAGCCAACGCTTTTTCCTCTTCTGCCGTCAGCATAGGCCAGGCATTAGCCGCCCGGATATACGAATCCAGGTTGCCTAAAGGAGCAATAGCTAAAGTTTGCATTTCTTTGGTCATTCAAACCCTCTCTGTATTTACTATCGTTTCAGCATCAATCCCTGAATCGGCTGATACACTACGTGAATTACGCCGATAAATCGAAAGCATTCTGTGCGAATGTCTCCGTACTACAGGTTAAGACGCCGAAGTTATCCACAAGTTCAATTTCTACCGGGATATTTTATACACAAATATTGTGTCGGTGACGGGCTCTGCACTATGCCGGGGAAAACAACCCTCCTCTGCGGCAGAGTCTGCGCTACAGAGGAAGATTATATCAAAAAAACGTACCTGGGGGTTACTGCGGCGTAAATCGACGTAAATGTTGTACCGTCGCCAGCCAGGCTGCAATCCAGCCGATCATGGCAGAAATCAGCAGCAGCAGCAGGCTTTCATCCCACGTCAGGCCGTGCAGAGCAAAGGTTGTGCCGAATACCGTTGCCACCTGAGCAACCACAGATTCCAGCCGCAGTACCAGCGCAGCGGACAGCGCCAGGGAGAACAGCGCACCAAAGAATCCCAGCATCGCGCCGCCGTATAGGAACGGGCGCAGCACAAAGCCATCGGTGGCACCAATCAGCTTCTGCACATTGATGGTGTCGCGTCGGGCGAAGATGCTCAGACGTACGCTGTTGCCTATCACCAAGAACACCGCCACAATCATCAGAATACCGATCATCGCGGCCACCTGCCCCACCAGCCCGGTCAGCGCGGCAAGACGCGCAAACCAGCTGTCGTCCATCTTCACTTCATCCACGCCTTCAACCTTCGCCACCCGGTCGCGCAGGCTTTCCATGGTATTTGAACTCTGGAAACTCATTTTCGGCGTGATGATCGCCACCGCCGGCAGCGGATTCTGCTCCAGCATATCCATCGCGCCGCCGAAGCCGGACCAGTTACGGAACTCGCCGAGCGCCTCTTCCCGCGACAGATAGTTAACCTTATCCACGCCGTCTTCCGCTTTCAGCTTCGCCACTACGCCCTCTGCGGCATCGTCATCCAGCGTTTTACTAAAATAAACGGTCAGCTGTGGCGCAGGATACCACTGCTCGGCGGCGGTACTGACGTTTTTCCATACCATGTAACAGACGCTGGGTAGCGTCAGAGAAATGGCAATCACCATGACCGTCAGCAGCGTGGCCAGCGGCTGACGCCACATTTCAGACAGAGAACCGCGCATGGCATAGCGCCACTGCTCCTGCCAGCCGCCCCGTAGCGCTTTGCTTTTCGACGGCACTTTGGCTTTTGCCGGTGCGGGCCGGGTATTACGTTTATTCGCCACGGTGACCTCCGTGCAGACGTCCCTGGCTCAGCGTCATCAGACGGTAGTTGCGGCGTGCGATCAGGCCCATATCATGCGTTGCCATCAGAACGGTGACTCCCACGCGGTTAAACTCTTCAAACAACCGCAGAATATCTTCTGACAGCGCCTCGTCCAGGTTACCCGTTGGCTCATCCGCCAGCAGGACCGCCGGTTTATTGACCACCGCACGGGCAATCCCTACGCGCTGCTGCTCACCGCCTGAAAGCTGGATAGGAAAGCTTTTCGCTTTATCGAGCAGGCCAACTTTATCCAGCGCGGCGGAGACGCGGCGACGAATATCTTCACCGCTGGCACCGGCAATAATCAGCGGGATGGCCACATTGTCATAGACCGATCTGTCCATCAGCAGATGGTGATCCTGGAAGATCATCCCGATCTGGCGACGCAGGAACGGCACTTCGCGATTTTTCAGACGGCTGATATCGTGACCGCTAAACCAGATATGCCCGGCACTCGGGCGCTCAATGCCACAAATCAGCTTCAGCAAGGTACTCTTTCCTGCCCCGGAATGTCCGGTCAGAAAGGCCATTTCGCCAGGGCGCAGATGGAAATCCACCCCCTGCAACGCTTGCCGACCGCCGAGATAAGCCTTACTGACCTCTTCAAAGCGAATCATTCTAGTTAGTCCTCTCGGGCAAATAGTGCCTCTATAAAATCGTCAGCTTTAAACGATCGCAAGTCTTCAATACTTTCGCCTACGCCAATGTAGCGAATAGGAATATTAAACTGATCTGCCACCGAGAAGATCACGCCACCTTTTGCGGTGCCGTCAAGCTTGGTGAGCGTAATGCCGGTCAGCCCGACCGCTTCATCAAACAGTTTAGTCTGACTGATCGCGTTCTGGCCCGTGCTGGCATCAATTGTCAGCATCACTTCATGCGGCGCATCCTCATCAAGCTTCTTCATCACGCGGGTGATTTTCTTCAGCTCTTCCATCAGATGCGATTTATTCTGCAAGCGCCCGGCGGTATCCGCAATCAGCACGTCCACGTTCCGCGCCTTCGCCGCCTGGATTGCATCGAAGATGACCGAGGCAGAATCCGCGCCGGTATGCTGCGCAATCACCGGAATATTATTCCGCTGTCCCCACACCTGGAGCTGCTCAACCGCCGCCGCACGGAAGGTATCACCCGCCGCCAGCATGACAGACTTGCCTTCGGCCTGGAACTGGCGCGCCAGTTTACCAATTGTGGTGGTTTTACCCACGCCGTTAACGCCTACCATTAAAATCACGAACGGCGTTTTGCCGCTGACGTCCAGCGGAGATTCAACGGTGGATAAAATACCTGCCATCTCCGTTTTCAGCATGCCGTAAAGCGCTTCGGCATCGCGGAGCTGTTTACGATTGGCCTGAGCGGTCAAATTACCGATAATACGGCGGGTCGTTTCCACGCCCACGTCCGCAATCAGCAGCTGCTCTTCCAGCTCTTCAAACAGATCGTCATCAATTTTTTTACCCCGGAACAGGCCGATAAAACCGGAACCGAGGTTTTGACGGGTTTTTACCAGGCTACGCTTCAGGCGTGCAAAGAAACCTTCTTTCGTCGGGCGCGTCCGTTCTGCGTTTGCCGCCTCGGCTTCCGCTCGGGCAGCTTCTTCGGCTTCAACACGGGCAGCTTCTTCGGCTTCAACACGGGCGGCTTCTTCGGCTTCCGCACGCGCGGCGGCAGCTTCGGCCTCGGCTTCGGCTTCTGCACGGGCTTCGGCTTCTGCTTCGGCACGGGCAGCGGCAGCTTCGGCTTCAGCGCGGGCAGTAGCTTCAGCCTCGGCGCGGGCATTAGCTTCGGCTTCTGCGCGGGCGGCAGCTTCGGCTTCAGCGCGGGCAGTAGCTTCAGCCTCGGCGCGGGCAGCAGCTTCAGCTTCAGCGCGGGCAGCAGCTTCAGCTTCAGCGCGGGCAGCAGCTTCAGCTTCAGCGCGGGCAGCAGCTTCAGCTTCAGCGCGGGCAGCAGCTTCAGCTTCAGCGCGGGCAGCAGCTTCAGCTTCAGCGCGGG